>Ga0307979_1000257_pt1 | contig 35929 bp, 27 predicted proteins | sample OrgLakmetage1058_FD_201833 | JGI IMG/M metagenome (GOLD analysis project Ga0307979, IMG submission 201833) | Saline water microbial communities from Organic Lake, Antarctica - #1058 | ecosystem: Environmental > Aquatic > Non-marine Saline and Alkaline > Saline | place: Antarctica: Organic Lake...
CACAATGCCTAAACAAAATCTCGTGCTAAAACATAGAGCTGACAAAAGAAAATTTTGGCGTTGAATAATTCCAGATATTTCTTGATTTTAATGAATACTACCATATGTAGTTAACTGCTGACCTCTATATTTTTTTACCAACATCAACAAAAATCTGACTTACTGCATAAAATCCCGCTGAAGCGGTTTCATGGATACTCTTGTGGTTACCAGGTGCAGGTATGCCGGAAATTCATAAACTCACAAACCTAAAAACACATAAACCTGCAATAGTACAAACCTAAAAACGTACAAACGCACAAACCCAAAACCCTGCGTTCACGTTACTTTTTTGTAAGCGCTTCAGCAAAAGCTTTTCCATACTCCCTGGCTTTTGCGCTGTCGTCGTTATCAGGAGAAAATTTTATAAAGATGCCTTCGCCAAATACTTTGAGCTTTAGTTGCTGCAACATATTATTGAGCATCGGGGCAGCCTCTCCGCTCCATCCGTATGATCCAAAAGAGCCAGCGAGTTTCCCTTTATCGCGCAGCGGGGTCATCACCGCAAACAGCTTATAGATGGGCAGCAGGATGTTTTGATTGATAGTAGGTGAACCCACCAGGAGGGCATTGGCACGTGTAATCTTCTCTTCCATCTCCCCCACCGGCATCATTTCAATATCGCACACATCCACTTCAATATCCTTTGAAAATTCACGGATACCTGCGGCTATGGCTTCCGCTATATCGCCTGTTTTATGATAAGCCGAAACGTAAGGGATAAACACCCTGTTTGCTTCAGGATATTTTACCGCTTCGCGGGCATATTTTTCAGAAAGGTCTACCCACTTTTTCCAGTCGTTGAGCAGCAGCGGCCCATGTCCCGGAAGTATGGCGTCGATCTGCAGCGGCTTAATTTTTTCTATGGCTTTCAGCATAAACTTGCTGAAAGGCTTAAGGATGACATCAAAATAGTATTTGAAAGCTTCGTCGAAATCACCCACCTGGTTGTCAATCATGCGCTCATCGCAGTAGTGGCAGCCAAAGCTGTCGCAGGTAAACAACAGCTTATCCTCTTTCAGGTATGTGTAGATAGTATCGGGCCAGTGCAGGTTGGGCGCCCCGATAAACTCTAATGTTTTGTTGCCCAAATCCAGCGTATCGCCGTTTTTCACCACCATGCTCTTAAAATCGACATCCACCAGGTCGCGCAGGTAGCGGATGGCATTGCCGGAGCCCACCACCGTAGCCTCCGGAGCCAGGTTCAGCAGGTTGCGCAGGTTTCCTGAGTGGTCGGGTTCTGTATGGTTTAAAATGATATATTCTATCTCCTCCGGCTGGGTCACCTGTTGCAGCTTTTCCAGATAAGTATTCCAAAAGCCCACTTTTGTAGTCTCTATAACAGCTTTTTTTTCTGCATTGATAAAATAGGAGTTATAGGTAGTGCCCTCTTTGGTCTCCATCACCACATCAAAAGTGACCAGGTCCGGGTCAAGCACCCCTATCCATTTTACATCCTTGTTAATGTCAATTACTTTGTCGTCAGTCATTATTTTCTGTTTTACCATTTCCAAATCATTAAAATGCTTTATTCAAGTTTCAGCTGCATCTGATCCAGCTCGTCGTTGTCATCCCTTTTGCCTTCTTCTGTCTTTTGCTCATCATCAATAACAGGCGGCTCTTCTTTTTGTTCCTCGCAGGGCAAGGGATCCAGTATTTTAATTTTATCCACTTCATAGCGCGTCAGGCGGTTGCCCATGGCTTTAAAGCTTTTTACATCAATAAAGTCGGCTAAACCGATTACCTCGTTTTCGCGGGGTTTGCGGCGATTGCTGTTATCGAATTGCAGTTCTATTTGCGGACACCGCTCATCGGTGAAATAGACTATGCGCGTATTTTTATGTTCATCGAGGTATTGCTGAGGCTTTTCCGAAACTTCCAGCGCGAAGCGTTTCACAAAATACTGCTCCTTTTCGCCGTGATAATATACCACGGTATATACCTTTTTGGCATCAAATTTCTCTATTCTGTCTATATTTTCTTCAAAGTGGGTGGTTAAGTCGTAACTGTGCAGGTTGTAATACCGCTGGCCATAAAAAGCCACAATCTTGTCTTCGCCTTTAAACGACCCCAGGTAGCGCCCGTACTCTTCCCTGTTGAGGCGCATCACATTCTCATCCAGCCAAATATCAATACCTCCCAGGGTGCTGATGCCCTCCTCTTTTTTCCTGATTTTACGTATCGGATAGCGGGCAAGGATATTCCCTTTGGCAGTGCGGCTGCGTATGGACAAATCGCTAAAATCCAATTCTATGGTGTTGTTTTTCATCCTTGGACGTGGATAAAGCTTCACGCTGATTACTTCAGCTTCGCCATTAGGGTTCACGGTAAAATACACGACCCTGGATTTTTCTTTGCCCTGCGTCAGGTCATATTCCCTGTCGCGCAGGATATTTTTCACAGGAAACCGCTTGGCATAGTAGCGGCCGTTAAGCCCATTGCGATATACCATGTTATAGATGGTACGATCATCATTCCTTTTAAAAACACCTATGTGGATAATATTTTTGCCCACATACACCTTTTCATCCACTTTCGTTACCAGGAAGGTGCCGTCGGAGCGGAAAACGATAAGGTCATCAATGTCGCTGCATTCGGTAATATATTCCGCTTTGCGCAGCGAAGTGCCGGCAAATCCCCCTTCGCGGTCTAAATACAGCTTCTCGCTGGCCACAGCGGCCATGGAGGCTTCTATGTTTTCAAAATCGCGCAGCTCCGACTTTCGCTCCCGGCCTTCCCCATATTTTTTCTTAATATGGCGGTAAAATTTAATGGTATACTCCACGATATTTTCCAGGTGATACGCTACCTCCTCCAGTTCCTTATGCAGCTTACTGATAATTTCATCGGCCTTAAAGGAATCAAATTTGGAGATACGTTTTATTTGTATCTGCGTCAATCTGATGATGTCATCGCGTGTAATCTTCCGGTAAAAGTCTTTCTTGAAAGGCTCCAGCCCCTTATCGATGGTTTTTATGATAGCATCATAGGTCTCTGCCGATTCGATGTCGCGATAGATTCTTTTCTCTATGAATATTTTCTCCAGCGAAGCGAACAGCAGCTTCTCCAGCAGTTCTCCTTTTCTAATCTCCAGCTCCTTTGTCAGCAGTGTCTTGGTCTGCCATACCGAGTGCTCCAGGATTTCGCCAACGCCCAAAAATTTGGGCCTGTCGCCCTCTATCACGCAGGCATTGGGGGAGATAGATACTTCACAGTTAGTGAAAGCATACAGCGCGTCTATGGTTTGGTCGGGGGAAACGCCGCTGGCCAGGTGCACCAGAATTTCCACCTTCTCGGAGGTGTTATCATCTATTCTCTTAACCTTTATCTTGCCCTTTTCGTTGGCGCTCAGTACACTGTCTATAAGGCTGGTGGTTGTCTGGCCATAAGGTATTTCGGAAATAATCAGCGTTTTCCTGTCGAGCTTGGATATTTTGGAGCGCACGCGAATGCGGCTTCCCTTGGCTCCATCGTTATATTTACTGACATCCACCATGCCTCCCCCGGGAAAATCAGGATACAGGGTAAACTCCTTCCCTTTCAGCACATTAATGGAGGCATCTGTCAGCTCAATAAAATTATGAGGAAGTATTTTAGAGGCGAGCCCCACGGCAATCCCTTCCACCCCTTGTACCAGCAGCAGCGGGAACTTCACGGGCAATGCCACCGGCTCCTTATTTCTGCCGTCGTAGGAGAGGGTCCATTCGGTAGTTTTCGGATTAAAGGCCACCTCTTTGGCAAATTCCGAAAGGCGTGCTTCTATGTAACGGGGCGCGGCAGCCCTGTCACCGGTAAGGATATTTCCCCAGTTACCCTGGGTATCTACCAGCAGGTCTTTCTGGCCAAGGCCCACCAGTGCGTCGCCGATAGCGGCATCGCCGTGCGGGTGATACTTCATCGTGTGGCCTATGAGGTTAGCCACTTTGTTGTAGCGTCCGTCGTCCAGCTCGCGCATAGCATGCAAAATCCTGCGATGAACGGGCTTCAGGCCGTCATAGATAGCCGGTACAGCGCGTTCTAAAATAACATAAGAGGCGTAATCGAGAAACCAGTTCTCATACATCCCTCCCAGCGATACCGTCTTATGCCATGAGCCATTCACGTTATTGTCGCCGCCCGTGTCGGGGCTTTCATAATGCTCGTTTGTTTTTTTGTCTTCCTTATCTGCCATGAAATATTTTCCTTTAACGCCTATTGTAAGTCGCTTTACCTATCCTCCCGCAGAGATCTAAAACAATTACGGGAGTATCTCCTGCATACGGTATGCGAAAATACATTTTTTTGATTTTATTGCAGAAGAGAGTTATGAACAATAAGCTGCCACCATTGCCTCTCCATGTAATGGGGGCCTCCAAAAGCAAAGGGTACAGCCCTATTTCAGCACGCGCAATAATAAAACTTCTGCGGCCAGAAACAGCAGTGTCAACCACACAAACAAGCGCCACAAGCCACGCTGCCGTTCATTATCCGAAAACACCGATCCTTTTTCCGGTCTAAAATCTTCTATTACAGAGGCGTTCCCGCGGAATACACGCTTCATCTCTTCTTGCAGCTCTTCGGCAGAATAGACCTCCAGCTCAGATTCTAACGGATCATTATTGAAGGCTAGCGTTTGCAGTACCGTGCTGTCGCTCATCAGGCGGTAGTGTCCGGGTTCATCCACAAACGGTTTGATGAACACCTCGTCATTGTTCCTGCTGACCGCCGGTATCGACTCCATCGCTGTGCCTTGTTTTTTCAATCGCAGAATGCGCTCTTCACCTGATGTTGGCGGGGCGTTCACCGCGATGGTGTTGTTGTGACCGGGAAGGTAATAGAGCGGTCCTGTTTTTTGGCTGAGAATGGCCATGCGATGAAAAACAGGCACAAAAACAGGATGCTGCGGAAAGTTGGTGAAATCGCTGTTTAACGGAGAAGCCAGCGCATAAAGGTAATGTCCCCGTTCCCTTTTCTCCGTAAGAAAGGGGTTGCCGTTGCCGAGGCGCATAATTACGTTAGTTTCAAGCGAGGGCGACATCCTGAAATATTTCTTCACCGACGGCAAATCATATTTTTCATTCTGCCGGCTCTTCGGACGCTTGTAAAAAACATTATCCAGCAAAGGGTGCTTCTCTGACAGTGCTGCTACTTCATAGTTTCCGGTATCGAGGGATGCGATGGTTCCGGCATTAAAAGCCTGCAGGATGCTGCTGTTGGTCTCGGGCGCATTGGCTGAGGGGATAAACACAATATCCACTTTTTCGCGTATCTCTTGCAGCATGCGCTCAAGTCCTGTAGATACTTTTTCCAGACCATTTATGACAATAAGATCATAACTGCCCAGCCGGGAGTAATCGAGCTTCAGGCGGTTTTTGGCCTCAAAAGCTATGAGCGAATCCCTGCCAAAAAGGCGTTGCAGATAAAGATTAGGTTCTTCTTCATAAATCTCCAGCACTTTTGTGGATTCGTGTATTTGATAACTAAAGTAGAAGGTATCATCAAATGTAATGGGGCTATCCTCTATCTCCAGGAGGCCTTCGCGGTGCCCTGTTTGCTGATTCATAAACGACAGTGTGGCTTCTGTTTTGCCTCCTGCAGCTACAGAAAAGCTGCTGAGTGCGCGCTGCTTGCCATCAATGCGCAGCTTTAGCGGTATCTTCTCATAATCCTGTTGCCCGGAATTTCTGATGAGCACTTTAAGATTAGAGGTCTGCATCAGCTGTACGCTGGGCTTTTCGAACCAGCAACTGTCAATATAAAGGTTAGCAGGTTTTACGCCCGCCAGGGGCACCATGGTTACAGAAGCGGAAGAATCAGGTGTAAGGCCGTCAAAGTTAAAGGTCGACTTCTGAAAATCGGATATAAGATAAGATTTATGTGTTTCTGCGGGCGCATCGTGCGCGAGGAGGCGCTGCCGCACTTCTTCGAATCTGCGGGTGACTGAAGTGATGGTAACGCCTTCTACCTGGTTGACAAAGCTCTCGCGATCGGTAAAGCGTGTGCGTGATGCATTGAAATCGTTGGTCAGCAGCCGGAAGCGGTCTGTGGCCGAATAAGATGAGGCTATAGCCAGGGCCTGCTCTCTGGCCTGCGACAGCAGCATGCCGTCACGTCCGGGGATTTGCATGCTTAAAGAATTATCGATATAGACGGAGACAAAACGATTGCCACGCGTCACGCCCTCCCCCTGCTTCTCCGGAATAACGGGCCGGGCAAAGGCCATAACTAGCATCGTAATCGCCAGGATGCGGCTGATTAGCACCAGGACATGCTTTAGCCGCGACTGCTTTTTTGTTTCTGACTTCACGGCCTTAAGCACGGCGATGCTGCTAAAATAAACCGTTTTATAGCGGCGAAAGCGAAAAAGGTGTATGATAATGGGGATAGCAATAGCCAAAAGGCCCCAAAGATAATTCGGTTGAAGAAAAATCATATCGAAAAATTAGTTAGTGTCCGTCTATAATGTCCGATTTCTGCCCCGAAGGCTCGGGGTAAACTGTTATGCTTGTTTTGAAAACAGTCATTTACCTGTGTAAACTCCTTGATTTTCAAAACTACGCAAGCCCCCGATAAAATACGGGACAAGCTTTGAACTCGAACATTATAGATCAGACACTTGAGTTTATAGACAGAAATTAGTTAGTGTATCTCCAAAATATCCAATCTCTGTTCCTCAAATATGAAATCCCTGAGTCCGCCTGCTGGCAGATTCTGAGGATAAACAATTTTACACGCCCTGGTGCTGAACATTCTAAAGCAAACACTTTCAGTTTATAGCCACACACTAGTTGTTGCAAAGCTAATTATTTTTGCCAAGATTCTCTTCTCATGAACGCATCCTTTTCAGGCTTATGGTTGATGATGGTTTATCGTATCCGGTGAACCCTGTCTACTCCGGGCACTTTTCTAAGCTTGTATGTCAGCGCATCCAGCACCTGGTTGTCGCGGATATGCACAATGAGGCGGCCGGTAAACATCCCCTTGTTGCTTGTAAAGTTAATTGACTGCATGTTAACGCGCACTTCGCCCGAAATAATGTCTGTTATCCGGTTTACCAGCCCCAGCTTATCCGCTCCTGTAATCCTCAGCTCAGCCTGATAATCCGATTTAGCCGCAGGATTATACCACTGTGCCTCAATGATGCGATAGCTGTACTTCTCTTTAAGCTGACGGGCATTAGGGCAGTTTGTGCGGTGTATCTTCACCCCCTCGTTAATGGTGACAAACCCAAAAATATCATCTCCAAATACCGGCTTACAACAATTGGCCATTTTATAATCGTTGAGGCTCTCATTATCTACCAGGAGCACCTCCTGTCCGCTGCTTATCGAAGATTTCACCGGTTCAGGCTGCAGGTACTCCTCCACCGGTTTATCCGTTTTGCTCTCTTTAGCAAGAATTGTACGCAGGTTACTGATATTAAAATCCTGGCTGCCGATGCCCTCATATAGATCCTGCGATGTCTTCACTTTAAAATGCTTCAGCAGATTATTAACCACCTCATCCTCAAACTGTATCTTCAACTGATTGAGTTTACGGAGCAAAATCGCTTTTCCGGCGTCGGTATGGCTGTACTGCTTTTGTCTCAACGACCGCCGTATTTTCACCCTGGTGCGGTTCGATTTCACGTAATTCACCCAATCTTCGGACGGTGTTTGGTTTTTTGATGTAAGGATTTTCACGGTGTCGCCGTTTTTTAGCTCATAGCGTATGGGTACATTTCTGCCGTTAACGATGGCTCCTGTGCACTGCTCCCCCACCCTGGAGTGCACGTGGTATGCAAAGTCGAGCACTGTGGAGCCGGCAGGGAGTTTCTTCAGGTCGCTGTCGGGCGTAAACACGAAAATGGTATCCCTGTAGAGGTCTATCCGGGCATCATCGCCTTCATCCAGGTCTTTAACGCTGGTTTGCTCCAGGAGCTCACGGATTACTTTCAGACGCTCCTCGTCCGAGGAAGCTTTGGCAGGCCCCTCCTTATATTTCCAGTGTGCCGCCTGCCCTTTTTCGGCGATATTATCCATACGTCGCGTTCTTATCTGCACCTCCACCCAGCGGCCAGCAGGGCCTTGTACCGTGGTATGCAGCGACTCGTAACCTGTGCCTTGTTTGGGCACCGTAACCCAGTCGCGCAGCCGTTTAGGATTGGGGATATACCTATTGGTGAGGATAGAGTATACCTTCCAGCAATCCGCTTTTTCATCTTCAATAGTATTTTCAATAATGATACGTATGGCAAACACATCGTATACCTGCCCGAAGTTCACATTCTGCTTCCTCATTTTCTGCCAGATGCTGAACACCGATTTGGAACGCCCTTTTATTTCAAAGACAAAGCCTTGTGCTTGCAGGTCTGCTTTTACCGGGGTTATAAACTCAGCGATATAATCTTCGCGCTCCTTCTTTGATTCGCTCAATTTGCGGGTTATGGAGCGGAAAACTTCCGGGTAAGCATGCTTCATGGCGTTGTCTTCCAGTTCCATCTTCATCCGATAGAGGCCCAGCCGGTGAGCCAGCGGGGCATACAGGTAAAAGGTCTCATCGCACAATTTCTTCTTCGTCTTATCATCCACACCATCTAATGAGCGCATCATGTGCATCCTGTCTATCAGTTTTATCAGGATAATGCGTATATCTTTTACCAGCGACAGGAGCAGGTTACGGAAATTATCAGAGTAAAGCGAAGGCTTTTCTATCCTGATGCCTGATATGGTCTGAAAGCCCTCTGTCAGTGCTGCCACTTCTTTTCCGAACTGTTGCTCTATGCTGATGACAGACACATCGCATTGATGAGGAAGAGCGTGGAGCAGGGATGCTAATACTGATTTGCTTCCCAGACCCAGCTCCTCTACCACACTGATTGCCACCTCCACAGAATGCCGGGTAGGCAGTGTGGCATCAGCATGGCGCTTATCACCACACGATGAAGCCAGCAAGGCGAAAGCCTCACGAATCTTTTCATAATTGGTATCGTCGGGAGGTATCAATGAAAGCAAATACTCCTGCCGCGCTGTGAGCGTATTGTCGGTCTTCTGCATTGTCATGTTGGTTGTATTTCTGTGATAACAAAAACGCCTGTAAGGTATGTTTTACAGGCGTTTTTATCATCCGGGTGCAAAGTTAGCAAATCCTATTTGTCTTTGTCCGGTTTATCGCCTGAAGAGTTGTCTAAATCTTCATCGTGTGAGGACCCGGGCGGATTAGAGATGGAATTACGCATCTTGGTGTCGGCCTGAATATTATCCAGTCGATAATAATCCATAACGCCCAGGTTGCCATCTATCAATGCCTGCGCAATCGCCTTAGGTATCTGCTTTTCGGCTTGTATCACCTCGGCACGAGCCTCCTCCGCTTTCGCTTTCATTTCCTGCTCCTGGGCTACAGCCATCGCTCTGCGTTTCTCTGCCTTCGCCTGTGCAATATTTTTATCGGCATTAGCCTGGTCTATCTGCAGCACAGCGCCGATGTTCTTACCAATATCGATATCAGCAATATCTATAGAGAGGATTTCATAGGCAGTACCCGAATCGAGACCTTTGTCCAGCACCACGCGGGAGATAGAATCGGGATTTTCCAGCACCGCTTTATGGGTATCGGCAGAGCCTATAGAAGATACCACTCCTTCGCCTACGCGTGCCAGCACCGTTTCTTCCCCGGCGCCACCCACCAGCTGGCGGATATTCGCCCGCACAGTGACGCGTGCTTTACAAATCAGCTGGATGCCGTCTTTAGCTACCGCCGTGATAGCAGGTGTTTCTATAACTTTTGGATTTACAGACATCTGCACCGCTTCCAGCACATCACGTCCTGCCAGGTCGATAGCTGTAGCGGTTTTAAACTCAATATCCATATTGGCCTTATCGGCCGATATGAGGGCATTAACTACATCCTGCACATGTCCTCCGGCAAGGTAGTGTGCTTCCAGGTCGTTACGGCCCAGGGCGAGGCCGGCTTTAGTACTTGAGATCATGCTGCGGACAATGACCTGTGGTGGCACTTTCCGCCAGCGCATAAAGACCAGTTGCAGCAATGAGATCCTCACTCCGGAGAGCAGCGCCGTAAACCACAATCCTACAGGAATGAAGTAAAAGATCACCCACAATCCGAAAATTGAAGCGATCCCAATGGCAATGTAAATAGCAAGATTTCCTTCGTCCATGTTACGTATTTTTAGGTTTTACAATTATTTTGTTGTGTTCTATTTTTTTGATAACCACCTCGGTGTTAGGGTCTATATACCCGGCATAAGACTTGACTTCGAAATAGTCGTCATTAAAACGAGCTTTACCCATGGGTGAGATCCTTGAAACGGTCACTCCCACATCCCCCTCTTTGGGGCGATATTTTTCAAAATGATCCACTTTACTCCCTACTTCGGTATTGAGCATCAGCCTTTTCCATGTTCTGCCCTTCAGCGAAAAATAAAGCGTCACCACAGAGAGCAACACCGTAGAGCCCAGAAAGATAATGCCTGTCTGGCTGCCATACTGATCGTAGGCCTGCCAGATGGCCAGGACGATTAAGGCTGACCCAATAATTCCTGCTACGGTGGTGCCGGGAATGACCAGAATCTCCAGCAGGAGAAAAAGTAATCCGATAACGACTAAAGCAATCAGTAATGTCATAAGTTTATTCTATAGATACGGTTATTTCTCTCCTGCTCATGGCATCGCAAGCAGCTTTTAACTTGCTGTACTCCCCTTCCAGCACCGGGCATTTCCCCTTGTAATGGGCTATCATTGCCGATTGCTCAGCCTGCTCCAGGGTGTGATCGCATACCTCCACCAACGCAGCTATCACGTGGTCGAAGGTGTTTACTTCATCATTATATAAAATGAGCGCCTGTGCATCCAGCATCTGCTCTGCCGGCGACTCCGCTTGTTTGTGCTTATGCTGTCCCATGATATTCACCATATACTTGAGGGCTTAAAATTACAAACAATTTACCAACCTGTGAATCTTTTTATGTTATTTTTGCAGCCAAAATCATTTCTATGCGTAATGATGTAGTGGAAATTAAAGAAGCTCTTACCGGTGTATTACGCGATGTGTTGCCCGGAGAGGAGGCGCATCGGCTGCTGGAACCCTCTACCCGCAAAAACTTTCGTTCCCAGCCACGCCGCAATGCGCGGCACAGCTCCGTGCTTATCCTCATCTATCCCCGCGAAAATAAGCTCAGAACAATCACTATCCTGAGGCCACAATATGACGGAGTTCATAGCGGGCAAATCTCTTTTCCGGGCGGGCAGTATGAGAAAGAGGACTATACCCTGTTAGAAACCGCTTTGCGCGAAACCCGCGAGGAAATCGGTGTAGATGTTAAGGAGGAACAGGTGGCCGGAAAGCTCACCGATATTTATATCCCGCCAAGCAACTTCCTGGTAACACCCTATGTGGCTCTTATTAAAGAGGTGCCGCAGATGAAGAAAGACTCTTTTGAGGTGGAAAAGCTCATAGAAGTGGACCTGGAAAACATCATCCGCCCGGATGCTATCCTGCGCCGGAATATCCACCTGGAGAAGTATGGCAACATACACGTGCCCTGCTTTATTGTGGACGACCAGATTATATGGGGTGCCACGGCCATGATTATCAGCGAACTGAGAACCGTGCTGGGCCGCGTGCTGAAATGAGCATGGCGCCGAGTGGATTTATGCCTTAAAAAGAGCTGATGCTTCTATTGATTTCTATGTGACTAAGTGGTTTTTCTCTTTTTTGAATCACATAGACACATAGAAGAAATAAGGTTTAAAGCTACCTTTCCGTTTTCTTCTGTGACGGTACCGTATGCTCTAATCCGATTCAGCAATGAAATCCTTTTTTGAGCTCATGTCTTGTTGGTTTGTTGCAAATCTATAGTTCCCGGTGGTTTCCGGCAAACAAAAAAACCCGGACATGCCGCATGCCCGGGTTTTGCTTCTCAGGTGGTTACTCTTCGATAATAATCTTATAATCGATGTGAGCTGCCTTAGCGAGCATATAAGATACTCCGCAATAACGCTCTTGCGAGAGGCTTACGGCTTTTTCTATCTTATCTTTCGGAAGGTCTTTACCTTTAAACTTATAAAAAATCGTAAACGCATCGTAATGTTTTGGATGCTCTTCGGTGTTGTTAGCCTCCACATCCACCCTGAACGCATCAGGTGTTACGCGCATTTTTTTCAGAATAGGGATGACATCCATAGCCGTACACCCCGAGAGGGCGGCAAGCATCAGCGGCTTCGGGCGTGGACCTTTGTCTTGTCCTCCCACTGCCGCATCGGCATCAATCATAAATTTATGTCCTGTCACCTCAGCTTCAAAGCTCATATTGCCTTTCCATTCTAACCCTGTATTGGTTTTTTTTCCCATAACTTTTGTTTTTCAAGATTCATAATACTGACCGAATTAACAAAAATGTTCCCTTATGGTTTAACGGGCAACATAAATCCCGGAATTATGCCGGCTCTGAAGGTGGTATCCAGGCGGTATTGCTTATCATAGACATAGATCACACCCCGCTGCTGATAATCCACGGCATCCGACAGCAATATCCGCTGCTGCGTGATGGCCAGCGAATAATAAATGTGGCCGTTCTGCGGGATAGCCGGAGCTTCGGGGAGCTTCTCGTCGCTGATATCCATGGCATACATGCCGTTATTGAGCCAAAACAAGGTGTCTGCTGCCGCATTAGCAGAAAGCGCTACCGGGTTGCTCTGGGCGGCGGCAAAGGGAAATGTCTTAACAACCCTTCGCGAGTGCGGATCAACCTTCGTCAATGCCGGCGTTTCTTCATTATCATAGCCTCCGCTGCTGAGTATCCACACAAAACCATTTTTGCCTGCCACCATACTGTTGGGCTCTTTGGTCACTAAAACCGAATCCACCACCCTGTCGGTCAAAACATCTACCACCATTACGCGATTGTTTTCCTTGCCGGGATGAGCGTACATCGACCAGTTGGCTGCAAAAAGCTTATCGCCTGCTAAAACCATCGACTCGGAAGTCCTGCCCAACCCTATTTTATGGCTGACCCTCCTTCCTTCCAGGTCTATCACAGCCAACGAATCACTGTAAAGATCACTGACATAGGCTTTGTTATCTCCGGCAATGAGTACCTCCCGCGGAGAAGTGCCCACTTGCAGGGAACCCCGGCTGTTAAATGTGCGGGAATTCACAAACTCTATCCGGGAGGCGTTATTAATCACTATCAAGCCGGTAGTATCCCGAAGGGCCATATAATTGGGAATATCGCCGGGAGGGCGCTTATTGGTATTCAAAAAAATATGGGGATATACTTTTGCGGAATCGAAGGAATAAAAAGAGAGCGATCCGTTATTGTGCGAAAAATTCCCCTCATTGATGATAAACACACCCTGTTGGCTGAAGAGAAAATCGCCGGCAGGGACTACTTCCCCGAAATCGTCTTTTTCGCAGCCGGCAACTGCAATAGCCATCATCAGTATTAACAAATATTTCTTCATGGCGCATTAAATTTAACAGATAAAGTGGCCTCATAATTCCTTCCGGGCATAGGATACCACGCAACAACCTGGTAATTGGTATTGGTAACGTTATTCACTTTCATGAGGAGGGCGCCCTCCATCTTTTTATTTAGGGAAAAGTCCGTGCTTACCACCAGGTCGATGGTTGAAAACGGCGGCATGTAAGAGGTATTGTCGGAGGAAGTGTAGCGGCTGCCGGTGAAGTGATGCCCGATATCCAGCATATAATCGCGATAAGCGACGTTGATGGAGCTTTGCAAGCTGTGTTGCGGAATATAGACCAGCTGCTTCCCGCTGGAATACGGCTGTGCCCGCGACACATTTTTTGCCGAAGTGTAGGTGTACGACTGTTCCCATTGTACTTTCAGCCGGCTGTTATTTAAGGAGACCTGGTAGCGCGCCTCTATCCCTTGCGACAGGACTTCAGTAATGTTTTTGGGTGTCCAGTAGCTCATTATGCTGTCAGGCTGCCACGCTATCCAATTGCTGATATCGTTACGAAACCATGTGATTTCTGCGCCGCCATGCCACCCTTTGCGCTTTTGCGAGAGATACTTTACGCCAGTCTCCAGCGTAAATCCCCGCTCGGGAAGCAGCTCCGGGTCTCCCCCCGGTTGCCAGTATAAATCGTTAAGCGTGGGAAGACGGTAGTTCCTCGAAATATTTCCCTTCAACAACAAATCCCGCTCCTCTAAGAGCCTGTAGTCGAAACCCAGCGAAGGAATAAGGGGAGCCATAGTGCCATCTATCACCTTTTGGCGCAGCATCAACCGGACGTTGGCATCATCGCCGGGGCTCCACTGCCCTCCTGCAAACACCGTAAGGTCGCTTCTTTCGCGCAAGCCGTTATAGTTATTAGAATGGACACGCGTGGTAGTATAGCTCACATTGGCGGACCAGCGCAGGTTCCCTGACAACGCCATTTTCATATTTATGCTCTGCATAAACTGATGAGCGTAATTATGGGAATTGACAGCGGCCAGAGAGTTTTTATAGTTAAGATAGTCGTATACGTAAGCACTCTTCAGCGTCAGCTCCACTTTTCCCTTATTGTGCTCCCACTCTGCCATAGCCCGCACTGCTTCGTTGCGCTGCTGCTGCTCTGTTGTTGCAGGGTTTACACCCAGCGGCGGGGCTATCTCCCTATAATAGTCTTGCACCCACACCCGTGCGGCCAATTTGTTTGCGCGCTTATCGCGATAATAAAACTCCTGCAAAACAGTATGGCTTGCGTACCCGGCACCCTCTCGCTGCTCCCGTGGCGGATCATCGCGATCTTTATAATTATTTCTGTAGAAGTAATTGTTTTCAGCACTTTGCGTGATAAGGAGGCTGCGGCTCCGGAAGCGCTCGCCGCCCGCCGTTACCAATGCCTGCGAGCGATAGTTGCTGTAACTGGCTGCCGACTGCTTCAGCTGCACGTTCAGGTGGTTTCCCCACTGCGGCTCATTCTCGATAATAATACTGCCTCCCAGGCTTCCGCTCCCGCTATGGATGCCGGCGCCACCATGCGACAGCGAGACTTTGTCAGCCACCGCCACGGGTATCTGCGAAAAATCGGCCTGGCCCAGCATAGGATTGTTAAGCTCCACGCCGTTCCAGAGCACTTTAGTGTGAGAAGCTCCCGTTCCGCGAAAGGAAGCCGTTGAGAGGTTGCCCTGCCCATACGTCTTCATAAATACCGGCGTATGGTTTGAAAGCAATTCCGAAAAAGACTCATAATTCAAGGAATTCAAAGCAACCGAATCGATGGGCGTTCGCTTATAACCACTAAGCTTTTCGATGGGCGTAGCCTGGATGGTTACCTCCTCTAAGAGTACCGTATCGCTATGCTGAGCATTTACAGCCAGGACTGTGAAAAGCAATAAGACCATCAGTACACCCATTCTTTTCATCGGATTACAATCTTTTTTGTAAAAATGAGGCCGTCGTTGTATAGCTGAAGCACATAAATGCCCCCGGGCAGATGTCCCCAGGAGATAGTATTGGTTCCCTTATGGAGGATACCATGGTCAGCGATTCGGCTGTTCATATCAAAAAGGGAAAAATCTGCCTGGCCGGCAACGGTAATTTTCGCTTTTCCTTTCACAGGATTAGGATAAAAATCCACCTGAATGGGTGGTTTGGCTCCGGCGATACCCACTTGCGTAGTATCTTTCAGCAGCGCCACAGCATCCAGGTCAAACCCTCCGGTATTAAAATTCGTGGGATAGGGATCGTTGATGATATTGCCCTCACTGTCGAAGGAAGCATATGTATCATCCACCGAGCCTACCACATCCGTAATCTTTACGTGGCTCACCATCATAATATTTACAGCGTTATGGCCTTCCAATTCCTCAAAATCAAAAGGAACCCCATACCCCCCGCGATATTTTCCTGCCAGATTGTGAAGCTTTTCCGCCTCAAGCGTTCCAAAAGGCCCTACCTGCTCCTGCATCTGTGTCAGCGATACCGCCGGCAGGGTTATAAAAGTCTCCCCATCGGAACTTATCGCCACAAAAGCCAGCTCCAGGAAATTATCATCAAAGCTGTTCTCAAAAACGGCAATATCCGGTCCGGGGCTATCCTGCAGCGGCGGGTCAAAAACAAAGGTAGCCGACCCGCCATCTCCCAGGCTCACTGCCATCATATCCGCAGGGCCTCTGGCATGCTCCCCCTGGCCATGTCCGGCAAGGCCTGCCCCGGGGTTGGCAATATACATGGGGCCGCGATTCACCGCCACTGAATCGCCCCACCTTGCTATGATACTGCTGTCGGCAGCAATAGCCGCAGAACCCTCCATACCGGCGGGTGGCGAAAACTGGGCGGAGCTTTCAGATGCCGCCAAGAGCATAAATATCATAATCGTTACCGTTCTCATCGCACAACTTTACTGGTGAAGGAGCCCTCTTGTGTTTCCACGCGGAGAAGCAATAGCCCATTTTGTGATGTGCCGGCGCGGAGTTGAACCTTTTTTGCTGGCGAAAACCGCTCTGACCGCAGCAACTGGCCGGTAGCATTAAATACGGAGACTTTCCGGATACCCTGTCTGCTTTTCACTACCAGCCTGTTCCCCGAAAAATAAGCTTTACCATGTGAGCGACTTACCGTGGGGAGGGCGGTGGAAATGTCATAATCCAGTGCTATCGCTTCCGGCGACACACCCACCGGAATGGTATTGGAAAGAGGATCTCCGTTAAGGTTATAGACCTGGTAGCTGCCATAAGTGGCATAATCGCTGGTAGTGATATGCAGCCTGTCATCAGCCTTGTCATATCCCACAGCAGCCGGGGTGATCTCCAGAAAATCCATGGTATTTTCTCCGTTGTTGACATTGTAGGTGGCAATGGAAGAGGAGACAGGGATATAGAGGATGTTTTCACTCATCACGGTATTGCCGTAATAGCCGTAGTAATCACCTGACAATACAGTGGTTTCATAGCTGTCTGCAGCAATATCAAAAACACTTACCGAAAAAGTGTTCGCCTCATAATCGCTGAAATGCGTGTTGACAGTATAAATGTTATCATCACGCAGAAAAAGTGCTTTAATACCCCTGGCTTCGCTTCCCAGGTTTATTTCTCTCGAGAGCGTTTCTGTAGTCAAATCGATAACCGCCATTTTTCCTTCAGGGGTGCCCCAGGCTCCCGGCACGGCCACATAGGCAGAATCCCCATCAATTGCTATGCCCGCAGCTTCGCCCGACATTTCAATGGTGGTGCTCAGGATGAGGTTGTGCTTATCCAGCACCAGCAAACTTTGCGTTGTTACCGGATATTGCAGCGACACCAGTAATTTATCGCCAGCCACAGCGAGCTTATTCAACCCTTCATGCTGAAAAGCCGTCAGGCGTTCATGCGTGCTTTTATTGTAGCACACCAACGAATCGCCGGCATTCACAAAGATATATTCATCATCGATTATTAAGTCCTGAACCGACTGCGTGTAGATGGAGTCGAATGTCTGATAATCTTGTGTTTCAGGATGAATAAACCCCACCGCCACATGGTCTGAAGGATCGCCATATTGCCCTCCGCTGGCGATATAAGTTTTGTTTAGGTTGAGGGATTGAGAAACGGCAGCAACTGAAAAGCTTGTAAGCAATGAAAAAAGTAAAAGTTTACATTTCATGAGTTTAGGTTTTTTTATTAAACAATTATTAAAACCTAAGCCCGCAGGAGAAGTATGGAATAAATTATTTTTCAGATAATTTACTCTTTGCTTTTGTCCCGAAAGCTCAGAATAGCGATATTTTGGCAGGTCTTCTGACTTGCAGGCCTTAGCTGATGCCTTCCCATCGTTGCGACAGTGGCGATTTATCAGCTAAGTTGCCGGCTTACAGCAGCGGGAACTGTCCGGGATTTTCACCCGGTTCCCTTTTCATGCAAACGTTTTGCAACCAATTATCATTTGCAAATGTAATAAGAATTCTCTACTAAGGAAAAGGACGTACGTTTTTCCTATACCTATTTTTTATTTGCCTGATTATCAATAATTTCATGCCACATTGCTTTGATTATTAGAATATTATCCGTATATTTGCACTGGTATACGTAACATATTAATATTTAGATAATTAGCTTAATTTAAACACTTTATGTTTCAAGAGAAGGATATATATAAGTTAAAGTATAAATATACGAACCTCTCCCATCATATTATTGATTATGGTGGATATGATAAAAGGGAACTGCTCCGCCTGTTTCTAAAAGAAAATACCGAAATACATAACTACCTCACCGTTAGTAATAATATTAATGATTTCCTGTTTTATTTAAAACAATGGATCGATGGCTTTCTTGCTTCCCGGCCTTTTGCCAAAAAATACCTGGAAGGGAAGGCTAAAGGAGAAGCCGCAATGCATGCCATGTCGTGGAACGATGTAGCTGCCATAAGGATCGCCGATTATATAGCTCATAATGGACGGGTTTTTCAGGATCCGAATAACAACAATACAGAGGTGGTGAATGAGCCTTTCATGCTCATTTATAAGGATTTTAACGGAGAAAAAACAGCCTCAACCCCCGATTTCTACTTCGATATGATTGCTCTTTTCCGACAGTTAAACGGGGTGCTTTCTGAAGAGAAGCCCGATAAAACTAAAGTGTTGCAGTGGATGGAGCGTCATCCCTCTGGTTTAGATGAAGGCATTGCTGAAAACCGCAAGAGAAACAAGTTGAGGATTATCAATAAAATTATAGATAAAATTGATGAAGGCACTTTCACTTCTGCTGCTTTCCAGTTTGAAGATGGATTATCGCGTAAGCAGAAAATCGACAGGGTAACGGAATGGTGGAATACCAGCAAGTTTCACCTGATTTTTGCTTTCCGCAGCCCGGAAATTATCAACGAGATGCTCGACTACTCGCTGGATGATAAAACCCTGGTTATGATGGACAGGGCAAGGAAAGCCGGTATCCCTTTCTTTATCAATCCGTATTACCTCTCGTTGGTAGATATTGATGAAATAGGCCATGCTGACATCCCTATCCGCGATTATATCTTCTACTCCGAGGATTTGGTGGAAGAGTTTGGCAACATCCAGGCATGGGAAAAAGAAGATATCGTGGAACCCGGCAAGCCTAACGTAGCCGGGTGGGTATTACCTATGGCCCATAACATCCACCGGCGCTATCCCGAGGTGTCTATCCTCATCCCTGATACCGTGGGAAGGGCCTGCGGTGGGTTATGTGTCTCTTGTCAGCGCATGTATGACTTCCAGAGCGGCCATCTGAACTTTGACCTGGATAAGCTGCGGCCCAAAGAGCGTTGGCATGATAAGCTGAAGCAACTCATGCAGTATTTTGAAGATGATTCGCAGTTGCGCGATATACTGATTACCGGAGGAGATGCCATGATGAGTGGGGATAAATCGCTGGAGAAAATTTTAGACGAGGTTTATAATATGGCGCTTCGTAAGAAGAAGGCTAATGAGCATCGTGCTGATGGAGAGAAATATGCCGAGATGAAAAGAATACGGCTGGGGACACGCCTGCCGGTGTATATACCACAGCGGGTAACACACCATCTCGCTGACATGTTAAAAGCCTTTAAAGAGAAGGCTGAAAAAGCAGGTGTTGAGCAGTTTGTAATACAAACACATTTCCAGTCGGCCATGGAAATTACTCCCGAAGTGAAGAAAGCAGTCAGCAGGATCCTTAAAGCGGGATGGATAGTGACTAACCAAATGGTTTTTACTACAGCTTCCAGCCGCAGAGGTCATGCGTCCAAACTAAGAAAAACATTAAACGATATTGGGGTACTTACTTATTATACCTTTTCCGTAAAAGGATTTAAAGAAAATAAACGCAATTTTGCGACGAACGCACGCATTGTCCAGGAAAAAATAGAAGAGAAATTTATAGGAGACATCCCCGAAAAAATGAAGGAAGAGATAAAAGCTTTTCCGGCAACGGCAGAAAATATGATTGAAAACATAGACCAGTTGCGCCACGAAGCCAATATTCCTTTCCTTAGTTCCGATAAAAGTGTGTTGAATATGCCGGGAGTAGGCAAAAGCCTTACATTTAGAGTTATAGGCATCACCGCGGATGGAAGGCGCATCCTGGAGTTTGGCCATGACCACACCCGCCGCCATAGTCCTATCATCAATAAAATGCAAAAGGTGGATATTATAGAATCCAAGACCATGTCGGAATTATTGAAACAATTGGCTGCCATGGGCGAAGATATAGATGATTACATCAGCGTATTCGGCTATTCGCTGGGCGAAACAGAAGACCGGATAAGTATCTATGAATACCCCGGATACGATTACACGATCACCGAAACAATGACCAATCTGGAGGTATAAACTGCGCATGGCCACCGTGACAACCATGAAGATTTTTTACCGCAAAGGAGCACTAAGGAATCTTTCTTACCTCTTTTTGATTGTGTTGCTGCCTTTTCTTCACGGCTGTCATGTGGCGAGATATTTTTACTGGAATGTAGCCAACATTGATGACTATCAGAAATTTGATAACGATACTATCCGTTCTGCTGCCAACGGGCAGGTATTTCATTATGCTCCCAGGCCCCTGTCGTTACCAAAAAAATACCGGGAAGGCGATAACCAGTCGCTGGATGCTTTTCTGAAAGACAACAAAAGTGTGGCTTTTGCCTTCATCGTTAACGATACCGTATGGAAAGAAAACTACTATAACAATTACAGCAAGCACGATTATGTCACCTCCTTTTCTGCAGCCAAATCCTTTGTAGCCACACTCACAGGCATTGCTGTGGATGAGGGCGCAATTGACAGTATCGATGACCCTGTAACAAAGTATCTCAACTATCTTGATCCCAAAGAATTTAGCGACATTACCATCCGGCATCTGCTAAATATGCGCTCGGGCCTCAAGGCTAACGAAGGTTATTATAACCCTTTCGGGGATGTGGCGAAATATTATTACGGGACGCATCTTAAAAAGTATCTCACGAACCTGGAAAAAAAATCTCCCCCGGATCAACACTTCGAATACCTTAGCGTAAACACACAACTTTTGGCTGCTGTGGTAGAGAATGCAACCGGTGTTCCCCTGCAAAACTATCTTGAAGAGAAGCTATGGAAGCCCTTAGGCATGACCTCTTATGGCCTCTGGAGCATTGACTCGGAAAAACACCAAACCGTTAAAGCCTTTTGCTGCCTCTCAGCACAAGCCATGGATTTTGCCCGCTTTGGGAGGCTTTTCCTCAATCAAGGAAAATGGGACGGCAAACAAGTGGTTCCTGCAGCATGGATTGCGCAAACCCTCGACTACCCTGAAGATAATATCGACTGGCAGGATTACCCTTACGCTTTTCAGTGGCGCGTTACGCGATATGGTGTTTTTTTCGCCAAAGGCATCAAGGGACAATATATCTATGTTTTCCCTGACAAGCAGCTGGTAGCTGTACGTTTCGGAAAAAGCTATGCCGGCATCGACTGGGCCGACTTTTTCTATCATATGGCGCAGGAAAATATTCCCGAAAACTCATCAGGCGGGAAATAAATAATTTTTTTTGTAATTTCCTATGCATTATGCTGTTTCGTGTTATTAAAATAATATCTTTGTACCGCATTATTTTTTAATTTATAAGATTTATGAATATTTACGTAGGAAACCTTCACTATGAGATTAGTGAAGATCAGTTAAAAGAGATTTTTGAAGAGTATGGAGAAGTTACTTCTTCTAAAATCATCAGTGACCGGGAAACCGGCAGAAGCAAAGGGTTTGGCTTTATTGAAATGGCTAATGAGGAGGAAGCAAATCAGGCCATCAGCGAACTCAACGATGCCGAACTAAAAGGCAGAAACATGCGTGTTAATGAAGCACGTGAGCGCACCGAAGGTGGTGGTGGCGGAAAACGCGACCGCAGAAATAACTTTCGTTAGTGTTAACACCCCTGAAACTCATTTACTTTAAATCGAGAATCCGGATTCCCGGCAGGAACTGCGAAAACTTACAGGCTTTTGAGGTAAAAACAAAAAGTTTGTACAAAACAGAAACTTTAAAACCGGGGCAGAATCTGCCCCGGTTTTATTTTGCACCACTGTCGGTAAGCCTCCGTTGCAGTTGTTTTAAAAAGAAGAAATGCGCTTCCGCGGATTTCGTCCTGAAACCGCACAATTTTATAGTAAGTAAGTCGAACACACTCAGTTTCGAAACAGATACTAAATAGGTTCCCAGCTGTTCGTGGAATACAAAAACATCCGTATATCACCTTTTTCCAGATCGTAGAGCCATGAATGTATTTCCAGGGTTCCCATATCATAGCGCTCACGGATAAAGTCATAAGAGAGAAGGTGTTCTTTCTGCTTTAATATATTGTGCTTTATCATAGCATTAAGACTATTGTCTCCGGTCATATCCACATGCTTCAGCACAGGTTCAGCATACTTCAACCAATCGTTAATATTGCTAAACTCCGGGTGGCTGACTCCCTCCCTTAAAGTCTTGATACCTCCACAATCGGTATGTCCGCAAATAATAACCTGTTCTATATTAAGGTTTTTAACCGCAAATTCCAGGGCAGCCGCCACGCTGGTATCTTTGCTGTTATGCGGGGGGATAATATTGGCGATATTACGCACCACAAACACATCCCCTTCCGACAGGTTCAGCATCTTTTCCGGAATAACCCTGGAGTCGGAACACCCTACATACAAAACGAAAGGGTTTTGCCCCTCGGACGATAGTTTTTTATAAAACTGCATATTCCGGGCAAATTGTTCCCTGAACTCATTGTAACCACTTTTTATAAACTCAAAAATTTTGGGCATAGCTATTCAAGTTCGTTTCTTACTTCTTTCACTTGCTCGGGGCTGATAGCCGGGGCATCGTTAGAAAAGTTGTTGCGGATGTAGGTCAATATGTTGGCCACTTTATCATCCGACAAGTACTTATATGAGGCCATAGCCCCCATATATTGGTCTTTATCCACAGAAAAAGGTGCATTTTCGCCCATCAGCATCACCTTGATAAGTGGCTCCGGATCTCCGTTTACACGTTCGTTACCCTCCAGCGGAGGATACATTGAAGGCACTCCACTACCGTCACCTTGGTGACAGGAAATGCAATGACGCTGGTATAGCTGATCACCATCTTGTGCTGCCACAGTAACGGACTGCACTTCTGACATTACCCTCCCGGGGGCACTCCCCGGTGCAGATATAAACAGAAACACAGAAATAATTACTCCTCCTATAATATTCATAATCATCATTTTATTGTTTTTTAGTGATTCTCTACATTTTTTATTGATATTACTTATTCATGATATTCTATTTTCCATATTGTACCTTTTCGCGAATCAACCACATAGAGGGCTCCCTGCGGCCCCACAGCCACTCCTGTCGGGCGGTGTTCCGCGTCGCTGGGGCTCTTTACTTCTGCCACCCCGGCAAAACCGTCAGCAAACACGCTCCATTTTCCCGAAGGCGTTTTTCCTGAAAAGGGCACAAAAACGATATTATACCCCTCCTGCTCCAGCGGCGCCCGGTTCCAGGAACCATGAAAAGCTATAAAAGCTCCATGCCGGTACTTTTCAGGAAACTGCTCTTTATCATAAAAAAGGATATCGTTGGGGGCATAATGCCCGGGAAAACCTATGAGCGGATCTTTTTTATCTGCACAACGTCCTGTTTTGTTTTTGTCGCCGCCATATTCCGGTGCCAGCACTTTTTTACCCTTGCGCTGATCATAATAGCAATAGGGCCATCCAAAATCGTCGCCTTCATCAATAATGAAAAACTCTTCAGCAGGTAGCATCGCATTCTCTTTATCAGAATAGAGGTCGGGAAAAAACTGCGAAAGCTGGTCGCGGCCATGCTGCACCGCATATAGCTGCTCTTCCCGGGTATTATAATTCAGGGCTACCGCGTGCCTGATGCCGGTGGCAAAGCGCTCTCCATCCTGGCTGAAGGACAGCCCCGATTCTACGCCGTCAAAACACCAGATTCCGCCATAGGACTCCAGCAACGGACATGGGTCCATACCGGGCGATCCTTTGGTGCGCATCTCCTCCATGCAGGCGTTGGAAGGAGCTCCCACGGTAACATAGAGGTTTCCATCCTTATCAAAGGTAAAGGGCTTGGCAGCATGCTGACTTTGGTCAGGAAAGCCCCTGACTACAACATCCACCTTCCTGTCAGGCAGCAATTCGCCTGTCCTGAACCGATAACGCTGAATGGAAGTATCGGTACTTGTATAAAGATATCCATCATAGATTTCAATACCTGTTCCCGGCAGATTGCCGAAATACTTCACTTCATCGGCCACACCATCGCGGTCCGTGTCGCGCAGAGCCACCGTGGAGCCTTCGGCGGTGTTTTGCCTTAACTGGAGATAAACATCTCCGTTATCGCTTACTGCCAGGTGGCGTCCCGGGCCCAGGTCTTTAGCAAACACAGTTGCTTTAAACCCCTCAAGCAATTCTAGCGGCGGCTGGGCAGCAAGATGGCCGGGGATTAAGAATAGAATAACGAAAAAAAACTGTAAAATAGATAGCTGCTTCATAGTTAAAATTTTTAAGAAGTTACAATATACTAAAAATTATAGTTCAATCTGACTCCTGCCTGAAAATTTGTTGGAGCCCCCGGGTAATAGTACCGGGGCTCCGCCCCTCCAAATCCCCGGGCATTGACCAAAATCATGGAAGCATAATGCACGCCGCCAATATTTCCGGCCCTGGCAAAGGTGGTCAGGTGTAGCTTTTTCAGGATCTGCTCCCTGTAAGTGAGGTGCAGATTCATCAGCTGATGTCCGCCATAATATTTATTGTTAGCATCATTCATCGGCATTTTTGACATCCCGCTCCAGCGGTAATGTAACTGTAGTTTATTCCACATATGTATGCTCAATACAACACCTCCCTGATGTGCAGGAATCCCCGGAACTTTGTTTCCCGAGTAGTCGTTGTTTTCATCCACAAATTCTTTAAATTTATATTGCGAATAGGAGTAGTTGATATCCGCATTAATGCTGAGCACTTTATTGCTGAACAGCCTCACCCCCATCACGGCTTCAACGCCGGAAAAATCGGTCTCCCCTGCATTCTCCTTTATATACCTGTCTTCAGCAAGCCTTTTGGTGATTAACTGGTTCGACACCGAATTGTGATATAGCGCTCCCTGAAATGTGAAATGCGCCGTTTCCGTTTTCATTCCAGCTTCCCGCTTCCAGCTATACTCCGGGAGCAGGCCGGTATCTATGTTCCCTTCGGAGTCGATAGCTTCTTCATACACCGGCGAAGCATGTCCTCTGCCTGTGGTGGCATATAAATCAGTGTGTGGTGTAAGCTGATATCGTGCAAAAAAGTAGGGCAATGCTACAGCTCCCGGATTATACCTCTCATAATCCTCGTTGTTACTATCCATGTTGCTGGATGTGGTGTAACCAATGGCACTTACATTTAAACCGGCTTCAGCGGTGATATCTCCGATACGATAAGCTGCAAAAAGAAAAAGCGCTCCCTGATGTCGGTTCTGCTTTTGATCGGTAAGCAGTGCCCCCGACTCTCCCTCGGGCAGGGTCTCTGACGTATTCCAGAAATACCTTCCATAGCGGTACGATCCGCCGGCTTGGAGGGACAAGTCACTCTTGCCGTTTAGAACATCTTCGGCGGTTAAAATGGTGCGCATGCCCCCTGCCGTGTGCTTATCGCCAAGAATATTAAAAGGTCTTCGCTCGTCCCCCTTCCGGGAAACGCCATAGAGAGTGGTCTCTTGCGAAAAGACCGCCCCGTAGCGGCTTTTTACTGTCAGCCCCTGTATTACCTGCCTGTTCTTCTCATACCCTGCGGCATCCTGCCAGTTTTGGGCTGCGGCCTCCGGATTATTGCGATAGTCTTGCTCTGACAGCGAGCTGGGAATAAAGGCCTTCATAGCGGAGTAACCTAAAAAATAGTGCAAGGTATGGCCGGCGGCAAGGTCGTATTGTAGCAGCATACGCAGGCTGTTTCCTTGATAATCATCATTTTCCCGGAAACCATCCTCATTAATATCCTGATATTGCAAGCTTACCGACAATTTCCCGGCATTAACACGAAGCTTGTGATGATGATGTCTGTAGTCGAAGCTACCTGCAGTAAACCCGGAAGTAAAGGTTGTTCCAGTGCGGCTATCCAGGTTATCGCGCATAAGAATAACGCCCCCTGTGGTGGAGCCATAAACCGGTGGCACAGGTCCTTTTATAACCGCAACGCTTGTTGCCTGGTTCCACAGAAGATCATCCAGGAAAACTTCACCCATTGCCGATGATAAGGGTACGCCATTGAAATAGGTTTTAAGCCGTGTAGTGGAATACATACTCTGTGCCCCGGCCCCACGTATCGACAAACGCTGTGTGTTGCGTGCGCCACGGTGAAAAACAAGGCCCGGCACGCTGTTAAGCATCGCAGCAGGGTTGATTACAGCCTTTTCATTGAGCGAGGCTTCCCTGATGGAAGATATATTGGAGATCTGACGATAATTTGTGTCATAATATCCATACCCCCTGATGGCTGGACCACTTATCTGATGCAGTGCAGGATTCAGAGTAATCGTCAGCTTGTTCACATGGGGGTGCCACATTACCGTATCCGAAATGTAAGATACATGCTGAAAAACCATTGCTCCCGAAGAAACGCTGTCGATTTTAAACCGGCCCCCGGCAGCAGTTACTGCAATGAGCTCTCCCTTATTCAGAATGTGTACTCCTTCAATAGCCTGTTGATTAGTGGCATCCAGAACCTTGCCCTTCACCTGGGCCTGCACCACTGAAACAAAGCTCATTATTTGGAGAATAAATGCTATCTTTATTAAATCCATATGTCCTGTTAAAACACCAGAAGTATTTCTGTAGTGATATAATACCGATTACTATTTGATTTGCGTCTTTAGTTCCCCAAGGCCTATGGCGGGGCGGGCGTTTCTCTCCTAAAGGCACTTCAATAATGTATCGGCATTACCCATTGTAAAAATCAATACCGAAAGCTTTCGGTATTGATTTGCAATTGGTATAACAAGAAGCCTTCTGAAGTTGTTTCATTATTCAGCTATAGTTTTTTTTTGATCCGGAGCTTCGGGATAAGGGTCCCTTTGAAACCCGCCGGCTGGCGGATACTACGGGTAAAATTCTTCGCCTGTCGATTTTTTTTCTGATATCAGTCCGGTAATTACCATAAGCAAAACTCTTATTTTTTTGTTAAATACCTCTTGTTTATTGAATTGTAACAGTTGGTTTGATAATTTAGCTTCTAAAAATGGAAGAAAGAGTATCTCATTATTACCGCCAGCTGTTAAACACCTATCTTAAAATCCTGGGAGGCATCATTGTATTCAGTGTCCTGGTATCCTTTCTGGTTTGGCAATATATCAATCAGGCCCACCATACCATTATTACAGGGTTTCATATTGTTTTAACACTATACGTTATCGCCAATTACATCCTTACGCAGGTCTCTTTTAAAGGGCGTCTTAATGATTTGAGTAAGGTGAGGGATTTGAGTATCCGTATGGAAGAATATCGCGAAGCTTCAGGCATCAGATGGATGCTTTGGCTGGTGGTGGCTTTTCTGGCGTGGGTATCTATGCTTATCAGCGGTGACTTTTCATTTTTAATATATGTAGCCCTTTCCATTTTTCTGTTTCTGGTTTGGTGCCCCACTAAAGAGCGTGCACGACGGCATATAGGTATCCGCCAGTTTTAACCTGTCAATGCAGTGCCTACCATTTCGCAGGCTATTCGCTAACGCAATTCTATTCTTTTTGCTGGGCGTGCACGTTATCTTCCGGGCGGCTGTCGGGGATATTTATCCCGCCAAGGAGCACAAGGGAGACTTCTCTTTCTGTTTTCAGGGTCACCACAAACCTATCCTCATCGCTCCACACTGCTGCGGAATGGTCGATAGTTTCAGAGGTGCCGTCGCTGAAGCGGATTTTAAGCTTTACAGGCACGGGCAGGGCCCCTTTCTTTTTTATCGCAATCGTAAGCTGATCATCGGTATGTTCCACCTGGCCGATCGCCAGGTCGGGATACCCGAAGTCAAAAAACCAGGGTTCCCAAAACCATTCCAGCTCTTTTCCGGTAACATCCTCTATGGTATTGAAAAAGTCATACGGTGTGGGGTGCTTCTTCTTCCAGCGCTGAATATATTCCAGCATCGCTTCTTTAAACAGGTCGGCTCCCAGCATCTGCTGTAAGATAAAGAAGGCGTTAGCCGGACGGGTATAGGAATGCACCCGGTAGGCTGCATAATCGCTGATCATGTCGCTGGGCACCATCAGGGGAACCTGCCGCATGGTGGCGGCCTGTGCCGCATAGTCCTGGACGATGTTTTTCATAGGATGGGGATCCTCCAGGAGGATCCCTTCCACCAGGCGCGGAATAAAAGAGACCAGCCCTTCATCCATAAAAGCATAAAACGATTCGTTGGTCATCACATGAAACGGAAAGTAGGTATGCCCAATCTCGTGGGCGGTGAGGTACACCGTCCCTTTATGGGTGCTGGCATCGCCGTCGTTAATCATCATCGGAAATTCCATCCCTCCTCCCCCGTTGAAAGCGGTCATCTGCGGATATGGAAAAGCCTCGCCAATCACTTCTTCAGAAAACAGGTGTATGATTTCTGCCGACAGCGCTGCCACTTTATGGAAATCCTTAGAGTCAGGCTTATAGGCAGCATCTACCCATACCCTTCTGCCGTGTTCCACCTCCACGCTGGTGGCATCCCAAAGGTAGGACCTGCTGACTGCAAAGGCAAAATCAGGTACTGACTCCGCCACGTAGGTCCAGGGCTCCTCCGCTTTCAGGAAATCCCCCTGCTCCAGCTCCTTTGCGCTGATAATTGGCACTACCTCACCGGAGCGGCGCGATTTTTCCAGACGCCTGAGGGTAGTACCATTAAAATGCTTTTCTTCATCCTGCAAAAGTCCCGTGGCCCAAACCATATAGCCTTCAGGCACTTTGATTTCCACACGGAAATCATTAAAATCGTTATAAAACTCTGCCGACCCGGTGAATGGATGCATGTCCCACCCGGAAATATCATCATAGACCGCAATTTGGGGATACCAATAAGCCACCATCCAGTTATCTTCACCATAGCGTCCCATTCTGATGGAAATATCCATAGGCATAGTAAAAGCCCATGCCAGTGACACTTTCGTATTACCTTTCGGCGGAAGGGGCTCCGGAAGCGCTATAGTCATCACGGTACTTCGCTGATTTATTTTGTCTTCAGGGTTTTGCAGCGGGATATCATTAAAAGCCACCTCCGATATTTCCACGCCATTGTGCAGGTCAGTGTTTCCGATACTAAAATCGCGCGCAACACCCTCCCGGAAAATATTCATATAGTTCCTGAATACCAAACGCCTCAACGTATCGGGCGATTCATTATAGTAGGTGATATCCGCTTTTCCGGCAAGGGAACCGCTCACCGGGTCAAAATCAACGGCAATATCATAGGAGGCATGGTTCTGGAAGTAATGCGATCCCGGATAGCCGTCAATATTGCGGGTGTCCCGCGAATAGGCTTGTTGCAGTTCTTCAGGAAGAAAAAGCTGGGATGCCGCCGGCAGGGCAAAAAAGGCTGCTGTAAAGACAATTAATAACAGACGGATAATAATCATAGTAATAACGTTTGGACGTCAAAAATAACAAAATAGTCTGCAATTCTATGAATTATACCAATTATCAATTGAAATGAGCCTTTATACCGATGACTATTTGAATTGCGCCTTTAGTTCCCCAAGGCCTTTGGCGGGGCAGGCGTTTCTCTCCTTAAGTCTCTTCAATTGTATATCGGCATAAACCATTGCAAAAATAAATACCGAAAGCTTTCGGTATTTATTTGCAATTGGTATAATTTCAATGTTTCGCTGAAGCTCACTTTGAAATACAATTGGTATTATCTGCCTTTTGAACGGCCGCGCATGTCATTTATCTGATATAGAAAACAACCGGCTAACTACTAGTTGAGCAAGAGCTATTCCCGCTCTGAGAAGATGATGTTTTTGCGGTAGATGCGCAGGGTTTTCTTTGCTCCGCTTTCTGCTGATGAGTAATGCAAATAACCGATTACAAGGTCGTTGACCATATTTGAATCTAAATCTTTGCTGTTAAATACCCTGATGGTGTGAACTCCTTTTCCTTTTACCTGTTCATCCACACGTTCATTGATATTCCAGCCCAGCTGCCCGCTGACTTCCAGCAGTTCTATCAAAACCGGGCTCTCATAGGTGGAGTTCAGTCGTAACACCACTTCTCCTGACTTGCTGTCGTAACCCAGGTCGCCGAGCAAATCCAGCTTAAAATTATCGGCATCGGCCCCAAAAAAGAATTTTTTGTCCACCATTTTCCGATAAATGCGATACGCCACTCGCACATGGTTCCCCGGCTCTTCATAACAATTCCCAAAATCATAATCAATCCTTACGATATCTGCGCCGATGTCTGTATTTATGATTGAAGCACAATTGGAGGTGATGGTTGGTTTTTCTGAGGTAGTGACTCGCCGGTCACCAATAAACAAAGCATAGCGTACTTTTCCGGGTTCACTGCCTGCATCTTTTATATACACTGCATTCAGAAGGCTGCGGCACTTCTCCAGGGTAACTTCTGCTTTACTTTTACGCTCATCGATAAAAACCGGTATCAGCTTTTGGAGGCTGGATATGCACTGGTCCAGCTCTTCGATGGTTTTGTAGTTATTAGAGATTGTCATCTGATACTCCAGCATAGCTGTAAGCTCTGCATCTTTTTTTTCAAACTCCGCCACCAGCGACTCCAGATCAAAGCGATTAAAAGGGTATTTTAAGGCATAGAAATAGGTGATCGCTTTACTTTTTTTGTCTCTCCGTTTCTCCCAGTATACCTCATCAATCCTGCCGGGGGATATGCCTTTAAGGTAATCGCGTTTGCCGGTTTGTGTCTTGGTCATCCGCTGATACTCTTCATCAAATTGCGTCTCCTTCCCCGAAATAATCTCCCGCACCATATCTTGTGATACGCTGGTGATGTGTACGGCCACAGATTCTGTAATCTGCTCTCTTATGCTGTTCATTGCCATATCGCGTGCCTCTTCCACATTGCCGGCAGTAGCCATCCCTATCACATAGCCACTCTGGGCCCCATAGACCCATCCGGGCTTTTTGCCGCTTTCCTCTATCACCTTATGCTGGGCAAACAAGTATAAGGGTGCTGTGATACAAAATAATAAATAGATAATTTTTTTCATGATACAAACTTATAGAATAGGTAACCTATCGATACGATAGGTGTTATCATTAATTTTCATCACCAGCTGGCGCGCAAAAGAAGTACGGGGATAGGTAAGCTGGAAATTTACAGGCGTATCGGGCAGAATATTGTAGTCAACCCATCTGTAGGTTTCTTTCCTGCCGCCTATCTTAAGCGATATTACATCCAACTCTTCGCCCTGCCCGTTAATCAGGATAAGATCTGCCGGCCTGCTTCTAAAGGCTCCCTGCTCCATACCGGTATTTATTATCTGGAAATCAAGCACTAACTGATCACCAAAAGCTTCTCCCTTCACATACTGCAGCACCAGTCCGTTTTTCAGCACCACACGCTTACGCGGATCCCGTTCTGCTTCCGGTTCTTCCTCTTGCACTACCGTTACAGGCTCGCGGTATTCCGGCGGCACCTTATCGCCAAATGTAGCTATCTTTTCCATACACTTGTCAAAGCACTCCCGCGATGCTGTTGGCGTACTCATCAGCAGATGGTAGGCCTCCAGGTATCTTTGTGCATGAATATGTCCGTCGGCTTTAGCAAGAATAAGGGGGCAATTCCCGTTGTAAAATTCCAGAATACGCACTTTGCCATTGCGAAAGAAAGCCTTTAGCCTGGGATTGCGGGCATCCACTTTTCTGATAGCATCCGTAAAGGCCTTCTCTTCAGATTGCCCCACTCCCTTAACAGGAAAAATAACCTGTTCATACGTGCTGCCCTCTGATTTTTCCACCAGCTTCACTGACACCTCCACATTGAGGGTAATCATGGGTGGTGCTGTAGCAGCAACGCTCTTGTCCAGGATCGCCACCGAGGGGATCATATTAAAAACCGGGCTTTCTCCTTCCACGGCCATCCCGTTAAGGCTGGCAGCTTTCGATAAACGGTTGGCCAGCACCCTGAACGTTCCTTCGGGCATCCCGACGCCGTTGTCAGGCTCCATAACACCCACAGCAATACGTTCTTTATCGCCGGAGGCGCTCATGCTGTTTTGCGCATACCCTTGCATCAGGGGCAAGAGCATACATAGTGTAATTATCTTTTTCATATATTTTAAATTAATGACAATACTGAGATTCAGCTCACATTGTGTAATCATGCTTTCCCCGTTTTATCGGGATATCTGTTAGTTCTCTCAGGCGTTGTCTGTTTCATAGGTTTAAAATCTATAACGTTTTATCTGTTTTCCGGTATTTACAATCATGCGTAGAATATGCCTCAGGCTGTTGCAGCCCTTGTCTGTGGCATCGTCATTTATTTAGATCCTAAAATCAGCCAGGCCTCCCCGAGCCCACGCTGATAAATCTTTGATTCGATATTAAAAGGCGCATCCCTTAAGAAGCCACTCAACTGGCTCACATACCGCCGCGTGTCCATGGCCTGTTGGCGTCCGCGCCGCTCAAAATAGAGGGGAATGCGCACCTGCGAAAAATTCATTTTCGTAGCCGTAGCCACAGAGGTAGTAAAGCGGCCCTGAACGGTATTTTCTGCAAACCAGTCTTCAATCAAAAAGCCCAACTCATCATAAATACCCTGAAAATCATATTCATCCTGAAAGTCAATCATTGCGTCGTCCCACATCAGGATGTTAATAGCCACTTCACGTCCATTCTCAAACATATCCTCAAAAAAGGCCATCAGCTGAGCGTTGAATTTATCCATATAGCTGAGGACAGCCTCTTCGATAAGCAAATCGGCCGACGCAGCCATAGAGGGTTTCCCTGTTCCGGCGGCACCTGCTATCTGCTTGTTGGTGTAGCTATCCAATCCTTTCAGGTTAAATACGATATACTTCTGTGGCCCTTGTCTTTTCACATCAAAGTCTATATCCATGATGATATCAGCATTAGCAGTGCGTTTTACACGATCTGTCGGGCTTTCGTAAATGGCTGCCCCGGTGGTGCGCGATGAGAGCAACATTTGTTCGGCCTGGTCAGTTTGTAATCCTTTGAGAACCTGCTCCAGATCCTGCAAAGGAAATCCACGCTCAGCCATAAGGGTACCTAATTTGGTGATCACCATCCGCAGCTGGTCGTCGTTTTGCAACGCTGCCGTGTAATCGGGATAGGTCATGGTAGTGCCTTGTACTTCAAAAGTGGTTACAAAACCCCGCTCAATGCAGTAGTTATCGCTGGGCATCACCATAATGGTGGGTTTTTTGGCCTGGCCATAGCCCATACTGCTGATCATTAGCAAAGCAAGTACTGTTAATAATTTTTTCCTGATCATAATCTCTGATTTTAAAATCCACTATCCATTTTCCTGACCATCCCTTCCTGCTCCAGGTATTTCCGGAGGTTACTGTGGGCCAGGGAAGTTTTTACGGCCACTTTATACCCTTTGTTCATTTTAATGCGGTCATCGCCTCCGGGCATCCCATCGTTAGTAATATTAACGTATTGCAGATACTTTCCGCCAGGCATAAAAAAGTTGTCGAAAAACTTCCTGTTTTTTCCGTAGCAGTTTTGGTCGGAACAAAGCGCCGGCGTTGCTGCCGAGCCGTTTCCGGCGGGGATGCCTCTGAAGATAGCTGCGGCTACGGCATTTTTCTCAGCTTTAAGGATAGCCATATCGGCCTTTTTGTCGTACCCCCACACTTTCACCAGCTTAGTGCCTTCCACCCCTACTCCGAGGTTCAGTATTTCGTAATTGTAAGGGCTTTCGAGCATTGCCTTGCCTGCCTTCTGCGAGCTGCTGCAGGCAGTAACAGCAATTGTTAACCCTACTAAAAGATAAAGATGATGTCGTTTCATAGCATTTATTTTAAAAGTCAAACCTTAGTCCCAATTCAATTGCCATACCTCCCGCACGTCCGTCTCCCTGCTCATCACTAAAAAGATTTTCCCAGGCGATACCTGTCTCTTCAAACTCCTCACCTGCTTTTATTTCAGCGTTTCCCACAGCCACCCAGTTTACGTCGCCAAAGACCGCCACATTATGCAGCAGGTTTAACCCGCCATACAGTCCGCCTTTTATCAGAAAGGCGGCATAATCATCATCTTCAGCCGTCACTGTTTCCCTGCCATAGGTGGCGTAAGGCATAATTTCTAATAACCTGAACATTCTGAGCCCTTTACCCAGTCCTACTTCATAACGGAAAAAAGAAAAGTTGTCAGGCTCAAGAGTATTATATCCCGTAAAGCTGTACTCTCTGCTATCGAAGCCCATTCCTGCCACCACGTAGAAGGAGGGAATACCGGTAAAGGGACCGGTGCGGTAAAAGGCTCTTAAATTAGCACCACTAAGTCCTTCACTCACAATGCTTCCGGCCAGTGAGAGTCCGACATCATGGCGGGCTGCCAGCGTCATCCCTTCCTTTACGGTGCCTCCATAGGTTTGATAAAATCTGGAAGGGATAGTAGTGCCGATAGCCTTTTTCCTGTTGTCAGATACTTTTTTTGCACGGATAACAGCTTTTCTTTTAGGCACTGCTTCTTGCGCTTGCTCATCCCACACATATTCATATACAAAATAGCGGTGGTCTGTTTTTAACCCTTCTTTCTTTCCTATTTTAGCTGAAATAGGCCTCCTTCCGTCTATTTTTGTCTGCACCTGAAAAGCTTGTATTTGTGAAGCAGAAAAATTTATTGCATTGTCCACACTGTTTTTTAACAAGCGCGCAAAAAGCTCTTCGAAAGAGGGTTTAACGCGTATGGCGGCAAGATAATTCATCCCTGATGTAATGGTGTTGCCTCTTTTTAAAGCCGGCTCGAGCGGATAATCGCTGCCGGCAAAAAGCTGCTCTTTGGCCCTGCGCACACTGTCGGTAACATCCTGGTAGATCCATGTATCATAGAGTGATGCACTCTGCTGCTCTCCAAAGCGCAATTTAAACAAATAAAAGCCCATGCGTGCTTCCCAGCCGTAAGGGTCATTAGCTTTTTCCTGCTCTACCTTCCCGATATTGGTGAGGTCGATAACCAGCACATAGGAATTTTGCACCAGCTTACTGCCAAAATCTCTGATACGTGCCTCTCCACGGATGCTGGCCCGGGAAACAAGCACCTCTTCATCGATGGCATTATATTCCGCGCGCTCAAAAAGACGACTCAGGTCAAACCCCTTACCGGGACGCTGGTTATACCAGTAAGCCACGATTTCCTTGCCAGTGTTCTTCTTCTGAAGATAATCGGTAAAGAAAGCTTCCTTTTCTTCCTGTGTGGAAGAGGCCATATGTTGAGGAACATCTATCACCCCTGCTGATACCGGGTTGCTAAAAAACTGATCGGGAACAAAATCTTCTTTCTCCAGGGCGGTGGCTATTTCGCGTTCATACCTGTCCCCATAGCTGGTAAACAGCACCGTAAGCGCAGATCGCTCATAAGATTCTTTTAACCCCTGAGAAAAGCCATTAGAAAACGTTAATAGTAACGCCATAAAGAACAGAGCTACAGATAAGAAAAAAGTTACCCCTGCTTTCATTTTAATTGAATTTTATTGATAATGGTCTTACAGCCTCTAAAGATAAATATATTTTTTATAAATATCTAAAAACCTGATTTTTTTTTCGTTTTCCTGGCATGTTTATCAGATTTTACTTTAACTTTATCCTTTATAATATTGTAAGTGTTGAAGATAAGGTGAGAAATAATTACAAAATATGGGTGCAGCTCTCATATTACGCAGCTAATTTGTTATAATATCTTTCGGAGAGTTCATTCCAAAAACCTTCCCATCTGTTTGATTTTACCATTGCCCTCAGGTTAAGAATGGCCTGCCCACCTTTGA
>Ga0307979_1000260_pt1 | contig 35807 bp, 30 predicted proteins | sample OrgLakmetage1058_FD_201833 | JGI IMG/M metagenome (GOLD analysis project Ga0307979, IMG submission 201833) | Saline water microbial communities from Organic Lake, Antarctica - #1058 | ecosystem: Environmental > Aquatic > Non-marine Saline and Alkaline > Saline | place: Antarctica: Organic Lake...
CGAATAAACGAACCCGCAGCGAAAGAAAATTTCGGTTCCATGGAATTAACGAACTAGAAACGAACCCAGAATGGAACCGGGAAGCTGTTTTGAAAACCGAGGATTTCACTAATACGATTGCGGAAAACGATTTGGAGCCGGTTTGTGCTTATTGTTTTTCTAATTACCGGGACCTCAAAGAATAAAATTTTCAGTATTTCAAGTGAATTTGAATTTTAATGCCGAATTTAATTCGGAGTAGGAGTACCACCCTAAACAAACGGAACCGAACGATGAGTTCGGCTAATCATTTCTTAACGAACGGAACGGAACTAAAAGTTCCGCTACAAAAAGTTAGTGAACCACCCCGGAACCGAAGGGGAAGTTCGCTAATTCTTCGGTTCCCTAAAAGTTCCCGGAACTGCACTAACGAAAGACCGGCACTGATCCCACGTGTTCCTGAAATTCATCAGCAAATTTCTTGTTGAGAACACAGTCCAAACGGCTGCACTAATATGATATACGTGAACTACATTCATGATGAAGAGGCAACGAGGCAACGAGGCAACGTGCTCGAGAGACTCATAACAGACAACCTAATCTAGCATAAGTAATGCACCTTTCTTACTGAGAGGCAAATGTAATATTAGATTATGACTTCAGGTGACTTTCAGGGATTGCCGGAGTCGCTTTCATCTTTGCTGCTCGAGTCCTGGAGCGCGAACTTAGGGCTCGTTGACGAATTCGTTTGGCGCTGTTTTGGAGCTTCCTCGCCGCTACTGCTATTCGCGGAGCTGCTATCACATCCATCACTCTCGCTTCCGCAGCTATTGCGTTCTGCTTGTGCGTGTTTTTGAGACGCGGGCTTCTTTCGAAGTCGTTTGCTTCTGGGGAGCTTTAATGTAGTGTCGAAGGCACTGTCGTCCGAACTGTCATTCTCGCCGCCACTATTTCCTTCGTCAAACTCCATCTCGCTGTCACTTCCGAGGAAGCCATCATTCGTGTGACCGCTAGAAGGTGCACTGCGATGTTGGCTGGTTTCACAGGGAAATGCGTCATCGTTGACAAGGCTTTCCTCGTCCTCGTCAGAACCAGCCTCCCCACCTGATGCTTCCACGACATGATGCGCATACGAGATAGCCCCGTTCCACAATTTCAATGAAAGGCTACCGCCACTACCATTGCTATCAGCAATGGCAGTAGTCTCATCGGCAGCAGTTACTTCTGGTGCTTTGTTCTCCGTTACGAGCGCACTTGCTGCTTGCCGTAGAGCTGAGTCAACCGCAAGAGCTGCTGGTAAGCCACTGCTGCTACTGATGCTGCTATTTGCACTGCTGATGCCACCAGGATTGTTGTGTCCATCGCCCCAGCGGCCGCGCATTACTTGGAGGGTGTCGCAAAGAGGCACTTTGAAGTTGCAAAGAAACAAGTCCCGCAAATCGCCGCTCGCAAAATGACGCACGTCGTAGCTCTGCATAGCACTGCTACTGGTGGTGGTGCTTTTGCTATTAGTTTTGCTGCTGTTGCTGCTGGAAGCAGCTTCTGTATCAGCAGCTGAGGACACATGCGTGGCGCAATTGAGCTCTGCTTTGGCCACTTGGCGTTGGTACATCTTCTCTTCGAGGGTGCCGGTGGACAAGAGCCGGTACATGACACAAGGTTTCTTTTGGCCTTGCCGCCACACTCGCCCCATGGCCTGTTGGTCCACCGCTGGGTTCCAGTCGCTGTCGAAGAGCACTAAGCGAGACCCGCCGACTAGGTTAAGGCCAACGCCACCGGCATGGCTGGACAACAGGAAAAGTTTGGTGGGATCCTGCGAAGACAGAAAATAACAATAGACAAGAGGGAATAGCAGGAAAGTCGCACAAACAGGAATGAATTAAGGTACAAATTGATCACGACACCGAAGAGAGACAGTGGGAAAAGCGAGAGACGGGCATAGGACTAGACATTGAGATGTACACAGCTCGTGCCATCTACTGTAGCAGACAACCTCATCTCAAACTCACTTGATGGCGGTTGAAACGATCCACGAAGCCCTGACGCTGATCAGGCGGCGTTTGGCCGTCGATTCGAAGCGTTGGCCACTGGTGCCTGGCCGCCAGTTGACCAATGAGATCCAAGGTGGTTGTGAAGTTTGACACCACCACTACGCGCTCGGTTGATGGCACAGTCGAGGAGGAAGACGAAGACGAAGAAGTAGGTGCAGAATGGCTGGAAGGTTTGGGATTATAAATGGACAATAGCAAAGCTTCTAGCACTTGCAGTTTCCCACTCGCTGACACGTCCAGAAGTGGCGCTTCTTCCGCTCTTGCTCCTGCTCCTGAAGCCGCTGCTAATCGGTTCATCGTTCGACCAACTGCAGTAGCAGCACTCCCACTAGAAGGCCCAGATGTCTTGCCACTACTCTTCGAAGAAACTCCATCGCCACCATGTCTTAAAACCTCCGCTGCATTGGAGGGCAGCAAGGAAGGATGATTGCAGACCATGCGCATAGCATGAATGGCCACTAACGGGTCGAAAATAGCGCCACTGTTTGAATGCGTTGCCATAGTGGCTGGTTCACACTCGTCTGCGTAGGTTACAGCCAGCGTGGTCGCTGTGCGGGATGCAATGCTGCTATGGTTGTTCCTGCGACCGTTTCTTTGGATGTTTTCGTTTTCCTCGTCTTCCTCATCAACCTCCTCCTCTTCAAGATCATTCCTTCCATGTGGAGTGGCAGCTGCGAGCTCGCGATAAAGCTCCTGTTGCTGTGGGCTGAGGCGGCAAAACACCACGATGTCAGTGCGTGGAGGCAGAGCTTTGGCGAGGGCGTCAGCGGTGCGTCGGAGCAGCACCGGCCTCAAAAGGCGCTTCAAATGAGTTGTAGCTTCACGGCCTGATGCTCGTTGAGCGGACGTAGCGCCACGGTCTCGCCCCTTGTGAGAAGGGCACGCAGAGATAGCGAGAAAGAAGCAAGAAGACGCAGGGAACACGACCGAGGAGGTGCAAGTGAGTTCGAATAATAGCGATAGAAATGAGACCACATAAAGAGAAAGCACATTTATGTTCGGATCAAAGTAGATCTTCATCACTCTTCTTTCACTCATCATTTCATCTTACCTTGGCAATTGGGTCAGCCACCTGTTTCTTGAAGGCGCCTAAAGGCCCTAGCAACTGAGGCGCTACAAACGACACCATGGAGTGTAACTCGGTCAAATCGTTTTGAACCTAGTATATGACACAGAAAAAAAGAAAAGAAGGGTAAGTTACTGCATGCACGCTACACATCAACTTATGTACAGTTATCTACTATTGTCCAAAATACATGTAATAATCACCAACTCGGAGGTATACATGTCCATGCATGCGCACTGTACAATATTACAATTGAGACAACGGGCTTTTTGTACCGGCGTGCCAGTGAGCAGAAGCTTAGTCGGCGCCGGACATTGGCGCAAGGCGTCCATCGTTAAGCTACCAGAAGCCGCCTTGAGCCGGTGGCCCTCGTCGCACACCAGCAAGCCCACCCCGTTGGATGACGCACGAAAAGTTGGGCCATTCAGAAGGGCCGCGTGCTTTCGAAATCCTTCGTAGCTGATGATGAGAACCTGGCATGTCAATAATGTGTATGAGAGCTCAAGTAAATGTAACGCTTGGCCGTTTGTTACTGCTATTAGCTAACTCGCTCTCATCTTCAAGATGCGCTAGTAAATGAACTGAAATAAAAACAATTAAGAATACATCAGAAGAGAAGAACCAAGACTCAAAAAGTAGAAAGTTTACGAACCGGTGCTCGGCCAGCCACAAATTCTTGCACGACGCCCTCTGCTCCCCCAACCACTGCTGTCGCGTCGTCTTCCTCATCCTCGTCCTCAAACCCTCCAAGTGCCTGCTTGCTGTTGGCTTTCTTCTTTTTCTTGCTCTTGAGGGGGCGCTTGTGCCCGGATTGCCCTGCTGCTGCCACGAGCACTTTTCGGTCGGCAGCCGCCGCATGTGGAGAAAGGAACATGCGCAGCCATTTGCAGAATTCTGTTCACGTAAAACAAAGTTTAAAAAAAGAAAAAGAAGAGGCTTTTTGAAAAATCGTTCGAATTTGATGAAATGCTCAAGGGAAAATGGATTCATTTCATCGAGGAAAGCGCAATTACTTTGTCATGCTCGCAATGCCTATCATGCGTTTCTTACCGTTGCGCCAGTTCTCAACCAGAGACGAAGGTACCTGAGGCAAAGACACGCGCGCATATTTCTTTTAGAGAGCAAAATTCATCGTTTCAAGAAATAATGGGAGCATAATCACGCTCTAAATTTCCTTTAGAAAAACAGAGAGATGTAAAAATAATACCGCGCTCTGATTCATCCCTTCAAAGTCTCACAACTTCATCCCGTTCCGCTACCCCCCCCCGATCACTTACCACCACAACAGCCTTAGCGGCAAGTTTATGTTGCACTGCGCAGTACACTAGAGCAATCGCGCTCAGTGTCTTGCCCAAACCCATTGCATCTGCTAAAATAGCGCCGCCCGATGCGGCAGATCCCTCCCCGCTATAATGAGAGGCACTTGAAAAGGAGACCACGAAGGCAAAACAAATAAATATAGCTAGTGAATAAAGTTAAAAGCGCATTGGCGTAGAGACATTAAAGATGCAGAAGTCGAGACCAATACTTACGGGTTATTTGTTGCAGCGCGCCACAGGAAGTTCACAGCAGCTCTCTGGTGGGGCTGCAACGACTTGGCGAGTGCCTTCAGCCCTGGGTCCGTGACTCCTTCCACAGCCACCGGATCTGCAATCTCCCTCGGTGCCACCACTACACGCCGCACCCCTGCTTGCGGCTGCTGCGGCTGCGTTTGCAACTGGGACTGGCTTTTGTCGCGCAGTGGGAGTGGCAGAAACGACGGCGGCTGCAGTGGTGGCGGGGTGGTGGATCTGGGTCGCGGCGGAGGGATGGCCTTCGGAGAGTTCGACTTCTCAGGCACACGAAATCCTGAACCTGATAATGCCTTTCGGGGGTGTCCCTGGGCCTCATGAGCAACCGCTAAAGGTCTGAACGTAGCTATCGAAGCAGAGGCAGGCTTAGCAGATCCGCAGCACGAAGTCAGGGCAGCAGAGCTTGGTGCTGCTCCTTCTGATCCTGAGTTTGAAGGTGGTGCAACCGATGGCGGCTGCAGCGGCTGCGGTGGTGACAATCCAGCAGCTGAAGTCTGTTTCACCGATCGTGGGCCGGCATCAGAGGCGTGCAAGGGCAGAAAGCGATTGACGGCACCCAACGGTCGTTTGCTCCCCACAGTTGACGGTGCTCGCACAAGTTGTGGTGCACGAAAGCCTTTAGCAGCAGCAGAAGGAGCACTGAAGGGTGCAGGCGACGCAGCTGGCTCTACTGTAGCAGGACCATTTTCGGAGTCAGTTCCTTTGGCACTAGTACTTTTCTCCAATGCTTTGATGTCGACTTCAAACTGACCAACCTCGATCACAGCCCCAGGAGCTAAGCTAGCAGCTTGTGCAAAGTCAAGACGTACAGACGCAACCTATTTAATCGTAAATTTTGAGCCAGTAGCATGAAAGATGATTTTTAAAAGATTTCATCACTAAGGAAGCGCGTATCAACGAAGAATACCTGATGTACCTGAGAATGAGAAGTTAAATCTGTCAGCACCACGCGCTGTCCGGTTGCCACTAGTTGCCCATCAGACCATGCTTTCCTCTTCTTTGGGCCCTTTTTACAGTACAGCACTGCGTAAGTGGTGGAGGCTGGTTGAGCACTGCTACGGTCGTTGTTGCCGTAGAAAGTTTTACTAGTCAATGCATGGCTTGCACAGCTGCTATCTGACCTGACTGACTTCGAAAAGGCTGAACCGTTCGACGGGGAAGGAGCCTACGCAGAGAGGCAAACCGGGGTGATAAGGTGCATCGACTAGATTGACGCATAGTCAGGTGCAACACACGAGAACGCAACATGCATCTTCACCAATCAACTTGCCTTGAATTTATCTGCCCGATGGTCCGTTACGGTGCCGTTCTTCATAATCCTAGCTACGGAGAGAGAGAAAAATACACTTCAACATTTTTTTGAAATGATTTGAAAGCATCTCAGCGCCAACCAGGGCTGGCATAAACAGGAACAGGTGTTTTTTACAAATCGAAAAAAACATGTTCGTAACAGAAACAGGTAGACTGCGGCATCACAACACAGGAGTTCCAGGCCATTTAACCTCTTCTGAAAAAGGCTATCGGGGCCAATTGGTCTTATTGACTCTCTGGCGGCTGGGAGGTGTTTAAAACACCTGTTTTTTTCAAATCGTCCCAAACAGTGTTACAAACACTGTTTTTTATCTGGGTTAAAATGTTTATGCCAGCTCTGATCAGCGCATTGTATTTCAGCGGATCAGCGGAGTTGTCGTTTTGGCCTTTTGCGTATTTACTTGCATGTGGAGATCGGAGATGAGGAGATCTGGACCTGGCATCTGCATCTGAATTCACTGCATCAGGCACCAGATACAGGATTGGGATTTGGATTGGGATTATGATACAGTGCTTTGTGTTGTGGCTGTGTAGCGTCGTGACTCAGCATTTTATATCGCACTACTGCTGCACAGGGAAATCTAGAGGCAGTAGAATATAGTTCTACTTCTACTACTACTACTACTACTACGCGAGTTCCACTGAACTACTTTGTCGTTCACATACGTAAAAGCGAAAAGCGGCCTAATAACACAACACATAAGTAGATAAAAGAATTATGCCAATATGCCAAGGATACAGAAAAGACCGCGCGCGTGCGATGAAAGATGGCAGCACCGCAAAACACAAGATTCTCGGCGTTTTGTGCAATGTGGTCGTGGAATATACATATAAATGCGTGCTTCGCACGCAGAGGGGAATCATCCGAAGTCGAGGTTGAAGCCGTTAACATTGAACACGTCAGCGATGTCAGCGTTAAAAGGGTCCAAGTTATCCAACGACGCCACAACTGTAGCACTGGGCTGCCAAGCCGCCGCAGGCATCGCCTGTGCTGAAGACCCCATAATTGTTTCTTGCGTGCGTGCGCTGCCGCTGGTAGTTCCGTTGAAGCCTGCTGACCTGACGTCATTCGCGCCTTTGCCGACGAATGTTCGGCTGCTGGCAAAAGAGCTCCCGTCTCGAGCAACGCCACTGCCGCAAGGGTTCGTGCTGATGGCGACAGGTTTGTAACTCTGCGTAGCAACCCCGTCGCTGGCAAGATGCACCGCTTGCTGCGGAGCCGACGCAGCCGCTGCCGCAAAGGAAGCCACACCTGGCACGAAGGCGACATCCGAATGGTCGAGCAAAGGCAAAAGGAGTGCGTCATTCACGTCGTCACTATCGTCAGTTTCCTCCAAGGCCAAGCCGCCGGGGTCGAGCCCACTGCGCTGGTTGGGCCACATCACGTGCTGCTCTGCGCTCGAGTGAATACCGATACTGCCGCTGTTGTGGTTGCTGTTGTGGTTGTTGCTTATGCTGCTGTGGTTCACGGCAGGACTGCGTCTAGGAGATTTGCTGCTCGGCGAGCGGGTGCGAGGTGAAAAAGGAAACCCATTACTGCCACTGCGCCTTCCTGAAGGACTCGCCCTCACGGCGCCTGCTGCTGACCCAGCCAAGGATAGCGTTGGAGTCGAAGCAGCAGCAGTAGTCCTTGAAGAAGGGTCAAACTTGACCACTTTGCGCGGCGCGCGGCGAGACCGCCCTCCCGATTCGCTCGCAGTCGGCGACACCATAGACGGGGGCGCAAAAGCGCTGGGGGTACAGGGGGATTCCGGCCGAGCACCGAGGCCACCGTTCTCTTCGCCTCTGCTGTCTTGTGCTTTCCGCAAAAGAGGCGAAGGCTTCGCACGCTTGGCACGAGGTGCTGCGGCTGCTAGCTGAGAGCGCTGGGCGTCACTGTGCAGTTGACCAAGGCTTCCGCTGTCCATGCTGTCTTCGCCATTGTGACCACCGTCTTCGCCCGGACTGACATCATGTCCTCGAGTAGCCACCGCACTCTGCCGAGGCGACCGTGGCGATATGCTGCTCCTCTTGCTGCCGCCATTCGTGGTGGCAGTGGCGGTAGTGTTGTTGGTGGTGGTGTATACAGGGTTTGGTTTGGCACCTTCAGCGGCACGCTCGGCCAGGGCAGAGGCTTCTGCGGCTTCGTAATCTTGGAGGCAGGTTGCAAACCGCTCGTCGGCCGCGGCCCGCTGGAGCACGGACTTGACCGAGTCGAAATAGTCGGCGCGGTACCTGTGGTCACAATGCGATTGTTTTCATGCGGTGAAGTATAGTGGATTAGAGAGCTAACGTTTCATGCAATAGGTCACGAGGATACATAATCAATGATATAAAGAAGAGCGAAAGAGAATGGGAGCAGAAGATTTCAATCGAGTGTAAACCTTATCATCTGTACTTGTACTACTGGTCTCACCGGGCCGTTTCTCGGTTGATGTTGGGAGGAATGAAATAGTAGTCGTTGTCTCGCTTGCGCTTGCCCGGTTCCAAGTGCCAACCCGCTGCCGCCAACGCAGGCCACACCAGCGCCCAAAAGAGGTGCTTGGAATTAGGCCGCGTGGAGACGAACTGCGGTGGCGGCACCGGCTTCTTGGTCGAGCCTAAACCGTGCGGCATGCCCCCACCGCTGCCGCCAGTTTTGCTGGACGGAGGCGACCCGAGCGACGGAGCCCGCGGCCGACGGGCCGAAGTGCCCGGGGAGCTCCGCTTGTTTCCCCTCTTGGTGGATTTGAGGGGCTTGTCAGGGCACGTAAGATGCCCCAAACTGTCAATGCTGCTGCTGGTGTCGCCGCTACTGCTGCTGCTGCTGCTAGACGGTGGCGTGAACAGGCCCGGCACTACTGCAGTGGCTGAATTTACCGATTCAAACTCTTTGCTCTCGGCCTTGAGCAGCAGCAACTTCAGAGTCCCTTTGCCACCTTTGCCGCGCGGTCTTGGCACTGGTGTTGCAGGCTCGCTTGTGTCAACGAAATTGCAGCTGTCACCGTCTTCTCTTCCGATGCGTGTATCTGATGTCGTAGAACTGCTGCTGCTGCTGCTATCATCCGCACTGCCACTCTCAGAGCTACTGACGATAGCCGCGCGAGATGCACTAAGTTCATTAAGTCGATTGGAAGATTCCTCAGAACTCACATCAGAAACGGCAAGTGCACTGACTGCAGACTTAGCAACGGTGGATAACTCGTTAGCTGGTGTAGTGATCTGCAAGGGCGGCGGGAGCATCCGAGTTTTCCCTCGCGCGCCAACGAACGACATTGCCCGCGGTGGCGGCTCTACAGATGCGCTCTCGCCTCCACAATTGGCAAAAGTTGCACTCGATTCAGACAAATGAGCTTCATTATTGCCACTACTTCCATAAAGGGTCCATGGCGGTGTGACCTGCTGGTTGTCCTTCCGCGGAGCAGTCAATTCTTCAGAGGCAGCCGAGAGCGGTGCAGCACTCGTGCCATCACCTAGAAGAACACCCGGCTGTCCTTCACCGTCGCCTAATTCCTCCGGTGTCAACTCGTCATCGACGCGTTGTCCTTCACCTTCTCGACCTCCGTCGCCAAGCTGTCCACTTCCTCCAACTTCGTCTTCGGAATAAGTGCGCGTCACAGCGCGAACGACGGGCAAGATCTTCGTCTCACCAACCCCGAGAAGGCGATTTTGGCTCTGCCACTCGCTGCGTGGATCTTGGTCAAAGTCCACGTCTACGGAAGGCGCCGAAAGCTGCGATGTCGAATCGTGTGAGATGGTGTTGCCCAATGCACAACTCAACGAGCCTAAAGCATGTGTGACGGCAGATGGGGGCCAGTCAGGACCGCTGTGGTGAAGCAAAGGCGCAAACAAGCCAGCGTCGCCTTCTTCTTCTAGAGCTCCTTCCTGCAGGCCGGGCTGTGCTCTCGTTGCATGTGCAATAACTGAGACTGAGGAATCTGGTATGAGGCTTGTAGAGGATTTCGAAGACGAATCCGCCACGGAGGCAACTGCGAAGTCGAGCGGTGTTTGAGCAGATGAGTGGGGCGTGGGGCGCTGAGAAAGCGCGCGCATGGCTCCCGAAGTAGCACTTGAACCGGCGGCACAGTTGGTGGTGTTGGCGCCGATGTCAAAAGTCGAAGGATCTGGGCTTAGAGTCAATTCCCGGCGGGGCACAGGTGCCGTTGTTGAATTGGTGAGACCGCTGTTCGAGGCAACAGCATGCGACGGCAATTGTCCGCTCTTCACAAAAAGCGCTTGCGTCGACGATGCTTCGTGAAACTCAATTTGAACGCCAGGATCAAATGAATCACGAATGTTGCTTCTCTTGCTGGAGCCATTCGACGCCGTCTGCGCCGCCAATCGATCGTGTGTTGCCAGGTTGTTGACGGATTCGTGTGCCACCCGAACATGAGAACATTTTAGAATCCATTCGCAGGCAGAGGAGGAAGGGTGTCAGAGGCACAGGAAAAGAATAACTTTGAAAAAGTCAGAATTTGTTTTTAAGAAATACAAGCTAAAGCGTCCAGAGAGCGCGCTCTCGCGTTTACTACGTGACGGCATTCTTGTTGCGAGAATGACAAAATGGAGTACCTATGCACATCTGCGTGGTTGGCACGAGTATGCTTAAGACTGAGTCCTCTCCAACTACTGCCTCCGCACAACATTGTAATCAAATATAACTCAAAATCGAGACAACCAAAAATGATCTTTTTTAGTGCTCCAGCGCTTACTCTCGAAGGCACAGAATGACGCTATGTGCGTTATCACACAAGAACGAAGACGGATCTTGTAGTCTCAGGCGCTCTGTGGGCTACCATCTCACCTCAGGCCTCGTCGAATCGATTTCACCATGCACGTTGCTAACGTTCATGAGGTTCCTTGAGTGAAACGCGGCGCAAGGCGCTCGCGCGTTGGTACCAGAAGCCACGGTTGAGTGAGCAAACTTACTTGTTTCACACATCGTCGCGTCGGCAATCAAGAAAAAAGTACGTAACAATGGTTCCCAACAAGACGGTGAAATTCCGAAAATTCCTCAACTTTCTTGATTTATCGTAAACGTAAGGTTTTTTATGCTCGAGGATTCAGTGCCAGTGGACTGGGCCATGGCAGATCGCGTTGAGAAGGCAGGCTCATGGGGCAACTGGCGCGTGACGTCAGTCGAGACCAAGCTGCGCAACATGGTCTCCAAGGAGAAGCGGCGCTTCAAGGACGAGAAGTACGACCTCGACTTGACGTACATCAACGATAAGATTATCGCTATGGGGTTCCCCTCTTCCGGCTCTGAGGTGCGCACAAGCTTCATATTCATTCGAAGGCAAAAACATACTCGAGAGACACAAAAATACACAGGAATGGCGAATGAAATTTAGATAATTTATTTGTCGCACTTAAGCATTCCCCGTCGAAGCACTGTTTATGTCGTGAGGAGCAACCAGCGCTGTGTGATGCGCCCCACGCCGAGTTGTATAGCCCCACGCCGCATCCAAGGGCAATAAGGAGCCAATATCTAGTGTTTCCATCCTCAAGCATGCTCGTACTTTAGATTAAGTCGGCGCGCGCACTTTGCTTTACACATCTACATCTGTCTTTAGCTGTGCCTGTACTAGTTGTGCCCTGTCCGTCATGTCGCCTCCTGTTGTCTGACTTTGATGTCGAAATACCTGTCACCATATCTGGTGTGCTCTCTGTGCGTCTATACGCAGGCCACCTATCGCAACGATGCGGATGACGTGTACAATTTCTTCGAAGAGCGGCACAAGGTTGGTGCTTGCACGCTGCCTTCTTGCTTTCCCTCCGGCTATCTCCGCCGCGCCCCTTCTTCATGTCATCGCCAGCCCCAATTACCACATCTCTCGCGTGTACCCTCCCTCGGGCATCTTACGTGTATTCCGCACGCGCACAATCGGCTCAGATACCTCTGATCCTGCGCGCTTCTCTCTGTAAAGGATTCCTAGTATCGAAAATATACTCACATTCTGAAATCGTGTCGCGTGTCAACCACCTTTTTATCTCTCTCCCCCCCAAAAGGACCACTACAAATTTTACAACTTGTGCTCGGAGCGGGCGTACCCTGCAGAGCGGTTCCACGGCCGGGTCGCGCACTTTCCGTTCGACGACCACAACCCCCCACCGCTGGGCATGTTCCTGTACTTTTGCAAGGACGTGGAGGAGTGGCTGGCGCAGGACCCGCTGAACGTGGCCGCCATTCACTGCAAAGCCGGCAAAGGCCGCACCGGGGTCATGATCACCGCCTTCCTCATGTGAGTGTCTCGTCGTTGACAGTGAGCTTCCTTTTCCTTTTCTCCCTTCTTGTTAATCTTGTTGTCGTTATTTGGCCACCCTCTGTTGAAGGCCCCTTTGTGTGACCTCTCGAGGCCCTTTCTGTTTCCCCACTGCTGTGGTTCTGCATATTCTTTCACGTCTATTCGGCTACTCCGGTTCGTGTACACTTGGGTGTGTGTGTGCGCGCTTGATACTGTCTTTGGTATCCGTTGCAATGTGATACTGCATTAGGTACAACAAGGATTGGGAGGTGCCGGAAGACGCCATGGCGTTCTACGGTTTCGCGCGAACGAACAACCAAAAGGGCATCACCATCCCTTCGCAGCGCACCTTCATCTACTACTGGCACAAAGTAAGGGGCAGAGACGCAACGCCGTGTGTGCGGGCGACTTCTTTTCTTTTTTTCCATTTCGTTTGTTATTGGGTTGCCATTATGCCCACAATAGCATCGATCATTTCGTTTCTTGTGCACTTCCTCGGACTCTTTTTCCTTCGAACCTTGTGTGTGGGTGTGACATTCCTTTTCTCGCCTTTTTTCTTACACTACTTTTTTCCGGTTACTTTTCCACTTCAAACACCATCAGATCCTCACCGACACCGACCAGTACGACAAGAGCGGCGACCGGCGCAACTCGATGTTCAGCAGCGATGCGGACGGCGCGGCCAAGGTCAAGGCCCAGATCAAGGCGGCGGCGTCGGAGCACCTGAAGGAAGGCGGCGAAGAAGACGACAGCGACTCGGACCACGAGGGCCTCGACCCGTCGGAGGTAACAACCGCGCGCGCGTGTGGGCTGTCGTAGATTGCGGCGGCGTGGGGGTGTAGGTTACCGGAACTTTTCTTGTCTTTAGGAACGAGGTTTTGCGTCTTCACCATAGGCCACTGGCTGTTCGGAACAAATCCAACTGTATCTACTTGACTCTCGTCTTTCTTACTTGTTTTTTGGTGATCCGCAACTGCCCTCACTTTTTCGACGTCGTGCTAGGTGGGCAGCGACGCCCCTCCACCAGCCCCTGGAAGCGAAGAAGTGGATGCCAGCGTGGGGGAGCAAATCGCGCAGCTCGAAGCCTTGCTGGAAGCCGGCCACTTGAGCAGCGCCGAGTTCGACGAAGCCAAAAAGCACGTGCTGACGTCAGCGGGCATGGACCCGGACACCGGCCTGCGTGCGTCAGCAAGCGCGGCAGCGGGCGCAGGTGGCGGCGGGAGCAGACAAGTGGCCTCGCCACCGCCTACGCCGGGCAGCGGCGGCGGTGGTGGTGGTGGAGGCGCAGCAGCGGCTGAAGAGTCCCCGGACAATTCGGAAGAAGAAGAGGACGACGACGACGCCAAGAAGGGCAAAGCGGGAGGCATGTCAAGCATGTTCGGCAAAATGGTAAGCAGAGAATTTGTGCTTTCTTAGTTTATCCTCCCTGATGATGTATGTGATGATGCATGATTCATCCCGTGTGGTTCACTCATTGTTGTGCGTCTATTTTCTCTAATTGTGCAGGGTTTTGGCAAGAAGAAGGGCTTAACCAAGACGGCGTCGGTGGCCGCGCCCAAGATGATTGACCCCTTGATGGACCGCTCCTGGAACGACCGAAATCGCTCCGAACCGTAAGATGCGCAAATCTACACAAACCTTGTTGCTCGTCTGTCGCATTTCTAAAATGGCATCGTGTTGTGCCTCCTCCTGAAACAGCTTCGAGTGCAAGCTCTTGTTCCTTGTTGTTTTTGTGTTGTTGCCACGTGGCGGAAGTTGCTGTTAACTGTGATGGTACGCCCGCGCAGGCACACATGCGCTCTCACACACACACACCGTCTCTTTCTTACCTTGATATTGGCTCTTGTTTTCAATATACACGGCAGGCCTACGCGAGGGCAAATTCCTGCGCCTGTGCTGAAGGTGATCACCGGCCTGCGGATCCACACCACCCCCAAAGGGGGCTTCGAGCCGTTTTTCTGCATTTCTTCCGGGGGCTTACAGTACGAGTCCAAGGACATGTGCATTGGCGAGGTACGGAAGTGCAGAAAGAGACAAAAAATAAAACATGCTTTATCCTGCGTGTTATGCATTCACCGAATCTGTTCCCATCTTCCATAGCACCGTGCGAAGCGTGTGTTTTTTTTTCCTCTTCATTGAACCTCGGCCCTGCTGCTGCCCTAAGGTGCTCGAACGCGACGTTTGTGGTGCTTCTTTCTGTGTGCCTGCAGGTGTACGATAAGCAGAGCGTGATCGACATTGCGGTGCCTGATTTGGCAGTGGTGGACGAGTGCTTCTTCGTGCAGTACAAAGCGGGAGGGGTGCTGGGCAAAAAGAAGAAAATGTTCCAGTTTTGGTTCCACACTTCCTTTGTCGAAGGCGATTCCCTGGTGAGCCGCCTCTTTTTCTCAATCCTTTCATGTGCACTTTTCTATTTGCTGTTGAGCTCCTTACATTTGTTGGTGTATGATTGATTTCTTTTTAGTCGTGTGCAGACCTTATTTCGTTTCACTCGCGGTTCTATCTTCTGTTGTAAAATCTCCATACTTTTTCCGTGCCTCTTTTTTTGTCACCTTTCGTTTACTTTCATCATTTTTTTGTTTCTCGTGCAGGTGGTGAAGAAGGGCGACATGGACAAGGCCATCAAGGACAAAAAGCACAAGAAGTACGACGCCAACTTCAAAATCGAGTTTTTGTTCAAGCCGCAAGGCCCAGCGCTCACCAACGCGTCCGACCCCCGGAGGCCGTTCGTGCCGAGGAAGTGCGAGCTCAAGTAGGGAACATCAAGGAAAGGCTTTCATCTTCTGGTGGCTAGCATTGTTTCAGAAGGGTGCGCGAAACCGGGCATTTTCGTGCTGTTCTGAATGAGAATGAGCTCAGGTGGCTTGTGGGTAGCCAGGCAGTGCGTTGTGCATTGGAGAAACGATATGAGATGAGAACATAGGAAAGGACCAACGAAGCGTGGCTGGGGGCTCTCTGCTGGCGGCTGGGTTCTCGAATAGATTGTGGCCCGCGTGAACGGGCGTACTGGGAATTTCTGGTGTTATGTAAGTTATGTGTTGACGCTGTAACTTGGCCTAAATACAAGTAGAATTGCGACAGTTTCCACTTTAGAAGGGAGTGGAAGTATTATGCTTCCTGCCCTCTACACACTATCCTCCTTACGATTTCGACTTGCGCGCAACGCACGCGCGCGCGTACACTTCTGCCCGCAGCATTGGCTTCTGTGTCATTTGGGTTTGTGGTTTGTATTAGTTCGAGTTTGAGTTCGAGAATCGCCAAAAAATAGCTGGGGCGAAGGCGACCAACGCCAAAAGCATTTATTTGCAGGGACTTTAAGCGACTAGAGAACTACATGCCGAACAACCCTCATAAATTACTAAATTATTTTTATTTTGCTATGGCCGTTATTACGTGTCTTGTGTACTGACTGTACTGCACTGTGCACTGCTTAGCGACAATTACATAAGCAATGGTTAGGTCGTCATAGGTACCAAGTCTCATTCGACTTTTTTTACTCCGTTAAACTTGTGTAATGTGCTGCACAGTCCAATGATGCAGCTAGTTTGTACATCAAAGTCCGCAGACAGCCTCCAGCATGCGACATGTGCAGGAACTAGTAGTTCAGCTTTACATGCCTGGCATACCTGGCATACCCATACCACCGGACGCAGCCATTAGCTCTTGGACTGAATCAGCCATAACCTTCTTTGCTTGCTCATTCGCATCGAGCAAGGCTTCAAGCAGGTCTTTTCCCACGGCATCCGCGCCGGCGTCAATGTTCCCCACCGTCGCCTCCAAGGGGGTTGCTTGGCCGTTCACTACTACGGTGGTTAAACCGTCAGCGCTCTTGCCCGTGAGCCGAGCTGCTTGCAAGTCTTCTTGCATTTTCTTTGATTTTTGCTGCATTTCTTGCATCTTTTTGAACTGGTCTACTGTGGCGCCGATGCCGCCCGTCTTTTTCTTGTCGCCATCCTTGGCTCCTCCACCAAACAACGAGCGCGGCGCTGGTCGTGGCAAGGGGTGAGTAGCTGGCTGCCAGGCCAACACAGAAGCCTGCCCAATCAAAGCAACGATTGCGAAGAGTGACACGCGTCCAAACATTCAAAAACTGATAGCCTCTTCAAGCAGAGCTCCCTGGCGTCTATTGCGATGATTTGATGAGTGTTCGTTCCTCCCTCTCTTTTTGTTGTTGTTTTGCTTCAACCTACGTAGGAGATTCTATTGGTCTGCAAGAATACTTTTAAACTTCTTTCTTCTCCACAACAAAGACTTTTTCCGGAGATACGGGAACTCCGGAACTTACGGTTCTCTTTTTGCTCGATTTTTGTGCCAAGCTAAAGCTAAAGCTACTGAGTTTCTAGCCACAACAATGCTGCTTATAGCAATAGAATGAGCTTAAGAGTACACCAAAGCTACTCTGAAGAAGCCTCATTGAATGCTTGAGTCAGCTCGAGGATCCTGGAAGCATTGGTACCAGGAATGAAGGCTCAAATAGCTTTTATTTGGCTCTTAAGTAGCTCTTCGACGAAACTTCATTATCATTACTTCCCACGCTGTGCATTATCTTCTAGGTACGATGGAAGCTTGCGCGATTGCAAACTTCATTCAATGAGGCTTCTCTTCTCTATCTGTACTTGGCTCCTCAATGGGCTAGCTAGTCGCTGTAGCTTTAGTGCAAGGCTTTTGTACAAGAAGATATACTAAAGCACGAAGCAAGCGAGACTTGGTTGTTGTTTCTAATCATGTGCAACGAGATGGTACAATGTGAATGATTTATCGACGTTCAGCCACTATGAGCTAATGGGCTATTTACGTGAGATGGCTATGGCTTCGGTATTCTCATTGGATGGACTATGATGAAGTAGTCGGTGTCCTACGTTGCTGCCTTTGCGAAATCGATGGTGTCAAGTGGCGTGCCTCGTGCTGTTGAAAATATTCAGCCAGCTAGGCCGACAATTTTAAGAAAACTTCTTTCAAAATCCATTCATTGTCAGGGAGTTGTTGCTGGTAGCAAAAAAAAAATGGCGCTCAAATGAGGGTCGACGAGAAGGCGTCATCGACTATGATATTTTTCTTGCAAGCATATAAAGGCGTCATAACGAGAAGGCGTCAGGCCTATGAAATTAGTCGAGAAGGCGTCATGACGAGAGCTACCCAGCACGCAAACATATAAATCGCAAAATGCCGTGTGTCCAAGCATAGTTGCACGAGGCATAGAATTGTGATTTTGATAGGAGCATAGGTTCTGCCTCTTCCTCTTCTACATCTACTATGGCAGCGCCCATCTTGTCGCCTGATGATGCGCTTCGCCACTGGTTCGTGTTGGTGGGCGATCGCTTCAACGCAAACAATTTGAGCATTACTATGAGGGCGAACAGAACACGAATTCTTGGCACCGCTGTCAGATGCTGTGTCAACATTGCAGTGCACTGTTGCACAGATCAACCTGGCAGTACGAGAAATGCACGAGGAAATCTCGAGTCAACTCGCCCAATTGAAAGCACTATTGCTCGCTTTGCCTACTCCAGCAGTCCCCGATTTCGCCAATTCAATCTCAATTTTTCCATCACAGCTCCCTTCTGAGAGCGCGACAGTCAACACAGCAGCATCTATAGTGCAGCTGTCACGGCGGACCATACTTAAATACCACCATTCATACTACTACTAAATCCTACATAATTTCCTTCCTAATTAAGATGCGTAGCATTCATATGATTTTATTGGGATTTCATTGGAAATTGTGGGTGGTATTATGCATAGCATTCGTTATGGTGTTTTGGGTATGGTTTTTATAGGTGGTATGGGTTGGTATAGATTGATACTACCGCCGTGGCAGCAGCGTCTTTCTACTCTCACGTCCACCTCAAGATCTTCATCATGCTCAGGGGCAGGTGGTGAAACGAAGGTGAAGACTACTTCAGCTTGGGGTCCACTGATTTCGAGCACAGAGGTGGCCTCAGCAAAGCTTGCAGGTGTAATGCAGTGGGCGTGTAAGACAATTCTAAGCGCGGTACTTTGCCTTTCTACTCCAATCAGGGCAAGGAACAGGTATAGCTTGTGGTAGTTCTTCGATGCCTTTGCAACTGATGAGGACTGCCTACGTCTTATGGCGAAGCGGCAGTTCGAGGAAGAAGCAGCCGAGGCAGAACCAGAGGAGCCACTGAGTCCTCTAAGCTCAGGCTCACGTAGAGTGCTCTTAAGGCGCCTGAAAGACCTCGTTGTTGCTTGACTCGTAGCTGCGTACAAGGAGGCTGGCGAAAAGATACCCAAAGGACTCGAGGATAAACCTGCGATCGCTGCTAGAGTTAGATCAATAAACTGCCATTACTTAATTAGATGAAAGCAACGCACCAAAAGCCAATGGAATTATAGACGTGCTTCTTGTTTGTTAAAGAGGAATTAAGGCAATACGCAAAGCGCTATTGGCGTAATTGTTCATTGAGGTGTAGCGCATAGTTCATAGTAGCGCCCGTAGCTAACGCCTCGCACGCCCCTCCGCACCGCCAGAGTGAAAAGCCTCAGTAGTAACGGCTACTGATGATGGCTTACTCGAATTGAATTTAGTGGAGTTCCCGTGGCTCTTGTCTCATTCTGGGCGATTACGGCAACTATTTTAGAGCATCGTGAGCTCTTACTTTCAGTGAAGACCTGGAGCCAGGAACTTCCGGAGCGAAAAAAGTCCGGAGAAAGGAAGCCCGGTGGCTGCTAGGTGCCTCAGAATCGACTCCTTGGACTTCTTTGCTCCTACTTTGAACTTTAGGGTATCTCTTTTAACCCTTTCAAGGCCCTCACTGCGGGTGGGGAAGCAGCTTACTTTGAACCATGTCGCCATAACTATGGCGGGTATCCGTTGTAAAGATTTTGTGCATTATGAACTAGAGCATCCTTACTGATCCTAGCTATCAGAGCTCAGTAGTAGGCTGCCTGTACCCCCATCTATTTATGTTTTTAAATCGTCAAAATATGAAGAAAGTAGTGTAGCAATTGCACGTAGTGCTCACTCGAATCGACTAGATGTCCTGAGCGAGTATGTATCAGCGTTAATACATGAACAGTTATGGTAAGGACGTATCTTCGGCTTAGCCTTGCGGCGACCACTGTGTTTGCAGCTGGCGAGCTAGATCACGACCGCAAAGAGCTATTTGTTGATTCATTATGTGGCTCGCGGCCTATCATTTTCGTGAAAACTCACAAGACGGGCAGTTCGACGGTAGCTACGCTGTTGCACCGCTTCTCCGACTTCCATCAGTCCGTTCGTAGGCCATGCTTCGTTCCTCCGCTCGGCCTGGATGCACATCGGTAAGAGTCAAGTCGTGGGGCTTTCACAGGAGCGATGAGCTTTCTTAGGTACCTAACTTGAGGTTTCTCGATGATGACTTGATTACGCAACGTACCTCGTGTCGCGTTTGCGTTAGGTGGGAATTTGAAAACGATGTGTTTGATCGCGCACTTGCTAGAGCACAAGCCTGGCACATTGGGCTAGCTGCGTCGGCAGCGGCTGCAGCACAGCCTACTGTTTCAAATGCGAGAACAACTAATGATACCGGAGGTGCTCCAAGGCCTAGTGCCCTCGACATGTGGTCGAGCCACGGCCCGTACTCGCCCTTCATGCACACGCTTGTTCCAGGTTCTGAATCCACATCTAGCTACAAAGCGCGTGCACTAAAGGCATATTTGCTCATTTTCCCTCATGGTTGATTTTCTACCTTCAGGCCGCGACGTCTTGGTTCTGTCGATTGTTCGCAACCCCGTGTTACGTTGGCTTTCGGCCTTCAATTTTTACGACTTGCCGAAGCGACGAGGCTACACGCTAGTGAACGCACCATTAGGAGCTGTTGACTCTTCCAACGAGCAATGGTGGTCTCCGCCAAGGATCAAGTCTAACCACAGCAGCAGCAGTAGCAGCAACAGCAGCGAGTTACCTCCAAAGTTGTTGTCGGCAGTCGAGGTGGCGATTGAATTGATTGCAGACGCATGGTTGGCATCCAATCAAGGGCAGGAATTGCACTTGGCGGACCCGCCCGGTACTCCATCACCGTGGGCTTTCAATGGCATGAGCACGGAGCTCGGTGGAGCTGACTTATTCCACGTTGAAGGTGAACGAGAAGGTAGAAATGCTGGTGATCAAGGCAGTACCAGTGGCACTGCAAGCGGTAGTGCTTCCTTTAACCGCAGCAGGGGTGTACAAAGCGCTAGCAGCAACCACACAGAGAGTCAATCGGCGTTACATGGTGCAGCAGTGCGCCTGTTGGCTGACCGTATCGCAGCAGGGCACTGGAGCATCACGCGCCGCCCTCACCACTTCGAGCGTAGTAACAGTGGTAACGGTGGTAACAGTGGCAGCAGTAGCAGCACCAGCACAAGAAGTGGCAATGGCGAAGTTTGCCGTTGCCAAAAAGATGAAAGCAGCAGTAGCAGCACCAGCGGCACTAACGCCAGAGGCAGCGAGCTAGTCATGGTGCTAGAGAGGTTTGACGAGTCGCTCGTTGCTTTGAAGCATTTTCTTGGTATCCATGCAGCAAACAACCATCCATCCTGGCCTCACAGTTTGCTGTACTCGCGTGGCGGTGTAAACCGTGGGAGCAAACCTCCACTCAAGCTTCCACCTCCAGCCATGGCCCAGTTGACTGCTCTGACGACGTATGATTCGTGGGTTTACGACGCTGCACGGGCCCGCTTAGACCGCGTTCTGGTGTGCCTCAATGCTCAACCTGGCGAGGGAAGGAAGAAGGAAGACGGCGACACATCTGATAGAAAGGAGTTCAACCATAGCAACAGCAGCAGCTGCACTAGCGGTAGTGGTAGCAGTCATGGGTTGTGTGAATGCCCTTGTACTTCTTCTGCAGTTGACTCTGCTTCCTCTTCTCCAATGGACACCGGCAGCAGCAATCAGACCTCAGAAGTGGATGGCCTAGTAGCGCTTGAACTCGCAGCTCTGTCGTTGGCCATGAATCATGCTCGCGAAGCATGCGATGCTCACTTTCGAGCCCAAAGTAGCTCTGGGCTAGGCCACGATGCAGAAGACAACATCAATGCTGGAATGGAAGTAGAAGCATCATTAGCGCTTGTGTGGACTCCAACAGCGTGCAAGGACTTATCCTTGAGCGATTACGAATGGCACCATCGTGCCAATGCCGCCCTTTTGCCTGGCAGTGCCGAAGCCGTTAAAAGACAAGCTGAAGCTGAGGTGGATACCTTGCTTTTCGTATTAGAATGCGAACTTTAAATGCATGATAACTCCAAGATGCGCACATGTTGGCTCAATGTATGCGGCGTGTGTCTTTGTTTCCCTCTCAGCCCTTCTAGATACATTGTTTGACGGTATGTATTTGTTTGTGGTTGTGCAATCAGATACGTAAAGGATTGGCGCCTGCTGAAGCTAGGTGCTACTTGACCATATCTGTCTCGAGCCCGACCAATGAAGGGCACTCCATTACGTGCTCTAAGGAGAGCAACTGCGCGACTCTTCAAGCTAAGAAGCAAATACACTTTCCTTGTGCTTTGGCCGAATATTCTTCGGCCGGTCCAGATCACGAAGCGGTGCCCCTTGGCCGCCATCCTCCAGCTAACCAAAACGCTGACAGTGCTTCAAAAGTTGTAAACGGATTTACTTTGCACATGGCGCCATCTTTGAATGCTGCACCGAGAGATAGTTGTCCTGGCCATGGCATCGAGCAAAGTCAAGGAAGTGTGCCTACGGAAGTTGAAGAATCCCATCTATATGAAAGTAGTAGAGATACCACTGCTGACAGCGATGAACTTCATGAGGCGGCCAACAAACCTGCGGAGCTCGATAACAATGAGGAATGGGCAGCGCTGGTCTTGCGGGGCGGTTGCAGTTTTCGTGCCAAAGCATGGCGAGCACAAGACAGGGGCGCAGCGGCAGTGCTCTTGGTAGACCAAGCACCGTCATCTTCGAGCTCGCAATCACCATCGCTACTATCGCAAGAGCTCCTACAAGTAGCTGCTGAACCGCCTCCAATGGCAAAAGAATTAGCGGCGTGGCTGATGGCAGCGCCAGCCATGGAAAGTAATATTTATGACATCAGCTACAGCGAAGAGATCGCTTCACTGTTTGGCCCGCGATTGCGTGCTGCTTGGGCTGAGACACCAAGAGTGCCGTCTCTGGGTGCCTTAACCAGCAGCGGCGGGTTTGACGATATTGGGAGCCGCTGGAGCGGTGGTCGAGTGCGCGTGCCAGTGGTGATGTTGACACAGGCAGTGGGTGAGGCCCTCATTGAGTTGCTCCGCATCGGCGCTGTCGTGGAGGTTCATATCGAGGTGAAGTGAATCCCCTCCTTATTCATCAGCTCGCACAATGGGCACAATGTGCGATCCGTGTTGTGTGCCCTCAGTTTAATTGTTTGCAGTACAGCCAAGTCCCATGTGCTGTCATTAATTCTCGTAACTCGTTACGAGATCGACTTGCGAGAATTGATTGCGATTTTAATCCTGAACTCGACCCTAGCCAACGGCCATCATTATGCATTTAATATTTAATTTTGACTGTAATTAGTATTTAGTAATTACTTCTCCTTCTCGTCTAAATCCGGTCTTTACTTCCCCTAAAAGGGTGAATTGAGCAGGGCCTAGAGTGCCCTGGAGCAATAAGCTGCTGGTTTCGCGTTCGTGCTTTGGAGCTGAACTGGCTTGTGGTTGAGGCTGAGAAGGCTGAGCGGGAGCGGCTGAGGCGCTGACACTTGAGGTTTCAGATTGGGGCTGCCATTATTATTCTATTTTATATTAGAGCAGAGACGTGTTTTTGTCGACTCCAGCATAGCAGTTCTCCAAAATGTATGTGGGCTTGACGCCGTGCTAAAAGCTACAGTACAGTAAATAGCTAGACTAGCCTAGATCGGCTAGATCAATTGCGTGAAGCTCAGGCTGAATGAGCTAGACGGTTGTCTCTCTTGCTGCGCGAGTAGCTCGAGCCACTTTCACGCGGTCATCAAGAAGCTTATCGTCTTTGCACGCAACTTAGCTGCATACCTGAAGTAGCTAACTCCACAGGCGCTTCAGTTAGGGTTTAGCTACGGCATACAGCAATTGTGGAAGTTCTTCAGTTCGTCAGTTAGCTACGCGCCCTAGTGCTGCTCTCATTTAAATACTGGATTAGGAAGCTAACAATGAGGACGAGTGTATACCATCGAACATCGTTTAGGCTTGGGCCATCATTTTCGACTACACCTGCACCCACGCATCAACTAGCAGCGGAAAAGTCTAGCCGGCCTAGCCTTATAGGCCAGAGTAAAACAGAACTGTTTGCTTCGCTGTCAGCGCTGAATATTCCACCTGCAGCAGCGCAGCAAGTGTGGCAAGGGATCTACCAGCAAGGCGCTACCTCGTTCAGCGACCTACGATCTCTCTCCAAGCGCAACCAAGGTCTGCTTCAGGCGCACTTTGCGCCTCTGGACGACAACACCATGGTAGCAAGCGACCGCGTCTCCGTCGACGGCACGCGCAAGTGGTTGCTGCGGTTCGACCCTAAAACTACGGTGGAAACCGTGTACATCCCTGAACTCGACCCAACCACATCCCACCGCGGCGTTCGCGGGTCAGCGTGCTTGTCGTCGCAGTGCGGGTGCTCCCTGGCGTGCTCGTTTTGCGCTACTGGGGCTCAAAAGCGAGTGCGCAACTTGACGAGCCGTGAAATTGTGTCGCAGCTCCTGGTGGCGCGGCGACGTCTGGGGGACGCAGGCCGCTTCATCAACGGGGATGCGCCGAGGCAGGTGTCGAATGTAGTGATGATGGGCCAAGGCGAACCGCTGTACAACTACAAAAACGTGAAAAAAGTGCGTAACTTTGTCTAGCGCTTGCGATACTTCTCTTTGTATTCGATTCAATTTATTTATTTCTTCAGTCCTTCATTTGATACGAATTGTATCCACAATGCAAATGCACAGTTATATTTTCAACCTCAGGCATCAACTGTGGCAATGCACTGACCACTATCACAGGCCTTGCAAATCATCATGGACGCGGATGGAATTGGTATCTCGCGGAGGCGCATCACACTAAGCACGAGTGGGGTAGTGCCATTCATCAAGAGTGTTGGCCAAGATCTCAGCGTCGGCCTTGCGATTTCTCTTCATGCGGTGAGCATCGCTTTATTTGATACCATTGTACTCTGCCCTTACGCCAGCTCCCACCAATTTGCCTCTTCAATGTATTCTATTTTGACATGTTTTTAAAACCATTATATTCACATATCCTCCCACTCTATTGATTTTCCAAACTGACAGGTCACCGACGAGCTCCGTGATGAAATTGTGCCTGCCAACAAACAGTGGCCTCTGAAGGAGCTGCTCGCTGCTTGCAAAGCGTACCCTCGCCGGTCAGGCACGCGGCGAATCCAGTTTGAATACATTTTAATTGCGGGCATAAACGATTCCTTGGCGGAGGCACGGGAGCTAGTGAGTTTATATTTCTACCGCTGCTAGTCAGCTTTTGCTTAGACCGCTCTCTCAGTATTCTGTACTCTGTGATTGATTCTGACTGTGCATGTGTACATCTATATCCGTGTACCAGTATTTTTAATATCGTTTGCCGAACACGCTCTTGTACGTGTAATGCCTTTCTAGGTGCGGCTCCTAGACGGCATGGCTGCGTATGTGAACTTGATTCCATTCAACCCGTGGCGGGGTGCGCCACCTTCCTATCAGCGCCCCAGCGACGCCCGCATTGCGGCCTTTCAAGCTGAGGTCGAGGCAGGGGGGGTGTCTGTAGCCCTGCGAACGACGCGAGGAGATGACATTGACGCCGCTTGCGGCCAACTGAACTCCTCTCTGGCGACTGAGGGCGCATCGGCGGCGGAAAAACTTCCTGATTTAGTTCGGGCACACAGAAAATTTTCAACCCATTGCTGGTGATTAATAACTGGGGTGGATAGTGATATACTTAGCGCGGTTTCATGTATTGACTTGATTCATAGACTCCCGCGGATTGGACTTGAAATCAGGTGTTTTGATTAAAATTAGTCTAAATTAGTCTAAATCTAAATTACTTAGAGGATCCCGCGTATCTTCCTACCTTGGCAGGCTACCTTCCAGCTTTCAGTAAACGAAATACGAACTATACTGATAGGTGACTACTGAGCCCCAACTACCAAAAAGCCCCTTGCTTATAGATCTCTATTCGCAAATGCACATGGAAGCCGGATTTCGTATTTCTTGCCTAAATTTTCGCCTTCCAAGGGACCCTCCGAATTTAAGCGTAATTAGGCAGGCCCGCTCTCCTCAGCACCTGAGAGCAAATCAAGGATCTCCGCAGCGTCACGGCGTATCGATTCTGGAAAGCATTCCTCATGTGAAGTAGCCTTCGCCACTGCCATCATTGCTTGAATATTCATTGAGAACGTACCACCGCTGCATTCTTTCGGCAATAATGCAGCCGTTGGGCGTTGTGCTAGTGTGGATCGAGCTTTCCAGGCCATCAGACGCACCAAATCTTCGATGTCAAACGGGGCTTTTCCAGCAGGCATCTCTCCTCCTGGTAAGTCTGCTGATAGTTCATCATCAGGCACTTGCAGAGGCAAACTTGGTGGAGGCAAGGTTGTACTGCTATCACTACAGCTGCTAATGCTGCTACTACTATTGCTGCAACTGCTGTTATCATGGCAGTGTTGTTCCTGTGGGCCCTCATCAGATGAGGCCGATGGCAAAATCGACGACGTTGTCGCCATCGAAAGAGTACGTCGCTTGAGCGCTTCGCGAGCAAGTGTAAGTTGATCGCGAGCATGTTTGATAGCATGGCCGCGGCGCAAGCGTCGAAAGCAAAACTTCAAGTTGTGAGCATTAAACCAATTGGCATTGACAGAGAGGCTAGGCTCAAGGTTGGCGACAGTGTGAAGCCATTCCGACGGTACAAACAGTGCGCTGCCTGCGCGTTGCTTCACCTTCATGTATGCAACCAATGAAACAAAATGATAATGTGAGGCATCAAATAGGGTTGGCCAAGTATGGTAGTTATAGATTCAGCCATGCTATAATTTTGTGCAAGGCCACCAACAGCATGCACAGTACCTCATGGTAGCGTGCTGCGTGTAACAACGGAAACGCCCACATGGCACCTCTGCCGCATGCATTAGCACTCAGCTCTTTTTCTTGTCGTTGCTGCGAACTTAACGTCTTCGACGTATGCAATGCAGTGCTACTATATGCTTTCTCCTTCGGCATCAAGTCAGGAGATGTGGGCGTTGTATGCAAGAAGTCAGGAGCAAGGCGATGGCCAAAGACGTCTCTGCATAAATAAGCTAAGTGCGGAGGTAGAAATCGCCACCGCTTCACGCCACAAATATGCGCACTCCACGAGTTGGAACCAACCTGAGGTAGCAAATAGCATGCGATGGTCGATAAAGAGTTTTTAATGTTTTGGCACGAACTGAACAGGCAAACAAAAGCACACGTGTTTCAACCAACGAAATTAGACTTACGACGTCAGTGTGCAAATGGGTAGCAGTGCCGGCGCCACCCACATACACAAACTCATAGTCGCTTGATCGGTGCTTGTCATCGTCGTTGATATCAGCACCGCTGCTTGAGACATCATGCCTCCTTGCGTAACTGTTGAGCCAATCGTCTTGAAACAACGGAGGTGTGGGCACCATGTCGGCAGCGTCACTAGGAAAAGCGGCACGAAAGTGCCAATCTTTCACATATCCACCGCTCGGGTCTTGTGCGAAATCAGCAAAGCGCATAAACGCTCGTGTTTGGCTGTAGCCCTGTACAGTAGAGTTGCTAGTGTCTGAATTCTCGTTATCGACCGGTGCAGCTGCTTCAACCTGTATTTCGACGAAGTGAGGCCGCGCATTAAGGCTAATTTACCAGGAGAATGAAAAAAATGGTCGGTTACAAACATTACAGCAGTGCTCGTCGTACCTGAACTTCTGCGTCACCGTATCGCTCTGCAAGCATCTCAAGGTCAGGAACTAGTGAAGTGTCTTCTGAATCAAAGTGTTCACTTGCTGCAGTTGTCCACTCTTCATTGGCAGGCCACAGAGAAGTGAGGTCTCCAATCAATACGGGCGTGTTCGTAGCCATGTACTCGGCTGAAAATCGCTCGTAAGATAGGTTTGCTGCAGACTCAAATTTCACCCAACAGGGACTAGGCTCAACTGCTGGCGCGCCTTCGATGATGTAGATTTCAAGCGCCGTGTACGAGCCGTCAAAGAAGTGTGCTGCTAATGCGATCTCTGCACTGCAACCCTCTCCCAGCACCCAGCAATCATAGATAAATGATGCCATCGAATGCCGCCGCGAGTGAATGGGGTCATCAGATTCATCCATTAGGCCACAGACTTACGTTTTAGACCTAAGTTAAGTAGTGAAGTACACCCTGCTGTACAACTAAACAAGACACACTACAAGCTCCTGCTCATAATAGTATAACCGCACGGCTAGGTTCTAATATCAGAAGCACTGACATTTCATAAAAATGTCCATGTAACCTGTGCAGCGGTTCTGTAGCTGCCCCTGGCTACTCGGTGCTGATGCAGTCGATGTCGCAGTAGTCGTCCGACTTATCGTTGCGTTGCTGCGCGTGCTGCGTGTACGTTGCTTGCTACAGTCAGGCTACAGGGGGTTACGTGAAAACTTGACCTCGAACTCGAACTCGAACTAATACAAACCCAAGTGGCACAGAAGCCAATGCTGCGGGCAGAAGTGGGAATGCGCGTGCGTTGCGCAAACAAACCAAGCGCGGAATGATTCAGGAGGGAGAGGGGCATGGGCCAAATTCCTCGGAAAATTTGCAAAAAGCGAGGAAGTTGTGGGTGTTGCGCACTCCACAGAACAATAAAGAGGAAGGCGCGCGAGCAAAGAAGCTCGTGACATGCGGAACACGAAGTCCACTCGGCAGAGGTCAAAGTGTGCCTTTCAGCGCGCAAGGCGCCTATTGTTCAGCCCCTGAGCCATAAGAGGCCTTGGCGGGACAGGAACTACTTCCTCGTTCGCGGAGTGGCAGTGAATAGAAAAGCCCCCCCTCAAAAATACAAACAACAACATGCACGCGGGCCGCTTGTGGCCTAGCGGTCCCTCCCTATCAAAGAGCTAAACCCATATATCTTCCATCAAACGCCACGGACGCTAGTCGTGGTCGTCCTCCATCGTTTTTCGAAACCCTCGCAAGGCCCTCCACCTTGAGAGCAAGTCGACTGCGTATACCCCGAAGAGTGCAGGTTCTGCGCTAGTGATCGGCAAGATCGTGCTGACAATGCTTGTAGCTGCTGCCAAAATAAACCTCAGTCAATACTCAATACAGTATGCAGTGTGTTCAACTGCAACTACAGTGCAAGGCACGAAACAGCGAGCACTTTTCTTGTATACAGCTATGCGATGAATGCAATAACCAGGAACTAGGTTATACGTTATCTATGAACCATTCCCATGGGAACTTCTTCATAAAACCGCGTGGTGGTTTAATCACCGAGCTATAAGTTAGAATTTTATAAATCAGTTCGGCGCCAGCGGCGTTCGGCGAAGGACGCAAAGGATTTCGATGTGGTCTGAGCCGGGGAAGAGCGCAAAGCCTTCTGAATGGTCGAGCCGCCACCCACCGTGCTCCACCAGCTGGGGCAACTGCCACGCCAGCGCGTCGAAGCCGCAGGACACGTACACCAGGGTGTGCACCGAGTCCGCTTGTGGGTCACTGGGGTCGCACAAGCAAGCGAGCACGTCCGGCTCGAGCCCTTTCCGAGGCGGGTCCACGATCAAAATGTCGGCGCCTTCTGCTTCGCCAGCACGCAGCGCGTCTGCTGCAGAGCCCACCTGGTGTACATCGAATGACGATGACGATGATTGCAAGATCCACACGCGCAAAATTAGAAATGGGAAGAGCATAAAAAGAAGAAGATGAAACAGCAGCCAAACTAATGACGGATTATCTTACCATGTAACTGGCGCGCGCTCCAAGGCTGGGCGGCAGGGTTCGTTTGGAAAAGTCAAAACTACGGGCATTCGAAGGGTTCTCGTCGCTGCAACGCAGTTCCGCAATGCCTCCGTCTCTTCCTCGTCCATGCCCTGAACCTCGTCGAGAAGAGCGCCCATCCGACGACGATGGTGCCCCTGCTGGCTCTTCCAGCGCTGATGGTGCCAGCGCGGCCAACAAACTGAGCCCTATGGTGCCAATCCCACCGTAAAGCTCGCACACGACGGCGTTTCGCATGTCCACCAGCGCGGCAATTCGTGCAATGATGCGGCCGAACCCGTCAAGATTGGCCTGGCGAAACACCCGCGGAGACAGGTAGAAGGTGGGGGGCTGCACTCCTCGACCAGCCGCCAACTGCGGAGGCAATAGAGCTTCCGAAGGAGGAGAGGAAGAGGAATCTGTGGAACCAGTTGCTGCAGCCAGGAAGGCATCATGGCTAGGGAAGAGTCTTTCACGCAAAAATTCGTTGCCGTAAGCCCGGTGCCACAGCCGCTCGCCCCGCGCGAAAATCGCGTTTCCGTCACCCGTGCGCCAGTGAAACCAAATGGAGTGAAACAATGCATCGCCCCCGCTGTCGCTACCGCTGCCGCTGCCACCACTGCTACTGCTGCTCTTGTCGCTGCTTGCCTGGTCGTTGTTCGTGTTTTTGGCGCTGGCGCTAGTAGCTTCCGCAGCGGTCGCTGCCAAGAGACGGTCAACCAGGTCGGGTTTGAGACCTGAAATCGGCAAGCCACGGCTCTTGAGCTCTTCCTTGAGTTCTGGCACGGTCTTTGTGGTCCATTCCACGGCTGCAGCAGCCACGGCAGCAGGTGCCACGGCCCAGGGCCCTTTCTCGCCTTTGAGCGCTTTGGCGGGTTTGCGGAGGGCTTTGACCAGCCGCTGCGGCCACGGGCTGGCGTCTCGGAACGAGTCGCTGTTCCAGATAAAGGTCGCCTGCACCAAGCCCGTGGACCGCTCGACCGACAGCTGCACGTAGCGGAGCAAACCCTCGCAAGTGTTGGGGTCGTAGCCGGCGATGCCCACCCGCGCACAGGCCGCTTCAATGGCGGAGGCGGCTTCGTTGATCTTGGGGTCGTGCACTGCGCACCGGGGCAACGGTTTGATGGCGTGGGTGCGCCCTTCAAACAAGCCGAGCTGCACGCCGCCGAACTTGCTCAAAGGGCCGGCAGCAAGCTTAGCGTGCGAGCGCCACGCGTACGGGGAGCCCAGTTCGACCTGAAAGGTTAGAAGGAACAAGGAAAGAGCAATAACTGATGATAAGTATCGTGCTGACGAAGAAAAATAGTAGACGGCGGAAGAAAAGAGGAGGCAGAGTAGGAAAACTCTTAAGAGTGTAGTTGAGCTAAGGATTGCAACAGCCAAATTAGATAGGCAAAGAAGTGGGATTCGATTTACGAGCATGCAAATAATATCACGCAACCAACCTCTAAGCTTAGTAGCGCCTTTGCTTGCGTCATCACTGGAGTAGAATCCAGACCGCGCTCAAACTCGCAGCCCCAGCACGCCTTGAAATGCTCGCACTGTAAATCTGGCGGTGGTAGAGCTAAGCCATCAGGCCCAGTAGCGTCAGCACCATTCTTTTCAGGGGAGCTCCTTCGATTGTTGGGCAGTGGCTCGACCCAATCGCGCGCCGAGTCCCAAGATCTTTGCTTCGTAGCAGCACCGCTCAGAGGCCGCAGGCCCCCTCCAACACTACCACTACTGCGTCGCGGAGAAGGCGAGGTAGTTGATTTTTGGGTGCGGGCTCTCACTTTCGAACTACTGCCAGCCAGTTTACTAGCGCTACTGCTACCAGCCTTGCCGCTGCTGCCATCACTGGCAGCACCTCCTTTGGGTTTCGGCTTACCTTTGTTCTTCTTAGCAAAGTCCTTGCCGAATAGCGCAGTGGATTGTCTGGTCAAAACAGGGTGGAATACAAAGCATGCAGCTGGACACATGTGTGCTGCCACCGCAAGTAACACTACGCTGCGGCGAATTGACATCTTCTTGAAGTTGTTTATCGATTCACTGGAGATCTTTCAGAACCAAACCTGCTCAGTCAAAAATAAAGCTATTCTATTGCGGCAATCAATCCGTTCTAGTTTATTCTTGAGCAGAATAGCTAATGAAGTCTACAGTTGCCTCAGTGTCTCGACAAGTATTCAGCGATCTTTGTCTCAAACCGCCATGGTTGCACCGAGACAGCGACCACAGCGAATCAACGAGGTCCAGAGCAGTAGTTCGGGGATCAGGTTCGGTGGTGATTTTCCCGAAAATAATAGCTACTAGCTAGCTACTTCCTGTGAATGGCTAGGCCATATCATGCTCTGTGCGCATAGGTTGAGCTAAAAAACAAACGCATTATGTTGAGATACGCAAGCCCTTCGCGGCACCTTGTTTTTTTCTTCTTAACGCCTTTAACAGCGCGATTTTGCACTCATTATTGCAAGGGCCACTCTGTCTCAGGTTGCGCCTGGTAGGTTGGGCCAGGTGTAATCTCTCGGGCTCATCGATGGAGGCCCAAACAACGCAGCGATTTCCTCGCGCTCTTCAAGAGAATTTAAATGGAACTTGATAGCATGCGCATTCTCTAAACTCTAGCGATGTTGCGCAATGGTGACAATTGAACTAACATGGACAGCTAGCTCTCAGATTATTCCAAGTAAGGTCTTGAACCCCAGCAAGTGTCTGAAGATCCGCCGTGCCTTTAATAGCACATCTGTACTCGTAATTCTGTGCGTGAGCTGTCAGATTTCTTGTCCAGCAGTTGTTTGCTGTATCCACACTGCATCTGATCACTGGTACATCATTTCTGCCTTGGCTGCGAATGTTCTTCACCTTGTGTTGATTGATGAGCCTTTGATGTTAACGAATAATCGAGAGTGCACGTTGCACGTAATAGTCCATTCTTATGGCGACCCCAATGATGGCACTCAGGCACTCAAGCTCAGGTAACTGTCGGTATGTTACTGTGCTGGCATGCTGACATCGTGGCATTCTTATAGCTAAGATTCGATATTGGAGTTCTGCAGGCCGAACGAAGTTCAGTGATTTTTCTGCTCATATAATCCACATGGACTAAAGCTCTTTTCAATCAGCTCTCGTTATTGTCCTTCAATTCTAGAACTAAATTTCGCTTCAACGTGTTTCTTTTTTCTCTTCAATACATTCATCTACAGCTCAAAGTGGGTTATAGGTTATGGGATTATGGGGCGGTGAAGCCAATTACGGCATTGTGACTTATGTTTCGAAAAAAAGTTTAAATTTCCTTCGTGCTGCCTATTGGACTTCTAGGTCCAGCCCCTCGGGGCCTGTGTGAAAACCTCTTTACATGTCGCGAATATGCCAAAAAATCATTTTCCTATTTGCGAGCCGTGGGTGGAGGTGGATCTCCGAACTCGCTAAGTTCGAAATTCAGGTCATGTTCAGTCCTCTAATTCCGGTCCCTCGGGAATTCTTTTAAGATAGCAGCATGGTACCTTCTTTTGCTATCCTAGTAAACCTTCTTCTTCCGCGTTGAAATATATGTCCAGATGTTTCTTGGACTCCGCCATTTGCTTCTTAGCCAGCCGGCGATACTTCTCGGCGGTGTCAGGGCTGTTCTCCGGTTCATCTGCCTTGCGATTGTTCTCGCTGGCTTTCCGCTTGAGTTCCTTGCCTATTTTTTCATGCTCGCATGCGCTCAGCGACGCTGTGGGCTTCTCATCCTTAGTTCCTTTTGACGTTTGCATGATGAAGTCTTGGTTCCCACTAGCAATTGCTGCACTCAGGACTTGTTGACTAGCACACGCAGCTCGAGAGGCCAGGGCATCTTGCCGCACTTCTTGGTTTTGTTGCTGAAGAAGCTGAAGCATCATGTCTCGTCCAACAACAGTGGCTTTGGCCACTTCTGCTGAGATCTCCGCAGTGGCGCGGGCCTTCTGCTCCTTCGTTAGGGCCTCTCGGGCGGCCATTGTGTCGGCGAAGTTCTTCGCGGCAATTTCCGAGCGTAATTCAGCCTTTTCAGCCCTTAGCTGCAATTGCACCATTCGAGATTGATTTTCGTCAAAGGGGTTAGTAGGCTTTGGCGTGATAGGCACAAAGTTGCTGTAGCTCAGCTGGCCGATCCTTCCGCTAGTGCTGCTGGTGCTGCTGCTGGTGCTGCTGGGTCTGCTGGCGCGGCGGGTACTCGTGGTACTCTTGCTACTTCCGACGTACGCCACCAATGCTGCTTCTTCTGCATTGTCATCAGCCTTCGGCTGAACAACTATTGCCTTGCTCTTTTTGGCCTTCTTGCCTTTATCTCTGACTTGTTTTTGAAGAGCTACACGTTTACTGTAGCGGCTGTCGTAAAATGTGAAGCAATTACCGTCGTCGATGACTCCTCGGCGAAACCATTCAACTCCAGCTTGAAGACAGCGGGTTTTCAGTTCAGGTCCAGCCAATGCATCTTTTAATACCCCTTCTGGCTCATGTGCTGCATCCAACAATGCGGTATGAGAAACGAGCACAACTTTATCCTCTTCATTTGAGTTGGCGGTCATAACTTTTGTCACAGGAAGCGCCTGAATACCATTGGTCGTTGAGGTACCAATCACAGCAACTAGTACACAAATTGAGCTACCAAGTGCCTCCTTGAAATATGGTAGTGCCGTGTCATGCTTGTACATGACTAAAGTCGCTATCACTACAACAACGGAGCCATCCTTCAGGAATCGAACTTCCCGTGACTTGATGGCCCCCTCAGCGTGCCGAGATTTCGAACGCACCCCTGAGTCTCGGTGCGTCGCTGCAAAATTGCGAGAATAAAGTGCCACTCCCGGGATTACAACTGCATCTGCTATCTCTGGCGATACTTGTTCCAGCTTAATATTTTCGCGCTTGATGACGAAAAAAGGTCTTGGGTCATCGTCCCCATCAATGGTCAATAAGGAGCAGCAAGGGGAGCCTAGCATCGCACGCGTCGCAGCGCTGTTAAAGAACTAGTAAGTAGCAATAGCCGCGTGGTGCATGGATTCACCGACAAGCTCAGCGTCTCCATCCTTGACCATTTGAATGCACTTCGTATCTTTTCCAGGAACCCAACCTGGATAAGATTGCCTTCCTTCACCAAGATTGAGCCCTGAAATCGTCCCCGCTTCGTAGAGGAGGTCAACAATAGAAGGGGCCGAGTCTTCTTCAAGTGCATCTTCAGCTTCGCTATCGTTTGCTAGACGTAAATCTTGTGGCGCTCCAGATGTGGGCCCTCCTTCTGCCACGCAAATTACACCCGAAGGGCCATCCTCATTGAAATTCTCTTGAGCTAGGCATTCATCCGTTTGAGGTTGATTGATGAAACCTTCTGGGTTGAGAATATCTTCAAGCGAATCTCGATCGGCTGGCGGCCTAATTTCGTTGTTGAGTGTGTCTGAGGCGGATTCAGCCCTAGCATCCCGATCTCGAAAGCAATTTCCATCATTTTCAAGGCTAGCGTCGCGATGATTGCGTAACGAAGAAATCGCATCGCCCACAATTGCACTGCCCCCTTGATCTTGAGATACCTGAGGCGAAAGTTCTTGAGGTTTTCCGTGGCTGTGCGGGACTCCATTTTTTTCGTGTTGAGATTGGTGGAGCAGCGCTTTTTCACGAAATCCCGAATTTTGATTGGTGGAACACCTCAAAATGAAGGATGACTTTTGCGCTATGATTGAGTCTTTGTGAACGTCGAGGGACTATATGGTATGACGGTGGCTGCTTATAAACTTATACTCGTTCTGACTGGCAATTTTTTTTGGCGGACCGTAGCGAGCATACCCCTCGTCTCGCACACGTGTTTTACACCGCCATCGTTGCTGTGGTGTGTTCACTTTACGGTGGCTACCATGGAGTTATATGACCCTCCTGATGACACTAGTGACCCTCAATTCAAGTGCGACTTGCATCCGTACTCAAGGTTTTGTCGCCATCCATGTGTCAAGTACGATACGAGTCTCCTGCTCCGAGAGCGGCTCGCGAATTGTGCCGCGTCGTTCGCACTATATGAGAACCGGAACTCATGGCAGTCACTCAGCACTAATGGCACGTCAGCTCTTCAAGATGAAAGGAATGAACTCTCGCACCGAACACTTTCTTGCGAACTACCTGTTAGAGGTTGCTATGGCCTTCTAGCGGCTACCGGTCGTATTTTTGGTGTATCTGGAGATGTGGTGAGGAATGCGCACTCGGACTCTGGTGGCATTACACAAGAGGCCTGGAATGCGCGCCTGTTAGAGGGCACGGCGAAAAAAACAAGAGCGACACGTTGGGATGTTTACCCGCTCGAATACGTATTCAGGTTCTTTCACCACGATGAATTCGACGGACTAAGCCGCAGTTCTGAGTCAGATTGGGAACCTCCTGACAAGTGCATCCTAGTCGAGCCAAATAAAAATGAACAAGGAAGGAGGAAAGGCCGCAAGACAATTTTTTGCGCCGGTAAAGCGCGCCAATTTGATTGTACCTACAAAATTCGTAAGGTGCGATAGTGTGCGCGTGATGATTGTTGATAGTGCCCGCTAAAACTATTACCTTACTGCTGACAGGACCTCCGACAGGGCCGGGCGTGCGCGGGCGCCCACCCACGCCCACCCGGTTTTCGACAGCAAAGTCCCGACGCCCACCCGCCCGGCCCGAGCAAAAAAACAATATGGACGCTCACCCGCCCATTGGGCGAGTGTCTAAGCAACACGCCCACCCACCCGGCCCATAGGAAAAAGACCAAATTTGGTGTGGGCGCCCGGTCCCC
>Ga0307979_1000265_pt1 | contig 35559 bp, 26 predicted proteins | sample OrgLakmetage1058_FD_201833 | JGI IMG/M metagenome (GOLD analysis project Ga0307979, IMG submission 201833) | Saline water microbial communities from Organic Lake, Antarctica - #1058 | ecosystem: Environmental > Aquatic > Non-marine Saline and Alkaline > Saline | place: Antarctica: Organic Lake...
CATCACTTCCATGGCCACTCGGGCATGTGCGCCTGATTAGCTTCTTAGGTCTTGTTTGCGCTGCTTTGCTTTTCTTCTCTACCTGTTAGTCTTCTAATTCCGGCCCTTCGGGGCCTGTCTCAAAACTGCTCTCACTGAAAAATTCTCTGTCCCATCACATTTTTATCTGGGTAACGTTACATACGTACAGAAGTACATGTTCTGTACGACAGTACTATACTACAGTAGTTTGAATACGTAGGTCAATATACTACATACATACGTACAGTGGTACATGTTCTGTACCATCTCGAAATCAAAACACCTTCGTTGATCGTGGCGCGGCGCTTCAATTCCCCGTCCTCTAGGAATTCCTCTTATTAGTAAATAAGGCGAACTACACCGAAATACCAGAAACCCAGAAAGCCGAACAGATAGAGGAAAATCAAAGTGCAATCCAACTCATTTTTGCGTGCGCCGTCTAAATCGATTGAATTGAAACAGCTCTGCTGGTTCTCAAAAATATACTCCCATTCCCCCTCCACTCGCTTCTTAACACCGCAAAAATTCGTCACCTACTACAGAGTCAAAGAAACAGGCCAATTCCCAGAAATAATATGTGTCAGCGCCTGGCTTTGTTCTTCTTGAGGAAAGCTCTGAGGTCCAGTTTCTTTGCTGGCGCTTTGGTCGTTGCTTTTGCTGCTGACACATTCTCACCGGGCCCGGACTTCACTTTCTTGGCTGCTGGCCCACCGTCAACGTCTGGAAAGGGTGCTGCAGCCGCTGCAGCAGCCGCGGCCGCCGCCGCCAAACGCGGCAAATGCTGGGAAAAGCGCGGGGGAGCTCCTTGCGCGCGTCGCCACTCGCCGTGTTCCTGGGCATGGGCCGTGCACAGAGGATAGTAGCTTCTCGGTGACGCACGTAATGTAGCTGTTTGGGCGTGCTGATGCTGATGGTGTTCAGGATTGAGCTGGGGTTGACCAGTAGAGGCTTTCAAGGACCACCCCTCAGGCAAGTCTTGCGACTCAGCCCACGGCAAGTGCCCTCCTACGGCGCGGCGCCAGTACGGAAGTCGCCTTTGGTGCCGGTCAAGTACCATACAACCCATGACGGAACACTCCACGTCCTCATGGCTTCGAGCAGCAGGGAGTGGTGCATGTGGTGCTGATAGAGGGTTTGTTGTCAAAGGAGCTGAGCTTGCTGCTGGATTCGAGGAACGAGTAGTTGAGCCGTCATCAGCCGCTTCAGTCTTATCATCTGCGGAGGCCTGTGCTAGCACATGACGTGCAGGAGGCTCTGGCGCAGCATTCGTGCTCGCAGGTACAGGGGGTGCCAAGCGAATTTTGAGGGTGGTTTTGCTGCTACTTTTGGGTGGCGGTGCAGACCCCGGTGCTGCATCAGGTACTGTTGCAGGGGCTTCAGTGGAGGCAGCCACTGTCGCGCCTGCATCAGAGCCAGTTGCTGGAAGGTAACGCCGAAAGAGCTCAACGTGGAAGCGGCCGCTCGCTCCAGGCACAGGCGTTGCGGTGCCATTCACAGAGAAATGCCCGAAAGAATTGACGCCAGTCGTAGAAATGGCAATGGTTCTGCTGCTGCTGCTGCTGCTGCTGCCATCGGCATGTGAAATTGGTGAACACGTGAAGTACAGGCCGTCTTCGCGGACTTTGGAGCTGCGCTTCGGGCCAGCCCCGCTTTTGAGCGCAAACCAACCCGAGTAGGGGCCCAACGGAAAAGGTGCAGCTGCGGTCGATGGTGCAACTTTGCCTATAGAATCTGAAGAAGTTCCAGAAGTAGCAGCTGCTGAAGTCGCAGATGCCTCTGAAGAAGATGAGGCAGTTGGCAGCGGAGTAGCACTGGGCTCCGAATCAGCAGAGGTAGGCACGGCGGCAGTGGAAGTTTCAAGTGTGTACTCAAAGGGGGAGGTCAGGTTTGAGCTTGCGCTGCCTTGAAAGTCTGCTGCTCGCATAGCCCACTGCCCTCGAAGAGTCGCAATGGTGCCTGAAAAAGCATCACCACTTACAAGCTCGCCGCGCATGCACGGCAACTCGTCACTGTTTGGATGAGGCGACACTGAAGGAGCAGCCTTGAAATCTGAGGCGTCTGGAGTAGCTGTGATTGTGCGAGGCAGCAACGACAACTTGAGTTTGTTGTTCGATGGCGCAGCGCTGGCGCCAGTGCCTCGTGCTTCACCCGATGGCGCCGCACGAGCAGGTGCGGCTGCTTCTCGCTTTTCCGACGCTGGTCCACTGGGCAGTGGTGGTGGCGGTGGGCGTTTGAAGGACAGCGTCAGCTTTGGGCGAGCTGGTTGCTTGGTGGTGCGGCGCGGGTCGTCGATGGGCAGAGCCCGGCGGGCTGCTGCCGTGCGCTTCATCACGTGGCGGGCGAGCTCGTTGAGAAGCGCTTCCGCTCCGAGTCCGCCGCTGTCTTGGTACCTTTAACGCACACATTCTAGCTTGATTCAATGAAAATGAAAATAAGTTTGAATTATGCTGCAATCATTCACAGAGACGGCACATCACTTGGATTCCAAACTACCGCAACCATGCAAAGACCAACAAAACACTCAACAAGAGCATGTTTCTCACCCACCCGCTCAGCGCAGCCGCCAGTGCCGCTGGGTCTTCGCTTCCACCGCTGGAAGCACCACTCGTGTCATGGGCACCTCCATCGGGCGCTGCTCGTGGGTTCAGCTTCAACCGAAAGCCTCCGCCGCCACTAGTAGTGCCTGTGGTGGCTGAGAATGGCTTCGATGAGCTTGAATGAGGCTTGGTTGTCGCAGCAGTACAACTAGTCGTAGCAGCACTTGTTCCAAACGCAGGGCGAGCAGGCGCGAGGGTGCGGTTGCGGTGCCACCCGCGGCACGTGTCAATGAGAAGAGGCAAACTCTCACATTCAAGCAGCGACAATGCGCCTGCGCCATCCCTGTTGCCTTCCTCTTCATTGTTGCTTGCGCCTTGACTCTCTTCTTCTGCTTCTATTTCAGCGGCTTCGCCATCTCGAAGCTCAGCGGCACTGCAGGGCCCGCCGTGGTAGCGCCGCAAGCGCAACAAAAGGTGCGCCAACGAATACCACATGGCAGGCCGAAAGAAGGGAAATCGAAAGCGTTCCTTGATTTTTAGGCTTTGCTCTAGATCATACACTTTCAGCTGGCCTTCGATGGCCAAAGCATGCAAGAAATTGCCCCCAAAGACCAGGGAATCCACGGGCGTGTGCACTGCGTGTATCCACCCACACGGAATCACCATGGTTTGGCCCGCTTCGACCGTAACCCGATAGCACACACTGCAGGTGTCCGCAAAGAAGGTCGTGCTCTGGTGCGGCGACGACGACCAAGCGCGATACGCTTCTAAGTTCGCTACAGTAGGTGGAACGAGCAGGAACGTCTTCTGGCCCGTGTGCACGTGGTACCACACCGAAGTACCCCCAAAGTCTAAATGAAAGTCGGTGTAGCAGCCAGCTACGCTCATCAAGCAATACAGCTGCGCTTTCGGAAAGTGCCCGCGCTCTCTCAGTGCATCTGGCCACGCATTGCTCACTAAGTCGAGCTTGCGCACCGCACCTGGCGCTTTGACCAGGGAGGCTAGTGAAGTGTCGCTGAATTCAAGGGATATCACGTTCAGCGGGGAAGGAGTACCCTTGGTGGCGCCTTTAGGAGAATGAAACTGGGCACGCTGTTGAGGAGTAGCTTCGAAATAATTGAGCCAGCGGCCGAGGGTCCATCCAGAAAGCTCTTCTTGCGTAGCCACGTCCATTACATGAACGGGGGTGTATTCACCTAGGCGTTCGACAACGTCTCTCACGCGAAAGCTCGGCGGTGGAACCGTTATTCCTAAACCAGTAGGGCGGGGGACTAGAACTGGGTCGATAAGCCCGTCGTCTTTCGCCCATGCTTCTGTAAAATTTTCACCCGGAAGCTGTCGGACTGGGGCACCTGAGTCAAAGACGCCGTCCTCATGATCGACGAGGGGAGCCCACTTGTCAGCTCGTCCGCTCGCGCCGCCTAAACTGTCGTCTGATTCTAGAAAGTAAAAGTCTGATGTAAGTGGGATTGAAATGCCTTCTTCGATGGCAGCATAGTCGATTGATGCGTGCTCGCGCTTGCTTCGCCGGTGCCCGCACTCCTTTGATACGTCCGCCATAATTTGTACACTATCGGGTTTATACTACGACTGTATTGCAGTGCCGTCGAAGCCTTACTAAAGATCAATGGGCGATTTGCTTGGAATATTTAGAATAATTCACAGGCCTTGTTCTTTACGTAATTACCATTAACCGCTTTGCTTGCTCCTCGCTCCCAGGATTGAAGGGCGGACACTAGCTCTAGTAAAATTAGAACAGGCAGACGACTAACGGGCAACAAGTGACAAGTGAACAGCACTGACTTTTCGACTTTTCTGAGATCTCGGAGAGGTGTTTTTTTCTTCTGCGCGGAGTTCGATGTATGTTTCGTGCGTTCGTCTCCTCCTCATCTCCTCATCTCCTCATCTCATGTGCTGCTGCTTTTCTGAACCACCACAACTCATCAGCTCATCATTAGCTCCTGCTTGAATTTGTCATACTAAGCGAGGTAGCTGCATGCTACAATTGCACTCCAGAGCCTAGCACCTGCTGTTACGGCCATGAGATAGTCTGTAAGATTCCACATTCAAGCCGAAATGAGTAGCGGGAAGCGGAGATGGGGATCTCAGGATAGGGACAGAGATAGGGACAGTAGAGACCGCCGCGGTGACGATAGGCGTCGTGATAGCCGTCGTGACGACCGTCGCCTCGATGATCGCCGAAACGACCATAGCCGGGAGGTATCTTCAAGTAGCCGCATTCAGAGCTCATCAAGTCGGTATTTAGGCCGCAGTCAGGCCTCGCAAGGAGGCTACCGCTCGCATTCGCACTCGCGCGGCCGTTCACGTTCTCATTCACGCGGCCGCGCTCGCTCCCATTCTCGATCCAATTCGAGAGATAAGTCTCGCCGCGCTCCTTCAACTCGACCAACATCTTCAAGTCCTACTGCGGCCTCTGTACCTGCCGAAGCATTACCAACTGCTTCTACTACGGTAGCAGCTGCAGCTGCAGCTGTCCCCTCAGCGGACCTTAAGCCGAAAAAGAAAGTGAAAGCACCTAAAGTTCAAAAGGAGCCAGTTGCGCTGCCTTCAGGATGGGGCAAAAGTCTTGGGCCCAAACTTGTAGCCAAGCCCCCTCACAGTGTTAGTGCAGACTCAGCCCTCCTGCAGCCTCTGCCGCTACCGAGTAACGAAAGCAGCAGTACCGCGAATACAGAGTCTTCGACATCGTCCTTGCCCCCGACTCCATCATCTTCATCCAGTGCAGAAGCTGCTCCGCAACCTGCCCCGCAGCCTAGCTTTCGAACGGATGGCCCTCCGCCGTACGGTCCTTACGACTCTACGCAAGTCATTCTTGACCGGATGGTTCGGAAGAAAGTTGCTGATTTGATGGCTCGAAAAATCGTCGCCAGGGTAATCGTGCTTATGAGCCATTGTACATGTATGATGCTGTCCACAATGATGCCTTTTTTTCTTTTTTTTTCTAAATTAATCCAACCCGTAGCATTATTTGAATTCTCATGTATCTTTCCTTGCATTCATCTCGCGGTTAAACGCTTGCTTTCCGCGTGCAGTACGTCGAACTCTGTGGCATCATGTATGACGCAAAGGAGCGTGCTGAAGCAGCATCAGCACCAGGCATAGCTGGCAGTAGCAGTAGCAGTAGTAGCAGCAGCAGCAGTAGCGGCAGTAGCAGTAGCAATATTCCAGTGGCCTGGACAGCAGGGTCTGCAGAAGCAGCAGCAGCAGTGGCATCAAATTCAAACTGTTTGCCCATTCTGCCGCCACCAGACAAAAAGAGCTATGCAATTCCGACTTCAACCCTAGAAGATACAGCACTGCCTCCGGCAGTAGTCGCAAAACCTCTGTCATCTGTCACGACGGCATCAGCAGCATTTGTGCCACCACCAGGCACTCCTGAGTCCACTCCTCCGCCAGAAGCAGAGCCCGATTTGCCTTTCATGACGTCAGCGTCGCCAGCCGCGGAATCAGCAATCGCTCCGACGCTAGCAACGGCAGCTAATAGAGCTGATACTGCATTTAGTAAGCCGTCTGGCATGCCAAAAGAGCAGTCATTTGCGGACACCACTACACCTCCGACGACGCCGCCGCTGGACGAGGCGCCGTTGCGTGACGACCCGCTTCTTTTGCCACAGGAGAAGAAAGAGGAGGAGGCGCAGAAGTCGACCACTGTGGAGCCGTCCTCTGGGTTGGAAGAAGAGGTCCCGCCGAAACTTTCATCGCCTCGAGAATCTACGCTGCCCCGTGAGGAATTTGCCGAGCCCACAAAGTCAATTGAGGCCGCAGCTTCGCTCGCAACAAACAGCAGTTCAAATGGTTCTGCTGCAGCCGCTGCCTCTGTTTCTATTCCTGCAGCTGCACCTGCAGTTGCAACTACTGCTGCTCCTTCCGAGAGTAATCTACAAAATCAGGATGCAAATGGTACACGCACGGTCGCAAATGAGATTGCAGCAATGGATGATAGGCCAGTGCCAGAGGCTTCAGTTGTGAAATCTTCAGCCACAAGACTATACGCTGAAATTGCTGCACCTGCGTCACCGTCAGAAGACACTCACGTCACCACTGTGCCCACCTCTGAAGTTGTGGCTCCAGTTCCTGAGTATAATTCCTTTGCTTCAACCGAAAGACCTTCTGCTGCTGCTGCTGCTGCTGCGATGCCTTGCTGTGCAGCCAGGGCCCCAAACCCTGCGAGCAACCGCGCTTCCGTGATGGTTCAAACCCCCCTTTACGCTTCCGCGCTTCGCGTGTCGTTGCCGCCCGGCACCTTTGACCCACCCTCCGAGAACGAGAATATCGTGGAGAAATTGCTGGTAACCACCCTGCCACTGGCTGCTTGTTTCAGCAACGATTCGGGTTCTTTGCCGCCGGGCCCGAAGCAGCCGCCGGGACCGGGGTCGGGGGAGCTGCTGAACCCGGGCCAGGTCAGAGTGGCGGTGCTGGACCGGGCAGAACCGGGTAACCTGCTCGCTGTTGTGCCCCTGAAGCAGTGCACGACGCTCCTGGGCCGAGAACACTTGTTCGGTCAGCTCATGGCTCCATTTGAGATGCACCAGCATGTTGAGGGACTCTGGGAAGAGCGAGTAGAAGCAAATAAACACACCTACGTGCAAATGTTGAAACGCTTATCGGAAATGGTGAGCTATGGAGAGACAGTAAAGAACAATATGAGACCTGAATTCATTATGTAGGGATTACGGTTCTTATAATTGTGTGACCTTATTGTTGAATGCCTTCCTTGTCCGTGTTCACCTAGTTCACACGCGTGCCTTTCATCTCTGTTCCTATGCATGTGCTCGGGGGCCCGGGGGATCCATGTATCTTTATCTTCGACCAGCACGCCGCGCTTTGTGTGGATGCGAAGGGCTGCTTCTGGCTCGTGGACCTTCACAGCACCAGGGGCACTTACATCCTGCCTCGTCGTAAGTCCGACGGCAAGTCTGACGGCAAGTCTGATGGCGCACCGCCGATTCAAGTGCCCGCAGGCAAAGCGCGACAGATACCCGTGGGCGGGTGCTTCCTGTTAGAAGACCCATCCGATGCCGAGGTGATGTTTCGGATTGACGCTGGTGCGTTTCCGGAACCTCGAGATGAGGTTGTGAATCAAACTTCTCATGAGGCTCCCGAGGCAAGAGTGCCAGATTCTCAAGCGGGAAGTATAGTTAGTGTTCGTCATGCTGAGGAAGGCCAAGGCGAAGAAAATGACGACGACGACCATGACGATGATTATAATGGCCATGAAGACAGCGAAAACGAACTCAAGGGAGAGAACGAACGAAAGCGCTCGAAAAAGGTACGGTGGTTTCTTTCGTATGCTTGCATCTTTCTCTAATAGATGTGTGAGTGTATGTGTCTTACTTCTTACTTCGCCTTACTTCACCTCACCTGAACTTTTCCCTGCTTTCTGCCAACGAAAAAAAACTTTTCACAGGACAAGAAGAAGCACAAAAAGAAGAGGAAAAAGAAACACAAAAGTGACCGCAAGAGCGACGCGAGCAAAGACAGGAGCAATGACAGCAGCGAAGGAAGCACCCGTCCCAGCAGTCTGGGCAACGGCCGTTCAGAAAACGGCGGCAGTGCTTATGGCGGCAGTAGCAGCGTTCGCACTGTCTTTCTCGCCAGTGGTGGCACTGGCAGCGGTGGCGGCGTTGGCAGTGCTTATTGTAGTAATGGTGGCGTTAGCAGCGATGGCACTGTTCGTCGTGGCAGAGGTTTCAGCAACGGCAATGGTAGAGGCTCCATGCAGTCACGCAGCCCCATTGGCCAAAGTTCACATGTTTCAAATTATTATAACCGGGGCCCAAATTGGCGTCCATGATTACTTGTACCGATTTTTGACTTGCGCTGCCGGCTGGTGATTTTGGCCTTTACGACGGGCGCTTTTTCACTGAAGTCCGATTCACTTGTGTAAATGATTGGTAAATCAAAAACCTTGAGTTTCTAGGTGATAACAGATAGCAGTAACGCAACACGCAACATGCTTATGGTCCTAGATGCCAGGTGGCAATTCGCGCTAGTTGCTAATAGAGAAAGGAGAGTTCTTTCGTTACGCGGCACCTTCTTTGAGTCATCAGAGCTCAATCAAAGCCATGGAGGCTCGGGAAATTGTGAAGGCCAGGCCCAAGGCCCGGCGTCATGATTGAATTTCGAAATCAAAGGAATTCCAGAGTATTTTACATCGACGATGGATTTGTAGTTCTTAATTGATTTATGATGAATGTAGAAACTGATCTCCCCTGTAAGGAGCAGTTACAGAGGTTGAAGATTAAAGGTTATGAAAGGAAAGGGAAGTGCACAGCAGTTGTGACTTCAACCTCTGTAACTTCCCCTTACAGGGGAGATCAGTTTATACAATGAACATGCACCGAGGGAATCTTAGGATTAGTGGAGTTCTAGCAAAGCGGCTAAGCACTCATGGACAGAAACACGCAACCACGCAACCACGCAACAAGCAACCAGCAAGCAGCAAGAAACCACAAGCCAGACCCAACACGCGGGAACGGGAACTACAGTAGATAAAAGAAATGAACAACTCTCCGTTCAATCCCCGTGTGTGCGTCGAATCGTCTGCAGCTTGATTTTCTGACTCGACGACACGACTTCTTCACTTTCCTATCATCGTCTGCAGCTCGTGTAAGTAGCTCTTTGAACTTTGAGCATTCACAGACCACCATGCCTACAGCAGAGCAGAAGCAACTCGTTGCGGGCAGCACTGCAGCACTCTTGGCCGTGGCCTTGCTAGTGCCTAGCGAAGCTAAGCGCAAAGCTATCGGGCGCACCAAGATCATCTTCGAACTTGCCCAAATGCAATTGCAGTCTCTGCTCGCTGGCCGCAACGAAGCAGACAATTCTTTCGGCGACTACTTAGATGCTAACCTCGATGTGTTTCGCTTTCTTTCGAAAGTGATGTACGCTTACAAATGCGATTTGTTGGACACTCGTGGGGACTATTTGCAGACTGCTCCCCCTCACCTCCAGGTGAATTCTTCTCGCGTCATTCGCACGACGCAACCATAGCTTGATTGCTCAATTATCAATTGTTTCTCGTGGACTGACTCGTACGCTAGCTTTAGTAACTTATTTAAGGTGTGATAGTAGCTTCTAGGGTAGCTGTTTTAAAATTAGCCCCTTCTCTCTCTCTATCGCTTGTTAGCACATGAAGGATGTAATGGCACGGAAAGCAGCTAAAGAAGGAGACGGCAACAGCATGTCTATGGATGGACCAGGCATGGTGATCAAAGACCTGTGAGTTTGCCTCACTCTCTATGTTAATCAGAATGCTGTCAACGTCAATGCATTTAAGCTACTTTGTGCATTCTTTGTGCGTGCTTCCGCGTACTCCAACCCGCAAGGGAAAGTTCCAATATTTCCTCGAACATTGCCTTACTACTTTCTTGGCATAATTTTGCCCCTCCCTTACTAACTCCACCCTGGTTGACTAACAATTTTTATCAACTTTTCCCTTCACCCTCCCTGCAGTGTGCTGATTGGCGGTGGGCACAGCCACGTGCACGTGTTGTGGATGCTGGGCATGGCGCGGATTCCGGGCGTGCAAGTGACTCTCGTGACCCGCGACGTTGAAACCCCGTATTCCGGCATGCTCCCTGGCCATGTGGCGGGTTTCTACTCCCGCGAAGAGTGTCACCTGGACCTCGACCGCCTCGCGGTAAGTGCATCTGAATATTATGAACGAGGGTGTCGATTAAATCATAAAAGCAAGAAGTTGCAGCCTTCTTATTACTTTCTTTTCGAAATTTCTTGCTTGAATGTTTTTCGTGAGCCCCACTGCATAGCACGATGGCTCTTGCCCTCAGGGTGCATATCTTATGAAAACTCTGATGCATTTACTATTTCAAAGGTGTTTGCTGGAGTGCGGCTAGTGCACGCTGAGTGCGTTGGCGTCGACCGCACCAACAAGCAAGTGCTGCTCCGAGGTGGTCGCCCGCCCATCCCCTATGACGTGCTCTCCATCAACATTGGTTCGGCGCCTCAGGTTACGGACACCTCTTCATCGTCATCGTTGTCGTCACCATCATCGTCGTCATCGCCAGGAGGAGCAGCCCAGCCCTGCGCTATTCCCGTAAAACCCATTGACGGGTTTGGCAAGCGTTGGGATGCTCTTTTGGCTCGGGTGGAAGCAACCGACTTCGTGCAAGATGCATCCCAGAACAACAGCTCGTCTTCGTCGTCGTCATACACGCCGCTGCGCTTGTGCGTGGTGGGTGGGGGCGCAGGGGGGGTAGAGCTTGCCCTCGCCATGCAGCACCGCCTCCGAGGCCTCCTCCAGTCGCGGGGTCTGCCCCCGGACCAAATCCTCCATGTAAGCCTGGTGTCGAGGGCGCCAACCGTGCTCCCCACGCACAGCGCACGCGTTCAGGCCATTTTTACGCGGACCCTCAAGGAGCGAGGCATCAACCTGGTGGCAGGCTGCGAAGTCCAGGAAGCGCTGCCTAACGCCCTCAAACTCAGCAATGGTCACACCCTGCCTTTCGACGAGTGCGTGTGGTGCACGCAAGGCAGCGCGCAAGGATGGGTTAAGGCCTCGGGCTTCGACGTGGACGACCGGGGTTTCTTGCAGGTGAACACCCAACTGCAGTCCACCAACACCCCCGGTGTGTTCGGCGCGGGCGACATCGCGAGCATCGTGGGCTACCCTCGCCCAAAAGCGGGGGTATTTGCGGTGATGGCGGGAATGCCGCTGGCCGTAAACCTAAGGAAAAAACTCGAAGGCGACCAGCACTTGGAGCATTACAAGCCTCAGACCGCTTTCCTGGGCCTGTTGGGCTTAGGAGACGGTGGTTGCGTGGCGAGCCGAGGCCGGATGGCGCTGGAAGGCAAAGAGCTCTGGGCGCTGAAAGACTGGATCGACCGCAAGTGGCTGCACGTGTACAAGGACGGTCTGCCGGACATGTCTGCAATGCACGGTGGCAGTGGCAAAGAAGGTGGCGGTAGTGCTGCTGGTGCCAAGGCCGCCAACAAAAACTTGGTGGCAGCGTCTGCGGGGCCCGAAGCCCTAGCCGCCCTGGCAGCACAGCCCATGCGATGCGGCGGCTGCGGCGCCAAAGTGGGAGCCACGACGCTGTCAAGGGTCATGAAGAAGGTGAGCATGACGTGCGTTTTTCTGAGCGTACCACCGGAAGTATTCCTTTTTCTTTCGCATCGTATTTCGGCAACCATATGTGGTGTATACGCAAATACCTTTCCCTCATAATCCTCATGAGCTCGTCTGGTTTTGACGTGATATCTGCACAGGTGTCTCCCTTAGTGGTGCGACGGCCCGAAGTGCTGGTTGGGGTTGACAGCCCGGATGATTGTGCAGTGGTACGCGCGGCTCCGAACTCCAACCTCTTGGGCGTCTTTTCAGTGGACTTTTTCCGCTCTTTCTACGAGGACCCTTACATTTTTGGCCAGGTATGGTGCAAAAAGGAGCACGTGTTCAGTTTCTGCATCCATGCCATTTCCTTGTTCCTCGTATCAAAATAATGTACGACTCGGTCCCTATCGCCAGCTGCCAGCGTGAGCCACACGTATTTGCCATCAAGTTTCATTTGCTCATCATGCGTCTCACGTGTCTGTGCTGTGTTCTTTGCCCCCAAACTTTCAGATTGCGGCCACCCACGCTTTGAGCGATTGCCATGCCATGGGTGTGCCTGCGGTGAGCGCCCTCGCCATCGCCGTCTTGCCCTTTGGCCTGGAAGACAAGGTACGCAATGCGTGCACATCTTTGTTACTACCCTGTATGGTGAATGGTAGCTGCGTGAATATACATCTTTGATGCGATAGGAAGATGGTCACGTGACTGAATTCAACTTCCTTCTTTACGCTCTATTTCCACCCCTCTTCCTGTACCGTGCATGGGAAAGAACGCATACTTTGTTCTCAATCGTTCTACCTTCTGGTCTTCATTTTTGGCCACTGCACCACTACCTACCACAATTAACCTCGGTAGGTGGGCGACTCCTTGATGCAAATGATGGCGGGTGCGTGTGCCGCTCTGAGCGAGTCCAACTGTGCCCTGGTGGGTGGGCACACGTGCGAGGGGACTGAAATGGCGCTGGGTTTTGCCATCAACGGTGCTTCCACGGCTGAGCACCATGCCGGCACCGCAGGAGGAAGTTCTGACTCGAAGGACAGCAACAATGCAGGAGTGCTCGCCAAAGGCGGCATGGTGCCCGGGCAAGCTATCGTGCTCACCCAAGGGCTGGGGACTGGCGTGCTCTTTGCCGCTCGAATGCGGAACCAAACCAAGGGGCCTTGGGTGACTGCCGCCCTCCAGCGCATGTGCCAGTCCTCGCGGGTAGCGGCAGGCTTGGCGACCGAGCATGGTGCTTCAGCGTGCACTGACGTCACGGGCTTTGGGCTGGCGGGGCACTTGGCGGAAATGTGCAAAGCGAGTGGGCCAGAAGTAGGCGCAGAGCTGTGGTTGAGCACGGTGCCTCTGCTGGAGGGTGCCAAAGAATGCGTGGCCAAAGGGATCTTTTCTTCCCTGCAGCCGGCAAACTTGCGGTTGCGCCGGGCGGTGAACGTTGACGAAAACAGCGCCATTGCCCACGACCCTTCGTTTGCTTTGCTTTTTGACCCGCAAACTTCGGGAGGGCTCCTGACGTCGGTGCCGATGGACCGCGCGTCGGACCTGGTGCAAGCGTTGAAGGGCGCAGGTTACGCGGATTCTTGCGTGATTGGCCGAGTTGTGGAGCGTGTAGCGGACAGCAACGACCCGAATGGCCCTAGCATTCAGCTTTTGCCTTGAGTGTCGCAATTAAGTGAATATTTTTGCTTGATTTTGGCACCTTTGTGCCGTATAAAATTTGTGTTTGTGGATTGTGGATGTGAAATTCTAAATCGAGGCGCCTATGCCGGGATGGTGCGTCTATGGCCCCTATGGCCTATGGCTATCACTATCAATATAGCTATAGCCGTGTACGTTTGGAAGTATAGACGCATAGAAAGGAGATGGAATAGTCGATAGTATGCAGTATGGATTAAGGTTCCTGGTTTCCATCTAGTGCCTTGTATCTTTGCGCATATCTCTGCGAATTGGTTAGCAATCAGCAATCAGTGAATTCTTAGCGCCAAAATAAGGAAATAGGATAAGGAGACCACCGGGGGCTTCGTTTGCGGTTCGTGATGTATAAGAGTCAAAATTCAGCTCCAAATCACGTGGCTAGCCGCCTCGTGGAACTAACGAAACTCAAATTGTACACCTCTCGGCTTGTTGCCGCATAAACCTATCTGCTATCTGCTACTGGCGATGCGCCTCTGTATTTCGGCAGCTTCTGCGCGCTTCTGGTCTTCGAGCTTTTGAATGCGCGCCGTAGAGCCCCACAGAAACTTGGCTTTCCCGTCGTCGTTCGACATGCGTGCTCGGCTCGCGCGGCCATCTGAAGAGCTGACATTGCCCTGGGCCCCACTCTTTAGGTGCTTCCAAAGCTTGGTGTCCTGTGCCGTGGGCGTAGGCTCGCGCCGAATGCCACGCAACTGCGCACTGGTCTGTTCTGCCCCCTGGATGGCGGGCAGCATGATGGTAGGTCTGAATGCTGCTGCGCTGCCCTTAGGTGAGAATGGTGCATCGTCAGTGCTTGACTTGAGGCGGTGAGCCTGCGTGAACGTCTTGGGCTGTGGTGGTTGGTCCCTGTACCGCTGTTGCTTTTGTTCTTGGAGCGCAGCTACGTTGCGCGAAGACAAGAGGCCACGTGGCGCAGGGCCTTGGCTAGGGTCATAACCCAAAAGGGCTGGCGGCGCGTGTGCGGCACTTTTGCTACCGTTTCTATTGCTTCGCTTCTGTTGGCCCAAATCATGTTTCTGCTGGCTTTGCGGCCCTCGCTGTTGTTGTTGTGACCGCTGAGGCACTGATACAAGCAGCTGCGGCTGTTGATGATGTTCTTGTTGGCGTTGAGAAGCTTCCCAGGACATCGCCATGGGGTGCGTAGCCCTCGTAGTGGCGTGGGTCGGCTCAAACTGGCTGAGGCGGCTGGCCAGCTCCACGAGGGACGGATCTAACTCGAGCGCTGCTTTGAAATCTGAATGGGCGCCGCTAAAGTTGTGTACGGTGTACCTGCACGCATCAGAATAAGGCATTGGGTAATAGAAGAACAGAGCGGGGTCAGGAAATATTGATGATGGTGAATATTAAAATTGAGAAAAGGGTGAAAGCAGAAACGGCGTTAGGTTGTATGGCCAAAAAAGGAAATCCAAGAAGATTGTGAGGTACATCGCAAGCAAGAGGAATGGCTTTGAACATGAATTTGCTCTCGTGGTGAACAGCGCAGGTGACGTGAGTTTACCTCAGATGCCCGCGCGCAGCATAATAGGACGCTACTTTTGGATTGAGTTCAGCTGCAGCCGAGAGCTCCTCTTCTGCGCTTTCAAGCAGAGCTGGTGCGTCTTTTGGCCTTACGCTGTTGGACGCATTGAAGGCCTCCACACCTAGGGTGTACCTGATGGTTCGATACGAGCAACAGCCATAGGTAAAAGACGTGTTCGATTGAGGAAGGAGAAGAAATACTGAGAGCATGATTCAATCAGTAAGCGCATTAAAAAAAAAGGAAAACACGTAGGAAAACACAAGACGTTGCTTGTACACATGAGCTTGTCCTCAAGAGAGCAGCAAGCCCCTCGTACCGAACCACCGAGAGCCGCGTGCGCGTGTCCCAATGACTTGGGTCTGCCTCCAAAGCTGCCGTAAAGTCATCTCGGGCGCCCATGAGATCACCCAAGCAACGCAAGCACTCCCCTCGGTTCATGAGGAAGCGCACGTCGATGCCGCGCGAATCGATTGACATGGCTGCTGATGCATCTCCACCCCCCACAGCTGCAGCTGTTGTCGCTGTTGATGCCCCCTTGTTTGGTGTATTTTCGTGCCACGGGGATAAGCCCTGCGTCGAAGAAGCCGAGAAAAGGTTTGCCATATCTTTGGAAGAAGAAGACGAGGACGACAACGAGAAAGAGTAAGTAGCAGAGGAAGAGCGGTGCATGCGCGCTTCAGCGTCAATAGCACGGTTCAAATGTGGCAGCGCAGCGGCATGGTCACCCCGAAGCATGAGCAAGAGCGCTGCGTCGTTCCAGCACAGATGCCGCTGCCGCGCCACTTCCCAAGGCTCAGCCCAAGGGCCGGTTGAGATGGTGGCTACCGTAGCTGGGGCTGCAGCTGAGGCTACATCTGGGACTACCGTTGTGGCGACAGCGTTTTTGTTTGTATGGATGCCTGAGCTAAGCTCCTCGTAGGCTTTTGTAGCCTCGGCTAACGCGCGCCGCAAGGCCAACCGTCGATCGGCCACTGAAGAAGGGCCTGAAGAAGATGCAAGCACCACATCTCTTTCTCTGGAGCCACGACTGCCACCACGACTGCCACCACGACTTCCGCCACGACTGCCGCCGCCGCTGCCGCCACCACCACTACCATTACCGCCATCATTGCCGTCATCGCCGGTATCATCCTCGGGTAATCGCAAGTTGAAGTGAGCCGCAAAGCACCGCTCTGCGCACGTGTCCAGATCTCGAAGCGCGTCCTCAAAGAACCCGCTCTGCCTCAGCGCACTCGCGCGGAGCACGTACAACTTCACGTCCTCGGGGGTCATGCGCAAGGCTGCAGTCAAATAGCGCACCGCCGCCGGCAAGTCGCGGCCATTACTACTGCTACCGGCGTTGTCGCTCTCGTGAGCCACGTGGGCGGCTTGCCCACTCGTCTTGCCCGCTGCTGCTCCAGGTTCCGTTGATGTTACTGCAGCTGGCGACGTGCTGTTCAAAAAGACACCTCCCTGCTTGCCTTCTCCGTGGTGGCTGGGCGCCATCGCCGCTTTGGCCGACGCGTAAAATGCCGACGCTTTCGCGGCCATGGTTCGCTGAAACGCCAGCACTTCAGGGTGCTGCGGGTCTGCGCGCTGAGCTGCTCGGAAGTCGCGGTTGCCTGCGTCAACCTGCCCTCGCTGCCAGTTCAGTTTCCCGCGGAGCACGAGAATGGGCGCCCCCGCAAAGTTGGACAGGTTTTCATGGTTCCGTACGTACCAGTCGTCGCGCGACCGCGCCGTCCACGCGAGCACGAGGTTTGCTGCTGTGTCAGCCGCCGCAAAAGCTGCTGCCCAGCTGCTGGCCGCTCCGCTCGACTTGTCGTTTTTGTTGTTACTGGTACCACCGCTGCTACTGCTGCTGGTGGTAGCGTTGTGAGCGTGCTCCTCGTAAGGTTCACCGCTAGCAGAAAGCGTGTGGGCACACGCGAGCAGAAAAAACGCCTTGGGGTCGCTCGGGTACAGTTGCGAGGCTTCGTTGAGGTCCTCGATGGCGGACGCTGCATCTCCAGCCTCAAGCCACACGCGGCCGCGGTCGTAGAGTCGTTGTGCCAGCGCTTTTTTTGCGTTGCGGTCGTCGGTGCCTAACACGTTGACCGCGTACCGCAAGTGCGCAACTGCGGAAGCCGAATCGAGGAGCGCACCATAGGCTTCCGCTGCTACTACAAAAAGTTCTGCACCACGCGGGCGTAAAGTAATCCCGCGCCGCAAGTGAGCAATGGCCTCCTCAAGCAGCTCCGTTTCACGATCCGGTGCGTCCTGTTGGAATGCGACCGTGCCTGCGCCAGCGTCAGCCACTCTAGAGGCAGCAGCACTCTCGGAAAAAGCTGTTGGGGCACGCGATCGATGAGCTGCTTCCCCCAGAAGCCGTTTTGCTTCCTGCAAGTGCCAGTCGGCTGCATCGAGAGCTAACGCGAGGTCTTCACCATGTACACTGGTCGTAGCCTCCATTATACGACTGTGCTGCTTATAAGAGCTATCTTATGCTTCGATATCCGACAAGAAATAAGTAGTATGCTCAGGCTACGTGGCGTTGCTAATAGGCCATTTCACGCGAAGCTTGACAACAAAACCGCAATAACGCGCAATGCCCATCGTGATATCGTGGATCGTGATGTGTGATGTGTGATGTACAGTCAGTACGTCAGTAGACTACAGTACAGATCAGATACTGTTGTGCTGTTGGACAGGAAATCGACGCCCCGTAGGGGCCTACTTAGCTAGCTAGCTAGTTTGGTTTCATGGCTGGTGATTTGGTGATTAGAGCCCTTCACGGATTTCAGTTTACCTGAGGGAAATCATATCCTTAGGAAAATTTCTTGGTTCTTGGAATTCTTGAAACACATAGGGCACTCAGACCCCGCCGGCTTGATCGGAGGGAAGATGCCAGATAGAGCCTCCTGAACCGCGCAGATACATGCCACAAGTGCAAATACAGATAATCCCTGAGAGCGTGTTATTTCCTCCCTTGTCTTTCTTTGAACTGGGGGAGTATAATCTAATCTTAGGTTCTTGAACTCGTTTCAAATTTTCCTTGAGCCCGAGAACCCAAGAACCAAGGCATTTTCCTAAGGAGAACCGAAATCCGTGAGGGGCTGTATTGACGATTTCTTTACGGCATTTCCTTAACTTCTTAAATGCTTATAAATATTAATTAACAGTCGGTTTTCGCTTACGTTTGTCCGTGCTCTCTACTGCAATTAAATCCCTCCACGTCACATACAAGCTATTCTCGAATGAAGCGCAGATTTCTGTGATGCGCATTGCGCTGCAGTGCCACTCTCGCACTGCAATCGGGGCATAACGGTTGAAAGGATGTGCGCAGCACCATGAGGCAAAAGCCTAAGAGAGTTCAGCAATTGTTTGCGCTGTAAAAGGGCACGCCGATTCCAGCGAAAGGACCGAAGTGGTAGCAATTTGTGTTGGCTTTAGATTGCCTTCAAGATCACTTCATCACTTGCACTGAGGTCGAGGGCCTTCTTGTCGTTGCCAAGCGCCAAATAGTCCGAGTAGTACCTTTAGAAGCAGCAGTGTTACAAAGGATGCAGGTTACAATACCGCAAGTTGAGAAGCAAAGGTAGGGGGAAAGGGAAAACAGGAAATATGGCATCGGCAGGTGTACTTCAATTACAACTTACCAGGATAAATCTTCCTTGAGGTTGAATTTGGGCGCAAACTTCAGGTCAGCCTTGGCTTTGTCCACGCTCACGCAGAAGGTCTTGGGGCGGAACGGAAAGGCTCCTTTGGGCAGATCACCCACCGCTTTGGGGTCGTAGAAGACTACGTTTGGCGCCTAAGGATGACATGTGACAGTGTGAGGTGTGTAATCGTTGTTTGGTGGTATGGTAGAAATTGCACACAATTCAAAAAAAATATCCACGCGATTTCGACTAAATTGGGAAAGGATGGAGTATTGTCTACTTCCAAAATTCCACTTCCCTGAAACTGTTTCCATCCTCATTCTCTTCTTTTCTATCTATCTGAAGCAAAAGAATACCTCTTTGCCACACAAGGCCGCCACCATCGCCACCACCTCAGAATACGTCACTTCTACATCGGTGCCACAATTGTACACTTGCTCTTTGGCAGCAGCCGTGTCCAGCGCGGCAGCCACCATGCTTGCCACGTCTGCGGCGTGGGTGAGGCTCACGATTTGGTTCCCGTCGCCGGGCAACGGTACTGGCAGGTCGCGCACAATGCGATCGAAAAACCTTTGACAACGAAAGCAAAGAATGTAGTGGCGAAAAGTGAGATTAAAATGCTAAAATATTTGTTGGTTACTTTCTAGTTAGGAAAAGAAAACTTCTAGCCGAGTACACTAAAAGAAAAGTGCTTATTGACCTCTTCAAAATTCAAAACATAAACTTGAAAGTTTCATACCAGTCAACGTAATCGCGTTTGTTGGTCTTGGGGCCGTAAATGTACTGGGGGCGGAAAGAAGTCCAGGGAAGGCCTTTCGCGGCGAGAAGTTCTTCCACTGCGCGTTGGCCTGTCTCCTTCACCTGAAAGCATCCAGGAAAAAAACGGAAAAGAACACAAAAAAAATAACAGAAAAATCTCGAATGTTACTGGCATTCAATGAAAAATATTTATATATTATGGATACGATACATGTAAACTGGTGCTCACACCTTAACCACGGTCAAGCTAGCATCACTGGCACGCTCTCATTTCTTGCGTTCGCACCTCGTCGCCTTCGCGCATCGGTTGCTCGGCGCCCTTGTACATGCCGCCCGACGACACGAACACGTAGTTCGACACTTCCCACGCCAGGGCGGCGTCCACGTAGGGCTGCACGGACTCGACCGATTTCGACCAATTGTCAAACACGTACTCATACGCGCCACCTAGGCTTGTGATGGCTGCACTCGCCGCTTCCGGGGAGCTCAAATCCGCCCACTGTAACGCCACCCCTTCAGCGGTTAGGTCACCGTAGGAATCCCACGGCTGTTTGCCTGTTTTGGCCGTGGGCCCACCTTCGTGGAGCACTGTAACTTGCAAACCTTTGCTTTTCACGAGCTCCAGAGCCAAATGGTAGCCAATTTCACCGTGCCCGCCACCCTTGTTTTGCTGACACGAACATAACCGCCGTCCACGAAAGATACACGGCGTGAAAGAGTGTTAGTGCACCATAGGCATCAAGGTATCATCCTATGATGATACAAACTCCGACACATTGTCCATATGCCGTGGAAGTTCTACTTTTGATAGATATCCTAGAAAGTGGGAGCTTATCAGGGACTCACCACTATCAGAGCGCGTCCCTCGCCGCCAGGCACAACGTTGATAGGCGACACCCGGCGAAGGCTAGCTACGGGTGAGGGCACCCAGCTTAGAGCCGGCGTGGCCATTAAAATCAATGCGGAGGCTATTCCTAGCGCCATTCTACGATGCGAGTAGGGGCGCTGTATGGAGCACTCAACTGTTTGTAATGTCCTGGATAGGATACTGCAACAAGGATGATGACGACGATTCGTTGACAAGGAAGCCCTGATTGGCTTTCTCGGTGGTTCATGTTTCGTGTTGTCCTCGTCTCGTCATCAACACCACCAGAAACACGGAGTGTACAGCAAGGAAGATAGCATAGCAAGACAACAAGGAGCAAAGGAACAAAAGCAAACGAATAAGCTAGCTCTTAAGGAGAAGCTTGTTGCCGTGGCCCGTGGTTCTCGTCGTGGATGAAATCGTCGCTTAGGATGTTTCGCCTAGTTCCAACTCTATCTTCGACTCTACACCGTAGCTGCCGCCTTCCCAGCTCTTCATTTGGCCTCGGTGGTAGTAGGAGTAGCAGCGGCCTTTCCCCCATGCGCCGGCGCGCGGCAATCGAAGAGCGTTTTCTCTTGGCGCTCCGAAACGTGCGAGATCCAATGCTGAGTGAATTGACGCGTGCTCCTGACGTGGTGTCCCAGGGGTGAGTTCTAGTCTAGCTTATTAAAAATTCCACAACCTAACCTGTGCTGAAGTAGCCTAGCTACGATCTTGATTATATTGGCAAGACAAGGGTATATACATTTAATCAGCCAAACCGATCTAGGTTAGTGCGTGGCGTGGAAGTAGATGAAGCCAGAAAGACAGCTACCCTTGACGTGCTGCTGCCTACCGCAGCCTACGGCGCTGGTGCGCTTACAGCCTTACAAAAAGCCTGCGCTGAAGCCTGTACCAATGCTGCGGTATCAGACCCACAGCATGCATTGCCCGGCTCTAGCAGCGGCAGTGAAAGCAGTGAAAGCATTAGCGCCAATCCTTGGGCAGTGGTGTTGCGCACTGCCATTGCGACGCCGCACCGTACCCACGGTTTCGCCCACCAATCACGGCTCGCGGGCGGTGGGGTGAGCGCATTGCAGAGCTTGCCTTCTGCTGAAGCTGCAGCCAACAAAAGCGGCGGCAGTGGAAGCGGACCTGGGAGCACTGCCTCTTCCTCGAATAGCAGCGCGATACCACCTAGTTTGAGTCGCGTGCAGCACATCGTTGCTGTGGCGTCGTGCAAAGGTGGCGTTGGGAAATCGACGGTATCAGCCAACCTAGCGTATGCGCTCGCGGGGAGGGGCGGCCGAGTGGGCTTACTAGACATGGACGTTTACGGCCCGTCTCTGCCTACACTACTCTCCCGGGCACACGTTGATGGCAGTAGTGACGAGGGTAGCAGCGAGAACGACAGCAGCAGCAGCAGCGGCGGCGATGTTAGCGCGGTGAGCCACCCTACGGTGCGGCGATCGAGAGAGCACGACCACATGGTGCTGCCGGTAGACTGCGAAGGCGTGCGAGCCCTCAGCTTTGGGTGAGCAACTTTTTCTATGCTCGTTCAATTCAATTGTTTTTTTTGTGCGAATAATCTATTTTGTTGAAGCAGTCTCTTTCCATCTTTGTTTCCGTCCCTCAAATGACCATACACGCCATTGAAGTCATTTCAACTCCCGGCACGTCATTAACTAGGTGGGTGAGCCGCAAATCGGGAGTCCCCGGGGCTGGTGGGGCCGAAGCAGCGGTGGTGCGCGGGCCGGTGGCGTCCAAGGTGGCCACTCAGCTGTTGCTGGGCACCGATTGGGGCACTTTGGACTATTTGGTGGTCGACATGCCGCCGGGCACTGGTAATTTGCGCATGGGACTTGTTTTATAATAATAGCAACACCAACAAGAAAGAAAGTATCTAGTACTGCAGATGCCTTGAATTCAAACCTATTTAGCCATGTTCTTATGCCTCTTTACATCGTACTTCGCTTTCCATTCTTTGATTTTTTGCTCTCACTTTCTCGATTCTACAGGCGACGTGCACCTAACAGTGAGCCAGCTCTGCAGCTTGAGCGGGGCTGTTGTGGTCACCACGCCTCACCCACTGAGTCACGCGGACGTGCTGAAAGGGGTGGCCATGTACGAGACCTTGAAGGTACTTACGTGCAAAGTTGTTGCATTGTTCTTCGTATGCTGGCCTGCCAATGGTTCTCATGTGCATACGAAAATTTTCATTCTCTTCATTCATGAGGGCTGTTCCTGTCTTCCACGGAATTCTGTATACATTCGTGTGCGTTTGCAAACCTATATCTCAGGTGCCCACCTTGGCGGTGGTCGAAAACATGGCTTTTTTGGAACCGCCTGGCGGTGGACCAAGGATGCACCCTTTTGGCCTACCAGGAGGGCACTTGCCAAGTTTGTGTAAAGCGCTCGGAGTACCCTTTGACGCTGATAATGGCTGCGCTAGGCGAGAGCTGGGACTGCAGCTGCCTATTTCTACGATCTTGTCAACTACCAACGCGCACGGGAAACCACTTATGCTAGACTACCTTGACCGTCAGAAAGAGGCGTCAACAACCACTTCATCGTTGTCAGAAGCTGAGGAAGCAGAATTCAAGGCAGCGGCCACTCCATTTGAACACTTGGCGGAGTATGTCGTACGGCGCTGCTACGAAGATCAATTTGCTGCTACTACTGCGCCCACGGTGAGTTCATGCTTCACAATATTACTGCATTTTAACACATGTCATATGTATCCTTCATCGTCTTTAAAGTTCTCTTGTCTCCTTCAGGGATGCCCTCGTTCATTGGTTCCTTTTTGCAATGGATCACTCGTCTCGTGTCTCTTGTGTTTACTAATCACAGGTGTCCTGGGACGCCAAGAAGCAACAAGTCGTTGTGCGGTGGTTGGAAAACGACGACGCGATGCAAGAAGTCCGCTTGCCGCCCAGTGTTTTGCGGAACAGCGACCCCCACAACGGTAGCCTAACCACCAACCCCCCTCCTCCTCAGGGGGGCAGCGACGCTGAAGGAGGAGGGCACGTGCATGGTCCTGGTTGCGGGCACTCGGAAGCGGAGCAAAGGGGCGACTTCGATGCCGACGCACTGTTGTCCCGAGAAGCCGCCAAACCAGAACCAGAGCCCGTGACCCCCCTGTCGATTGACCCGCGCGGCAATTACGCGGTCTGTGCGTTGATGCATACATGCACATGCTCATAAACATGCTCGTACATACAACGAACAAAGAGAAACAAAATGTGTTGCTGCTAGTAGTTTAGTTTACTATTTCCTGCTCTTTCTTGTACTCTACGAACCCTTTTCATTTTCCTTGCGTTGGTGTCATGCACATGTATGCAGGTGCGAATCAAGTGGAGCGACGGGTTTGAGCACCCTTTCTTCAGTCACAACGCACTGCTTGTTGCGGCCAAGAGGCACCTTTCTGAAAATAGCACCAACAAGTAGCCCACTAGGAACTATGCTTAGTTTCTTGCTCAAATGAGAGCAACGTGAGGAATTTTGTAGTCACCAACAGCCAACAGGAGCACTGGTGCTCTTATGTTAACTATTTCCAGGTCTTTGGCTGTAGACTAGCCGGGCAGTCAGGGGCCCCTCTACAGTACCTCCTCACGTTATAGCACAGATAAATCTTACATCACAATCAAAGCAAAAAAAAAAAAAGATAAAGAAAATCGCCCTTAAAAGTGGGGTACTCAAGGCAATTCGAATTGCGAACCTATATCTTATATCCTTGAGTCCCCAGATTCATTATACCTTGATGAACCCACGGGTAACCCTCAGGGCTGTGCTCTACCTCATAAATTAAATATAGTTCATCTGGTTTTCCTAAAGCAGATACTATCAATTATGCGTTATGCAGCGAAGAGTAATCATGACTCGGCGAGGCGTATTTTCGCGAGGGCAGCAGCCATGGATTTTGCTGCTTCCTCAGCTGTGAGCCAGCCTTTTTCGATAGAGACATCCGTTCTTTTCAGGGTTGGCGAGGAAAGCAAACGTTGTGATTGCTGTAGAAGAGAAGGCGATTGCAGCTCCTCTTCTTCTTCCTCTATTGAAGGTTGTGACAACCCGTGTGCATCAAAAGTGCTGCTGGCATGGCTATTTTTGCTCGCGGCCAGGGCTGGCACCAGGGTCGCTAAGCTTTCTTCCGAAGCCCGGAACCCGAGGCGAGCTGCGAGCTGGTGCCACTCCGTTGCGCGCTCCAGGTCGGGGGCGTTACTGCCCAAACCCGTCTCGTAGAGGACGCCTAAACTGTAAGCTGCGGGGGCGTCCCCCTGATCGGCAGCAGCTGCATACCACTTGGCAGCTTCCAGCGATGGCGTGTGCTGAGCTTCTGGCTCTTTGAGTGGCAGTGTTTGGTCTCCTGCAATCGCATTCGCACCCTCGGAGAGATTGGACTCCTCAGCTGTGCCTTCGGTCGCAGCCATGCCCGTATATCTTGAAGGCAAGGTATTCATCTGGCTGCGACTGCCACTACTGCTGCTAGACGAGCTACCACTGCTGCTGCTGCTGCTGTTTCTAGAACTACTAGTACTACTGCCACCGCTACTGCTGCTGCTCGTGGCAGCGCTACTGCTGCTGGCCGAGGTAGTGGGCGCAGGATTAGCAGCGGCCGACGTCAGCAGTGCGTCAGCGAGGTGGCGCTGTGCGACCGCATGCCCTTGTTCGGCCGCACACCGGTACCAGCCGACCGCTGCCGCCCGCCGCGCCGCCTTCTCCGATTCATCACTATTACTAGCTCTACTGCTGCTGCCGCTGTAAGGTTGTGCGGGGACTTCGCCGTTCCAGAGGGCCGCCCCCAGGTTGGCTGCAGCGTCGGGCATGCAAGCAGCTGCTCGGCTCCACCAATAGCAAGCCAGGCCCATGCATCGCGGCACCCCCTTCTCATTGGTGAAATCATTGGAGAAAAGAAAAGAATAGTACAGACACGCGAAGAAAAGCACAAATAAAAAATCATGTTGAGAGTGCACAAATTCGCATGAGGTGCAGGATATATCGCGGAGAAACAAAAAAAGGCAAACAAGTACTTTGCCAATTGCGCCCCCAAATAACCCCCTTATTCTCTTTACCTCGCCATTTTTGTAGCAGCCTGCGAGGTTGTATTGCGCCTGTGCGTCGCCTTGCATCGCTGCTTTTTCAAACCACCCAACGGCAACCGCAGCGTTTGGGGGCACTACGTGTTTTCTACTGCTACTCGACGGACGCTCCGCTCTTGAAGGATGAGGTTTTTCCTTCGTCTTTACTCTTGTTTCGTTGCGATCGCCCTTGCTTGAAGCTCCATGGAATCGGTGACTGCTATTGCGATGGTCACGCATATTGTAGACAGCCGAGGCACCAGCCTCATCGACAACTTTCTCAGCGTAACTACTCCCAGTATGAACTGGATCTGCATCAGGCACGTTCTCAAGCCAGCCGCCTCGCCAGCACGCAACTCCCAAATTGTACTGCGCTGCGGCTAAACCCGCTTCGGCCGCCCGCGTAAACCATCGAACTGCGGTCGAGTGATCAGGGCGGCGCACGCCTCGGCCTTCCCATAAGCACACGCCCAAGTTGAGCTGGGCTTGAGGTATCCCCTAAGCAAACGAAAGTAAACAAGGAGGTGGAAACATCAGTTATTAGTAAATCAGAAATGAGAAGCAAAAAGTGTGAACTCACGTAGACGTGAAAGTAGTACAATAATTGATACGTCATCGTTATCATCTCAGTCTGTTCTCTTATCGCTACTGCCCCTCTTTATCATTTCATAATTTGCCAGCTTCTTACCTGCTCAGCGGCTGCGCGGAACCACCCCACCGCTCGGGGCAAGTCTGGCTGGGCCACGCCTTCGACGCCATTCTCACAGGCCACGCCTAGCAACAGCTGCGCTCGGGCATGGCCTCGAGTAGCCGCCCGGCACGCCCAATGCAAGCCTGCGCGCCGGCTCGCTCGCGTCGAAGCATCAAAGCCTTGCCCTTGTTGGTACGCCACGCTGTTCGTGTGGGTACATTCGATACAAACAATAATGTGAAGTGGGCAATTTAGAAGTATCTTGGCTCAGCAATGAATTGTTGATGATGAAAGAAAATTCGACGACTCTTCGAGATTCAAAACTGTCCTCATCAACCTATTTCTCTCATAATCGTGTCACCTAAGTGCGTATTGCGCATGCACATTCCCGAGCTCGGCGGCTTCTTTCAACAAGGATTGGGCAGCCGCTAAATCCTTGGCTAAGACAGGAGGCAGTTCAGCCCAATTCAATGGAGTCGTCGAGGCATATGGGTTGCTTGCATTTTCCTCCTTGTTGGAGCTCGTAGTGCCACGATCTTGCCTAGTCGACTCCAACGCAACTCGACGCCAAACCGGCAAGAACAGGAAGGTGGCCCGACGGTGCGCGCGTTCCGCTGTCTTGGCGGCAGCGTGTGCCGCTGCTCTTCGTGCAGCTTCTTCTGCGGCTTCATGCCGGCGCTGCCGGCTGCGTTGCGACAAGGGGCGTGGGTCTTCTTTCTCGGATAGCGGCAACGACTGCCGCCCCTGGTCCCACGTGCCTGTTGTGGCAGGCCTAATGCTGCTGGTGGTTTTGCGACGGTGGAGCACACTGGCTTCTAGGGCGCGCTCGTTCGCCGCTGCTGTGGCGAGCACGCGCGCTGCCGCATCAATGGGCGACGCAAGGGGGGGGTCTGGGCAGCGCGGGCAGGCACCATTCGGCGGCAAGCCGCGCTCGATGATGGCAAAGCACTTGCAAGGACCACACAAGACATGGTCACACCTGAAATAAATGTGAAGCACCGTGCTGTCATGTTGTGAAAATGACAAGAATGATATTTAGATGAAGCCATTCCCCGCGAGTCGAAATGTACGAGCGGAAGGCAGTAAACCCCCACGCACGAACAAAATGTGTCAAAACAGAGCATACAAATTAAACCCACGCATCAAAAACATTCACAAATGAAGCGCATTCGAGGGTGCGCTCACCCATCCAGTGGTTGTGGGTCTTCAAGCGTCAAGAAGCACAGAGGGCATGCAATACTCCCAGTGGTAGCCCCACCAGAGCTTTCTTTATTCTTGAGGTCGCTCTGATTCTTCGAAGCGCGGCCAGAATTAGCCCTAGCTGTAGCCCGCCAGCGCGTGGCAGCTTTCTTTGCCGCAGCTGCTGCTGCAGCCGAACTCTTCGTGGTGGGCTCCGCAAGAGAGAGGAAATACCGTAGCCTCGTGGCTTCATCCGTATCTGGCGCAGCTGCTGCCCAGCCGACTTCGTGCGGATCAGCAGATTCATCGCTGCGGTTTTTGCTTTTGGAGCTCTTTTTATGGCGCTTGTGGCGCTGTGGTTGTTCATGGTTGTGGAGTTGGCGGGTTCGAGCTCGAGAAGGGCTCTTTTGCTCAACGTTTGTTCGATTCATGGCAGTGCTCAACCATCCTTGGGTTTGCGAAGCATTGGGGCTACTGTTCCCGTTGCTGCTTTTCACCCCAATCGACCTTGGCGAATCGAGATCTGCCGCTACTGCTGTTAAAGTCGAGGCATTTGTCTTGCCAAAGCTATCTTCGTCCTCGTCCTCGCCTGCTTCAGCGATTCCCACCGCTTCTTCATCGGTTTCATCGTCGTCGTCGCTGCTTGATGAAATTGCGTGCGTGTACAAATCGCCTACTGAATTGGGTGCCACCGAGTCTTGATCTCGTGGAATATTTGAACCCGCAGAATTCTGCAAGGAGGGCGACAGCGACAAGGAAGACGACGATAAGGGTTGCTTGGTTGCAGTACTTGTGTGCGCGAGCCAAGGCGGTGGACCTCGGTCTTTCGCTGGCACTTGCACTCCTGTACGGATTACAGTAGTTTCTGGTCTATCATTCTTATTTGCTGCCACCAAGGAAACTTTCTCTACTGCTGCTTCTGCTGCTTCTGCAGCTTCTGCTGCTGGTGGTGCCTCTACTGCTGCTGCTACTGCTGCTGACGAGGTCTCTTGCGTCGCGGAGGGCTCCTCTGTCATGGTGATCTCGTCATGGAGCGCGCACATGTCAGACTGGGGTAACTCATCGTTCGATGCAGTTGCTGGTACTGCAGCTGATGAGGTTTTTAGAGTCACAAGTGGGTCTTCTGACGCGCCAAGCTGATCGGAAGGCGCGTGCACACTGCTATCTACTTCTGGTTGAGGAAAGTCAGCGCTCGATACTGGCTCCATATTCGTTGATCTGGTCGAGTTCAGAGCACTGTCATTGCTATCGTTGGCATGATTCCTTTCAAAGTCGAAAGGCTCAGAAGACATCTCAGGTTCAGCCTCACTAGTAGACCGCGTCGAATGCGCTGTTGGCTTAAGAGGTGTTTGTTCAGTCTCAATTTCACCGCTTATTATTATTTCGGCCTCCATTCCACGATTTGATATCTCTATGGTGCCCACCTCACTGTAGGACAACTCCTCGGCCTCAATCTTACTGCTAGATATCATTTCAGCCTTCGTATCTTCGTCCGCATTTTCATTAGTCTTAGTCACGTTATTTGCAACCTCTTCGGCCGCCATACTCTCAGTAAGGGGTGCAGTAGAAGCAGATTTCGTCGTGGGTGTGTTGAAAGTTGCGGTAGTGCGCAAAGCATCGAGCAGTGCGGTGTCCGAGTAAAGGCCTGTGGAGACTGCTGCCGTGGTCATAGCTGTCGTTATACTGGCAGTAGTTGTGGCTGCCATTGTGGTCTGAAATGCTGCGGACGTTGCCGGGGAAAAGGCGAGTTCCAGAGGCTGCTTCGCAACGAAAGGCGTCTTCACAAAGGGCACATGAGCACCCACGCGGTGGGCCGGAGCCAGCGGGGTTAGGCCTAGCGGCTGCTTCGCCACAGCTGGCGTGTCGATGAAAGGACCTGATCGAGCGCCACCTCGAAGCCGCTGTGGTAAGACAGGTGAAGATTCGCCTTGAAAGGCGTCTGCAGTGCTCGTGGTGGTACGGTCTGCAGTGTTGCTGCTGCGCAGGGACGAAGCATGGTCGTAGTTGCTCGTGTGGCGTTCGCCAGGAGACGAACCATCCGCAAAGGATACCGTGTTTTGAGCTTTTGTTAGCTGCGAACTCACTGGCTGAGCTGGTATTGCAACTGGTGTTTTCTCAAACGTGCTAGCCGTAGCATCAGCTGCGGTAGTAGTTGCAGCGGCATCGCCCTCATGGTCTACTTTTACTTCAAGAGTGTATGCTTGAGTGTACTCGGCCTCACCCACGGAATGTTCGTCGACTGCATAAGTAGCGTCACCAGTGGAGTTCATCTCGCTACCAACTGACAAGTCGCCATCAAAGTTAGCGTCCTGGGAAGCCAGAGTGGTGTCAGCCACAAAGCTATCGTTGTCTGGAGGTCCATTGTTGTCATATGCAGCCAGTGCAATGTCAACGTCGAACAAAGGAGGAGTGGATGGTCTTTGCCAGGAATCAGTGAATGACTTTTCTTCAGCTAGATGTAATTCATTATCTTGAACTGCCTGATCAACGTTCGTGTACAACGGGCTAGCGGCGTCGCCCGGAAGTTTAGACTTGCCGATGGTAGGGCTTGCAATTTCCGCTGACGTAGGGCTCGACCCAGCAGTAATCCATGGTGGCGGCTTCGACCAAGAATGCTTCGCAGCTACTTCTTGCAGGCTAACGAATAGTTTTGGCGGCGGAGACCGTTCTTGGACCACATTGGCTTTGAGCTTAGCCCACTTGGATGCCATCAGCAACGAGCGTTCTTATTTCGTTGCCTTCATGTGAAAGACAGGCAGATTATTCAGCGAATCCGGTATGGGCTGTGCTTTAAAACTTGTGATCAATGGTACCTTAATGGCAGATTATGGGGTTCATTCTCTAGTTGTGGAGCGACGAGGTTGTTGGGAAGGCAGCTCGATTGCCCGTGCTCGATTGCCGATGATTGCCAAGAGCAAGCGTGAATAATGCAACAACTGAAAGCAACGAGTTTTCTGTTTTGACGCTGCCTTTTCCTTCTTCCTTCCCCACGCAAGCATATATATACAGGGGAGAAAGGAATATTCTTTGCATGACTCATCAACAGCAGCCAGCCGAGCCTACTGTACTGTACAGCCGGCCCACGGTGTACCAAGGACTGTACTTTCACAGTTTCACAGCCTGGCGTCTTGAAGATTACGGCGGTGCTACGGTAGAGAGTTTAAAGCTAGCTAGGTCTCGATATTGCTCTTGAAACTAGGGTCATTCCTTGCTACCGATAGAATTGATTTTGGTCAATCAAACATAGCACGTAGTGCCCAACTTAAGACCACAGTACTACAGTAGAGACTGTAGTTTTGTAGCAACCTCCATCTACATTTACTTCTGCAAGAAGTGCATTATCAGTGTCAAATCTTGCAGAAGTATGCTACTATCTCGATCCTCAAGGTTAACGCTAGCTTTGCAGCGTTTCTCATCGTCCCTATCAACACTTAGCCCGGAAGAATTGGTAAGCGGAAATGAAATTAATTTTTGCTTCGACTCCAATTTGCACGCACGCCCTGATGCAGGCGAGAGAACTTGTACAAGGAACTGATTTCAATTTTTGTACGTTCCAATGCATTTATTTTTAGCCCTCGGTGCTCTCGTTACATCTCTCATTTAGGCTGATAAAGTTTCCGTGGCTCGAGGTTCTCATGAGCTGAAAGATCGGTTGGCGCTCACTGCTGAGCTCTCTGAAAAGTGGGCTATTCAGGCACAAGTTTGTCCAGAGGGCGAGAACTTCAAATTTACACTTGCTTACCCGCATGAAGCTCGCGAGAATAGTGTCTCGTTGGTAGAATCTCCTAGCGGTTCTCCAGCAGCCCCTGCGGCTACTCTGTTAGGAGTACTTATAGCCTTCAAAAAAGATGACACGGCCTATGTCTTTGGCGCGGGTTGCGACCCTGGGTTGCCTTTGAGCGAAGCTGGAAAACCTCTCGTTGTTGCCGCCGTTAGCGAGCTTCGTAAGCGGGGAGCAGCCGAGGTGCGGGGCTGGGCGCGGTTGCCAGGCTTGTGCGATTGGCTGAAGGAGACGGAAGCCTGGCAACTGGTCGACGCGGAAATGGTTCGTGAACTAGCTGCCGAAGGACAAGTAGCCGAAGACGCAGATCCGGGTGCTCTGGCGGCATGTGTAGAGGCCATGGCCAAAGGGCAGCCTCGAGAAGGCCATGAAGTGCTTGGACAGGGGACTTACACGGCTGCTGAGCCGGCGTGGGTCGCGCTGGCAACTGATTTCGCGCAATTTCAGTCCTTTGACCCCACCACTGAAGTATCGCTTTTCAAGGGCTGCGGCGCGATGTTCACTCGAGTGCAGTACATGCACGACAAGTCGCCTGAAGCAATGCGCGATAACGCGGGCTGTACCTTGGCCTTTGTGATGGGGCCACTGCCCGAAGCCTAGCACGCAAAGGCGCGAGTCATTGCTTGTGCTTGCACTCGAATTGCTGTTGGCGTTGTCCTGCAATGCACTGGCTTCTACGTCACAAATTGAAGTCTCAAAAGAAACCGCGAAGGGTATGCATCTTTGTTTTTTTTGCATCTACAGTAATTAAGTGGAATTGCTCTGATATCGCTCTCGAAACTCGGAGGTCTGGACTTGAGAATAACTGGGGTAATAGTAAAAGTGTAATAGTGCCTAAATCTGCGAAAGATATTTAATACGAAACGACTGCGCGTGGTAGTCCGTAGTCCAGCTGAGGTTATGGTAAGGCGATGGCAGAAGACAGGCAGGAGACTACAGAGAAGGTTTTAAGTTTGGAAAGCTTGAGGATTTCGCAGTGCACGTAACACGTAACGTACTGTAACACCGCAAGACAGAAGACAGCAACAGACAACAGTCAACAGACAGCAACAGCAACGTATTTTTAGGTATTATATTATGAGACGTGTCAAGGCTTGGCTGCTGGCTTGTTGGTGTCTCGATCGATGAGATTTTGAGATTTTGTAAAAAATGAGCAAAACGCGAGGCGCAAATAGAAGCTATTAGCGCAGTACTGAGAATCGTTTATAGAGGATATAGATAATAAACATACGCTGAATTAGCTACTTAAATAAATCGCATGAAAATATATGGTTTTCTATTGCCACCTTGCACCCAAAGTGCCCGTGTCGAATGCGCCTTTGGACTCGCTTCTAGCTTCTAGCTTCTAGCTTCTAGCTTCTAGCTTCTAGCTAAGCAAAAGAAGAATGCGCCCACCGCCCGGATTCGTCATAAATCTTAAGAGTAGGGTCGAGCGGTGGAACACTTTTGCAGCCGGTGCAGCGAAAGCAGGTCTTCAGGTTGAGCGAGTTGAAGCCGTCGATACGAGAACTACGTAAGCATGATTTTATCATTATGCTATCACTCGAGTATTTTAATCATTGTGGCTAGCCTTGAATAACGATAAATATTGCCTATTCCATCTGTGCATTTTCGCAGGGCCCTCCTTGAAGCGCATCGACAGCTAGTGGCTCCTCTGGCGTATGACCGACTGAGTGCATCACTGCAACGTGGGTATCGGCTAGGCCACGATGACCTAAGCGCTGGTGCAGTAGGATGCGCGCTCAGCCACGTGAAAGTGAGCAAGGAAGCGCTGGAGCGCGGTTTCAATACAATCGCCGTCTTTGAAGACGACGCGGCGCTGCATTCGCGAAGCGCGCGTGAGTTATGCTCCTTGCTTGCAGCAGCACCAGCGGACTGGCAGTGCCTGCTTTGGGGTTGGTGGGACCGTGGCGGCACCTCGATGGCGCAACCGCTCGTCGATAGCAAGAGTAACGACGAAACGTGGGCAGAAATTGACAGGAGCACCACGAAATCAACATCGGATTTTGCGGATCCTTTAGTCCGTGTGGGTAGATTCTGGGGATGTCATGCCTATGTTCTCAACCGGAGTGGCATGGCGCAGCTGCTTGAACTCAATTCACCTGTAAGCAAACAAGTCGATGCTGCACTTTCAGAATCGTCCGTGGCACCCGACGGTGGGCTCAGGGTGTATGGCGTAGCTGACCGAACCTTGCGTGTCCAGCAAGTGGGCAAAGGCAGTGACGTCAGCTTTCCTGTGCGGCCCTCTAGGAATGCCAAGGTGCGGCATTTCAGTACTGCGCGTAATTTGGACTCTTCCTCAAATGAGTTCCTGCATCATCCCGTGAACGAAATAGCAGAAGATGTAGATGAAACAGACGTAGTTATTCTCGGTGGTGGCCTCGGTGGCTTGGCTCTTGCGTTGGCACTGGAACGAAACAAGACTTCGGAGTACGGAAATGGGGTTCGCTGTCGAGCATGCGGCGCATTGCTCGTGTATAACCGAGGCCACTCCCGTGGGAACGCAAGCGAAGCAGTGGGGGCGCGTCGCCTCATGCTGGCGCACTTCGCCCAAGCACACCAAGGCCGCCACGCGTTCGACGCCTGCTTTCCTGCGGCAGCTCTCGACAAGCGCACTGCAGAGCAGGCCCTGGCCGAAGCGTGCAATCCAAGCCAGCTCGACAGGCAGCTCAGTTGGCAAGTCTACGAACGCGACGCCAGTTTTGCAGCGAGACGCCAGGGCTACGGGCTTACGATGCAGCAGGCCTCATTGGCTCTGGCACGCTTAGGATTGCTGGACGCAGTCCGACTAGAGGACACGCCCAGCGAGGCGCACTACACCTTCAATGCCGAAGGTCACCTCGTGAACGCATTTGGCCGTTTCTCCAATGGTTCCGCAGCTGAAGAACCAAGCAATACCAAAAACAAATCCTCGCAACCTAAATATCGAAGAAACCTGAGAATTCCTCGGCAAAAGCTGCGTGAGCTTTTGCTGAAGAGTTTGTACGTGCATGAGAGTTCTAGTCGAAGTGGCCGTGGCGTGCAATGGGGTTGGCAGTACGTGCGTCACAATGCTTTGCCTGATGGCCGGCAGCGCGTAGAATTTGAAACAATACCGACAAAAGAGGGTGAATGTAACCATGGCGTTGACTCATCATCAACCGCGCCCCGAACGCGCACCATAGTGGCGCGTGTCGTAGTAGGAGCTGATGGTCTGTATTCGGCGGTTCGAACACACCGGCTCGCCGAGATACATCCACAGTTGGCAAACTCTGATGAGGATGTCGCGCACGCCCACCAAGAGGGCGAAACAGACCCGCTTCGATACTTGGGCATGGTGGTGGTGCTTGGAATGTCTCCTAGTGACCACCCCCTCTGTCTGCGCAACACCTTTCAAACTTTAGACGGCGAAACGCGGCTGTATACGATGCCGTTCACGGCCGGTACCGTTGGTACCTCGACAAAGCCTGGTGAAAAACCGACGACGTTTTGGCAGCTCAGCTTTCCGTGTGAATTGCCGCTCGCAAATGCCATGCGCTCTAACCAGGAACTCCTCCTCGAAGAAGTGTTCAAGCGCTGCGGCCACTGGCACGAGCCGGTGCCGGCCCTCTTGCGCGCAACCCCGCCGGACCTGCTTACTGCCACGCCAGTGTATGACCGTGGCGAGAGCTACCCTTTCAGCGCTCGCACTGCCCAGCTGTCAGTGACGTCAGAACACGTACACTTGGGTTGTGCGAAGGGCAGCGACGACTTTAATGACGCATCGCGTACGACTCTGCTCGGGGATTCTGCTCATCCTATGTCACCTTTCAAAGGGCAAGGAGCAAATCAAGCTCTACTTGACGCCGTGCAGCTTGCAGATGCTTTAAGTTTGATGAACATCGACGAAGAGCTCGACAGCGAGGCCTCAGGAGGAGAAATGGCGTTGAATGAGGGCAGCAATGAGCGCAGGTACAACTGCGTACCTAGCCTCCTTCGCGAATTTGAAGCTCAAATGTATCTTCGTGCGGAAAAGCAGCGAGTTGCATCGGCTGCTACTGCAATGCGGCTCCATAGTGCCGACGCAGATGCAGCTGTTGCTGCTGAAAAACGCGGACTGTCAAAACAATTGCTCGAAGAGTTTAAGCGAGACAATGTCGGCTCATGGGATGCCCAAGGCGGAATGGATCGGCTTATTCAAAAGATTATTAGTAGCCACGAGCGAATTGGAGGTGGCTGCCCAGCTATTTCAACACCACAAGTAGTTCATAAAAAAAAGTTATAACTCATGGACTATGTTGCGTTTTACCTAAATCATCCGGCTTTTCTTGGGCATAATTGCGGCGTTCTTCGATTTCTGATTCATGATAGAAGCTACGCCTGATGCCTCTTATGTATATAATACTCAAACTCATATATAAGTAAGTTATTGGGAGCTGGCTAGGTCCCTGAACCTGCTGAACCCCAAATTCTGAAATCCCGGCCGGATATTTATGGCAATTCAATTAGAGATCCAGCCCAAAATTTTGAGCTCAGAATCGTTTATACTTTTACTTGCTTATACGCATAACAGATTTCCAATTCCATTCGGCAAGCACGCCTATGCTCGTTTACTTCGCGCTGTTTTGGAGACTGGCATAAAGCATTCCGGTCATACTATCTCTGCTTTATGATATCTAGATCAGAGCGGAAACTATCTCTGATTTTTGTTGTCTAGCGCAGCAGCGGTGTTAAACTTGCGGTAGATGCTCTTCACGTAATCTTCAGAGCCAGTGGGGCAAATTTGGCCTTG
>Ga0307979_1000272_pt1 | contig 35135 bp, 39 predicted proteins | sample OrgLakmetage1058_FD_201833 | JGI IMG/M metagenome (GOLD analysis project Ga0307979, IMG submission 201833) | Saline water microbial communities from Organic Lake, Antarctica - #1058 | ecosystem: Environmental > Aquatic > Non-marine Saline and Alkaline > Saline | place: Antarctica: Organic Lake...
TGCATGCGTGCCCACGGTTTTGCTCTTGCATCGTCCATGACATCGCTATCGTCCGCTGCTGCAGCTACCACTGCGGCTGCAGCTGCAACTCGTAACATCGTTGCATCTGGTACCAGCAATAATGAGTACATGACGACAGCACTTGTTTGTTGTCAGCTCTGCCAGGAGACGCATGGCAACGAACAAGAGCAGGCAGCTGTGGGGGGAATCTGCACAGCATTTCAGTGGGAAACAAATCACACTTTTCACAGCTTCAAACATCAATCAAAGAGCAACCACAGCCACAGTCAATCTCTTAATAGATCGGCAGGGCAGGAAGAGCTGCTTGTCTTTGGGCGCTGCATATTGCGCTCCGGCGAGATCGAAATCATGCCGGTAAGATTTGTTCTCTGACGGAGTACACGACAGAGCTCCTTGCGCATCACGTACTAACTAAATAGTTTTAGTACGGTATGTCGTTAAAATTGATCGAAGATTTTGCCATCATGCTTCGAGCTTGGCGCATTTTATAATTACACCTTATCATTTGCTTGATCTTGGCTGTATAGGTCGCTGGTGGCCCTGCAGACACGGGTCATGACGCCACGCTTCCCTTGTTTGACGACACCGGTGCAATGGTGCTCGAAAACCAAGAGTCAGGTCCGATTGAGGCAGCGATGTCATCGAAACCTTCGCGTCAGAAGGTGCGCCTACCGACTCCGCATGCACTGAGAGATGTCAACACTCAGGCATATGCCCGAGCGCGAGGCGAAACTCCTCACCCAGCGCCACCGCGGCCTAACCGCTTGTATTCCAGTGATTCAAGTTCCTGCTTAGTGGGCATTCCTTGATAATGTACCTATACTCATCAGATCTTTGATGCGTTATGCGTTAGAACGTTAGAATTTGCTTGGGAGATTAGATTTGCACATTGCTATAGACTACTTTGTTGAATTACTACTTAAAGCGCGTGATTCTACTCGTAAAATATTCTCATTCCTCCGTGATTTTGGATACAGTCTAGTCGACTACCTTAAACCCACCAAACTCTAAATACAAATAACCGAAAAACCCAAATGACACAGAGGCCAATGCTGCGGGCAGAAGTGTACGCGCGTGCGTTGCGCACAAGTCAAAATCGTATATAGGAAGTGTGTAGAGGGTAGGAAGTTTGGAACCCCCCTCCCCCCCTCTCTAAAGTGGAAACTGTTCATGAAATAAATTTGGGGTTAGCCTTAAGTCTCTTCTGACCCCATTGCATACAACGGCAGATATATTAAGAATAACAATCAAAGTTATTTCATGGACAGATTCTACTTCAGAGGGGGCTGGGAGTATTATGCTTCCTGCTCTCTACACACAATCCTCATTACGATTTTCAAAAGCGCTCAAAGCACGCGCGTACACTTGTTCCCACTGCACTGGCTTCTGTGTCATTTGGGTTTGTATTGGTCAGAGTTCGAGTTCGAGTATAACAATTAGCGCATCGCCTATCAAGTACAAAAATGTACTTAGCCCAGTCAGCTAGCCAACCCCTTAATGCCTAATGTAAGCTGAAGGGAATACTCAGAACGACTTCATCAAGATTCACCATTTCAATTAACCCGCCGAAACATTTGGGTACAAGTATGTCTTCGAAGTAGATAAATCTAAGTCAGTACTGCCGTCGTAGCGAAGCAAACCACATATTACAGATCTGAAGGTCCCTTGAATTTGAAAATCAGAAGTCTCCGTTGAGGAACTTGAAGGTACCGACAAGCCAAAAGGCCCATGAGGCCCGCAAGTTGGTGTAATCTTTGGTGTTTATTGAGATCTCAGCCAAGTATAAGTGCTTGAGACATCGTACACATTGTGAATGTGTCGTGCAAATTTGAGCAAATTTGACTATCCTTGCAAATACCGAACTTCATTTCAGTAGTCTTACTGCTCATAGCTCAATAATATTGAAAACGTGGCAATGCATTGTATGCGAAAGGCCAGCAAAGGTACACCCAAAGATTTCTTGGTCAAGCCACAAACAGTAGTACATAATGTACTGTAGGAATCGTAAAATATATAGGCTGAAGTACTTTCGATAGCTTGGGACCTCTCTTGAAAACTGTGCACCTTCGATAGATAAGAGTTGTACGCACAATGAAATTTCTTGTTCCTGCTGTTCTTCTTCCTGGGCTAGCGACACTTGGAGATGCAGGCAGCCCCTTTTTCTTTCTGAAAACTGGCCGGCCCAATTTTATGGATTTATCAGGAAACGAAGATCGACCGAGCTGGTTCGAAGAAGCCACTGAGTTGCCGACACGGCTTCCTTCCACGCAAATTTCCTCAAAAAATGAATGCTGGACCCGCACGACTTCGTCCCTTCTTGACAAGAATTTCGAGTCAAACGAAAAAGTTCGTGGGTCATCTTACTTTGAGGAAGTTCTTGCCCCTCAACTTCAAACTCTTGAGTAGTTTGTAAATCTGGTGACAACATAGCTCGCTTAGGACGGACGAGCTAAACTGTGTACGTTTACATGGTAAAAACTGAGGTATCAGCGGCGGTCTGTACTAGCTAGACGCATTTAAGTCCATTTTCCAAACCTTTTCGATATCAGATACGTGTGAAATGCATATGCAATATGCATTACAAAAATCTGTACCTAGAATTAATTCGCCCACCATCTGGTTGCGTACGAAGGCCTCTTGGTGTTCAAAATAAACGGGGAGATAACAAGGACAAGGAAGCGCAGATAAATTTATCGCCGATTCATTGGCTGTTGGCGTCAACCCACAACACCGTCTGGTAAAGGGAGATAAATAGATAGGTCTCGACACCCATATAAAACCAACGAAACACGGAGACATGAGACACATCCGCCACAACTCCCCAGGAGGACGGACGACTGCTTCAAATTCAGAAATGTGCAATGCCACTACATCGAAAATAGTCATGATACGCCCTCGGGGCGATGGCCATAGTCGCCGTTATAATTCCAAATTCAAATGTTGCTCTACCAATTCATAAACGACATCCAAATCAATCAGGACTTTATATGAGGCAGGGCCCCTATGCCTTCCCTTCTGGAAAGAGGACAATGGCTGCGAACTTCTCTTTCGTGGCCTCAGCCGCCTGCATGCCCTTGATGTGCGCCAGCGTGTTGCGGTAATGCGCTTCCACCTGCGAAGAGAGTAAAGCAAATAGTTGAGTATGCAAGAGAGAATGGGTACACTGCACGCATTTGAGAACAACAAACAAAAAAACACGAAATCGATTTGGCGCTTCGGAGGCACATGCCAGTAGTGACCCTTATTCCACAATCATCACTCCTGAAATCTTAACTACATACGCCCGGGCGCGCACCTACGCACCCACTTACGGGCGCGCTCTCTCAGGTAACATGGAATATTCGAAGCCTCAAAACCCCTTACCTCCGTGCGCTGTTCGGACGCTTCCATGTTTTCCATGTGTTCGTTGATGAGCGCGATCAGGCCGCTAATGTACTTTTCCGTGATCGCGCTGTTGCCGGACTGTGCATAAACAGAGTGAGAACACAGAGAACACAAACAAATGCAAGCATTGCAATGAAAACGAGGAGATGAAGAGAAAATCGCTCAAAGCGAGATTTAACGGAGTCTACATTTAGAAGCTAAACTAAAGGATAATTGCGGGATAAGCCGAAAAGAAAATATGAATATTGAAAGAGAAAAAGAGTGACACCAATCGTTTGTATTCTGACTGGTATCGTAAAATGAGAAGATTGATCGTCCTCTTTCTCTCACACCCTCTCACTCTATATGTCTCCCTAGCATCAACTTACCTCGAAGTAATAGAGGTACTGGTTGAGGATTTCCACAAACAAATGCACGTGCATCGAGGAAGACATGCACACGTCGGCGATTTTCAGAGACCTAATAATTTATACCAAGGAAAGGGCGGCAAGAAGTTATCATTCGAATGTGTTATTCACGCCCACATGCCATAGCAAAATCAGCGTCAGGACGAAGGAGGCAATAAAAAGAAGGCGTGAACACGGACCATATTTGTTCGATGTAACAAAGGCAAGTACACACCAAAACAGAAAGTAATACAACGATATAGAACGTTGCATGTGTATCATTTTTCTTTTTTCACCCCTACCTCTGCAGGCACTCGAGCACGCGGCGTTGGTCGTGGTAGTGTTTTTCGTCGCTGGCGTTGCCCACCCAGAACAGGTGAGAGCACAGGGTCACCATGCGGCACTGGTCGGGCTTTTTCAGCAGCTTGGCCGCGTACCTGTAAAAGCGAATATTCGTGAGCAGTTAAGTGCAGGTATGACGGCATCGGAAGAGGAGGTGGCCTGCGTGGGTGTGTTGACCTTAGCGAAAAAGGGGGTGACAGGAAAATGAGATTGGTGGGAAGGATAGATAGGGTGGGTAATTGGGTTCGTAATCGTGCTTTGCATTCGTTAGAACATGGACGAACACGCGTACTCCGACTGATGAAACTAATAGCACTAGCGTTTAAGAAACTAATTGGCTCCCTCAAGCAGGAAGTGCGCATCACTTGTGGCTGTGGTTTGATCTCTCGCTCTCTTTTTTCTTACTGGGTGGTCTTGGTGATGAGGGTGTCGTAATCGTCTGCTTGGAAGTTGCGGCACGCCAGGAGCGAGCCCACAATGAGCGAGAGGGCCCGCACCTGTTAAGTAGGTGAGGTTAAGACAGAAATGAAAATAGATGAAAGAAGTAAAGGAAAGAAAAAACAAAAATCACGGGTAAAGCAACTAAATGTCTTGACCCAAAGCACGCACAGCATACGACGGACTGTTAACCAAAAGAAAGAAAAAGAATTCAAGACGCGATACCCATAGCTCCACATCTCTCTCTTCGTCACTCTTCTCTCTCTTTCCATCGCGCCATTTCCCTTTCTTTCGCACTAATTCCCTTTCTGTAGTCCTTTACCTGCACTTTCGAGTCGGTCAGCTCGTCTTCGTACAAGATCGACGCTTGCGACACGAACTCGTAGGCAATGGCCTTGAAGTCGCACGCGTCCGCCGCAATCGCGCTCTAATATATATCGAAAGATGGTAGTGGTGGTAGTGGTGGTAGTGGGGACGATAATAGTTTGGGTGAGACAGGAGCAAAAGGATAGGGCAAATATCAATACATCGCAAATCATTTTAAGTGTTTAAGTAAAGCATCAATGAAACCTAGAAGAGAAAGAGAGGCATTCGAATATGAAGGTTTGCACCCACAACTCCTCTTCAACTTGCTCAACTCACTTGAAGGAACAGCTTGAGGCTGAGGTCCGGGTACCCACTGGACGCGAGCGCGCTCACGATTTCGTGCACGAACTGAAAGATTTTGCGGCTGCTGTACTTGAGAGGGGCTGGCGGGAGTGGTGGCGCGACGGCTGCGGGCGCGGGCACTGCGGCTGCTGCGGCGCCTTCTTCTCCCTCTGCGCCTCCTCCTTCTTCCACGGAGGCTGGCGCGGGCGGCATTGGCGGGGGCGTGGCAGTTGCTTCAATTTCGCGTTTGCGCACCAGCTGCAGGGATGCGAGAAACATACAGGGGGGGGCGCAAGGAAAAAAAGAGAGAAGTGTGTGTGGGAGGCGGCGAATGGTCTCGGTCGGCATAGTCGGGGATTTAAGAAAGTAAAAAGGAGAGAGAGGGAAAAGAAAAGGGGGGTAGTGTTTACGAGGAAGGAGCGCAGGCAGGCAGCGGTATGTGGCAGAAAGGATGCAGAGGAGGAAGTGAGATAAGAATAGCGTCAAGTGTGTGTGTGCTTGCAACGTTTTCCTGTTTGTGTGTTGATTTTTTGTTTTAAATTGATTCTCAACCTGGGACAAGCGCAGGGCGGCAAACACCAGGGGCACCAGAGTGTACTGAATCCGCTTCACCCCACCCTGCCCGAACTGCTTGCGGGCCGACAAGAGCAAACCAAACTGCGCGTCGGTGTCGTCGGGGACTTTGAGCAGAGGCACCAGGCGCGCGACTAGCAGCTGCTCGGACTCCAATTCACTGGTGCCGCTGTCGCCGCTGCTGCTGCCGCTGCCACCTTCACCGCTGTCGTCAGCCGAGGCAGTTGCAGTGCTGTTGGGGTCGTCTGTTGGATGGACGGTTTATACAGTGGCAGAAAAAAACATGGAGGAAGGAAGAGGTACTTATTAAGTGACACAACAATGGAAATCCACCATTGCTCTGTTTGATTGCATGATTTTTCCAGCCAGTATACTCTACATGATGTATTCAGTGTGATTTGCTCAATATATTCTATGCTATGCTATATGTCAATCTCTAGCACTACTCGTTCACCTTTGAGCAGAGGCACCACCATGTTGAACAATTGGTCCAATTGGGCTTGGTCCGACAAGTTCAACTTCAAGTGCGTCACGGCTTTGACGAGCTCCACCGCCACCTAATATAATGGAGGTATAGTAAGTAGTAAGCATCTACCCGCGCACGTAAGTGAGATTCCACCACCACACGCGCACACACGCTGATACCTATGTACTACTCGTTGGCACAAATGCGCAAGTAGGCACGCAGCACGTAGGAGAAAGCACAAGTATGGCAAAACGAATGCACGCACACATGCGCCAACCCATCGCACCATTAAAAAGACACGCGTGGTCACAAGGTAAAGTTAACAAAAAGTGTAGCATGCTTAAGTGTTCCGTCTCTTTACTGTTGACTCTAATGTAGTACCTGTTTGCGGCTGGCCCACGGCAGAAACGCCAGCAGCTCACTGTACTCCGACAACTGCAGCACCTGTCATCGTCGAAAAGTAAGCACCCAAAAAATTTAGAGGTAGATACATTCGAAATACATATGGAAAAGGATGAAATTGTTGTTGGCTGTAGTGAGGTGCCCCATATATATATATCTATTTGTGGTTATGTATTCGGTTTTGAGCACCTGCAGCGCGAGCGAGGCCAGCGGGATCGACAGCAGCACCTCCAGTTCAGCTACGCCTGATTCGTCAAGCGGAGTGATAGGTGCTGGTGCCTCTTCGCCTTCTTTGCCTTCGGCTTTGGGGCTGCTGTGAAGGGCCGCGTTCGCCTAGATGAAGTAATTGAAATGAAAGAGAGATAAGGAAAAGAAATGAGGCAAGAAAAAAAAATAGTAGGACTATTCAAGAGAGCAGGTAAGAAGAACAAAAAGAAAAAAATAGAGAAAGGGTGGCAATAGGACAAAAGCAAACGACACGGAATCTTTTACGAGTTTCTACCTCAGAAATCATCACCACCCACTACATGTACGTAAAGTCTCACCTGGGCGAGGCAGTGGTTGACGTACTCCAGATTGCCCGGGTAGCACTTGAGCGCGAAGTTGAGCAAGGCCTTGTGAAGGCGCAGCACCTGGGGATGACGAAGAAGGTTGAAAGGATGGCGAGAAAGGGGTAAGATAGGAGGATGTAGAATGAGGAAGAGAAAGTAGGGTGAGGAAGGATGCAGAAGAGAGGGGGTGTGGCTTCTTGGTGGGTATACTAACAAGCCACATTTGTAAGCGCGCATGCGCATGCACACAGAGGATGCGAACATGGTTCTCTCATTAGAGTACTCAAAGACATAAACTCTCTCTCTCTCCAAAGGACATAAACTCTAAGTGTTTTATTCGATTGCCTCTGCTTTTTCGAGCGGAGTGGTGCGGTCAGCCAGGAATTTGGTGACGCAATCGTCGAACAGCTTGAAGGCGCCCACCTAGTACAGTACATACGTACAAACATACACGCATGGAAAGCGCAGAGAAGATCAAACAAATTCATGAAAAAGGACATAATAAACACCTTTTAAAGTGATGTCGAAAATCAAACACACTGATGAATAGAACACACCGGGTTGCTTTATTTGTCTTCGTATTTCCCCAATAAAAGAAGACAAATGTAAAATGTGCTAACATGTTGTATTGCATTGTTGTTTTCTTTCTCCCTGTTTCTCACGTTGGTGAAGGCGGTGGTGTCCGACGCAGTGGCGTTGTTGCTTCCGTCGGCAAAACTGGAGAGGCGGTCCATCATGCTCTCCAGCACACCGCGCACGTTGACCTAATATAAGATGCAGAGAGAGAAAGAAGAAGAAGAAGTAAAAAGAGTAAAAACGAGTCCATGGAAAAAGGAAGAAGATAAAGTTAAAGGAGATAGGTGAAGAGGCAACAGTTGAAAAACTCGATCAAGGTCAAGACAAATGGAGCGATAAAAGAAACAAAGTTTTAAAAAAGAAGCTGATCATTGTGATATTGTGACTACGACTCTCAGACACACACTCCGTGCACCCTTTTTCCTTCCTGGCTAGCGTGCTTACTTTTTCCTTCAGTTGAGTGCACGTGTGCAGGAAGGCTTCCAGCGTTGCCAGATGAAAGTCGTCAGGGAACACGTGAATCACGCAGTCGAGGAGGTAGGCTTGGGCAATGGCGTCTTTGCAGTTCACCACCTTATGGGGGTGGATGAAAGAATGGGGATGGTGGGGGGTTAATGATGAATGCACGAGTAGAGAATTGGTGAGATGAGAAGGGAACAGATGAAGAAGGAACAGTTACGACAATAATTGCAACATTTTGAGCAACACCAGCGCCAAGACTAGCTACACTAGCAGCTAAGCCATGAAACAACCAGAAGCTCCTACTAGTATGCAATCCATTCACGCATCTATTCTACTACATGCTGTTTCACTTCACCTGCTCCAGCACTTTTGGCAGCACCGTTTCCGCGTACATGGTCGCATCCACTCCTTCCAATTGGGACAGGCGCACCAAATTAGTGCCCACCAAAATCCGCAAGTCCTGGCGCTCCTTTTCTCGGCGCTTCTTGTCTTTGGCCCCGCCTTGGGACTAATAAAGGACACAAGAGGAAGGCATGACAAAGAATAAGAAAGGAAAGCAACGACGGAGTGAGCAACAAGAGGGAAGGGAAAATTCAAGTATGCAGAACAAGAACCGTTCGAATCCAAACCACTATAGCCCCCTCAACGACGAGTATTATAGCCATCATATTATACTAGACTCGAGGGCGTGTAGGTGCGTACTATATTAGTCGTATACGGTATACCGCATCACATCATCATCACCATTCACCTGCATGCGGACCCACAAGCGGTTGGTTTCGGCGAAGTTTTGCAGCACGAACTCGAGCGAGTCGTGCACCGTGCCGCCGCCGTTTTCGCCGTACTCGTTCCCTACGTCGGGCTAGGGAGAAGGGGTGCAATAAGGAAGAGGAAAGGTTAAAAGAAGGGGATGGAGAGAGGAGGAGCAACAACGAAGAAGAAAAAAAAACAGAGCGAAGGAGAGTTTGCACGCGAGGGAGAGCAACGAAAGGTAGAAAAGGAGACAAGATGACGGGACTAAACAGCATAACGCGCACACACTCTGAAGTACCAATATTTCCCCGCTTCTCTCCTTTTTCCCCATCCTCTCCGTGTCATCAAGTTTTTTCTCCTCCTATTTTCCCCACCAGTTTGTCGCGGGCCACGTGGGTCAGGTAGTTGCGCAAGAATAGCCCCCTGAGGGGGGACTGCACCCCTTTCACCATCTCCACCAGGTCCTTCAAAATGTCCTTGGCAGGGGCCTAGTTGGAATGAAAGGGATTATATGTGTTGGCGTCGCATTGACGATCGTGAATGTTTTGACGTTAGTTTGGTTTGGTTTGAAAACACATGAAGAGGTCGCAGAAAGGTGGGAACGTGAGTGTTCAGGAATAGGAAATGAGAAAATTGCAACACAGAAACTTCAGTCTTCCTCGTCTTCCCCCACTCCCAGCCCTCCCCGTTGTATTCCTCTTTCGTTCTTTCTTTTTTCCTATCATGTTCGTGGATCTACCTGGCGGCTCTTGATGTACACGCAGCCCACAGTGATGAGCAAGTACAGGCGGGGGAGTACCATGCCACAGCTTTGGACTTGTTCGTAGAGCTCTGACGCGGTGGTGCCGTTGCGCGTCAAATTCAGGAAAAAGTCTTCCAAATAGCGCAACTCGTCCAACACCTGTTTTTTGTGATATTTCAATTTTGTGGGAAGATAAGTGTAACCACAGCCGCGCAGGAACAGCAACATGCCATATATAACAAGCATCCCGAAATTCACTACCGTGACAACCAGCATCCCGGTTACAGCAAAGCAGCAATTGCCACCGTCTCCTTCACCTTTACCTCTCTTCAACTTATCCCAGCCCCTTTTCCCGTCCCCAGACTCCTAGCCGCGATGACGCGAACTACAGAATACTATATCTTGAAAATATAGTGAGTTTAACAATCCTGACTCTGAAACACTTGCAACCCGATTCCTAGAGAAGACGCTGCATGCGAACAGCACTTCAAGCCCTGCCCCCCCCATGTGCTCCTAAAGCATTTTGAGCGCACCTTCATGTACAAATCGTAGTAGTTGCGAGGCGTCAAGTCGCTGGTCCGCAATTCTTTGAGCATCTCCTTCGCGTAGCTCAGTGCTTGCTTCAAGTCGTTTTGGTCCATGGCGCGCTTCATGTAAAACGCATGCTCTTTCACTTTCTTCGTGGCTGCTTCCAGCAACTTCGTCTATTGTAGGTGTACACAAACACACAGTACGCCCGCGGACACGGAAAAAAAGTGGAACCATAGAGAGAACAGGCAGCCAAAAAAGTAAGTTTACATAGGTTACATAGCGCTTAATACATAGGCTGACAAGGAAAGGTAGATTGAGAACATAAGCCACTGTGGCGCGTGTTGTCACACGGGGCAAGGCAAAAGATCGTCCATAACATATCCACTATTTGTCTGTCCGGGTTCCCTTGAAAGATTGCACAGTAGGCACGCCGGATATATCCGGCCGCTAGCTTTTATTGATATCGCTACATGCTATTGCATGCCCGCCCTCACATTATCGGGGTCCATTCTCGCAGCTATCAGAGCCTGTGTGCTCGTCGTGTTCGCGATAAGCTTCGTGATTCGCGTGTGGAAAAAGCTTGTGAGCTTGTGAAGAGTTCGTGGATGTGGGCTGCTTTCTTGGCTGCTTGCGTACATTTCTGGCGTAAAATACCGTACCTTTGATGATAAACTCTTCTTTTGAGCTGCACTCTCAGAGCACGGAGGAGCGTGCCACTTTGGACCGCTACCATCACTTCCATGGCCTCTCGGGCATGTGCGCCCGATTAGCTTCTTAGGTTTAGTTTGCGCTGCTTTGCTTTTCTTCTCTACCTGCTAGCCTTCTAATTCCGGCCCTTCGGGGCCTGTCTCATAAATTCGTGCGGTGCAGCTGAGTACTTACACAACACAGCAACACACAACTCCTCACAGCTTATACCTCATTGAGCTAGAGCGAATAAAGCCTATACGATTTAAAAATAAATCCTCCCTATTCGCCTTTTATCGCGATTTGCTTCCGATCTCGAAATAGATTTTGTTTGCAGCACGAAGCAGATACCTTCCTTCTGGAACAGGCCCCAGAGGGCCGGAATTAGAGAGCTAACAGGCAGAAACACAAGGCCATGCAGCTTACACTAGAAGGAGAGCTATTCAGGCACCCGATTGGCCATGAAGTGATGGTCATGGTCTGAAGTGGCTCCCTCTTCCGTGCCCTGAGAGTGTTGCTGTTGCTGAAAAGAAGAGTTCCTACCCACAGAAGAGGGGCTACTGTTCTACTGTAATAAGTATGCAGGAGAAGAGTGGCTCCCGAGCAATTGCGAGACTCCAGTTGCGTGCAAGCTTCAGCCTGAGCATGGCTTCGGCCTCCAACTTTCACCATTCAACTGTGCTCCTCCTCGTCTTCGCATGATTTGCAACTGTGCGTAACAAAGGTTCTACGTGCCCCCCCCAGCAGTGGCGCTCCGATTCTACTTTAACCGGCAGCTCGAAGAGCATGCTCTCGCGTTGAGGACCTACAAAGCTGCCGGGGATTTCACCCGCCCACCTAATACTTCATGGCATTTACGGCGACAGAGGGTGGGTGAAAATCGAACAGCACACGGTTTTCTTGGTTAATGATGGGCAGGTTTCTCAGCAACAGCAACAAGGTCAAAGGCCCAGGGGTCTACGCTCTATGATTCCTCCACTTTATCGGTCAATGCATTTCCGTGTGCGCGCACGAAAACCCATCACATATCATACCATTTATGCGCCGCAGTGACTGATCTTCTCCTTTTTTAACTCCTGTGGTTCAAATGCTCGCCTTAGGGGTGCACGCTGAGAGCACTCCCTGGGTAGCCCTTCGTTGCTACCGGTAGCCACAGGCAATGACTACAGTACCAACAGTTTGAGGTGGGCGTTCGGGAACCACGCAACGGCAAACTGATAACATGGCTGATGATTACTCCATCTGGGCTACAGGCTTGTGCGGAGGGTTTTGGTGGGATATATGTTGTAACGCTAAAATTGATACTCCCGCCGTTGCAGAGAAATCAGAGAGGCCCAATCGAGAGCGAACTCAATGAGTACGACCACAGGGGTTGTGTTCTTGCCCCAGTCATTGGCCGATACGGGGGTGCTTCCTCTGATCTCAGCCTCATTTTGGACCTTGTCGCTTGGGAAATGGCTCGCAAACACACGGCTTTTTACAACATTGGCTTTTCAGAAGCCAAAGCCTTGTTCAGACAGAAGCTTGCACGCAAATGGGGTCACGCAATTGCTCGGGGATGGACGACTCTTCTTCTGGATCGCCTGAGGGACTTCGTTGTAGTCCCCTCCTCTGCGGGCGGAAACTCTTCTTTTGAGCTGCACTCTCAGAGCATGGAGGAGCGTGCCACTTTGGACCGCTACCATCACTTCCATGGCCTCTCGGGCATGTGCGCCTGATTAGCTTCTTAGGTTTAGTTTGCGCTGCTTTGCTTTTCTTCTCTACCTGCTAGCCTTCTAATTCCGGCCCTTCGGGGCCTGTCTCAAATCAGAAGCACGTTTCGCATCACGCAGAAAAGTCAGTTCATAGTTGATAGATTTACATGTTAGGTGCTTGGTGTTTGCCATCGAGGAGTTCGATTCCGCAGGGTTCATGAGAATAAAAGATAAAAGACAACGCCTGATTATTTTCTCTTCTTTTTTAGAAGCCGCATTGCTCGTATTTCTGCCTGTAAGCTCTCTGATTCCGGCCCTTCGAGGCCTGTGTCAAAAGTTGTCTTTTGTGCGAGAGGACTCTCCTCAGCCCAGTCACATTCGTTATATCAAACAAATCATTAATACGCAGCTTCATGCTGTTGATGACATTTCTTTGCTATTGGGGAGTATAAACTAATCAACTGATCTTAAGTATTCTAACTTTCGACTCCTTCCACTCTCACGAGATTCCGCCTCCGTACATACTTGACTTGTGCGCACATTTGAAAACGGGGGAATTTTCAGTTGCCGAGCTAGTTGCGGGACGTATCGTAGCTCGAAAGCGTGAGATTGGAATGGTCTCACACTTTCACATCCTCGGAAACATGCCATTACTTGACTTATGCCTAGGTCATAAATCACTTGAGTTGCATGGTCAATCTCTATGACAAGTCTAGCTTCTAGCCACTCTAGTGCCTACTAGGTCCGATCTCAGCGTGCTTTACAACGTCGTCATCACGTTAATCATCATTGCGCGCGCCCCTCGAGGAGGTGTAAGGCGCACAGTGTCGCGTTTAGAAGTTCGTTCATCCATTGAAAACAATGTAGCGCCTATTAAAATTTTCACGAGGTTTGTTCTACTCTCACGATGTCGATGGTTGTGTCTCGAGAGACACGCGATTCCAGCTCACATTTGTGTCGCTGCGCACATCGAGGCTATCTCGAGATGGTGAAATTGGAATGGTCTTAAACTTTCACATCTTCGATATCATACCATTATTTAACTCGTGCCTAGGTCATTACTCATTTAAGTTGATTCATCGCACCTTGCGCGAGTGTCAGAACTTGACGTCTTTCTGTGTCTACTGTGTTGGTTCCTGTGTCACCAACGTTTGAATAAGATCGGCCGTATGTGATTCAGATTCTCGTAGAGCTAGCCGGTCAACTCAGCAGCGAAAAAAATCTCCACTTTAGACGTTGTTGGAAGTCTTCGATGCCCGATGGGGAGTGGTGCACTCCTCACACCCTAGTTTTGCAAAACTCGATTACTTACACGCGTCGTGTGCAGAAAATTTTCTACGCACAGTGCTGCCGCCTCTAGTGTCGTTTAGATTGGCGTTAGTTCGAATCCATAAGAAGGTCTACACGACGCGAGAGAAACAGAAGAGCATTTTGAATAAAATCGTAACCAAATAAAATGGCTATGAAGGATAAAAGGATTCCCTCACCGGGACTCGAACCCGGGTCTCGGCCGTGAGAGGGCCATATCCTAACCACCTAGACTATAAGGGAGTACGAGAGGGGGAAAATGTGCTAATTCAAAGACTGAAAAATTTACTCATCACTGACAAAATCTCAAAATGTTCTAATTCAACTATGTACTGTAATTACTTCGTTGTCATGAGCACGTAAGTAGCGTAGACATGGGACATTAGAGACCGGAGAGACCTACGCGACCATCAGCAGTCGTCAAAGAGGTCAAGAGAGGCAGGCATCTTAGCTTCAAATCACGATCCAGATTGCTACAGGTTCAGACTATAATCATTTGTTCCATTCGAACTAAAAGCATATTTCAGGGGAAGCCATATGTGGAGGGCTTCTGAGCAAAGGTTGAAAGCATATAAAATAGAAGCTACACCATTATAAAAATATGGCGTCGACTCCGCCGCTAGAAAGACAGCACCACTCCGGTGCGATGCTTTTCAAACGCGCTAGGGAAAACGTTGAAGATGCAGAAGCCGAGGACGATAGAAGACTTGGTACGGCTAAGAACATCCCCAGCACTGCATTTGTCCAGAATATGGGTATATTGAAGCGACAAGCCTACTTTGACCCCGAACCCGCTTACGAGACAGTGAGCAAAGATTTGGGTAGCAAACATAAAGCTCACAGAGGTAACCGGTGCTGTGATGAGCTGGGCTGCCAGAAGTTGAGAGTGGGTGCAAGTGGCAAATGTAAAGCCCACGGTGGCGGCCGGCGCTGTGATGAACCGGGCTGCGATAAGTCTAGCGGTGGTGCTAGCGGCAAATGCAAAGCCCATGGAGGTGGTCGGCGCTGTGATGAGCCGGGCTGCGACAAATCAAGCCAGGGTGTAAATGGCAAATGTAAAGGTCACGGAGGCGGCCGGCGCTGCGATGAGCCGGGCTGCGATAAGTCGAGTCGAGGTGCAAGCGGCAAATGCAGGGCACACGGTGGTGGTCAGTGTTGCGACGAGCTGGGCTGTGATAATGCGAGTCGAGGAGCAAGTGGCAAATGTAAACGTCACGGAGGTGGCCGGCATTGTGATGTGTTGGGCTGTAGTAAGGTAAGTTACGACGTCAGTGGCAAATGCTTAGCTCACGGAGGTGGCCGGCGTTGTGATGAAGCAGGTTGCGATAACTTGAGCCAGGGTGCGAATGGCAAATGCAAAGCCCACGGAGGTGGCCGGCGCTGCAACGAGCTAGGCTGCGATAAATCGAGCCAGGGTGCAAACGGTAAGTGCTACGCTCATGGAGGTGGTCGGCGTTGTGACGAACCTGGTTGCGATAAGTTCCGGCAAGGTACAAGCGGCAGATGTAGAGCCCATGGAGGCGGCCGGCGATGTAATGAGCAGGGATGCGATATGTTGAGCAAGAGCGTAAAAGACAAATTTATAAACCACATTGGTGGCCTGCACTACGATGAGCCTGCACTTCGCCGGTCTCCCGCCTGCGTTTTAAACAGCAATTCAAAAGTTATAAAGTCCGTCTGGTTATGAATTCGTGTCATCTCAAGCACGAAAACGAAGTCGATGGCGTATTGGCACTGAAGTAAATGCTAAGTTCATATGAATGAGAGCACACCCCAGTCGCGCTTAAAATCAATTAAGCACTTAATCAAAGATCAAAGCCACATGTAGTCGAATTTAGAATTTAGGCAAAAATAAACACCAACTCTAGCCCTACCCTGTAACTGTAAACCCGCCCTAAACCAAAATAAGTTCGACTTGGTTGTGGACTAAGGCGCCGAAAGATTTCTCGAAAGCAGGGAAATAGAAATAAGTGATAAGTGAGAAATAGGGCCATCAGCTCACGACATCATCCCTAGATGAAATGCGATACCCCTACTTGAATTAGAGTGGGCTCAATTTTTCGCCGCGAGCGAATTTCTGATTCAAATGGGTCCCTCTTGCTCATGCAGGCATTAGAATCTATACGAGTCGCGCATAATTTATTTACAAGAAGGTAGCAGTCGTCAATGGGCGTGCTCTAGAATTTCGCTCGAGTAAGTGGCGATAAGCAAAGCGGAAGCTCCTGCAAGCGAGACCAGGATTGGATAGCCCCCGGGCACTAACACATCCTCCTCTTCGCAGATTGTACCACCACCTGCTGTCTCGCTCAGCGCGTGTCCTGCTACTCCGGCGATACTTGATTTTGTAAAGGCCACTGACTGCATCTCTGCTGTATCTACTGAAACATCATCAATGAGAGTTGGCTCTGCATTCGCCGAAGACAGCAGAGTTTCTTTGCTGTTTGAACTGCTGGGGCGCTGTTTTGCGTACCCACTGCGCTGTGACCACACCATTCCTACGGGAATGAGACCTTTTGACGGAAGGGAGCACAGGGTGTGAGTGAGTGGCAACTGAAAAGTTGGACGCAATTTGAAGCGTACAACCAACGGAACATCAAAGAACAAGGGAGCGAAAAAAAATCAATACTTTGAGAAGAACATACTACATGTCGCCTCGCCTACTTAACAAAGGCAATTGAACGAAAAACCGAAAAGAAAGCAAAGCATGTCCAATCTAAGAATACCAAACAGCGTGAGGTCGCCGTACGTGCCCCCAAAGTCTAAAGCTGCTTCGAACACGTTCTCTTGGGAGCAAAGGTCAAGCGCAAGAGGTGGAACGAACACCAAACCGGCTAACAATGCATTCAAGCCGCCTTCGTCATCTTCTTCATTGCTCCCAGAGTCAGGCATCTCAGCAGGCCGTCCCGGTTCTGGCTGATAAACACCTTGAAGAGTGCGAGGTCGCGCAACATCACACATGAGAGTGTATTCTTCGATAGTTGCGCACGTGTGCATCGAGTATGTTTGCCTGCAAAATTATTCACTCAAACTTCTCGCACAAAGTGCATGAAGCCCCTTTCAATGTTGGACCATTCTCTCTACGCACCAGTCTCAAGGTAAGCCACGTAGGCGGCTGCTGCGCTAGCCGCAGCTGCTGGTTCACTTCCCGATGGGGCTGCTTTCTTGCTCAACAGAGCAGACAATTCGTCGACCTGACTCACCTGAGACCAGGGTAAAGTAGAATTCAACAAAGAAATAGAAGGCTTGATTAAACCAAGACTTACTCTAGGGATGAAAGTATGAAATTGCCAGCGAAACACCAGCATGTGAATACACTATCATACTGAACTCGAAGCAAAATATGAAACTTTGATATCAATCCCGCGTGCAATGAATACTCATCGCTTTCTCTTCAAAATGAAAGGAGAAAAATGTGAATTCCGCTATGCCTAAGGAAGAGGAGTTACGTAAATGCTTTACCGCGGTGCCGAAGAGTGACGAAGTAATCGACGTCAGCGAAAAGACTGGCAACAAGAGAGCAGCAGCACTGGCAGCGACAGCTGCAACGAGGCTTTGAACTGCTGGCATCTGTCCACTGCTGCCGCTGTCACCACTGCTCATGAACGCCGCCGCCTGCAAAAAGAAAATGAAACATGTGCTCTTGGTCAATACAGAACAGACAAGTCCATAAGTTAATAAAAGTTCCGTCCACGAATTGAAAAATAAATTGCAGAAATACCTCGTACACTGTGTAAGTATGTCAAGAGATTAAGATGATAAAGGGCCCGAGCAATGTATACAAAGTGAGTCTTAATGGGAGCTCTTTCTATACATTTGCAGTGAGAATGTCCGAAATCACGTGTGGCACGGAATCCGTTGAGTCCGCGGGCACAGCTCCCAAGAAAGCAAAGTTGAAGAGGAGGTACCTGCGAGTGTGGGCACAAGGAAACAAAAAGACGAAGAGTAAAAGGAGTATTGGGAGAATGCGTCGAGAACTTCTTTCGTAAAATAGACAATATCAGGAGTGATCAAAAAGGCAACGAAACAATAGACCACGAAGAAGGAACAATAAAAGCGGTGTGTAAGGGAGTTGCCACCCTTGTTGAGGGAAGAAGGTGAAAAGGAAAAATTGCAAAGAAATAGGAGTAAAACCTTCTACTGACATAGTAAGAGGTAAAAGAGACCCGCCAATGATCGCTTTCCGAATCCGAGATGGGTCTCCTCCTTGCTGGGCGACGATCGTGGGCACCTGGATAAATAATAGACGTATTTATCCATACACATATCTCAGCGTGAGACCATGAAGTACTAAGTATCTAAGTACTTATGATGAGAATTATCTCTATTTCTGATGACTATCTTCTCAAAATAAATCATAATACAGAGTGTATTGTAAAGGTCCGAGCATGTAAATTGCTCGATTGGAAGGGTATCAGAAAAGCGTGTAGGCAAAATAATGCGACTAAAAACAAGCACACATTTGCTTTCCTACCACGTTGTGAAAGACGAGTGAGAGCACGAGCACGGGCAGAGCTCGCGGCAGAGCGCCAGGATTCGAGCGCCACAAGAGCTCTTTGTTCAAGCCAGGCAATAGGGCTGCTAACAGGGCCCCAAATGAGACCTTCATTTGACGAAGAATAGGCATAGAAATAAAAACAAGCGCATAGACGTAAAGTTTGATCGTATGGTGTGTGTCATGACTTTGTGCTCAATGTAATAGAGGAAAGCATCGCAACAATTATGAATAGAGGATATTCGACGGAGATTTCATGGCAGAGCCTTTTACCATTAAAACGACGAGAAGCAATTTCATCAATGCTGCCTGTTGTTCTTCACTCCTGAATAGATGGATTACAAGTGGGCGTATTAAGGATCTAAAAAGAGGAGAGTATCAAAAAGACACGAGAGAATACCATGCTTAAACCAAAAAAATGAGAATTGAAGAAATCACGTACCCTTTAAACACAAATAAACCAATAGCGCTTGCAAAAGGAACCATGAACAAATTGCCGGGTGACGAGTCTACTAGGCCAATCAAAGAGCTGCTGCTGCCTTCAACTCTTCCCACGCTAGCCTCCGACACGGCTGCGTGTAGCAAGGCGCTCGCAGGAGGGGATGCATCCAAAGTAACAGACGTGACTAGTGCTTTTGTTGCTGTTACTGCTCCCGAGGCTGCCGACACCGCTGTTCCTGCTGCTCCTTCTCCTCCTGCTGCTGCTGTTGCGGCTGCAGCTACTGCAGCAGTGCTTGAGGTGGCTGTGGTGAGGGAGGAGACAATGGCAGCTTGATTCTGCAAAATGCCCACAATGTCAGCAATGATTTCGCCGCCTTTGGAAAAGTACGCGACCTGCCATAATCATAGACGCAGGGACGAAATAGAAATGCGCGCAAATATGAACTGCATCGCGATGAATAGCGCACAAATGTCTCTGTGATTTTTTGTTGGCAGGATCATCATCTCACCAAGAGGGCGTAATTCAGCGCCACAAAAGTGCCACAGGCCAGCATACCCCCCGCTTTCCCCAGAGTTTGGTCTGCCACCGCATACAGGGAAGGTTCGTTGCACTCTGCAGCAGCTGTAGCGGCGGCATCCGGGGATCGGCGGGAAGAAATGGAACCAGAGCCTAAGCAGACATCCATATGCACGAAATTAAGCGCAAGATCACAATTACTCGAGACGTACTTTAAAAACGACACTAAGCTGTGCGCAAAAAAAAAAACGTTCAGTCACATACTCTTTCTTCTTCCCATTTACCCAGGCGCTAGATAATCGCTCTCCATTACCGTCAGGCTGTTGGTAGTTCAACATTGCTTCGGCGACTAATAAGCCTGTAGCTACGCTCCCTATCCACGTGACACACAGCGCCTGTACGCGCATGCGCATTTTCATTCGCAATTATCGACATTGTGTGATACAACAATGCAAGAAGATACCAAGCACGTATAATGGTGCCTGCCTGCTCGCTCATCACTGACAAGCTATAAAAAAATAGAAAGGACAGAGGCAGCACTTGACGTTTTCAAGGATGGAATGCACTGAACGACATCGAAACAGACGAGTAAGTACTCCACAAAGATCCAAGATACTGCAGAGCAAGACATGAAAAAAAGAGTACGCACGCCAATCGAGGCATCATGAGATATTCACATCGTACCACTGCGCTTGGCCCAAAACCCGCCGGGAAGCTAGTTTCTGGCAGCGCGAGCACACCCGCGCCAACGGCATTGCCTGCAACCAACGCCATCGATGAAGCAAGCGGCGTGTACGACGGTGACTGATTGATGACTGAAGACGGCTGGGCGTCGTCTACTAGATTCGCACGGCCTTCATTGGCCCGCTCATGTTGTTGTGACTCTTGTGCCTTCAAAGCAACCTTGGCACCCGAGCGGCCGATCTTACGCCCTCGCAAACACTTAACAGGCTTCAAGTGCTTCAAAGATGCGACACTGCTTGGGCTACCATAGCCTGCGACTCGCCTAACCGCGGCATGAAACGAAACCACGAGAACTATTGCCCACCTACGGTGAAAGCTCTTAACAAATACCATTTTTGAACTCTCTCTGCCCATTCGGCGCAGCAAGCGCTGAGCGCCGGCCGGGCACGGCGGTTATGAAATCCAAGAATTTTCGGGAAATGGTCGGAAAAAGTGGTCGGGGAAAATGACCTCGAATTGCGTATCCTGCATACGTGTTGTTTGAGAAACGCCAACCTCGGTCACCATGGCGCCTTCAACCCTTCTCTGTGCTCTCATAATGCTCGTCGGCAGCGCAGATGCGATGAGAGTTCTCGTCACTGGTGCTGGTGGCCGTACCGGCAAGCTCGTATTTGAGCAGCTCAGTGCCAACACGGCAACGACACCCGTAAGACAGACAACGACCTTAATTACTCTGCAATGGTTAAGAGTAGACATATGGTTACCTACTCTTAGGCAGCATCTCTGCAGCAAAGAAATATTTCCGCAGAGAAAATTTTCGGATAATTTTCAAGACTTGTGCATAGTGATGTATCTCACCTCTAGCGCCGTCGGCTTCCTTATGCTCGCAAGACGAAGCCCCACACCGCCTTGTGCCAGACGACCGATGCACTACCTTTAGCCTACCTTCCTTAACCTATCTCCCAATTATGTCTAGACGCCACCCTAACATCGCATATGCTGCAACTTGTTTTTTTTTAAATGTCTGTTCCTTGTGGATAGGTTGGCCTGGTGCGCAGTAAGAAGGCTACGAAAACGCTCAAGAAGGCTGGCGCAGCTCCAGAACAAATCATTCAAGGGTCCACCACCGACGCCGATGCCGTCTCCAAAGCCATGGAAGGCTGCGACGCAGTAGTGCTATGCACTTCGGCGGTACCTCAGGTAAGCACCTTGACACCTTTTGTGCGAAGTTTCGAAGAACTGGAGGGAGCTTGTACGCACCTACGCATGCAGTATCACTCTTCTGTTTTTAGAGCCTACCTACATGCTTCTTTTCTACTACGCCGCCATTAAAGCAGAGCGAAATTGCACATTTCTTAATTCTCTCTCTTCCTATCCGATCCTCCGTCATGACGGCTCCAAGAAGCTTGTATACTTGAATGCCTCATCTGGTCTTTTTTTACACGTGCATTTACTTTTTCACTTCTCTTCAAATGCACCCTTCAAGATTAAGAAATGGGCTATGACCAAATTCGTGGCCAAGAAACTGGCACAAAAAGTCTTTAAAAATATTGACCCGGGCCGGTATGCGGCGCTCTTTTTTTTTTACTTGTCGTTCGTTTTAATGTAGCCATTTCGTTACCGGGGTACTCTTACGGCTTGCACTCGCACTTTGTGTCTTTCCTTGTTATTATATCATCTTCTAATAGTAGTAGTCCTTCAATAACCTGTTTGCTACTGCATGTTTCTAACCTTTTTGTTCTTCAATAATTGCATGCGTGTTTCTTTTCATTTTTTTTCCCTCTGCTCAATCCATTCTGTTCTACTTGTGCTTCTATTCTAGCCCGGGCTTTCGGTTCGCACCCGGTGGGACCCCGGAAGAAGTGGACTGGCTTGGCGCGAAAATGCAGGTAACAGGATGAGGGAAAGGAAGAGTAAGAGTAGTCAAGTAGTAGCCCATGTACTTAACTGTACCTTACTGCACTCTGTAGTAGTATTTGGAATACTTGGAAGAGGAGTAGGAGAAGTGGGATTAGTAGAACACTTGTAATAGAAATACTAGCCAGTTGCGATACTTTGCCACCAAAATGATGAAGCACCCCGCAACCTCTCAGTGTCACACCGCCTAGATTCCGTGCGCTGCTTAGAATTGGCAGCTTAGGAGTGGCATGTGTTGAGAAAAGAAATGAGAGGGAGCGGAAAACGATGCGAGGCACTCTCGCCAACGTGCGCCTGTATGTTCACGCGCTCGTTGCCTACTTATCTCTGTGTATATATATTAGGTCGATGCGGCCAAGGCGGCCAACGTCAAGCACTTCGTCTTCGTGTCGTCCATGGGCGGAACCCAGGTGAACACTTTAAAAAATATGTGATTTCGTAACACATTAAATTCGAGTAGTAATAGGGACAATGTTGGCACGCATCGAATGCTGGACAGTAATCCGGCCTCCTTTCATTGGTTTCTCTCCTTGAAAAGAGAGAATTGCGCATTTCTATTCTTTCATTTCTGATTCATGGATTGTCTCTTTTCATTTGATCACTGAACACTATTAGCGAACCCTCACACATAATATGCTTTCAAAAAAATGCCCCCTGACCACCAACCACCCAACCACTAGCCGGGCAACTTCCTCAACACCATTGGCCGCCAACCGGATGGCAGTGGCGGGGACATTCTGGTCTGGAAGCGCAAGGCTGAACGGTGTGATAATTTATAACAATAAATGGGCATGAAGGAGGGCGAATCAACGAGAGAGGCGATTGAATAAGCCTGAAATTAGAAGGTGTTTTGAATGAGGAAGAAAAAAAAAGTGAGAGAAAGAAAGAGATTGCGTGTCCAAGCTAGCTAGCGGTTTTACAAGAGAGCATGAGAATCAATTCTCCTTCTTCTTCAACTGCGTTATATCTCGTCTCACCTACCCTCCCGCCCCTCCTCCTGTTTCTCCTACACCACTCAATAGGTACCTGGCCAGCTCCGGCATCCCGTACACCATCGTCCACCCTGGCGGGTTGATCGATGAGCCGGAGGGCGAACGCGAGCTAACTGTGGGCGTGAACGATGAATTGCTTGCTCAGTCCAACCGTCAGGTGTGGAGACGACCTCATCTTAGCTACTCGTCACACACACTTGTCTCTTTTGTCTTTACTTTTTTATATGCTCCTATCCTCTTAATGCTTATGCTCATTGTCTTTGTTTTTGATTCTGCTATAACACTTTCTGCCCTTTTTAGTAATCGTGTTTTCCCCTTTTTTTTCTGCTTCTTCTCGTCGCCACTACTGCTCCTGCATTCTTCATGCGTGCTTATGTGTCATTAGGTGCCGCGATCCGACGTCGCACGCGTGTGCGTGGCTTCCCTCATGCATCCGGAAAAATCCAAGAACAAATCCTTTGACCTGGCTAGGTCAGCTCAATCACTGCCCTTCGTGTTCTCTTCCTTGTAGTTTCCGATGACTGAATCCAGTTGTATAGGGACCAATTTCTACACTGAACACCTCTGGCTTCGCTACATTTCCCTTGTGACTATCGATGTTTTTATCCCACCTTTCTTTTGACATCTAACAGCAAGCCGAAAGACGCGCCAGATACAACCCCGACTACTGATGCTTCGGCTGTCTTCGACGCCCTTGGTGGAAACACGTGCGCTTACGACGTCGTGTCGGGCGCGCAGCAGCCGCCCTCAATTCCAGAATTGCGCTAGGAGGGAGTTGACATTTTTTTCGAATTCAGCACAAACTCATATTAGATACATGATATTACCATAACCCAACTGAGATCTATTACGATTCTAGTCGGGTTATAGATAATCGATTAAATCTCTTAGATCTAGTTCACGAGATCCTCTTATTCTATTTGCCATATTCCCTTATATCTTATATCTATATCGCGTATAATATCAGTTGCAGTAGCAATAGTAGTAGGAGCAGTAGTAAAAACGCATTCGATTTATTGTCGGAATTTTCGAATTCGCAGTCGCCTTATACTTGCGCTCTGTGCACCACATCTGTATTAAATAATAGCATTATGCCAACTCATCATCCATATTCCATCCCAAGGGCACTCAGCTTTGCCTTTTGTCAGATTTGTTCATTGTTCTGGTAGTTAAACTATCTCTATTTGTGCTGATATATTATGTATTTGGGAGTATAGATCATAGGTCGAACAATAAACATTGATCTACGCAGAACTCAAATTCATAAGTACGTAGAAGCAGATGCAGGACAGATGCAGGATACAGGTGCAGTGCGAAGAGGGGGGAGTATTTTTCTTATACTGATTCTGCACGGACGTGGTTTTTGGGTCAAAGGACAAAGGTAAATGGAATCTGGGAATCGCACGCGAGTTTTCATACAGCCCAGTCAAGCTTGTTCTACTCTGCAGAAGCCACATCCCTATTGAAGAGACAGATCTCTACAATGCCGGTACTTATTACGATTACGCATTAAATATCTTCCTGCGATGTTCCTGCGATAGACTGCAGCAGCTCTCATCAAACATGGCCATTAAATTTAACTGCGCGGCTTCATGTCCTTGATCAGCTGCTTTCTTTAGCCATCGCATGGCTTCCGGATCGCTTGCTTTCACGCCGAGGCCCATGTAGTAGAATCTTCCTAGGTGGTACTGGGCTTCAGCATTTCCTTGATAAGCTGCTTTTCGGTACCACATGGCTGCTTCTACGTCATTCTGCGCTACACCTCGGCCTAATGCAAACATCATTCCAAGATTCGACTGAGCCATCGCGTCCCCTTGCTCTGCAGATTTCTTGAACCAACGTACCGCCGCCACATTGTTCTGTGCCACGCCACAACCTCCCAAAAGTAATTTACCTAAAGAACACTCCGCATGTGCGTTACCTTGATCAGCTGCCTTTTGGTACCACCGGGCCGCTTTTGAAAAACTCTGTGCTACACCAAGGCCCTGTTCAAACATAACCCCAAGATTAGACTGCGCATTTGCGTTCCCTTGCTCAGCGGCTTTCCTGAACCACCGCGCCGCCTCTACATCGCTCTTCGCGACTCCAAGACCTTCTCGAAACATGCACCCCAAATCATATTGTGCTACCACATAACCTTGATTAGCAGCCTGTGCAAACCAATTTGCCGCCCCTAAATAACTCTGTTTTACACCGCGGCCACTCGCATACATTGTTCCAAGGAGATGCTGCGCCTCCATAAACCCTTGGTCAGCAGCCTTCCTGAACCATTGCGCTGCTTTGACATCGCTTTGTGCTACAACACAGCCATTCATAAATTGCAGCCCGAGATTACACTGCGCACCTGCAAATCCTTGATCAGCTGCCTTCATAAACCATTTCACTGCTTCCTCGTCACTCTGCTCCACGCCGCGGCCACTCTGAAACAGAAACCCAAGATTGCCTTGGGCTTCCGAGTCCCCTTGATTAGCGGCCAATTTGTACCATCGAGCTGCTGCCACGTCGTTCTGCGTCACGCCGAGTCCTTCACAGTGCATACTCCCTAGTTTACATTGTGCCTGTGCATGCCCTTGCTCCGCGGACTTCTTGTACCACTTGACTGCCTCCATATTGTTCTTGACCACACATTTACCTTCTATCAGTAAGGTCGCCATGTTATACTGCGCATGTGCGCAGCCTCCTTGCGCTGCAGTCCGCCAGTCGGATAGTGCATTGTCCAGTTCTTGTTGCGCCCATTCTGGAAGAGTGCTCCAAGATGCATAACCTCGCTCTATCAATTGGTTGACAACCATATATTTCCGTACCGCTTTTTCGTTGAGCTCCTGTAGCTCAGAAAGCAATGGACCACGGCATAAAGGGCACGCTTGCTGCACTCCGTACTTCCGCAATGCTGTTACGCATGACTCATGGAAGACATGAGTACATGGTAGTGCGCGCGCCGATATTTCAGTCAAAAAATCTTGACATATGGCACATTTTTCCGTTGTGATTGCTGTATCACCAGTACTGGAAGATGCGCCCTCGCCAACTTCCACAGAATTCTGGAGCCACAATGCTCGCTCAGCTTTGGCGATGCAATGCTCTCTGTGATCGGCCTTCCAATGAGCGCGCTGGCAGTCCCTGCTGCAGTACACCACGAGGCCGCATCGAGAACAGGCCGAAAGCTTGGGAGCACTGGCACTCCCTTCAGAAGCAAAACAGTTGCCACAAATCTTGCCGTTGAGGGTGGAATCTTTCTTGGATTTCTCTCCGTGCACGCTTTTGTCCGGCATTTGAACGATAGACTGAGCGTCTTACGAGAGTGGAAGCGAGAAGATAGTAGGCCCGCGTGGCAACCTGCAGTGTTAATATCACATAATCAAAGGAGAGAGTGTTACGCCTGTAGAAGTTCAAAAGATCAAACACCAAGCAGAACGCTGAAGCAGTGTGACATGAACTATTGATGAGTAAATTTCCAGTGCTTTTTGGTGTCAAACATGCACGCATACTAGTACCTGGTTCTGCTTCTTACACATACCTGCTTGTCCCGGTAGAGTCGCTATCTCTCAACTTGCCACTATTCTATTACATGTGCTGAAATTCTGATTCTGACTTGCTGATGAACGAATCTTTTCCCTACGAAAAGAAGACAGACAGAAGAGAAGCTTTTGTAGCTAAGTAGCATCTGATAAACGGGCACCGCAACCTGCTCACTTAGCGAAATACTGCACAGCTATAAACAGTGTTCCTGCGTCTATTGGCAGGCGGTGTCTGCAGGTCACGATGTTACTCATAGACTCAAAAATGATTTCATTTCAAAAAGTTCTTCTTCTTCTGTTTGTAACCATAACACCGTTATAAACCATCTGGGTCGTAATGTTCCTGCCAACAGGACTTGTCAGGCTTGTCAGCCAAACAGCCATAGCCGTCGTACTCAGTACTACAGAAGATATTCGGAATATCGGAAGTTGTAGTCTGAGCTTACGAAAGGAAGAAAAGCTTTAAGACATCACGCGGAACACCGATTCCTGACGCTTTGGGTGTCGTCGACGCCTTTGGTGGAAACACGTGCGCTTACGACGTCGTGTCCGGCGCGCAGCAGCCGCCGTCCATTCCGGAACTGCGCTAGGAAGTAGTGAAGGGAGCTAAGTATAATACCCTTGTGTGTTATATGATATACTCGCCTCAAGTAACGTCCTTTAACCATAAATGAAAAGCAGAATTTAATTGGAATTCATGGAAATAGGCAATATTTCTTTTTAAGATGAGACAGCTCTATAAACTAAGCTCTATGATTTATGAATGTTTGAGTATAAGTCGTTCGGTCTCCGGGCTGACTGGTCGAAACATAAGAGGAGTTCGTGTTTAAGTTTAAGTCGGAGTGTCTTCATAATCCGTATAATATATTTCTATTGATATGAATAAGAGTTAAGTTTTTACCGCCGCAACACAATATAGCACTAGACTACAATCCTAATTGTAGAAGAGGAAGATCGCAATCATAAACAAAATAGTTGTAGGAGAGATAGGGGAGCACACAACAGCGGTAAATTCGACCTACATATAAGTATAATGGCTGTAGGAGAGAAAGGGGAGCACACAACACTCAACAACGGCAAGTTCAACCTCTGTAACTTCCCCTTACAGGGGGGATCGATTTCTACACTAATCACGAAGGACTCCCAAATTATGTTTTGCCTTCGCGTGCCCTTGGTCAGCGGCCTTCTTGAACCATCGCGCTGCCTCAACATCGCTCTGAGCCACGCAACTGCCGTTTGCATAGCAGTATCCCAAAGTGTTCTGCGCCTCCGCGTGCCCTTGGTCAGCAGCCTTCTTGAACCATCGCGCTGCCTCGACATCGCTGTGTTCTGTGCTGTGACCGTGTGATAATAGGAGTCCCAAAGAGTACTGCGCCTCCACGTGCCCTTGGTCAGCAGCCTTCTTGTACCACTGCGCCGCTGATTTATTGCTCTGTGCTACGCCACAGCCTCTCTCAAACATCGTCCCCACATAAAATTGCGCATTTGTAAATCCTTGCTCGGCCGCCATTTCGTACCATCGCGCTGCCTCGACATCGCTCGGAGTTACGCCACGACCTTTTTCAAACACCAATCCCAGGTTGGCCTGCGCCACTGCATACCCTTGGCCAGCCGCCATTTTGAACCATCGCGCTGCCTCCACATTGTTCTGGGCCACACCACGACCTCCTCCGAATAAAATCGCAAGGTTACATTGTGCGATAGCAAACCCTTGCTCAGCCGCCTTCGTGAGCCACGAAAAAGCTTCGAAATCGCTCTTTGCCACGCCTCGGCCACTCTCAAACATTATCGCCAGGGAACACTATGCCACTGTATTCCCTTGCTCGGCTGCCATTTTGTACCATCGTGCCGCTTCAAAATCGCTCTGTGCGACGCCGCGACCAACTCGAAACATGTGTCCCAAGTTGGTCTGTGCCTGTGCATAACCTTCCTCAGCTGCTTTTTTATACCACGACACTGCATTCAAGTCATTTTGCACAAAGCCATGACCTATTCCAAACAATGTCCCCAATCGACATTGTGCCTCCGAATTTCCTTGGTTCGCGGCCTTTTCATACCACCAACCCGCTTGTGCGTTGCTCTGTGCCATGCCACGGCCTGATTCGAACAGAACTCCTAGTTGACGTTGAGCCTCCACAAACCCCTGCTCAGCTGCCTTTGTGATCCACTTCGCTGCTTCGTCGTCGCTCTGCATTACGCCTTGACCGGTTTCACACATGAGCCCTAGATTATATTGTGCCTCTGCAATCCCCAGATTTGCAGCTTCTTTGTACCATTGAGCCGCCGCCACATCGCTCTGCACCACACCGCGACCGGCCAGATACATATCCCCCAAAAAACTCTGTGCCTCCGCTAACCCTTGCTCAGCAGCTTTCTTGCACCATCGCGCCGCGCCCATGTTACTCTTCGCCATGTAACGACCTTCCCATGACAAAATCGCCAGGTTATACTGCGCCGACGCGCTGCCTCCTTCAGCTGCAGCTTGCCAGCCAGAAATTGCCTTCTTTAACTCATGCTGTGCCCATCCTGGGAGATGATTCCAAGATGCATAACCTCGCTCCACGAGTTGATCTACTACCATAAAATGCAGCGTAGCCTCCTCGTTGAGCTTTTCGGGCCCTGGAGGCAATGGAACGCGGCACAAAGGGCACGCTTGCTGCACTCCGTACTTCTGGAGTGCTGCTATGCATGCGCCATGAAATACGTGAGCACACGGTAAAGTGCATGCCGATGCATCTGTTAAAATATCTTGGCAGATTGCACATGTCTCCCCGGTTATTCCTGGTATGATAGTGCTAGGAGATAATACCACAGCATCGCCATCTTCTAGACTTCTAGAGGACACTTGAGCTGGGGCGCGCGGTAGGCCTTGGGGATGCAGTACAATTTGTGGTTTATCTTCCAATGCGCCCGCTGGCAATCTCTGCTGCAGTACACCACAAGGCTACATCGGGAGCAAGCCGAGAGCTCACGAGCACTGGCACTTCCTTTAGAAGCGAAACAGTTGCCGCAAATTTTGCCAGTGAGGGTGGAATCTTTCTTGTATTTCTCCTCGGGCATAGTACCCGGCATTTGGACGATAGACTGAGAGCGAATTACGAGAGTGGAAGTAGATAGTCGGTCAGTGTGGCAACCCGTAGCATGAATATCACAGAATGAAAGGAGAGTGTGTGTTACGTCAGTAGGACTTGAAGAGAGTAAGTGCAAAGCATAAAGCAGAAGCAACAGTGAACTATGAAGTAAATGTTCAGTGCTTTTTGGTGCCAAACATGTGCGCATAGCTGGTTCTGCTTCTTACATAATGCCTGCTTGTTCTGACCGAGTCGCTAGCTTTCAAGTTGCCACTATTCTATTACATGCGCTGATATCCTGATTCTGACGTGCTGATAAACTGATGAACTGATGAACGAATCATTTCTACGAGAAGAGAAGCTTTCGAAGCACCTGAGCACCTGTAAAACGGGCACCGCAACCTGCTCACTTGGCGAAATACTGCTCTGCAATCAACAGTGGTATGTACAATGTACAATAGATACTTTTTGGTCGTGGTCGGATAGAACATCAAACTACGTTGATCTATTTCTGTACTCCCTACTCCGTACTTACAGATAATCTCCTATTAGCCCTTGCTATCGGAAGTAGTTAGTAGCAAGGGTATGAAAAGATACCCTTGTTAGTAGTTACACTCATAAAAGGAAGTCAACCTTGAAGACGTTAGGGCTAAAAGACGCATGGGCACACGGATTACCGAACGAAAACTTTACAGAATTGAAGCCGGAAGTCGCTTCAGATAAGTAGAAGATCGAATACTAATAGACGGCTCCCAACTTCTACTAACCGGTTGCAAAGAGTCTACGCAAACAATATATATAAAGAAGTTCCTTAGGACGCAGGGCCTATCATGTCAACTGACTCCATTTTGGTTGTGCATCTCATCTGTGCTACTTTCAAACATGTCATAGATTGAACAATATTTTTGAATTTTGCACAGTGCCACACTTTTCATACTGCACTCTGAGAGCACTAGCTAGCCAGGGAAATGAATCATTTGCCCCTGATCATTCTAGCTGGTGTGAATATTGCTGGAGCTCTGACATCTGGTTCCACCAACGCGCCTTCCCGCTCTTACTGGCCTCCACTTCAAGACTCCCAATCGACACCCTCTGCAAGCTTGACGGGACCGCCGGTTCCGCCTACCCCCACTGAGGCTGTAGTTGCGTCAGTGAAAGATGCTTTCTTAGCAGCTCCTCGAAAGAATTACTGGCCACCGGCGGCATCCTTTGTGGCTTCGACTTTTGGCAACACTTTTTGGCCTCCGCCCAAATGGGGCGCTGCTTCGCTTCCACCGTCTACCACCACTAGTACTTGGACACCGCACCGCCAGGAAGGAGGTGTCAGTAGTGATTCCGAGTACTTCCTTGGCGTTAACTTTGCACTGGCAGAAGGTGATTCTAATCATCAACATAGTCAACTATCACATGCGGCAGATGTTTCGTGGGCTCAAGATGGCGCAATAGTGGCGTGCGTCGCCGCTGCACTGGCTTCCAAAACTTACTGGCCACCCTTAGCCGCCGGGCCGCAGCAGGAGCACCCAGCTACTATTTCGGAGGTAGAAGTAGCACCAGATTCCGCATTTGGTCTAGATATCGCGGAATTCGCAGAGTGTACAAGCCTCGAAGTGACTTCGCAACAAGCTGTCGTGAACTGCGATGGTATAGGGGCAGTAGAAGACGTATCAATTCAGAACGATCCGGAAATGACAAGAGTACTTCAGCTCTCGCTGTACCATGGCTCGAACTATGGGCAGCTTGATTCAAGTTCAAGAGCCCTCACAGACGAAGCTCGGATGGAAGAAGAACTTCGCGAACTCGAGGTTCCTCAAGCTGTCTTTTTAAGTCTCCCTCAGTCCCCTTTGCACAAAGTTTCGGTCCTTACTTACCTTATCGTAACATGTGGTCCTTATTTTTCTATCCAGTATGCTGCATCTTCCGCTCCTCCTTACATCTCCTTGATCTCATAATTGTCATCGCTAATTCTTTTTTTCATGTCGACGGTAGGTTCAACTCGTTGAAGCCAGGCGTACATTGAAAGAAACCGTCAATGCTGTGGTGGACATTGCCCTCCAAAACGAGCAGCTTTCGGTGCAACTCAGGCACGCGGAAGCGCTCATTGCGGAGTGCTATCTCTAGCCTTAGGGGCATTAAGCACGCACGCACGCACGCAACTAGGTCTTAGGAAATAGAGATCAAAGCAAGCAACCAGAACCAGGCTGTGCATTCGGCAAGTGAGGAGTTACGAAGTGCAGAGTTGTAAGCGACATTCAGTAGAGCCGCATGCAGCTTTCCCATCTAAAATCTTAACATTTCCTTGTCTAGAGCCCACCAGGCCAAAGGGTGGCATGAAGTCCTGGGTTCGAACTTCTATTTTATATCGGAAATACCGTACCTATATCGAAACGCGCCAGTGCCAGTAACTAGTGCTAGTAGTGGCGCTTTAAAAAGGGTAGATGGTTGTGTGTGTGAATTCATGAGCGCATAAATCGCAAGATGCGCCTCAGTGCAGTGGTGTAAAATAAATGAGAAAAGATGCAATTTCTGTTCGATTACTTCCTTCGGAATCGGCCCCACACTCCCTTTAAGCTGCCCATCAGGCCGAGTTCTTGCTGGGTCAAAGTGCCACTCTTATCAGCATCCAGCTGGTCGAACAAATCTCCTGCTTCTTCTTCGGTCAGATTCAGCTTATCGGCTTTTGCCACCACCTAGTGATGTGAAGAAAGGATGAAAGAGGTTTTAAAAAGAGTTTGTACCGTAATTAGGCAGAAGTCGCTACACAACAGTGCAGTGAATACCTAAGTGGGGGAGAGGTGAGGAAACTTGAGCAGGCGAGCACACATATACGCATACTTTAAAAAAAATAAAAACACTAGGCACTTTCATGCTAGTACCTCTTCGCGCGTCAGTGACCCATCGTGATCGCCGTCCAGCATTTCAAACAACTCTTTTGCGGTAGGTAATTTCTTGTTAGCTCCCTCCGCGGTAGACGTCTTTTCAATGGCGGCATCGCCGTCATTGTCCTCGTCCTCGACGGACGAGGGTGCCCCCAGAGGCGATTGCACCGCACTGGCTTTACTGCTGTTGCTGTCATCTTCTTTAGGCTTTTTGAACCGATTCCACACTCCCTTCAAGCTGCCCATCAGGCCGAGTTCTTGTTGGGTCAAAGTGCCACTCTTGTCGGCATCCAATTGGTCGAACAAATCTCCGGCTTCTTCTTCGGTCAGATTCAACTTATCTGCTTTTGACACCACCTAGTGATATAGATTATGGTATTCATGATGTGTTAGTAAGGAAGTAAGGCTTATGAAGGAGGCACACCATTCAGACATGTATCTTGTAGTAGGATGAATGAGAAGGAGAGCACGGCACACGAGTGAGACCCTACTAGCACACACTCAAGCAGGCAGGATGTACACATGCTTATCTGTTCAAAAACAGTGTCGTTTATCTATAGACCTCTTCGCGCGTCAGAGAGCCATCGTGATCGCCGTCCAGCATGTCAAACAACTCTTTCGCCGATGGAGATTTCTTGTTCGCCTTGCTAGGAGACGACGACGAGGAGCCATTGTCTTCTTTGGGCTTCTTGGAGCGGCTCCAGACTCCTTTCATGCTCCCCACGAGGCCCACTTCGCTCTTGGTCAGCGTGCCGCTGCCGTCGGCGTCCAATTCGTCGAACAATTTACCCGCCTGAGAGGGTGAGAGAAGGAAGGACGCGCACACGCGTGGAAGAATTATGGCCCCGCAAGCACGTTTACACACACACACACATGCATAAACACACTGTTCGAACGAACAAACAGTCAAAAACAGGCCCTGGTGCAAAAAGAAAGCAAGTATTTCCTCGAAAAATGAGCTGCCAACCCATAAAATATGTCTCTTAGTATTGAGCGCAAAAACAGAGTTATTGAATACAAAACGCTGCAATAAACTAGCCAGAATAATAAAACGCTGCAATAAGCTAGCTAGGACAGTCAATCAGTCAGCCAGCTAGCCACACATAAAATATACCTGCGAAATGCTGAGATCCAATTGGTTCGCTCCCGCAAGCACCTCGGAGCGGGTCAAAATGCCGTTTTTGTCGGTGTCCAAAATGGCAAACAGGTCGGCGAGCGAAGGGGTGCCCGCTTTGATGTTTTCTTTGGCCATTTCTTTGGTGGCCTCCTTCTTCGCCACGCTCCTTTGTTCGCTTTTCGAGCGGTACGAGTCCCACGCTCCCTTCAAACCACCCCACACGCCGAGTTCTTGCCTCGACAAAGCCCCGCTTTTGTCCGCGTCTAATTTGTCGAAAAGGGCTCCGGCTTCGGCCTGAGACAGTTCCAAACGGTACGACGACGCGACCACTTCCTCACTGTAGGATTTGATAATGAAATTAAAAAGTAGTGAGAAAAATGAAGAAAAAAGTGCCTCCAAAAATGACGCACTCGTCAGTCTATTCTATTTTGAGTATACACAAAAGTGTTCGAATCATCAATTTTTCTATAGTAAATTAAAAAATATATTTTGCAAGTGCACGGACAAAAATAGAAAGAAAAAGAAAAAAAAGAAGTTAGAGACAACAACGAGAATGCACAGAAGAGGATTTGATGCTCCAAAGCAGGCGCACATGTAAAGTACTCGTATATAGATCAGAGTGTTGCTATCATTGTCGCCCAATGGTGTACCGCGTCAGGGTGCCGTCGCCGTTGGTGTCCAAAACGTCAAACAAATCGTTGATCGAGGGCATCTTCTTCTTTTTGGGCTTCGTCGCTTTAGAAGGAGCAGCGTGTGGGTCGAGGGCGCCTGCTTTTTTCTTGAAGAGAAGCACGTACCTGTGAAGTGCAGAGAGTGCGAGAAAGAACACGAGCAAAAGAGAAGGTGAGAAAGCGCGGAAGGAAGAAGAGACGAGATCGGTGGGAAGCGAGTCTCCTTTGCATCTCATCTAAAAAGTTACCATATACTCTTGCCGAGAGTACCTAGTAAGAGGGCCAAATCTTTCCTATTTTCTTCCTTCCCATCTAGTATTGTAGCACAACTTACTGCACTCTCAGCACACACTCACACCCTCTTGTACCCACTCACATGTCTTTGATGCCGTTGAGCACTCCCATTTCCGACCGCGTGATGCTGCCACTCTTGTCGGTGTCGAGAGCATCGAACAAGTCGCCCGCCTCGGCCGCTGACAATTTCAGCAAATCGGCCGCTGCCACAACCTATGCAAAAGAAAAAAAGGCAAAGAGTGGGAAAGGATGTGGTTATAAGAGGACCAAGGAGAAGAATATTTTTCAACGGGGGAAAAACAAAGTGATTATTAGATGTTATTGATGTATAGCAAGTAAACAGTCTAACAACCGACTGCTCCTTAATTAATACTAAACCATCTCACCTCCTCGCGAGCCAGAGTTCCTCTCGATTGGGCAAGGAATTAACTATTGCTTTAGCTTATTCATGCACGTATTATACCAAACACACTACCAACCATCTCACCTCGTCGCGGGTCAGAGTGCCCGAGTCGTCTTTGTCCATGGCGTCGAAAAGCTCCTTGATGTTGGGGGGGCGGTCTTTCGGCAATTCTCCCCTT
>Ga0307979_1000278_pt1 | contig 34799 bp, 30 predicted proteins | sample OrgLakmetage1058_FD_201833 | JGI IMG/M metagenome (GOLD analysis project Ga0307979, IMG submission 201833) | Saline water microbial communities from Organic Lake, Antarctica - #1058 | ecosystem: Environmental > Aquatic > Non-marine Saline and Alkaline > Saline | place: Antarctica: Organic Lake...
ACAAGGCCAACATTAAAATGTCAAGACAATCCAGTTGACCTCACGCCCGATGAAAGCACTTGTTTGTCGCCCTGATATATCGTTCACGAAGAGCCGTGCATCATGAACCGGCAGCTCGGGTAGCAGCAGTGCTTCCTGTTTGCGCAGAATCAGTTCTTTTAAACGCCTTCCCTTCGTACCGACCGGAACCTGAATGTGAAAAACGAGGCGTAAGGACGTTGGGGCAATGTTTGAAAATAACCCTAGCCAAAAGTTAATCGAATGATGTTGCGATCAGTTTCCTTCGTTCAAGTGTCAATAAGAAATTGTTTAGTATAATAGGTGGCGCGTCTGTTTGCCTCAATTGCGAAGTCTGTGTAGGCTTCCTGAACGCGTTTCTCGGCGCCAATAAGCTGCGCTCTTGGCTTTATAATTTTCAGCTTCACGGTGCCCGGCTCGTATTCTTTTAAAAGGCGAGCTTCCCGTGAAAGGGCTTTAAGCCGTGCCTTCTCATCGAATTTCGCCTAGTGAGACCACGCGCCAACGAAAAGTATTAGTAAGGGCCCATTGATTATCAAATGCGAGGCAGCAGTGGGTATTCTTAGGACTTGAATTGATTCGTCTTCAGCAAGTTAATGACGAAAAAGCTTGTCATCGCACTGGAATTTAGATTGACAGAGTTTCGCGGCCCACAAACGACCTGAGATTTTCGCAAAGCTTTAAGCATTGCTGTGTCCGATGCATCCTGGATAGGTGTAACTGGCAAAGACCTTTGCCGTAAAGTGTCGGTCAAGCTCTCTAAGGAACGCGGGTTAGGATCTTCTTGAATGATGCGAGCTGCACGCATTTTCCTCGTAAATAATCCAAGCTAGACAAATTGTGGGTGGGTGGCTGCCCTCTGAGGTAAGTAAGTTTAGCGTTTAGCGTTTAGAGGCTAAGCGGGGAAGTAAGCGGTAGCGGCGTTTTTTAGCGGGCAAGCAAACAAAGGGGTCAAGTCGGTTCAAGAATCAAGAAGTACAGTACCGTAAGTCGTAAGTAGTTAATTCTTGACTTCAAATTCTGTATGATTCAGGTCGAATGGATGCATTATGGCCGAGCAGTTAGCGCCGACCACCGCATATACGTTTTCATCCCCCGAAGTTCGAATCCCAACTGTAGTGCTTTTTTTTCCCTTACTTGGTTACTAAGAAACCGTTCAGAGAGCTTAGCTTTCGACAAGCACCCAGTATAAAATGGCAAGATGGCCCACGCATGTCAAATAGCGGAAGTATTTGAAGCGAGGGAGATTACTCTTACTTCTCAAAGGCGAATTCACTTCCATGGCCACTTCGGCATGCGCGTCTAATTTTCTCCTCTTCTGATTTAATTTGCATCGCCTTTCCTTTCTGCCCATTAGCCCTCTACTTCCGGTCATTCGGGACCTGTTTCAGATTTACTTCCTCTTCGGCTTTTAGTTGCATTGCATCTCTTATCTGCTTGTTAGCCCTCTGATTCCGGTCCCTCGGGGCCCGTGTCGAAGAACGAATTTAGATTCCTAAATATTGCTTCAATTTATTTTCCATCCGAGATAGCATGGGCAATGAAGGACCAAAATTAAAGAGCTGAAAGACATTATTTAGCAAACTCAGGGTGCAACTCGACTCTCAACTTAGACCACCGACATTTCTTGTTATAGGCCGTTATCCTGTCTGTCCGTTACATATCCAGCTGTTCAGGGCTTGCGCAGTAAATCAGCATATAGATGGCTCCTTCGTCTGTGCTTTGTCGCATTCTCGACCGATTGGTTGTCCACAGATGACTTGGGGCAGGACGTTGGAGAATGCGCTCAAAAGTAAGGGCATTTCGAAGGATTTAGATGAGTGGATCGCCATTGCCAAGGACAGGTCGAAGTGGAGACAGCTGACTCACTCCATTCCCAAACCTCCTGATGCCTGATGGCTGAAGGACAATTGAATCACGTAAAAGGACACTCAGCCCAGTCAGACTTGTTCTGAAGGTTACATTTTTCTGTTGCTATTTGCCACAGTGGTGTTTCTTTGTATTTTTGGGGAGTATTAACTAGACTAGACTAGCTTTATCTCTTCTGCCCGATTAAATATCTGTCTTTGGTATATGCTTGCAGCAGGCACTGAAATTTCTGTATCGGAGTCCCCAGTAAGTACTTACATACTTACATAAGCACAAGTTCAGGTGCCCGCGCGATGCACGGTTCAGGGGCAACTTGTTTCGGTGTCTGTACAGCAAGTGCGTGCCCTTAGCGCCTTGGTGCGCGAGGTGCCCGTGAAGGAGTTTTCGGTGTCTGTACAGCAAGTGCGTTCCCTTAGCGCCTTGGTGCGCGAGGTGCCCGTGAAGGAGTTCCCCATGCAGTGCCCGTGGTGTGTGCCCCTTCCTGTGCCTGTGGTCCGATTTTTCTTTCAGTAAAATCTGGACCGTCGGTAAAAATGTGATGAAATATGCAACGGACAAATGTCACCGTGACGGGTGTGACGAACGGAACTATAAAGGTGTGGAGGTACTAATATGTATTACGTACCTATAGTAGATAAAGGATGTAGTACAGCAACTCACTAACCACTCATCTTTGTGATGCACGACATTCACCACTAAACGCACAGGGAGACAACCGTGCATGCAGCAGCGCAACTGTGGCTGCACTCGCGAGTACGTATATCTGTCGCCTGTGTTTTGATGCACGCGCCCACGCCCACAGTGCCCGCGTTGTTCATCACCAAAACCGCCGATTTTTGACACAGGCCCCTAAGGGCCGGAATAGAAGGCTAACAGGAAGAGAAGAAAAGCAAAGCAGCGCAAACTGAACTTATTAAGAAGCTATTCAGGCGCTCATGCCCGAGTGGCCACGGAAGTGATGATAGTGGTCCAAAGTAGCACGCTCCTCCGTGTGTCACCGTGCTCTGAGAGTGCAGCTCAAAAGAAGAGTTTCCGCCCGCAGAGGAGGGGACTGCAACGAAGTCCCTCAGGCGATCCAGAAGAAGAGTCGCCCATCCCCGAGTATTTACATGAGCCCATTTGCGTGCAAGCTTCTGTCTGATCAAGGCTTTGGCTTCCGAAAAACCAATGTTGTAGGATGCCGTGTGTTTGCGATTCCTTTCCCGAGCGACGAGGTCCAAGATGAGGCTGATTTTTCTCCCCCAGTAAAATGAAGTATCAAATGAAGCGTCAGACAAGTACAAAATTATTACTTGAGATCTCATGGACACTCAGCCCAGTCAGACTTGTTTTTGAGGATTCATCAAAACGCAGCTTTATGCTATTTGTTGTTGTTTCTTTGCAATTGGGGAGTGTAATCTAATCTTATCTCATGGCTCATGGGCATGCGTACGACGTGGCGGTGTGCAAAGCACAGTGGCGAATCCTATCGGGGTACATTCGCAACACAATCCAGTAAGAACTACAGAAGTGGTGCCATATAGTTGGCAGTACATAAAAATTAACTCCATTTTGAAGTCACCTCCTTAGAATGCACTCTAAATTGGTATGATGTTCCTCCATCCTCGCACTTGCGCAAGAACACGCAATAATATGCTTGTTGTCCCAAAATTCATCTTTTCCTATGTGCATGACTATGCACCCTAGTCGTTCCAACGAAATACCCCACAACCAAGTAGTTCCAGCACCCCAGGTGTTACTCGTGGTTCGGAAATAACCACAGCATACTTCTAGATTTGGGCTGATGGCAAATATGTCGTATATGGTCTCAACTAGGTAGTTTCTTGATGATTAGGAGACGAGCGCCGTAAGTGAATTTGTCTCTATATATGAGTTCAATTTTGGCACAAGGAGTGCTCTAGTAGCTGGTAGGCGTATGTCGGGATATGGAGGGGTGGAGGGTAATGCACCAAAGATGGAAGAAGCCGTCACAGGACATGATTGGTATACTCAGACAACATTTTAGCGCTTCGTTGCGATTTTAAGTCTGTTGCGTATGCCCCCCCCTTCTGTCTATCTGCGGCTGTGCCTGCACTTTCCGCCGCCGCCACTTGCTGTTTCTGCATCTACACCCTGACCTGGAGTCTGCAGTTACTCGTGTTTTGCAAGAGTGGCACATCAATGGAATGTGCACGGAAAACCTGTAGCACCGCATATTCATTTCTGATTCCTCTGCTTAGAGTGAACGCCAGGGCTGAAATACTAAAGAGGAATCACTCGATCAAAGCTCACGCTGGCGTTCACTCTAAGCAGAGGAATCACTCGATCAAAGCTCACGCACCAGCAAGTACTGCAGCGCAGTTGACCGCAAATCCTGTACAATATGTAGGTCGTCCAAATTGGAGCAAGAAGAGCCTCAGCTGGAGACGTCGTGGCCAGTGGCATCAGTACGATGCCAATGCAGTTGAAGTTGTGGTTCCTAAGTGGGATCGGTTGCAACTGAGCCACGTATCTTTCGCCTGCAGTCAAGTCTAGGTGCAGAGGGTCAGCTGTGAGTACTTTGCGAGTAGGGTTCACGCATACATTTCAATTCTACGTCAGTAGTTGTGGGCTGCCACCCCCATATCCTCGCTCTCCCTGCTGGTGGATGCTGGGTTGGCACAACATCCCTCTTAGATAGCATAAAATTGATAGCGGTCATTCTCACCTGTGAAATATGCTCCGCTCGAGTTGAATTAAGCGTTGGTGCAGTTTGTCGGCTGCGTATTAATCACGAGTTGGGTCATGCATAACAGTGTTACTTGGAAGTGTTCAAGAATAAAAGGCAGCACGAATTGAGTCTGGCAGCGTACAAATTAACTTGAATTGAAGCCCATCTGGCAGTGTACGAATCGAAACTGCGTTATCTTAGTTAGCGCGCTTCAAAAGAATTACACTTGCACTTCGTCCTTGAGTTGTTCCATTTGTAATGCATCATCAATGTGGCAGCATGTGGGTTAGCTAAATTTGGAGTCATTACTAGTAGGACAATGGCAGGTCTAATTGTTTCCAGGGAGTAATAACAGTCTACTGCTGGAACTTGCCACTGCGCCCATCTTATGCTAATTGATCAAGATAAGACACGTTCGGTTTGGCACAGGGATATAGAATGCAGAAGCAAGTCAGTTTCTGTGGCTACTTTCTGCAAATCCCGAGATTAAAGGCGACCTTTCTCTGCCCCCATCCGAAGTTCTTTTCACAATGGTGGGTACGTTGGTGGTATTCGCTTTGACGGTTGCTCTCGTGCAGCATGCACTTTCCTATTCTCCGCAGATCCGCATAAAGCCCAAACAGATGCGCGATTCTCTGGTTAAAAATCCTCCTGTTGCAGAATACGTGCTTCAGCGCTTGGCGGTAAGTTGAACCAGCCTATTGTTGCTTTATGGATTGGTGCTTATTTTTGTTATGGTTTCACCTGCCTTTTCTATTCTCCTGACGTAACAGGATTTGGGTATTAAAAAGTGCTTTGGTGTCCCAGGTAATAAAGCTCGAAAGCATAACACATCAGATAGTAATTTCAAGGATGGTAAACGTATCTGTTATATATGGCAACAAAATAAAATTTTACTTAAGGAAGAAACATGTTTTGCTTTGCTTCTGTTTCATATAACAGTTTATTTATACTTACATTTATTTGACACCTTCACCTTGAATAATAAATCAAAGGTGACTATGCCTTCTCCATCAACGATGCTGTCGAGAACGTCGATGGACTTGATTGGGTAGGTAATGCCAATGAGCTCAACGCAGCTTATGCTGCTGATGGATACGCAAGGGTTCACGGCGCAGCAATTTTGTCAACGACATACGGTGTTGGTGAGCTTTCGGCCATCAATGGAGTTATGGGCAGTCGCGCCCATCGCCTTCCAGTCTTCCACGTTGTTGGAATGCCGAGCGAGCGGATTCAGCGTCTCGGTCTTCCCACTCATCACAACCTTGGAGACAACAATTACGAGAGATTTCAAAGCATCTCAGCATCCGCTTGCTGTGTGCATGCTGTGTTGACACCCGAGAATGCTGTTGATGAACTTGAAAGAGTCATACGGGAGGCACTACGCCATAGTGCACCTGCGTACATAGTCATGAGCGAACTCAGCGGGTACGCACCCATTCTTAGTGAGCCTATTAAGGGTTGCTCCGTCAGGGAAGTGCAGCGCCAGAAGAGCAGCCCCTATGAACTCGAGGCTGCTGTGGAAAGCATTGCTAACAAATTGAGTAGTGCTTCAAAACCGGCGGCAATTGCAACTAGCCTCCTCCGTCGATACGGAGTTGCAGATCTTGCATCCGATTGTCTAACCCATTTGAATCTCCCATTTGCCCAAACGGCCAACGATAAAGGTACCTGAAATTGTCGTAACGAGTGACATTCTAAATCCTACAAATTTAGAAGTGTATAATCTTGAACTTGATTCTGGCAGGGACCCTTGACGAATCTTTACCATTGTATAATGGGATGTATGCATGCGATATGAGTTCGCCTCCAGCAGTTCAACAATTCGTGGAAAAAGCGGATCTTCTAATTGAGATTGGTTGCGTTGTGAAGACAGAATTCAATATGGGCATGTGGTCGAATTGCGATGAGTCCATGGACCAGGACAATTATATCGGGATTCACCACAATTGGGTTCAGGTAGGAAGGAATGTATTCGTAAACACGGCTATCGAAGACGTTTTGGAGGGTCTAAAACAAAAGGCAAACCCCATCGACGACAAAGAAAGAATTGCACTCCCAAAGGAATTTCTTCCGCTTGTTGGGAGTGGAAACGATCCTGTGACCTCCGAGAATTTTTACCCGCGCCTTCAACGCGAACTCAAAGGTGGAGATACTCTAGTCATAGAAACTGGAACATGTATGCTGCATCTCAACAAGATGGTCCTACCAGGGGGTGTCAGTGCGGAAAGCCAGGTATTTGCTAACTTATTCACTTGAGCAACAATCCTCTTGAATCTAACTAAACTTTGTAATCATTGACATTAACCCACTTGATTGTTCTGAAGGGACTTTGGGGGTCAATTGGCTGGGCTACCCCGGCATGTCTCGGGGTTGAAATGGCTAAGGAAGGGAAAGGGCGTACCTGGTGTATTACTGGAGATGGCGCTCATCAGTCAACGCTAAACGACATCAGCGTGATGGGACGCTACAATGCAAAGCCTATAATATTTGTACTCAATAACGGAATTTATGGTGTTGAAGACGTGTTAAGCATGCGTGGTCATGAATACGACGATCTCGCCTCCGTAAATTACCACATGCTGCCTGAGGCACTTGGCTGCACAGATTGGTTTTGTGCGAAAGCCAGCACTGTCCAAGAGCTTGACGATGTTTTCGAGAAACTTCGAAGTCACGATGGGGCTGCCTACATTGAGGTAATCGATGATTATGCCTAATTACTTGCATATTTTGTGTTCACTTTACCCACTTCTAAGGTCATGATCCCTAACGAGGAGAGCCAACCGTATTCAAAAGGAATAATTGACCGTGCCTATAAACTCGACACTCCCAGCCCTTAAGTGTGTGATGATCATCCACCTTTTGACGACTTCATTTCTTTTGAGTTAGCGCAACAATTCTTTGCCGTCCGAGCTCTTCATTGACCTCGCCTTCCTTTCATATCCTTGAATGTCTGAATATTTGCATATCCATGAGTACCACGGTACTAATTTTGCGGCATTGAAAAAGTGTACTAAAGAATCAAAGTATATCTAATCTTTCGCAGATAATCACTAAAAGATAAATCTCCAATGAAGCATCCTTGAGTTGGACCTTGAAGAGTCGCTCATAACTGTGTTCCATGTTGATAATTAATATCCTGATTTAGATTAGTAGCAGATTTATAATAACGATGTTGTCGTTGATTAGCCGGCCTAATGTGTATGAGTTAAAAATTTGCATTGACATGTACTAGAAATAGAGAGAGTCTCGTCTATAAAATGTGCAATGTATAGGACCACACCCACGTGCAGTAACAAAATATGTAAAAATACTGTGTTGCTCACTACTCGCTTAGTGTCTCTTTATCTACCCCATGTAGTTGTGGAGCGCACTCCTCGTGAAAGAAAGGTTGTTCATTTGCTGCCGTGCACATTCGCAACACTGGATGAAAACGAGGTAGCATCGACGACAAACCGATACATCACATCCGATTTGATAACGCGCTCGTAACATTCATTGATATCGCTCGCTTCGACCAACTCGATGTCGCAGGTGATTCCGTGCCGATTACAGAAATTGAGCATTTCTTGAGTTTGCTCAATGCCACCAATTTTGGAGCCCGTGAGCACCTTCCGGTTCCCTACGAGCGATGAGGCTGAAACCTTCAATTTTCCAGGAGGAAGGCCGACAACAACATACTTGCCACCAACACGAAGCAAATTCATGTAATTACTAAGGTCGTGCTCAGTGGGCATCGTGTCTAAGATAAAATCAAATGATCCATTAGCTGAGGCGATACTTCCTTCGTTATTTAAGTCGATGAAGTTGTGAGCACCCAAATGGTCCAACGCACTTCTCCGCTTGGAAGAATTGTGAGAGATTGCTGTTACATGGCAACCAAGTGCTTTTCCAATCTTGACTGCAACGTGCCCAAGACCTCCGATTCCAATGATTGCGAGGCGCTGATTTCCAAGGAGTCCATTCTTCATAAATGCCCCGTAAGTTGTGATGCCGGCACATAGTAGAGGGGCCGCTGAAGGAAGATTCATCCCCTGCGGAATTTTCAACACGAACTTTTCGTCAACGATGATGGATTCACTGTATCCTCCATAGGTGACATTTCCGCGCTCGACACAGTGCGGATGCTTGAATTTGCTGTTGTACGTAAAGACTGTTCCGTTGTCTTCACAATACTGCTCCTCGCCGGAGCGACAGTTCCGACAATTTCGGCAAGAGTCCACCTTTTGAATAAAAAGCATAAGTTACTGATATGAAATCGAAGGTGAAATGCATGCATCATCAGCAGTCTGGCATCTCATGTTTCGTCCTGTGATAAGGATTACGCACCATACAACCGACACCAACAGCGTCTCCTGGTTGGAACGAGGATTCCACGAGCCCAGTTGTAACGACGACTCCCACGATTTCATGCCCAGGTACCATGGGAAATGTTCCAGGGCTCCAATGATTGCGAGCCTGGTGAATGTCAGAGTGGCATATCCCTACGAACTTGATCTGAATCGCCACATCGCTTGGCCCAAGTGCCCTGCGAGTGATTTCATACTTTTCAAATGGTGCACTTGCGTCTTTTACCATGAAGCAACCACTTTTAGTCGGCCGAGCAAACGCTCCAGGGTCCTTCAAATTTTCTGTCGGTTTAAACGAAACCATCTTATCCATTTTCTTGGTAAAAGAACAACAGATAGTGATTTGACAACAATCAACTCTCAGCAGTCTCTTGAATTATTGATAGAAAGTGACTGAAAGTCATCCTCACTCTAATTTCCTTGTGCGCTGAGCGCATCTACTGGCATTTAACGGTTTTTTGGGCTTGAATTGCTAAGCTCACCAGAGTAGTGCGAAAACTCAAGTGTCGTGGAGTTATCATCTGGGGAATCTCATTGACCAGGCTTCCTTTGAAAATAAAGGCAAGACAAACAGGTGGGCTCTTTGGTTTTCTGATCTTCCAAAATACGGCTTTCGAATGAATGGTCGATGGCCAGGGTGTGTTCCAATGATGTCTTCCTGTTGCCTCGACTCACACTTCGATCGCAGTTGCTGAATCCGCAATGTTTGTTGCTCGTGCTCCTCGTTATATCAGCTTCCTTATCTGGCGCTCTGCCTCGCGTCCGCTCCTCGTCTCGCCATTATAGTATTAGCGAATATCTGAGTATAAGCTGCTTTGCTTTGTATTTCTTCCCGTTAGTTGTCTGTTCCCGGCCCTTTGGAGCCCCTGTTTGAATAAGATAAACATTTCTCTTGAGTAGCACTCTCAGAATACGGAAGAGCGAGCCAATTGGACCGCTACCATCACTTCTACGGCCACTCGGGCATTTGTCTCGCTTACTCGCTTAACCCCTCTTCTAGTTCTAGGATCTCTTTGAGTCTTAAGCTACTTTGCTTTGTCTAATCCCGGCCCATGGTGCCAGTGCCAAATAAAGCCCACATACATCTGGATTACGAAAACGACATATTTTTTGCTTCTTTCCTTTTTATCTCCACCTGTTAATTTTCTTATTCTGGCCCCTCGGGGCCTGTGTGAAAACGATATTGGTCAGCACGTCAAAATCCCAACTTTCGTCGACTCCATCCCAGGCGCCTGATTCATATCCATGTGGTGTCTAGCTCTAATGAATCATGGCATCCTCGGCTCTTGAGTTGTCCCCCCTTTCCAAGGCGTAGTCTAGTAAGCCATTTTTTTGAGCCACTCAGGGTTGAAGTGTGACTTTCTTTTTGAAGCGGTCGTTGTTTGTTGTTGGTTGATGCCTTGTTGCTTGTTGCTTGGTGTTGCTTGTTGCCCATCAAGAACTGAAGATATTGGTAACTTATTTAGTTGATACAGTAACTCTGGCTCTAGCTAGCTAGTAGGCTCTGCGCTATGCATTCGAAGTAATAGCCATGCTTAGCGCCCCTATGTTCTACATCTTTCCAGCAGTTGTGGCTGCTGCTGCTTGGCTAGCGAGAGCATCGAGGCGGCAGAAACCGGTCGCGGGGTTGGCTCTCTTCCTTTTGCTGAACGCTACTGCGCTCTATGTCACTTGGAATGGTCTCGGAGTAGCTGCGCCAGCAGAAGCAGTGCACAATTCACAAGAACATCTTTTACCAAGTGCAGATTCATATCAAGGTGATACTGACGATCTTGTGGATTTGAATAATCCGGTGACGGTGAAGAGCCGGGCGGCCGCTATAGGTCACAGCCTTCCAACTGCTCAGCCAACAGCGTTCCAGGGGTTGTCCCTCGCAGGCGCCACGGGCGACTCATTTATGGGATTTGGAGGTATGATGAAGAAAGCATTCTCTATTATTGCTCCAATGTCACGGTCTACTGATAGACGAGATCTCGAGGCAAATTCTATCGACGATGCGGACCCTTCAATTTCTATTCCTTTAACAAGCCTCTCTGATGAGCCGATAAGCCGTGTACCTACGTCTAATATTCCTGACGAGCCGATCAGTCGTGTACCCACTCCTAATATTCCTGACGAGCCGATCAGTCGTGTACCCACGCCCAATATCCCTGATGAGCCAATCAGTCGTGTACACACTCCTAATATTCCTGATGAGCCGATCAGTCGTGTACCCACTCCTAATATTCCTGATGAGCCAATCAGTCGTGTGCCCACGCCCAATATCCCTAATGAGCCGATCAGTCGTGTGCCCACGCCCAATATTCCTGATGAGCCGATCAGTCGTGTACCCACGCCCAATATTCCTGATGAGCCGATCAGTCGTGTACCTACGCCCAATATCCCTGATGAGCCAATCAGCCGTGTACCCACTCCTAATATTCCTGACGAGCCGATCAGTCGTGTACCCACTCCTAATATTCCTGATGAGCCGATCAGTCGTGTGCCTACACCCAATAGCCGTGATGAGCCAATAAGCCGTGTACCCACGCCCAATATTCCTGATGAGCCGATCAGTCGTGTACACTTTGAAGATAACGCCACTGCCATCATTAACAGGAGTGTCAGTGGTCTTAGAAGCGGCCAATTGCATTGGGCATTTGTGCTTGAGACCTGGGCATTCGCACCGTTACTCCTTCCGAATGGTGGCAATAGCACACTGTTGCCAAAGCCCAGCTTTCCGGAGGCAGCGTTTGCCGAGTACGCGCGGTCAGTAGTGGTAGCAGTAGATACGGCCTTGCGACACGGGCGTGTAAAGCCCCTTTGTTACGTTTTAGACCATGATATAGCAGGGCTTCACGAGCCAATCCATACAAGTCAGGACGAGACCACTAGAAATTCTTCGAATTCGCTTGACGTTTTGCCGTTGCCTGTGCGCCGGTTGCTGCTCTGGCTTCGCTCCAGAAGCGTCCCCGTGTTGCGGCTTCGCCCGTCTTGGTTGCATACTCCCAACGACCACATGGATCTATCTCATGCTGGCGGCAATGGGCTATCTCGTCTGGCTGAATTACCTTTGGTTCGGGCAGCATCATTCTTGGGAGTGGAATCATCGGCATTAGCTGAGTGCCTCCATGGAGCGCCCTGGGCAGCCGGTGCTCCTGGTTTGACTCGCTTAAGACAGGACATTCACAACAGTGGCAGCAGTGATTATCATAGCAATAGCAGCAGTAGTCATATAAGTAGCCGTAGTAACAATGATACAAGTAGCAATTTAGATGCAGGTTTTGCGTGGGCAGCTCGTGAGCGTCTATGGTGGCGTGTAGCAGAGCGCTTGCTTCCGATGGAAATTCCTTCGGCCTCAAGCTCGCATGGAAAGAACCGTGAGAATAATCTTGGCGTTTACGGTGAAAGCCATTTAAGTGCCATGAATGGTCGCAAGGAAGATAATTTCGATGGGGCTATTGGCAACAGTGACGATGACCAGTGAGTTCTCAAAAGAATTCAATTTCTACTGTCTCATTCAAGCATAGTGCTACAATGTAATTCCTATATCATAACTTAATCGTGACACACTATTGTACTTCTTCTTTTTTGACTTGCACAGATACATACTGTACTCGGCACCACATGTATTGTTTCGGCAGGGTCATGATGCGCTCGCTGTGTCGCCGCAATTGTTTGGGGCATTACCTCCCCTAATGACTTATGGGCGTGATTTACCTGACCACTCATTGAACAACAATCCCTCATTGCGAGCTCAGATGAAGCAGTCGATGCTTGGGCTCGGGTCTCACATGGGAGAAGGGCCTAATGGCGCAACAGGTCTGCAACAAGGGGGAAAACCTTTAGACTTGATTGCGTCTCCAGGTGCACCTCGTCTGCTCAATGTAGCAGCGTTGAGAGAAGCACACAGTGGCTTCGTAGACTTTGTTTTTGATAACCCCGACAAAAAGGCAAACACAACGGCAGCAGGCGCCTTCAATAGTAGTAACGCTACCAACGAAGATAACTACGCCATACCAAGCACGCTTGCTTCGCAGCATTTTCGTCGTCTTCACGCAGCAGGCGTCCACAACAGGCAGCAAAATAGCACAATAGATCTCTTGTTTTTGCGAGCAGAAACGGCAGCAAGGGCATGGGCATTGGCGGGGATGTCGGACGCAAATGGGCTTGGCGACAAGCAACCTGTCAAAAAAATCAGTGAAGCTCGGCTGAATACAGCGCCACAAGTACCAATTCCGTGGCGTGGGTTGGAGGGCGCCTACAGCGCTTACTTTCAGGTGAAGACTTCTCTTTTCATTCTAACGAATCATCATTTCGTACGTGCATCGTTCTTAACACGGCATGTTCGTCGTGGGTGATTTTGTATGATTTCTCAACACGTCAATTGATATTCACAGGGCCTTTTGACTCCAGTTCAGAGCGCTCATTTCGCTCAACGGCCACACCGCCCTTTTACGCCTTCCACGAGAATAGTCGCTTTCACTCCATTCTTGCCACCGAGACTTTACCAGGTATACTCACTTAAATTGTACCATCACACAGTGATCATATGTTACCGCACTCCTTAGTTAAGTACACTCCGAGTTCGCGCTCGATCGATATTTATTCTCATTTCATCAGCGTATGTCTTGTACTGATATTTGTTTGTGCCTTTGCATGTACTTCCTTGTAGTGTTATCGCACACATGGCAAGATTGTCCCGCCTTACGGTCATGCATGGAGGACGAGTTCGCAGCAACAACAATCCTTGAATATTCTGGCTACAACAAGTTCCCTGAGCAAGAAAGATGCGGGAAATATTCTTGAGAAATGTCTGGATCTTGATAGGTAAAAATCAAGCTCGTATTTCTTACAAATTGTGCACTTTTATCGCAACACCAATTTATAGATTCATAATAATCAAAGAATATCCTTGAGCTGCTCTTGATTTATGTTCTGTAGATCCGCGCCTTTCCGTATGAACGTCAAGGCTGATTCGAGCAGAACCCAAAGTGAGAACGCAAAAAGCGGCAATGAAGAGGAACAACGGGGGCGGCGCCGTCTGCTGAAGAAACGATTGACAGAAGAAGAACGAGCTATCGAAGAAGCCGAAGAAATAGACCAAGAATTGTTGCTCAATGGAGATGGGTCTCCGATGGCGCTCTTTCTCAAAGATAAAGCGGGGCTAGGTGGGCGAGGGTTCGAGAAGGGGCTGGCAGCTCTCGGCTACAGGGATGAGTCGCAGCTCTTTGCGGCTTCCGTGACTGACCTATCTGATAAGGTATCATTTTATAGTTGAAATGGTAAAATGCATGGCTGTTTTTGTTCCCAGTCTCATATCTGGCTCTAATTCATTACCTCCTATCAGGCGCTGACGGATTCGTCTGTGGGCATGTCGAAAGTGGACCTTCGGCGGTTTCGGCGAGCGGTGAACGAGGCCATGAAGGCAGACGCTGATGCAGTAGCTGCAGCCCAGGCCGCCGCTGCTGAAGCTGAGAGGATACAAGCTGCTGAAGTAGCTGCAGCTGCCGAGACAGCGGCCAAAGCAGCAGCAGCGGCGGCCAAAGAGGCAAAAGAAGGCCCGCCCAAATGGAAGCTGCAGGCAATGCCCCCACAGGAGATGCTGAAAGAAGTGCTGACGTGGCGTTTTCCACCCAATCCCGAAGAAGCTGATCCCGTCTCGGGCGAGCCTGGTGAGTCTAGGGGCCTACAAGTGGTAAAGCACAAAAGTTGGATCGTGTGCGGATCTCGTGCGGTGCACACTTGTTGGTCATTCTTTCTCGGCGTTGGGTTGATGTTTGAGCATTTTCAGTTTTCTGAATTGCATTTTATGTGTACCATAGTGCAGTCAATTCGGGAAATAGTAGACAGTAAAATGTTCTCGTATGCCTATTGCCTGGAAATCATGTGCGCCTTGCGAAGTTTCAGTATTCTCGTCTTGGATTTTCCTTTGTTGTGTGAAATTCATCCAATAGGACCCCATGCGTGCACATACTTGGAGTTGATTGCTGCTATTAAAGTGGCTACAGGGAAGGCATGGCTCACAGCTTATAAACCGAACCATGGGGGTCTCGTTGAATTCTTGAAAAAGTATGTTTTCAATTTGACAATAGCTGAGCATATAGAATTGAAGTTACGCCACTTCTATGTGCAGCATAAACCTAGGAGGATAGAGATTGGCACGATGTGCAAATTCTTAGAATGCAAATGATTTAAGCTTACTTGTTTCATTGTATCAACCTTGTGATGTCTGCATGGTTGCCCCAGGCACCCTGAGTTGTTTTTGTGGGACGGCGAAAAGCAGCGCATTGAACTTGTGACACCCGGAAGGGCCGTTAACATTGATAATAGCAAGCCTTTGACTGAATCTCTCAGCCTTCCTGTGAGCGATGCAACAGTCAAGAAGAAGCCTTCGATTGAGTCGAGCAATGATGACGGCAATAGCGAAGAAGAAGTCTTTACCAAACGAATACTTCCCAGCGGCGATGCTACTTCAAGCGAAGTTACATCTGTTGGTTCAGATCATGATGCAGATGCTATAGGTGCAGTGTTTGGATGGGCTTCTCCTCAGGTTCAATCACTAGATGAGAGTTCAAATGAAAAAGTAAATCAGGGCGTCTTGGATACTTCTGCAGCTCAAACGGACCGTGCTGAGGATGAGAGAGAGATGAAAGAGATCGAGAAGGAAACAGGTCAAGATGATGGGTCCCAAGCAGATGGAGCTAACGGTGGTACAAGAGACAATGGTATAGGTGTCAACTGCGAAGGCTCTAGCTGTGTTGGCTTGAAGGCCATGGATAGCACAACATTAGCAGCTCTCAGCGAAGACAACACATGGGATGCACCTTTCACTTCCTCTATCGCCAGTAGTGACAAGAGTAGCCCTAAGCGCAGCGGCAGCTCAACGACCAAGATTGGTCTCAGCAGTGGCGGTCGAGTCGAAATGAAAGTGTGTGACCGTTATATGGCCGAATTTACTGCAGCAGAGGATGTTGTCGGAATGCGATCATTGCTACCTTGGTTGCTTTATGGTCACGAGCGAACACCAACTATTGCCAACACCACCACGATTATTCAATCTTCTGTCGCCCCCACCTCCTACGAGCGTTTGTTCGGACTGCATTGCGGAGCTTGCGAGGAAAGTCCAATGGCGGGAAGCGGGAGTCCTCTTAGCGAACACCATCCTGGATTAAACGGTGCAAATATAGCGGCAAAAAGCAATGTACCCACTTCTGGTCTCATAAACAGTGCCTTGCAGACATCTTCGAGAGTATTTGACCGCTTAAAATTGGAGAAGGACAATTTGCTTGCAGCTTTCGAATCTCAACTAGATGCAGCGGTAAGTAAAATCCTCATGTCTTCCCTTCCTGCCTCTATTTTTCTTTGTCATTGGTGACGGCTCAAGAAGTTACACAGGAGGGGAGAAACTCTGAGGAACTTTAGAAAGAACACTTCAATGGGAATCTTGGGAAAAAGAATGTTTACGTCATACCCACTTGTTTTGCAATGTTCCGCCCTAATTAAATACACACACCAATATAGGTGATCCAGCCCGATTTTGCAGCCTCTGAAACTGACACGGGGAGCTGGAAGCAACACGGGGGCAAAAAGAAGGGCCGAGACACGTCTGGGCAGTGGCAACTGAAAAAAGCAGCAGCGGCTGCAGCGGGCGGTGCCAATACTTTCATGGGTAGTTCTGCCAACAGTGGTAGTAGTGGCACAGCTGTTGGCAGTACTCCAAGTAGTACCAGTGCCTTGAATGCAAAGGAATTATCATCTACATCTTCGTCAAGTTCTTCAAAATGGGCTCAAGCGCATGCAGATGCTTCCACAGCGATTAGCGCTGCGGTGCAGACCAGTAAAGTTGCCAAGCTCGTCGAGTGGCCAGAAGCAGAAGTCAAGTCATTGAAGCAATCCGCGGCTCAAGTGACGCTGCCTTCCCTGTGGCGGGAAGTACGCAAGGTGAGGAAAGGAATAATGCTCACTTATGCCATCGTTGGAGTTTTCAAACCATGCGTGTGTGTTCCTTACTACTGCATTTTACATGTGTCGTCCCCGAACCTCATTCGAAAGGTCAACGGCACAGCAGCTGGCGCCGAGGCAGACGCTACTGCCGCAGCGAAAGCAGGCAGCGCATCCTATGACGCGAGCAGCAGTGCCGCCTTTCGATTAGCGAGGGGCGCAAGAGTGGCAGTGGTGTCGTCAGAAAGCGGTGGCGGGGCTTCCCTTCTGACGTACTTGCTAGGCCAGGTGCGATCGTGAACGTGAAAATATGTGGGTGTTTTCCTCAACTTATTTCATCGCCAGCTTACAGATCACAACCTGCTTATCTCCTTCTACGCTTATGCATTGTCTTGTTTTATGCGCCTCTCTTCCTCTCTCTTTCTACGGCGTTGCCAACAGGACAAGAACTGCTTGGGACTGCCCAAAATGAATGCGCCCTGGGCGTCATCTTCTTCGCTAGTCTCGAATGTAGTCCCTGCGCCTTTTGAGCTGAAGCCTAGGCTAGCCAGCACCAATGTGTACATCGCTGTTGGCCTTCACCCCCCATCAAAACATGTGCATGATAAACAAGAATTGGAGGACAAGGATGCCTTGTTCGGTGCTTGTTTGAAAGCCGCAAGAGCAGCTCTAGCTTCCATGACGACTACTTTCAAACCACACGCATCGGTACATGTGTTACATTCACATTCACTTGTAGTATCTCTGATCTTACTCGCACTCAAAGAGGCAGTCTAAAGTTTGGGCATGCCCAACAGATGCGAACAGATAAGAGTGAATTATGAACAAGTTCGCCCTCTCCCCGCCCTCTTTTGATTTCTGTACTTTTATGGGCGTGTTGCTTCTCTCTAACAGGTCCTGGTGATACGTCACCCCGCATACCTCTTGCAGGCTGCAGTAAGAAGAGGAATATCTGCTGGTGAAGGCAGTAATTTGATAGCATCGTCTCTTGAAGCGCTTTTTGTGGGAAGGAACAAGGTCAGAGTATGATAAAGTGCTCAAGTTGTTGGACTTCATCTGACTTATAGCATTTTACCTTGTTTGTGCAACTTCCGCACTAGTACTCTAGCAGACCCTACATACTCCAATGTTGCATATTTGCCCTTTGCCTGCATTCCCTTCATTAGTGTGTGGTGCACTTTATCTTTCTCCCTCTCCTCCCTCTATGCACTAGCTTGGGTTCGCGGCCACATTTCTTCACGAAGAAGTGATTGGCCTTTTGCCATGCTCTTTGCGCCGCAAGCTCAGTCTATTGGGCTTGAGTCTTAGTGAAGTTCGGCAAATGCTCAGCTTCCCCTATGACGCCGCGGCGCTGCGCAAACGCAACGGCTATAATTCGCTGAGCTCTTACTGCAAAAGGCCGGCGGGCGGCGACTCTTTCTCGGGGCAGGTATGTTGTCGTTACTTTAAATTCATATACTACATTGCATTATTTATATATCTATTTTCATAGAGATAAGCAAGACACTATGAACACTTTCTCACTACCCCTGATATTTTCTTGACGTTCAGACATTTTTTTAAGTGCAAGCAACTTGATGCTATCTATCTCATGGAGTTCTCAATTTATATGTTTTCTCAAATGATTGCTTTGTACACTCTTTAAGGTGGCTCACAATTGCGCGGCGCCTCCCTCTCTCGGAGGCGCCGGTGGCAGCAGCAGCAGCCTTGCTTCAAGCCCCAAACGAGCATTTAAACTTTCACCTGCTGCCCTCGGCGACGGTCACTATCCATCGCCTGCTCATTGGGCCTCTGCTAGCTCTTTTGCTCCCATCTTGCTGGATTTCTACGATCGCACTTTACCGCGGCTGAGGCGAACACCCATTTCAGCACTGCAGGAAGCTTCGTTCGACGAAAGTAACGCTCAAGATGATGCGCAAGAAGGCGTTGTGGGAGAAGAAGAAAGACATGTCGCGTTAGCTGACATGAGCGCTGTGGCTGCTGCGGCGCGTCGAGAAGGAGTGCCTCTTCCTCCACCAACAGTGCCTACAGACAAAACGTCGTCCGTTCCGTTTGGCTTGCAATACCCTTTTGAGGTGCTGAAGTCTGTCGCAAGTGCAGCAGGAGCAGCACCGCTACCTTCAGAATCATCGTTTGAGCATTCAAGTGCCACTGATTCTCCACCAATGGCTTTCCAACCGTGCCGTCGCCTCTTGGTGTTAGGATTGCCGGGTCCAGGAGGCGCCGATGCTCTGGCGTTACTTTTGGCCCATGCTTTACCCAATGCGGTGCCTTTCTTGACCAGCAACGCTTATTCCACGAGCTATGCCACGTCGCGTGTAGAGTTGCCAAGCCCGCAAGACTTGAGATGCAACGGGCAACGGTCAAGCACGGCCAGGCAAAGTAGCAGTGCTAATATCGTGGGGGTTAGGGTTAGGGTTAGGGTTAGGGTTAGGGTTACGGCCAGGCAAAGTAGCAGTGCTAATATCGTGGTGCATGCCGCTCCTTTGAGTGACTTGCCGGGATTAGAAGGCCTAGCGCTGACGAGAGCTGCCATAGATGCTGCAATAGCAGCGGTGCAGGTATGCGTGGGCGCGTCTGTTCTCAAAACCTTCTTTTTTTTTAAATACTAGATTTCTTTTTATCGCAATAATGATTTTGTCATGAGTACTCTCTCTCGCAATACGAATCTGTTGATAGCCGTCCTGATTTAATTCGTGGCATCAACAACTTTCTGTTTTCTTTTCCTTCCGGTCTCTCAGCCTCATGCAGTGGTCTTAGTCGTTCGAAGGCCACAAACCCTTTGCCTTCGCCTTCCTGCCATTGTTCAACCCTCCTTGACGGCCGCTGATATGGCTGGGTCTGCATCTTCTTCTTCAACGGAGAGGCAGCAGCGCAAACTGCTTCAGCACAAGTGGCGAGAAAACAAACAATCTCAACTGCGAGGTATGTCGACTGGTAACAATCAGCCTCTCGCACAAGCAGCATCATTGCATCAGGAATCAGCGCCAGAAAGAGCCGTCAGAACAGCCAATGCAAGCGCGTCATTGGTGGTGTCCCTCGATGCATTACTGGGGCTCGCCTCAGAAGGAAGGCCGGGATCCTTTGTGGATGCAGTCGTAGCGTTCGAAGATCTCGCGAACCTCGCAGTCTTTGACGACGATGGGACTGCATCCCCTAATGTAGTACTAGGCCCTTGGGCCAAAGCTCAAGCAGCCAATCGTGCTGAAGGAGCCTGCCTCGGGGTACGATGTTATAGGTGTTGGAACAAACACTCAAGCCCTTCTTGCTCATGTTCCACTGTTTTTTTCTAGGCTAGTTTAAGTTGTATCTTCTCTAGCTTGCTTTCATCTCGTTGCATCTACTCAGTTGTCTTGACTGTCTTTCTTTTTTTCATTCATACGGTGATTTAGGTGGGTCATCGCATAACCTCTGCATTGGGCCTTCCGTCAAATTTGGCTGCCCAAATCTGCGCAACCACTACTTCAAACTCTCCAAGCAGCAGTAGCTTTGAAGAGAATGGCAACGAAAGTTTGAGCACCAGAGATTCAAGTTGGAAAAACGCTTTAAGTGCTTTGGGCACACGCGCAAGTAATTTGCCCGAGCACTGGCGAGAAGTTCTCTTGCCCAAGGAATCTTATAGCAACAGAAGTAGTTCAAGTAGTAAATGGCGAGCAGCGAGTGTGGCAGTGGCAGCTGAAGCGCAAGCTCATCGGTCAATTGGCGGAAAGACCAAGAAAGGAGGCAGGAGCAACAATAGTAGCCTAGCAACGGAACCCTCCATGGAAACAACCAGTGCATGTGCGCAGCTCCCACCCACTCCAGCTCTTACAGGGTGGTACAACAAATGGGACATGGAACGAAGCAAGCGCGCTGTCAAGAGTGGCAGTGCTAGTGGTGGTCGTGCAAAAGGAAGTGGAAAAGTTGTGCCAAACAATCCACAAGCACTTCAAACGAATAAGCAGCAATCGCCAACGCAGCAGCAGCAGCCATCTTCATCAAAGAGCCCGACAGGTGATGGTGACGCATCCAATGACGACGCAGCTGAGTCCTATGATAATTTATACGAAAAAGGTGACAATGAAGGATGAGAGCAGGAAAGAATATAAAAGGTTCTTTGGAGATCTCCGCTGTGCGCTTCATGACCTTAAGTAAGGAATGTCCTCTATCTGACGCGGAATTGTCTTGGGGTTTACTTGCAATCAAACGAATATCCTTTATATTAAATGGAATTTCGTTCGTGGTTCGTGTCCGCCCTTTTTTTCGTACTGTACTACATACTGTACAGTACATACTACAGTTCTGTTATACATGTGCAGTAAACAAAACATCAGGCGGACCACGGGCACAAGAAGGGACACGCACCACGGGCAATACAAGGGCACTCACCCACGGGCATCTCAAGGCCGTGCACTGAGGTGCTGAGAACACGCACTTACTCCTCCGCAGCAAACACATTGCTCCGAAGCCGCGCATCGCGCGGGCACCTGAACTTGTAAACCCAAATGCAAATGACACAGAAGCCAATGCACACAGCGTCCCATGAGACGGGGTGTGTGCTTGAGGCAGGGCGAAGAGGCCGAATCAAAATACTCGGTGAATGAGGTTTGTGATCTTCTTCTTCAAACAAGACCAATAATAAAGGATTTGGGCGAATTCCACGTCAGTACTTGCGATGTCCACACGAATGTAGTATACCACTAGAGGTACCCATCTACTGTACTGTGAAGTGATTATGGACCTATAAAGCTCCCAGTGTGGAGCTCGCTTGTTCGCTTCAGGCATGTGGCTTCACGCTTCAAGTTCAACTCTACTAGTATATACATTTGCTCCCGACAAATACAGGGCCAGAGAGGAGAGCGAGCATTCATCCCATGTTTCGCATATCGGGTGGTAAAGAGCTCTCTGTTTTCCTGGGATGATCATTTAGCTTCAAAGAGTTCCACTGTCGCGTTTATGTCCCTGATTCTTGGGATAAAATACCGGGGCCTGTCTCGGAATTAGAAATGCACATGCCGTTATGCGTTTTGCGGCAAACGATAGTCGATGCATTGCCCCTGTATGATTTATGAGGAGTGACATCCGCTTACACTCTAGTCACCCCCCACATAGCCAGGGGCTGTGTGTAGCAGCAAAGTTTTTTTCTCGAAATTACTCACTTCAGTTTTTTTTATTTTCTTTTGATACAATACTAAAGAATGAGCACCGGCAGGTTGTCGAAAGTCCTTCTTCCGACCCGACCTAACCAATACTTAAGAACTGCGATTTTTGTGAGCCCCCCCGAGGGGGGACTGGATTTTTAGTTCCTCAACTACTTGCTTGAACTCTCAATCCTTCAAGCCAAGTGATTTTGACCTCGAGATTGTTTGAGCGCCGAAGCCCGCGTAGCCCATGTTGATGAAGAAAAGGGCCTCAACGCCAACAGCTTTGAAGAAAACAACTAGTACGGTTCCGTAGCTCCGCCGTAAATCCCTTTTTTTCTTCTTTTTTTGCGACGCAACGACGCGACGACAGGTAGGTGTTGAGAAAAAAATCACTCCAATCTTCAGCTTGTAAGCTTGTAACCCAGTGATAGTCGTTATTATAGCCAGGATAGACTACTGCAGCATACAACAGATAAGAGATCTGAGATGAATAATGCAGCAAACGAAGTCTCGGAGAGAGCAGTATCGACCGGTGATACCGTTGATTTGACAGGAGATTCTGGTAACGAAGAGGCTAATGGTGGTGCTTCTGATTCTGACACGGAGCAGCAAGACGAAAACGGCGACCCAAGCGACGATTCTGGAGTGAACGCAAACCGAGCTAGCGGACGCCGAAAGCGCAGAAGGCTTTCAGAGAATGCGTTCGTTTTCTCACTCATGCATGACACGCACTCTACTTACAACGAGTGCTATACTATAAGCTATGGATGTGCTTCCATCAAGGGTATTTTCTCAACATTCGAGAGGGCATTATCTGAAGCCAAGGATTTGTGGGCTGATGAGATAATTGATTTTGAAAGGGAGTATGGCACAATTGACTGGCTCAATGGAGGCGTTTCACGAGAGTCAGAAGATGATTGGGATCGTTACTATATTGCAAAAATTCCGTTAGACCAACTGTACGAAGACCATCCCACGTTTCCCACAACACCTTCTTGGCAAGCTCAACTCGATGAACATGAGAGGCGATGTAGGCGGGGCAGCAGAGGTGGCAAGGATTGAATTGGTTATTTCATTCAGAATAAATGGAAGAATAAATGGAGTCCTCAAAACTCAGAATCAGAAGAGACTTCGGCTATTATCTTAGCTCTTAGCTTTCTACTTTGTGTCATCAGAAATCAGCCCATTTCCCTTTCAAAGTCCAAAGACCTATTCGCTATTCGTTATTCCTATATTCCTATTATTCGATCGGGATCGAGCCCACTGAAGGTACCCATCGCCCATCGACTGTTCCGAATGCGAATGCAGACTCCTGGCGTCCTGGCGTTGGCGTTGTATTCGTTATTTGATTCAAATTTTGATCTTTATTTTAATTCTGGTTTCTGGGAATTTTGAATTTCGAGTGAACTCCCAGAAGCAATCCATGCCGATTTCCAAAATAATTCATAAGCAGTATTTCCGGTTTCGGCTTTCTACTCCATAGGGGGCTATGGGGCCATAATTTAATTCTTCTCTGCTTCCTCTTCCTGCCCTCTACATATTTCCTCATCCTCATCCTCATTACCTTGCTTGCACTTAGTTTGGTTTCAAGTTTCAACTTAACTCACGCGAAGTTTACGCGCGTGCACTTCTACCCGAATCCGAGGCTTGTGCGTCATTAGGCATTGGGGTCTGTATTAGATCGATTTCGGTTTCATACGGGCACACGCGGAAGAAAGGGGATGTAAGTTTTAGGGACGGTGGGGTCCTTTGGACTTAGGAGAGGAGTTTCCGGAGTTGCAATTTCTTGTCCTCCGACAAATACTCCGGGAAGGTCACGGAAAAGCGAATGATGAGGTTTCCGCGTTGCTCTGGCTTCTTCGACAGTGGCATGCCTTCGTTTGGCACTACTTTTTCGCCCCCGGGGGAAATCACTTCGGGGCATGGAATCGCAAGAGTGCGGCCGTCGAGAGTTGGCACATCCACGCAGCAATCGGTGAGCGCGTCGGCTAACGACAACTGTTAACATGATTAAGACCAAGAGAAGCAGAAACGTGAAAGACTGTGAGAGAGGCAAGTTGTATAGTATGAATGAGTAGCGTTAGCATTGGATAGGAAACAAATAATGAAGATAATCGAAAGAGAAGCGCGTAGTAGACTAAGTAGAAGGACATCCAAATAGATGCGTGCGCACGGTTTCAACTACTAGTAAGTAAGACCATCGCCACCATAACAAACACCAACACAAGCTCACCTTTTTGGCGACGACCAGATGGTTGCCTTCGCGGGTGAGCGCAGGATGGGCTTTTTCCTTGACTACGAACACCAAGTCGGCGGGGAGGCCTTGGGGGCCCTCGTCGCCCTCCGACGGGAAGGTGATCTTGGTCCCCGCTTTCCACCCCGGCTTCACATTCACCACCAGCGTCTTCGTGTCGTCCTCCAACTCGCCTGAAATTACGAAAGAAGGTACATGAAGGCTTGCAGGAATGGTGTGCAAGAAACGTAGTGAAGTCACCGCATTCAACGGCCCAACAAAAACGGTTTGTCTTCATTTATCTGTTCGTTTACCGGTATCGCTGAGGCGTTTCCTGGTCACGGCTAGCTTTTTGGTGCAGCCGTTGAAGAGTTCTTCAAGAGAGCATAGCAAGTCCTTGTAGATGGGGTCCATTTTCTTTTGCCCCGGTCGCTGCAAACGGCTCGCAAATGGCACCGACTGCCCAAACCCGAAGTCAGCAAACGGGTTGTCCGTGCCTGAGAGCAAGAATAGAAAGATAGATGTGTCAAAAGCTCAAAGAAGCCGTGATCTCTCATACTCAAGCCGCTAAGCTTATAGTAAAGCGGAAAAATTCTAGTATTCTTGAAAGAGTCCCGCGCATACTGCGAAAGTGTTATCTGGAAAACTATGCAAAAGTCTTGGTGCACTAACCGAAAAAGCCGGTGAAGATTTCAGCAGCGTTTTGGGTGTATTTGTAGCCGCCTTTTGAGTTGCCATCCTTGTCTGGCACTCCATCGCGTAACGCCTTTGAAAAAAAGTCATAGGCTCAACATTAGACCACGCAGTGCTACGTAAAGGAGCTATGAATAATAACACGTACTGATCAGTGAGGTTGCGATACATACACAAGGTTAATCCAAGGCAATCGTGATACTAAAAAGTAAAACGAGTTGGCAGGGCTATGCAAGTGGCAGATCAAACAGATAAATATTACCTCGTAGCCATACTGGTCGTAGATAGCTTTCTTTTCTTTGTCTGATAACACATCGTAGGCCTCTCCTATGTCTTGAAACATCTGAGCTGCTTCCGTTGAGTTTTGGTTCTTATCCGGGTGCCATTTCATGGCCAACTTCCGGTAGCACTTCTTGATTTCGGCGTCCGTTGCCGATCTCGTGAGACCCAAAATATCATAGTAGTCGGGAGGCGATGGGCCCGCAGTCACGGGACTGGTGCTCATCGTTCAGCTCTGAGGCCGTTAAGTAAGTAAGTAAGTAGCCTTCAGCAGCACGCCTGCCTCTCACCGCTCGTTGTTTGAGGAAAACGAGACCACCCCCACAGAGGAGGGTTATGGATATATGCCTCTTGTCCACTTGTTTGTTCCTCCTCGCTTCGTTCCGTCGTGTTGTTGTTGGACGAGTTGTGCCGTGCTGGCCTGACGCAGAACCAAACAACGAAAAAAAAACTTCTAAAAATATTTTGCTCGTAGCTCGCAGATACCTTAGAAGGTACTACAACGCCTTACACGTTTATCACGTTAGCCGAACTTATGATAATTGTTGATGATTTTCTTTCTAATGCCTTCTTTCTTTGTCTAAATCTGCACATCCTGTTTCATTTCCAATCATCTGCTCGATACATGACCGAATGGCCTTAACAACTCAGTTACGAGCAGGGAGACTCAAATAAAATACACCGACACCTTCACATCCTCTCTCTCTACACAGATTTACACTGAGAGCAGGTCAATTGGAGTTTATTAGCTTGCTGTCGAATTTCTAGCTCCAGCTCGGGCTTGTTCACGGAAGCATGAGCACAACCGTCGTCACAAGGTATGTGCCGTTAGCTCATCCATTATTGCGTTTTGTAATAGACTTGACAAGATGAATGATACTAGGCAGTAGACTTCACACTAACGCTTGCATCCTCTTGCTTGTGCTTATTTGGACGTGCAGTGCGGAAAAGATTGACAAATTGAACGAGATTGTAGCTCGAAAGACTAAGCAGGCAGTGGAGGCAGCCAATGGAGACAAGTCAAAACTGGCACCAGAGTATGAGGCCTCGGACCGTAAAATGTCGGTCATGTACAGCGGCTTCCCCATCTACCAAACGCGCTCCCACGCCTTAGTGTGGGTGTACACCTGCGTAGCGACCTTGATGTTGGCAAAGGGAATACCGCAGGTTGGAGTCCCAATGAGCGTGCTCTGCGGCGCTGTCATGTTTTTGGCCTACGATCTTTACAGGTAAAAGGTGCCGCATAAAGCGTCTGACTACGCGCTGCGAGTTTCGTCAAGCCAGAGAGCTCCAGCGAAAAAAGAAAGAGAAGTGATACAAGGCATACTGATAAATTATACTTCCATTTGAGTATACCCATCGCTGTAACAAATCAAGGCTGGCGATGTCTTCGTGTGTGTAATTAGTGTCGGTGTCATGCCAAAGCAGTATTTTTCTAACCCTTTTTCGCGTGCGCACCTCCTCACCCCCTTCTTCTTCTTCTTCAATGTGGGTGTGTTTCTGTCCATCTAGTGGGGTGCTGCACGTGGTGTTGGATCACCCAGCCAACATTGCGCTGCCCTTCTTCGGCCAGGCTTGCCTCGAGTTCCAATGGCACCACCATATCCCCGACGGTGAATTGATTCATTTCATATTTGCACATGCCTACCGAATCATATACGGTGGCTTCAGCTTTTCTATTTCTGTCGCATGCGCTCCTTTGTTTCATTGGGTGTTTTCCCTCACATTTTCTTCTTTGTTATGGCTGTTCTCTCTCTTCGTGTCGCTTGCCCGCAGACATTTGCAAGAAGGACTTCATGGACGTGTTAGGGGACCTGAATGTGGTGGTGGGCCTCCTCACGGCGATTCACTTGGGCTGGTCCAGCAAAGGAGGCACTGAGCCCTTGGCCCTGGTGCTGACCGGCTTCAAACTTTTCATGGCCTACTTTGGGCAGTAAGTTGCTGTCCTCATTTGAACGCTTTCTGATTGGCTGCGCTTTTTTCTTCTCATTTTTCCTGTGAAAGCTGAGTGCACCCGTTCAGCTCTCCTAAGCTGGCTAAGTGGAAAGTGTTGCTGTTCTCCTCTGATTGCTGAAATGAGGGAAGAGGAGATTTGCCTTGACGATCGTTTGTTTCTTCCTCACGCGATACGCGCCGCTCTGCCTTTCCTTTTTCGTATGATTTGTGCTTTACCAGGTACAGCCACAAATCGGCGCACAACATCAACCACCGCGGCCCTGTGGCGAAGGCCCTCCAGAACTCGGGCCTCATGATCTCCACCAAGGAGCACTCCCTGCACCACACCCCCCCTTACGAGCTCGACTTCTGCCTCGTCGGGGTCTGCAACCCCATCATTGACGCCATGCGTAAAGTGACCACCAACCCGAGCGTGTGGCTCACGCTTCTCTTCGTGTGGAGTGTGGTGGACATCAAACTCCTTGCGCATGCTCTGGAAGCCATTGCTTAAAGAAGCAAGAGCAAGAACCGCCACCTTCACCTGAGTGGATATTTCAGAGCATTCGAGCGCGGCGGTGCACTGATTTGAAGTACTTCTGCGATTAAGGATATATCGGAGGCAGTGAAAAAAGACCAGAGCGAAATGTTTACTGCCTACGCAACAAAAGGCAGTTATTTGTGTCGAACCCTCATCTTTTTATCTGAATTAATCTTAGGTTTATGTATTTCTACCGCAGCTAACCCGCAGCTGTGACGCTATGACCACCGCAGCTTCCTAGATGTTTTGACTTGAAGCTAGAAGTAGAGAGCACTAGGACTAAACCTAGGGGCCTAGACGTCCCTTTGACAGCTATGGCTATAAACTATGAATGGGCTCAAACTTACGTCAATCTCCGAACCAGATATATTCACCACCCACCACCTGCCCTTTTGCTTATTGCCTTCTTGTACTTCTTGTCCTCTGTGAGCTGTGAAAAATAAGCTTGGAAGTACGCATAGAAATTGCTTTTATCTACTAAGACAGTCACACAAGGGACGGCCAACAAGACCATGCTGCGTACATAGGCACCAACAAGGGGCTCAAAGTAAGCCAAGAAAGAGTTCAAATGTTCAAGCTAGAAGAGAAAGAGAGAAAATCGTGCATTGGGACCAAGATAAAACGATCCAAATAGAACACCAGAGAGCACGGTGGAGCGTGCCACTTTGGACCGCTACCATCACTTCCATGGCCACTCGGGCATGTGCGCCAGCTTAGCTCCTTAGTTTTAGTTTGCGCTGCTTTGCTTTTCTTCTCTGCCTGCTAGCCTTGTAATACCGGCCCTTCGGGGCCTGTCTCAAATGACACAGGAGGAGTCAATTCTTTCTTGTCGAGGAGTGGACATTAACCCCCCAGAAATCGGTGTTCTTGTGCATAGCACCCATTAGTCTCTGGGTAGTGAGTGCTGTGAGAAGCCTATGGAGTCCTGCAAATGTCCTCGAACCTCGTACCTCGCACTCGTACCCGTACACGACCTCCACAACCGTCTACAGTAAGATATCTTGGACCGATCATCCCTGTAACTTTTTTGAGCTTTCGAGAGGTCGGCGGTCGGCGGTCGGCGCGGCGGTGCAGTGATGCCATTCTGTAGCTTGCTCAGCCTAGCAGCTTAGTGAGCTTCTACAGATGCTAGCTACAGATCTAGTAGATTTGAGCAAGCAAATTGCAGTATTGTCTAATTTACGAAAAGTTGAAATCCTAGGAGCCTGCATCAATGACTCGCTATAGCCACATTTCCTGCAGTAACGAGCTTGGAATAAGATACCGTTGGCTACATCAATGATGCTTCTGTGGTCCGATCTCTAGTGCAACCAATCTTGCTTTTTATAACCTAGGGATGTTCTGCGAGGGCACATTCTGCAGTAACTTCTCGGCGCGGTATGCAACAGATCTGTATCAGTGTTTCCATGCCCTCTGCGTATTTGAGCTAGGTACCTAATCACGTTTTTTATGAAAGGATGAGGCGAAACACGGGACGACATTCGAGATCCTCATGCTGGATAAAAGTACTACTTGGACTGACTAGTTTCTTCTACATTATTGTTGTTTTTACATTCGTAAAGCGCTCTATGTGGATGGATGTTTATTCCCAGCATGATTTGTTGGAACCTCCAATTGCTCCAGTGGCCTCAGCGGCCGCCTCGCCACAGATTAACACAATAAACGATACTGATTCAGTCAACAGTTTCTCGAAAGTCAATCCTGGCGAGATGAATTTGGCTATATCGCCAACCGTTACCTCAAGGCTTTATGCGAACTTTGACGTGGGGTTGGAAACTGAACGTGGGTTGATTCGCATTAACCTTTATAACTCCAGTGACAACCAAGACGCCTGGAGATTTTTCAATGAAAGCCTTGCGCATTACATTCAAACAGGTATGATATGCGAGCTTTATGTTGCATTCTCATCAACTAAGTGCTTTTGAGAGCAATTTCCAAGTCGGCTAAGATCAGACCATAGCGACCCTCAAAATCGGAAATTTACCAGTACCTACCTATCTTTGGCTTCTCCTTCAGGTGAGTCCTTTGTGCCGTGCAATCATTGCAACTTCTACCGTGCAGAACCCGTGCCGTCAACGTGGGGCTCAACTAGTTTACCCGACTCGTCTTTTGGTGGTCGCTGGGGCCCACCATACGCACTCCTGCAAGGATCTATGGGGCCAAACAACCCCAAAAGTTACGATAAGCAGGTCAAGGAATTCACGAATGGAAGTAACCTAAACTTGAACCGCAGCCCTGTGCAGAATGCCCGACCTGGTCCAAAGGGAAGTCCAAGTGTGCGTCCATCGATCAAGCGCGGTATGGTGGCATGGGCGGGCGGTGGTGGAGGCCCACATTTCTTCATCGCTCTAGCCGACCATCCAGAATGGGGCCATGCTCACACGGTATGTTTCATTCGTATTATACTGTAGTAGTGTGGCTGCAAGTCCTTGCCAAGGCTAAAGTTTTGTGCGTGTGCCCGCATTCAGTCTGCAGTTTCTAGTACGTCCATATCTCATGATACTTGGCTTTTAGGTTTTTGGTGAGGTGCTGCCTACAGACATGACCACGGTAGTCGCACAAATAATGACCATGCAGAAAAGTGTGCACGTGCCAAAGCAGCATAAAGAACGGCCCACCATAACCAATCTGGTCACACCTGTACCGTTTTCAATTCAACCTGGCTACCGCCCTTCTATGTGACTATGGTTTTGAACAATAGTTGAAAAAAATTCTTAAAATCAAACGGCAGAGGTGTGATGGTAGATTTGGTAAACATGCTGGCATCTGGACCACATCATTATTGGAACTCATTGGAAATTGTGTTGGTGTGAGTATTGGTATGGATTGATACTAACGCCATAACAAGAAGCATAATTTCTACTTCAAGTATCTCTGCTTCGCGAATGGATAGTTTCGCTTGACCCCTATGCAAAGTGCTAACTCGCAACACAGTTCATATACACATGCAGCTGCAATAATTTCGGCACTCATTTCAGCAACGAGTCATTGGTGGTTGCTGACTTTGCTTTCGAAACATGCCTGTGTAGCAATTAGCCCCCTGAATTGGAATGCAAGCGAAGGGTGTCGTTCAACAAATTTCAATTTCTCAGGAATTAAAGCCATTCGAGCAAGTGCGTGCCCGACAAGCAATGTCAATGCAGGGTGCTGACGGCGAAAGTATTACAGGCATCATAGAAGTACCTGTATCATCACCTTCATGGATACTGGTTCATGTTTTATGAAATCTTGGCTATAGAGATGGCTACAATTTTTGACAAGTTCCAATATCAAATATCAGCATTAAACCAATAGCGGCTGTATGTCCCTGTGAAAAAAATCTCAGAAGGGGGTTCTTTATATGGGCAGTGTAAATAAGCAGTGGGTTGAATTATTATTATTATCCCTCATAGATCCTACTTCCTGCCTAGACCTAGACTTCAGCTTGCATTGCCATTCAGTTTACTACATATCACTTATACATATGTGAATCTCTTTCAAGTATCGGATCGCAAACCAACCCGAAACATGCATGTTCCTAATCAGTACTCTTTGCTCTTCGGTGTTCCTCAGAGACAAAAACAACGGCAACTCCTTAGAAGAGCCAACAAAATAGACGAACATGAAGTCAAAATGGTCAAATTAGTTAATAAGTGAGAAGGACGACCCCTCAACTTTACAGAAGCAGCGAGAAGGCAAAATTTGAAAAAAATAAATCCAGAACTTTGAACTGTGACTCGGGAGCTTTTTTTTTTTCATTTCAAATTTGAACGCAGTTCAAATCCCAAGAAGACGGCATCCTCAAGCACTTGCACGCGGCGTGAGCTTCACCATGAGGCCAGGTTTCATGGGGAGCACAATCGTGGCCTGGTAGCCCCCCTCATGGGGAACCGCCAACTCGAAGTCGAAGTCCCGCAAGAGCAAGCCCACGATGAGCTTCATTTCCATGAGCGCCAGAGGCTTCCCCAAGCAGAGACGAGGCCCTGCGTTGAAGGTCGAGTACAGAAACTGACTCGGCTCCACCACCTGCGTTCACCAAAGGAAAGGGCTGAGTGGTAAAAATCAATACATGACCATCGCGCTGTTAAGTCGCAATTTGGTACTGTTTTTTCACGAAGCCATTGAATATTTGTTTCGTGAAACCAGAGGCCAAAATACCTTGCGAGCAGTACCACTCTTTGTAGCACTGTCACTTTCGTCCTTAGCGTCGTCAAGGAACCGCGTGGGATCAAACTCTTGTGGCTTCGACCAGTACCTACGGTTGCACCGTATTCAAACATACTTTGATTTATCTAAGCACACTGCGTCGAAAGAAACTAGGGAAAGAGAAAAAAAGACCAGTGGTTTATGCATACCTCGAGTCGCGATTCATGGCGTACGGGCACCAGAGCACAGTGCAGCCAGCCGGTATTTTCGTGCCGTCTGGAAGCACATCATCACGCAGGGCCACCTGTAAAGTGCACCACAAAGAAGCATGTGAGTATTCATGCAAGCCGGCTTTGGTCGAGGTATCACACACCAAGCACTCAAAACATGCATAGCGTGTGATTCCTGTACCTTCAGGTTCCTGGGAACTGAGGGGTGAAGCCGCAAGACCTCGAGGGTGACTGCATGGGCATACGATAGAGACGTCAACTTTTCGTACCTACAAAAGAAATATGAACCAATCAATGAAGTTTTGAGCATATTGAGACACATGACAAAGACAATGTACCAACATTTTATACTACATAACTTACTACCTATCTTCCTATATGATTTATTGGGATTATGATGGAAATTGTGGGTGGTCAGATGCATGGCATTTGTTATGGTGTTATGGGTTGGTATAGATTGACACTACCGCCGTAACACCACAAAAAAATCCACGTACACCATAAAATGGTAAATGTCGTGCTATCTCTTCTTTCCACTCACGTAATCTCGTCGTTGTTCGTGCCCATAGTATTCATCCATTCCTCGCGCAGCCGCTGCTGGCATTCTTTAGGTGCCTTGGCGAGCTCGTAAAGAGTCCACGACAGAGCGCACGCAGTGGTGTCACGTCCCGCGATCATGAAGTTCAGCACGATGTCACGCAAATCCTTATCACTACCACTCGTGCGCGCCTAAAATAACACCACAGCCCGGAACATATCAGAGAGGTAGAAGGATGAAAGTGCCCACCGCCACAACCTTTAGTGCACAAAGCTTTACATGACAAGAAAATCAGATCATGCGCTTTGAGATAAATAATTACTCTCGTCTTTTTTATGCTCACCTCTGCAGCGACGCCTTCTTCAGCCTCTCGCTTTTCTTTGTTGGCAGCATCCTCGAGAAACCTCGACAAGAGGTCAGGGCCTAAGCGGCTCTCTTGCACTTCTGCAGTCGAGTCTGCGGCTACTTTAGGTGGTGCTGCGGAGGTGGTGGATAGAGTGCGTCGTTTGGCAGCGATCACATCCTTGGCAAAGGCATCCAGTACTTTCACTCCCTGTGTAATGGCTCGCTCTTCGCGTGTGAGCTGCAGAAAGCGCGCCAGTTTGAAGAAAGGATTGTTGAAGCGTCGGTTGGCAGCAGCCTGCACGGTGTCGAAGGCCACGGCAAAAGGGTGTGGAGCACCGGGGCGAGGCACTGACTCCAGGTCAACCCCAAACGCAATCACGGTAAACACATCCATCGTGAGCCGGAAAAAATACTCTTGCATGTCTACCACGCACGACTTCTTTCCCTTGGGCGCATCGGACGAGCTAGCTTGCGCCGTGGAATCGTGAGTGTCTTCTTTGCACTTCGCCCGCAGCACATCGCAGAGTCTCGTGGCGTGCAGCAAAGTCACTTTCGTGCTCTCGCGCAACAAACGAGCCGTAAACATGTGCGAGGCCACCTGTGTGTCGTCCATCAACCGCAAAATGTTAATGTTGAAGTATGTTAATTGAGTGTTTATCCTATTGAAGTTTGTGGTGCTAACGCGGATAAGGGATCAGTGCATACAAGCAAGATGTATATCCTATTCAAAGATGCACGCCCACGCTGACTATCGGACGACGGTGAAGGATTTAGAGGGAGATGGGAGTGGGGGGGTATGGTGCAGAGGTTGGGATACGCAGTCATGTTGAAGACCTGTACCTTGCGATGAAATTTCCACATTGGGCCATCTGCAACAAAAATGCCGTCGCCCAAGAACTCGCTCAAAGCATCGTGAATGGCTTCGCCCTTGACATAGTTTTCAAAATTGTCTTTGAGTACATGCTTAACACTCGCTGGCTCTGTAAGAAAGAACAAGCCACCGCGAATGATTCCAACTTTAGGCATTTGCACAGCCCACGTGCCTCCACCGTATAGTTTATTTGCGTTTACGCAGTACTCTAGCATGGTCTCGAAGTTTGATGCGACCTCCAGAATGCCATTCAGACCCCATGGCAGGTACCAGAACCGCCGAGGGCCCGGCAAATCTTTAGGCAGGCTGCACGGCCAGGTCCACAACATGAAGAGCAAAATGCCAGCAATAATACTCATCTTTGCTTTAACGCATGCATGTTCTAACGAGTCAGACATCCAAGACCCTGATGTCCACTCGAGGATAGTTGTGGATGCTGGCTCCATCACGACTTCGAATATCTACCGTACGACCGTACGTCAATACCTTCCCCAATATGCGGCCTTGAAGCTAAGACAAATAGGCAAGGTCCCCGCAGCTACGATGTCGAAGAAAATTTAGATTGATTTGATCTTCAAGCGCAATATTTCTATAAGAACACGAGCGCAAGGCTAGTTATCACTGGCTGCTCCTTCTTGTTACAGATTGATCTCCTTTTAGATTTAGGATTCACCAACTGAACGGCTCCACTGATGACTGATGACACATCGGAATCGGAATATCCGAATATGAGAACAATCATCTACTTAGGTCTGTCGTCCTCGCTCGGCGGCCTCGGCACTTCTCGATAGCGCATAACATTGATGATGCCAGTGATGCCAGTGATGGCAGATGGCAGATGGCAGTCCTCGGTGCTGCTGAAGTACGAGGTCGGCACTAGCTCTCCCTCTCTCTATGGCCTCTGAAATAAGACAAGATTAGATTAGATTAGATTAGATTATACTCCCCCAGTGTAAAGAAAGACAAGGGCAGAAATAACACGCTCTCAGAGGTGATCTGTATTTGCACTTGTGGCATGTATCTGCGCGTTCCAGAAGGCTC
>Ga0307979_1000279_pt1 | contig 34784 bp, 30 predicted proteins | sample OrgLakmetage1058_FD_201833 | JGI IMG/M metagenome (GOLD analysis project Ga0307979, IMG submission 201833) | Saline water microbial communities from Organic Lake, Antarctica - #1058 | ecosystem: Environmental > Aquatic > Non-marine Saline and Alkaline > Saline | place: Antarctica: Organic Lake...
TTTCGTCTACTTTTCTTCGTGAATGTGTTTTTGCTGCAATATTTTATGTTTATGAACAGCGTTCAAGGAAATGATTGCGCGCATTTTGCCACATGATTCCCAGCATCACCTTCGCTTGTTGTAATAATGGGCGTATAAGATCATGTCTTGCCTTAAATGTTATCTATACGCTCGTCTTCATCTATTCTCTCGCAGATTACTTCCTGGTCGAAGACCCAGCCCTTCGTTTTCCACCCCAATTTGACCTCGTGTCTTCGGTGGCCCCGCTCCTGTTCCGCGAAAGCAACGGTGCAAACATTGGCCAATTAGCGCGAGCCAGCATGTTGCACGCCGCGCAGTTGAGAGACATACGGGTGGCACTCTTTGTGGTGCACCACAGTGGGGTGTGCGGGCTCTTAGCGGGGGCTCTTACGTCAGCCTTTGAAGTACGCGCCTTCACCCGCACACTTCAGTCCTCTTCACACGTTCATTCGTAAATCTCTTTATTCGCCCCAATTTGAGCTTGTGCGATAAGGACACAAGACTTTTTGTGATTCCAGCTTGTGTCATCAGTGCGAAAAAAGATAGTTGCAGTATTGATGTCAAGTGAGTTTTTGACAAACCATTTCTCCATTCGCGTGTCTATGTACGCTATCAGGTGTTGCCGAGAGATCTTGCACCGTTCCACGTGGACTCAGCTATCAAGGAAAACACCAAAAGCGACGAAGTCTCAAACAGTGGCAGAGTACCTGGCAGACGACTGAGCAACAGCAGTGGTACCGTCGCGGGTCTTCAAGTGGCTTTCGCAGGATTCATGGTATCTGCATATATGCTCATTTGCGCCACCCGTAGCACGGCCAACGAGCATGAAACCCTACTCGAAGTTTCGCTAATTTCTTTCAACAGTGTTCCTTCTTTTGTCTTCTCTCGCGATTTTGTTTATCATTTTTCGATATTTGTCCATTACAATGAACGTTTATTTGGCCAAGCAATTCAAGCTCAATTCCTTCAATTGTGTTCCTCGATTCGGCTTCCCTTCAACGCACCCAGGAGCGGTGGGCATTCTGCGACGCAATGCTGCAGGCTTCGTGGTCAATTCGAGACGCAACTTCGTGGGTCTCTTCTTTAGACACGCAGCAGAGGCCCCGCGCGCGCAGTCGAGCCGGAAGCTTTGGGCGGCGCTGCAGCACGTTGGAAACGTTAGTGAACGCCTACCAACTGGGCCGAGGCTACGAGAGAGCCAGCATGTGCGTTTTATATCCAAATTAACCAGAAGCTTCTAATTTGATTACATTCTTTCATTTTCAACAGTGTTTGTGTGAACCCTATTTTGTGACGGCTTTCTTTTGCTCCAAAGATAAGATGTTTTTTTCCCTCGAGTTCTCTTCTCATTGCGCGTATCTTGCTTCTTGTCTTTTTCTGTCTTTTACTTCGAAGTATACCTCTTTTTGCTGCTGTCGTGACAGATTTGTCGCCCTTTTGGAAGCCATTACCAAGGGGTTTGTGCTCGCCTCCTTGCGCCGGCAACTTCTGGGGGCTGGCCTTAAAGCTATCAATCAGCACCACGAAGTTGCTACTACTGGCGGTGAAAGTCATGAGCTATCTGATGACCAAAGTACTGCTGCAGCCTCTTCTGCTGCTGCTGCTTACAGCTCCAGCACTAATAGTGTTAGCACCAATGTTAGCTCGAGTTCCACCTTTCCCTCTCACTCGATTGGGACTCGACGGCGGAGTTATTCTTCTTCCGCAGAAAGTTTAGAGGCTGCAGCCGAGAAAGCAGCCATTGCGGCACAAACATTCTTAGCATGGAGCCTTTCTGCTGGTAACGGCACAAAGAACACGGATGATAATTCCTCTGAGATGGACATTGTGAGAGACAGGAATCGCGAACGTAGCGGCAGAGGTGACATTAATGGTAGCAGCAGCGGTGGGGGTGAGAACTGGAGAAGCGTTGAGAATCACTCAGGTGGATCACCCATATCGCCCTCGCGCTTGCTCGCTACTGCAACTGCTCACGCTCTCGTCTCCGGAGATGGCGGGGCTGATTTCTGCGCAGTGCTCATTCAACGCTTAACGAGAGGCAGAGGCGTGGACAACGCAAGCAAACGAGTCAGTGATCATACAAGGAAGAAGACTGAAGGAACAGTGCATCAGCAGGAGGAGAAAGACCTCGTCACAGCCTCAGCTTCTTTGTCAGCGGGGGAGTTACTGTTGCAACTGTTGCAATTGTGCGCTGGCGGTCCAGAGCTGCTTGACTTGTGCCTCGGCCACAAGTGGGAGCAGCGCGTAGCTGCGCAAAACGCTGACAAAGGCCGAATTGATACCGGCAGTGGTGACAAAGCTGACATTGATGGAGGCAGCAACGGAGATTTCGATGGAAACAACAGCAGCAATGGCACTGATGACAACAACTGCGTTGATCACAACCGTGATTCAATCCTTAATGCCAGCTCTACGAGTAACCGTTATAATTCTGTGCGCGCTGAGGACGCACCTGGGTGGTTTGCTGCGGCGTTTCCTGGCTCGGCCGTTGCGCGCTGGACTTGCCTGGAATTAGGCCCGGACAGCCCTGTAAAACCCAATTCTGGGGCGGCCGTGGGTGCCCCCGACGGCGCTTTTGGCGAGAGCGTGGAGAAGTACCTGGAAGTGGCAGAGGAAGAACAAGTGCGTCGAATGCTCTCAGAGCAACAAGAATGCGACCGCAAGATGGTCCGCCGCCGTCGCCGCTGCTCCCACTGCACCTCTAGCGCCTGTAATAGCGAAGACAACAACTCTAGTCCTAGCAGTACCCGCAATAGCAGTAGCAGCGACCCGGTTGCGATTTCCACAGGATTGGTGAAAGGCGTAACAGTTCGAGTACGAGAAGTGTTGTTGTTGGAGCAAGAGGGCAGTCGTAAACCGAGTAGCTCGCCACCAGTGCCTCTCGAAGAGGCCCTTGCAGTGACAGGCCTAGTGGCGGAATTAGCCCAGGCAGCAGCTGCAGCAGCAGCAGTGGCGGTTATTGCTTCAGCAAATGGCAACCAAAGCAGCGGCAGCAGCAGTAGCGAGACTTCAGGGGCTGACGTTCACCGCGGCAGCAGTTGCTGCTGTAATGGTAACATCGAAGCAGAAGGTGCTCGAGCTTTGCATGCTGCTGTATTTGGTGATTTTTCAACTACTTCTGTGGCTGCTCCTACCGTGGCTTCTCTTGTACCCTGCCACAAAGAAAGCTCCAACGAAGACGCCAACCGCCACTGCGACGACGATAATAATGAAAACGTGTTTGCAGCGCTCGCCGCATGCTGGCACCAGGCGTCCGGAGCGGTGCATGAGATATTTGACTCGAGACGAAAGCTCGCGGATTTGCGGGTTCAACTTGGCATTCTGAAGCAGAAGCGAAGTGCTGAGAGTAGCCATAAAACTACCGCTGCATTGGAAGATGTACCTGGCAGCTCCCACGACGACACCGACGGCGAATCCTTGTTGCCTGAAGGGCCAGAGGGGCGAGCATTGATCCTCTATGTAATTTTAGACGAGTGCGTGAAGGAAATATTTGGCATTTTAAGTGCTGGGGTCTTACTGCAATCCCAGTTCAAGCCATCAACAGTGCTAAATGAGGGCTCCGCACCATCTAGCAGTGCTGCATCGTCATTTACCGACACTGCTACGACTGCCTCTATCCCGGGCGGTGGCGCCAGCACTTCTGTTGCCGCCAGTGGCGATGCTGGTGAACTTGGCGACGACGGCGACGACGACGAAGCTATGGGCGGCGGAGGCGTCACTAACCTCAACGAGTTTGACGACATTTTTGCCAATTTCATGCCAGAGGACCCATCATTCTTTGAAGCTTTTTCTTCTGGCGATGCTGTGCTTGGTGATGCCATGGCTGGAAACCAAGAAATAGTTCAAGATGGTGGTACAAGTGCCACGAAAATTGAATTCAAGCCAGTGGAGGAAGGCCAGGACATGTTTGGATTCGGGAATTTATGAAATGGCTTATGTTTCTGCTTTCTTCTGTATAAAATTTGCAATAAATTGGTCTGTATGTACTGCGATGAAAAATAACAATGTTAAACCCTCTTGAACTAGAAAAGAAAAAACAGCAAAATAGAAAATTTTGCCTAAGTGCTTAAGCGCAATGCATCTCTGTTTCTGCTTCTGTGCTTTTATAATCATAAAAATAAGCGTAAACGAGGAAACGCGCACCGCATTCCCGTAGAGCCCCATGGAATCTAACTATGAAAAGAGAAAAGGAGAACGGCCCCATTTATGATCGTTATGTCGTATACTATAACTTGTAACTTATTAGTTATTATTCTTATGTGTATTTCTCTCTCTCTCTCACGTCTTCTTTCTACTACTCGCGCTGTGGAGTAAACAATAGCTCGATTGCAATGGTGGCTGGCAACCCCATCTGTGATAGCCAGCGTGCCATCTGCGGTTGTTAGTCAATTTGAGTCAATCTGTAGAACCATTTCCCATACGCGGTAAGCTCATTAGCCCAATTCCATAACGCTTTATGTCACAGCCATGGCCGTACGTGAAATTATGATTTCAGATGGGACGCATTTCTGTTTGTTTGTTGGGTGTTAAATAAATGGCACTTCCCAAATAGGATTTTGCTTTTTCTGCCGGTTTCTCATATTTCCCCTCTCTCTTTCTCCTCTCTCAGTTGCCCTTTCATGTTTCGCGAAACAATTTGCACTTCGTCTCTTCTCTTTTCCTAACGGCCCCCAGGCCTGGCGCCCATGCGCGTGGGGTCCATCGAGGGGTACTTGGGGCCTTCCACGCGGCCTCGCTTCGCAGGTGGGGGGCCTGGCGGTGGCCCAGGAGGAGGTCCCGGTGGTGGTCCTGGTGGTGCTCCCGGTGGTGGCCCAGATGGAGGTGCAAGGGCAGCAGCGCCGGGCGGCGGACCCGGAGGAGGGCCGGGAGGAGGACCTCGAGGAGGAGGAGGGCCGGGCACAGCGCCGTAGGGCGCTGGGTAAGCGGCGGCGGCTCCGGGCATGGGCGCTTGTTGGTAATACGGCGCGCCTTGTGGCGGCGGAGGCGCCATCGCCATGGTCGCTTGCAGTTGCTGCGCGAGGGCCGGCGCCAGGGTGGGCATCGGCTGGTGGGCGGAATAGCCCGGCGGCGGCGGGAGGGCTTTGGGAGCCCCACTGCCGTCAATGCTGCTTGATTGGCTCTTGGGGGCCTGGGGTTTCGCCCAATCAAGGTCCAGCTTGAGGCCCTTGATCTGCGAAAGTAAGTGATAAGGACAGATGAAAAAAGAAATGGTAAAAGCTTTGTTAAAAAGTGCAGGGGAAGGTGGGATCAACAAAAATTGGATAAAGGAAGAGGAAAGACATCATATGAGTAACTTTGAAAAGCGTTGGTCTTCTCAGTTCACAATACACAAAAAATACTGTGTACGAAGCCTTTTCTCTTTCACATACCACGAGGTTGCGGTGAAGCTTGCTAGCGGCCAGTTCGGCGCCTTCCCGGCTAGTGTAGTCCACAAACGCGCACTTCTTGTCCGGTAACAGCTTCACGCTCCGCACCTCCCCGTAGGCGTAGAACGCGTCCCGAAGGTCAGCTTCGCCCATCACCTGAGGAGGAGGAGAAGGTGGCGGGGGAAGCAAAGGCGGGAGGTTAAGCACACTTTTTTTTAAAAAAACGAGGAGAGGCTCAGAAAGAGGAACAAAAGATGCGCATCCTTATTTGAGAAAAAAGGAGCCGAGAAAGGCAGTCGTTGAAGTTTATAAACAAAAAGAACCATGCAAAAGTGTCATCTGAGAGAGATATTCTAGAGTTTGAGCACGTGTGTATATATATATTTACCGTAGCGTCCACGCCGCCCACCCACAAGCTCGTGATGGCTTGGTCCGTTGGGGGCATCAGGTCCGGGGACGCTTCTTGGGCGCGGCGCAAGTAACGCTTGCTCAAGTCGTCGTCTCCGCTCGCGCGTTTGCGCATGGCCTCTTCCTTGTTGCCCTTGCCTGCGTCCTGAATGGCCTCCTTGGTTTCGGGGTCCAGAGACCGCATCACTGCGGTGGCGCCCTCCTGCGGCAATAAAATGGGAAAAGATCATAGCGGGGAATAAGGTGAATTAACGGAGAGGAGAAATATGTTCAATGCTAATAGAAAGTACTTCGGAGGTAGAGAACAGAGCAGAGAATGAAATAAGCTTCAGTACGGAGAGAAGAGATATACGAAATAGAGAGATTGCCCGCGTCAAGAAAAGATTCAAGTCGAAGGCAGGAACAAACTCAAATGCAAACATCAACAACCTTTTTGAGGCGGTCAATGAGCGCGGTCCGCAATTCTTTGTGGGTGGCCGCCAGCTCGGGAAACTCAAACATGCCGTTGCATGGGCGGAACGGGCACTTGTGCTGCACCACTCGAGTGCAGGAGCCCGCCACCCAAAACGAGCAGAGCTTCGGCAGGTTGCGCCACGCCGTGGTCTATTATTTGGTGGGGAAAAAGTTCAAAGAGGGCGAAAAGGAGGAAGTAAGAGGGAGAAACAAGGAGTTAAAGAAAGGGGAGAAGAGGGGAGAAAGAAAGGAGGAGGCAAAAGTGGAGGGCGCCCATACACCTCAGCGACGCGACAACCACTCGAAAAGAAAAGAAGAAACAGGATTCAATGAATAAAACGGTAGATGATCTATGATTCGGGGGGAACACGCAGTACACATCACTCGAAGGAAATACATGTGTTTCAGCCATCAAACCCAATCCCTCAGATACAACTTTCACCGCCGACTAGGTTTACCTGCTTGTGTTCCTGCGCTTGAATCGACCTCGCCAGCTGCAAAAGCTGCCGCGACGGCTCCAAGTTCTGCACGGCACCGCCACCGCCGCCGGGAGCCGACGCTGCGAGCGCGTCCTTTTGCTGCCAGTAATACGCCGTATTCGGGTCGGAAGTGGGGAGAGCGAGGGTGTCGCCGGGCCCTGCGCCACCTGAAGCAAATGAGCACATGTAGGCATGCGCGCGCACACACCCGATCATGTCAATGTTGTGTTTTTCGGTCTCGAAAGCAAAGCAACCAGGGTGGTAAGCAAATGCTGAAGGTTCGCGCACACACGACGGGCACACTCGATGAAGAAGCATGAGCGCACATGTGCATGCATGCACATACGGTAGCGCACTGGCGCACGCTACATCAAGACCAGCGATGCAAGGAATCTAGGGGCAAAGGGCATTGCAGGCACCCTATTCAAGCCCCTTAGACCCTCGTACTAAAGAAAAAAAACACAGACCTGCGAGAAGGGCATCTCGAACGCCCACAGGCACGCCATAAGTCATGTCGACCAGGCAAGCTTGGCAAATGTTCTTGTCCTTCGCCACCGAGGCTTCCACCATGCATTCTTTCCACCGCCCACCCGGCCCTGCCCGCCACCGAAACGACTGGAACGGCCGGCCCGTCAAGTGGCAAAGCTTGTTGCCCGGTGGGCTCTTGACCATGCGCACGTAAGGGTTCGGCCCCAAGCACGTCTCACACACAAAGGGGAAATCTATGCCAACTTCCATGCCTTATGATTTTTTTTTTTTAATAGTGTTTAGTTGAGCCAAGCAAAGGCAAACATCGGATTAGTGTGCAATTCACTTGATATGCTATTAGGGACTGAAGAGAGTGCACAGCGCAAGGCGATACAATAAAGTACTGTAAACACGAACCGTTCGGCGCATTGCTTCGCTTAACTGCAGAACCAGGGGCCCTGGTTGAAGAGAGCGACGCAAACACATAGGAGAAACAGGGATACGTTAGTGCATGCCAGACATAGGTTCACCGAAGCATTGATATTCACACGAGGCAAAGCAGCGTACCAGCCGCCTGGCATATCGCCCACGCCTGGCCGGTAGCCACCATCACCACCGAAAGAACTCATCCGCCTTGTTTAAGTCGGGCTAGCGTTGTGCAGGGCAGCCGAGTAGAACAGCAAGGCAAGCCTCCTCTTCGCTTCACGTCGCAACCAATCTGCTCGTCTGCTCGTCATCTGTCCTCGATGTTGTTACTGAAGCGAGGAGTTGTGATCTGTAAACCTACGGACTTCCACGAGAAGGAAGCTAAATCTCCCCCTCAAGAGAGGAAAGAGTTCGACAGTACCTCTTTCCTCTTGCTTGTTGTTGTGTTCGACCAACAACAACAAGTTTGACGTGTTCGCGGTTTTCGCGTTTCGCGGTTCACGCAGTGTCGTGTGTGTTGTTCGAGTTGGCATCGTCATAATATTCGTCATATACCTGGACGAACAAATAGCAATCATCGATCAAGTACTCAAGCTCCATACCTGCGCGTTTCTATCATTTCGTTGATTTTATTTCTAGTTTTGACGTAATGCGTTTCAATATATTATCGCTCTGGCTATCAACTAACTTCGTAGTAGTTAGGACATTCGTTAGCCCATTTCACTCTCTTCTGAGCGCAAGAACATATATTCGGTACGTGCGTGTGCGAAGTTTACAGCGATTGAAACTACAACTAAGTTAAATCTCTCCATAATACTCTGCCAGGTTGCCAAAACCACCGACGTTTGCGTATACTGGAAGGTTTGGTTCCTCGTTGGTTCTAGCCAAGCCTATTATTTCACAACGCGATGACTCAAGTTCCCTTGGAAGCCTGAAAGAAACCGAAAGCATTGATTTAGGCAGGCATAAATGCCGCAATCAAACTCGTAGTATTAAGCCATCTCGACCGCCAGTCTATACCAAAACCTCCCCTTGCACGCCTTCTTTGGCGGCTCGTTCGGGAACTCAGCAGTCTAGGCCACCTGTGCGAATGCGGCCTTTGGCTAGCTCAGACGTTACAGTGACGTATGCGCGAAGCGGAGGAGCTGGTGGGCAAAATGTGAACAAAGTAGAAACAAAGGCTGAAGTGCGATTAGCTCTCTACCAGGCTGCTTGGATTCCCTTCGCAGTGCGGGCACAGCTCGAACGTCGGGAGGCATCGCGCATCAACAAAGAGGGCATGCTAATGGTGACTTCGAGCAAGCACCGCACGCAGTTGCGGAACCGCGACGATGCTATGGCTAAATTGCAGAAAATATTAAACGAAGCTCTCGCAGCTGCACAGCCACCTAAACCACCAAGTGCTCAGCTGGTGAAGAAGATTAAAGCGCGTGCGCGTGCTAGCGACCAAAAGCGCTTAACTGAAAAGAAAAAAGCCAGTGCAAAGAAAAGCAACCGCCGCAGACCGAGCATGGACGGCGATTAACTTACACGGGAGTGTGGGATAGGGCCCACGCGTTCTCAAGGGATTCTCTCGAATGGGGATAATCGTAGTGCCACAGATACCGCACCTGCAGTGAATTTCGCACGCCGATATCATTTCAGTGGAGATGGACTTCCCGAAAAGTAAGTGATTAGGTCTATTGTCAAGCGGTCGGGCGTGAAAAAGGCTAATCCAATGGCAAATGGCAATGCACATAGATAATTCTAACGCCACCTCTTTTCGCAAGTCATTTCTCTTATAAGTTTCAAACATTAGACATTTGAGGTCCACGCGCTGCTTAAAACTCCTGGCATAGATACAGTCTGAAACGCTTTTCCCACATCGCCGCCCTTTGCGTGACAAATTCGTGTGCAATGGCAGCTTCGAGTTATCGGTTCTTTAGAACTTTTTCAAGCATATTCGAAAGCTCGACTAAAGCCCCTAGAGGAGATAAATATCCTCCATTTGTGACGAACGGGCCCCTATTTGAAAAATGTGCTCCATTGTTAGCGACTTCAAGAATCCTCGACTTTTCTCCTTAATTTTGGTGTGCGGAATCTATATTGACTAGCTAGAGGCAGTGACACGTGATCAATGCTTTTCGAGAACTTACTTTCGGAGTGTGGATAATATGGCACGGTGAGCAAAAAGACCAAAGAATAGTTTTATCACTCTCTATCCAACGTAAATGGACCTCAAATAAAAGAAAACGTAGCATAGAGCATACTTACTAGCTTTGTAGCTTCTCAAACTTTAGCAAGTTAAGATGATTCGCGAAAGGAATATTCGCATGTGATTGCCTGAGATGAATATAAAAGCAACTCGTTGAAGGCAAAAAAGGCCAGAAACGCTCTCCAACAATACATATAATTGCCAAAAAAAGAATAATAAATTGGAGTATAAGTGACTTTTCATCGCAAGTAAGTAGAGAATTATCAGTGATTGAACCTAGTGCACATGTAATTACGAGCACACAAATTCTTTTGCTAGCGGCAGAGTGGCCATGACTAGTCCTAGGCAAGTCGTAAGCGTTCAATCGAGGTGGAAACGCGCAGCGCAAAAAGTCTCAACCGCACGGTTGATGACGTTCCATAGTTCAGGAGTCAATCAACTAATAGAAAAGGGAGCATCAAAAATTGACTGTGCGACTCAGGAACAGACTTCTGCCTCTGGATTACAAACCTCAGTGAACTGCTCCGATGAATCTTCCATGGAATCTAGAAATCCACAGCACCCTTCACGTGGAGTAGATAGATGGAAAAAGGCAGCTGCAAAGGTCGTCTCCGTTACTCGTGCATTTGCACCAACTACTAGTGCTGACGAGGAAAAAGTGCTTGGAGGAGCACGTCACCTTCTCGCAGTAGACGAAGAAGCATCTTTGCGTGACCTTTTTGACGCCTTCGACCAAACAAAGCTTCAATGTATAAGCGTCGAGAATCTTAGAGTCATATTTCAAACATTTTTGAATCGCCAGCTCGCCCAAAACGAATTTGTATCGCTTCTGGGAGGAATTGAAGTAGAGCTTAATCAAACCGTTACTTACGAAAGTTATAAAGCTACTATGGCCTCAGCTATCGATGCATTCTCGAAGAATAAATCTGAAGATCCTGATAGGTTATGGGCTAGCATTGGCTCAGCAATCATGAGAATGGTTGAGAATCGAAATATTGGACTTCGAAGTCCTGGTGGCGGTGAATTCATGAGAGGTACGGGACTGAATGAATTTTCGGTGTATTCACTATTTACTCTTGATGAGTCCGATGTGAAAAAAAAGGAGCAGCACGCAGCAATGGTTGACCACTTTAAAATGCGAAGGAGGTCAAGTATCCCAACAAGGCAATCGTCGCGAAGCAAACGTGCAGATGTAATAGGCGAGGACGCGGAAGAAGTTGATGGGGGTGACAACGCTGATGGCGCCGTAGTGGATTCAAATTTAGATATGGCACTTGGGTGGTCTGGTCCGTGGCGCCCAGACTGCTGGCTAAAAAAATCTTTTGACTTTTTGATCATGGCAATCGTACTTTTTCAGGCTCTTTATATTCCCTATGTCGCTTCTTTCCAGCCGCCTCTATCAATGGTTTGGGTTGCTGCTGATTTAGCGTTCGATTCAATTTTTTTGTTAGATGTATGTATAACTTTCAACATTATGATCAAGCTGACGCCCACGCAGCCCTGGGTTAACAATCGATGGATTATTGCCCGAAAATATATTAAGGGATGGTTTATGATAGATATCGTGGCTTCCATCCCCTTTGACCTTATCATAGTCGGAATGTTTGGATCAGAGGAAGATGCAAGCAGCACTTCTGGTACCGCGGTACTTGGTTTATTTAAAGCCATGCGTCTGCCTCGCATGCTTCGTTTACTGAAAATACTCCGTGTATTGCGGTTCTCTAAGTTCATGCAGCTTCATCCAGAACTCTTGTGGTGGCTGCAGTATTCAAAGCATGCCAACTATTTCCGAGTCATTAAAATGGTTTTGATAATAAGCGTTGTTTTGCACTACCTTGCTTGCATGCTGTACGTCGTCTCATCGAATGAAAATTGGATGGGTATGGAATTTTGTGACTGGCAGTGGGTTCGCCGAGATTACATAAACGCTGCATGTTCTGATTCATCTCATTTGTCCCGCTACATCGCCGCGTATTACTATGCAATGGTCTTGAACCAAGGGGAAGATATTGGCGCAGCAACACCAAACGAGAAGATCTATGCGACATTTTCTGTTCTTGGTGGCTCCATTCTCCTCGCAATAGTCTTCGGGCATATCGGAATCCTCATATCAAATCTTAGCGCTTCATCAACAGCATATCACGGTAAAATGGAGAAACTTTTTAATATCATGCAGCATCTCGAACTTCCAAGCCCCTTGCGAATGCGTATTGTGAGTTACTACGAGTTGATTTGGTCTCGTTACCGCTCATTAAACGGTCAAATTCGTATGTTTGTCCCGGAATTAAATTCGTCATTACGTGCGGAAGTGTACGTTTATTTGCGAACAAATCTTATCCTTAGTGTTCCCTTCCTTCGCAATTGTAGCCCAGACGTTGTGAAAGAACTCGTGATGCGACTTAAAGAGCAAGTATACCTGCAAGGAGACTATATTGTGCATAAAGGGAACATTGCTTCAGAAATGTATTGTGTATCCCACGGTCTTTGTGAGATAACCACTTACGTTCACGAAGGAGATGAAAATCCAGAAAGCACTTCATATGAGACAAAGCGACCGGAAAAGGGCCATGAAAATCGTCACCCAGTGGCTACGGTGCATCAAAATAAGAATGCGAGACGAGGTGGTTTAGTACGCACGAAATCGAGTTTGAGCGATGTTCTGGCAGAGAGAAAAGAGAAACAGACAAGAGAGGTTGAGCAGGTCCTTAAAGTCATCTTCGAAGGGGATTATTTTGCTGATATAGCGTTGGTCATGGAATGCATGTCCAAGTGCAATATGAGATCGGCAACATTTGTTGAATTTTGCGTTCTGAGCAGAGAAGACTTTATTGATGTTCTTTCTCAAGAGGCTTATACCGAGGACAGGAAATTAATTGAAGAAATTATTTTGTCGAAGTATCAGGATGATCATCACAGTGATTGGGCATTACATACACCCCTCATGAGGCAAAAAGCCAATGTTTTTGAACAACCCCTCAACCCTTTGAGCCAAATGCAAAACCAGGTCAAACGCATTGAGCAGTTAACACAAGCTTTACTCGTGAAACTCGACGATTCTACTGAAGAAGCAAAAAAAGGCGTGTCTCCAACTTCTCACTCATTCTTGACAGGGCAGATGAGCACCAGCGGCAGCAGTAGCGGTAGAATTAATAGTTGTAGCAGTAGCAGTAGCAACGGCAGTGGCAGCAACAGCAACAGCAGTTGCAGCAGCAGCAGCCTTTTATTGCCACGCCTTAGTGAGAACACGCCAACCAAAAACAGTATCAACGGCGGGTTAGTTGCACGGGCAACGGGCAGAAGTCAAATGTCGCGGTATATAGAACCCATTAGTGGAGATCAAAACACATCCGACGAAGATGATGATGAAGGTGGATCCTCTTGAGCTGGAGGAAATTAACAAAGCACAGAATTTCGGGCGGTCGACTTCCTTATGATGCTATGTATGGCCAACGAGTACAACCGAAAATTGTTGGCTTTGGCTTTTGGGGGGCAGTTCAGAGGAAGAAAGAAGAAAGAACTTCAGATGTGATACCGAAATAAATCATGGAAGACGCCGCAACCCCGCCAAACTTTCTCGATGGAAAGATGCTGGTTAAAGTTAAAGCCTTTATTGGCCTTCTGGAGCGAATTCGCTAGCGAGCACCGCGCACATGCAGCTCTAGTGTATTCCGTGTTCGTATTCGTATTCACATTTGCTTCTTTGGCTGCTGTGTACTTGGTTCTCTTTGTTTTGGAATTGGGAAAGTATTAACTAAACAGGGCCATACTGGCCTCATGCTATGCATCACCATCCTCCAGTGCCGAATAAAAGCATAATTCGAGACTATTAAGCGATAACACACAATACACTACATTGACTATATATAATATACTTCTACTTCAAAGAAATGGACTTTCCTCGCTTAGTAATTCCAATCACTTTGATGTTTTTTTTTCTTGACCGCACAACCGCAACTGCCGTTCCATCAACAATAAAGATTTCGGATTAACTTTGGAATATTAGCGCCAAAATGCACGGCTCGATAAACTTTCACGCAGATATCACGAAGAGCGTTCAATCATTCGCGCCAATTGGTGCTGCTGAGCTTATGACTCACTGCTGCTGAGCTTAGCAATGAGGGTGTTCTGCTCAGCCTCAATTTGCTGCAGGCTTTGGTAGTATCGATTGGCGCGCTCAAGCTCTGCTCGCTTCTCAGCCAAGGACGCCGCAAGCGCACTCTGTTTGTTTTCCCGGTTCTCAGCTTCAGACTCAACCATATTCCGTTGCCCGATAGCCTTCAGAGTTAACAAGCATTGGGCAGCAGACTGTGTGTCAACAAGGGAAATGCTCTAATTTTTTACTCGCCCTGTTTAACTGAGTTTTCATTCCACAATTAGTGCAACGTAATATCTGAATTCTTGTTTTTGTCGTGGTGCGTGCTTCGTTATTTGTTTACCTTGAGCTTCGCGTGCTCAATGCGCTTCGCCTGAGCATCTAGCACCTCCACCAGCACATGGACAGTCCCACTGAAGCTCTCGATTTCTGAATACCATAAGAGTGTGCACAATACAATCCATCGCATCGTCAAACATTGAAGGCGCCACGACAGGCTTTGGTAAGCAAATTTTATTCTTCTAGGTATGCGCATTTGACTAGCTAGAGCAAGTATGATACTATTTAGCAAACAACGCTCGTATATGAAACAGCTTGGTAAACACCGGAAATAAGAAAAGAAATGATTACCTAAAATCAACACGAAATACTGTCTGGTAGCTTACTTTCTACGAAGGCTGTGCATTGCTCGGCCAATTCCTCAGTGTGTTTGAATTTCTCCGGATCCAGCACGCGGATGCGTGACTCATCATCAAAGAAAATAGGCACTTCCTCCTCCATTCGAAGACTGTCTGAGTGGATAGCAATGTCCGAAGCTAATACGAATTAACACTTGGCTACGGGGCTGCGATCTGGCTGCACAGCAAACAGTGCAGTAAACCGTACACTTCGCGAGTTGTGAAAGGGAGAAAATGCTCGTCGTGTGTTTGTGTGAGCGTGTGAGACGGTTTCAATTTTACAGGGAGGGGTTCACATGCGATTCACGTGCGAGGGCTGAAAAGGGCGACTCTTCTTCTGGATCGCCTGAGGGACTTCGTTGTAGTCCCCTCCTCTGCGGGCGGAAACTCTCCTTTTGAGCTGAACTCTCAGAGCACGGAGGAGCGTGCCACTTTACTTCCGTGGTCTCTCGGGCATATGCGCCTGATAAGCTTCTTAGGTTTAGTTTGCGCTGCTTTGCTTTTCTTCTCTACCTATTAGCCTTCTACGTAATTCCGGCCCTTCGGGGCCTGCCTCAAAAAGACGCCTCACGCGCGGTTCATGCACCATAAATATGATCACGCAACCAATATACCAGGCAGAGAGAACTTTTCTGACGTCCCTACGTGATTCTTCCTCGTTCTTGTAGTGCGCGCGCTTTCATCTGCCCTGCTCCGAACTCGAACTCGTACTGATACAAACCCAAATGACACAGAGGCCAGTGCAGCGGGCAGAAGTACACGCGAGTGCGTTGCGCGCAAGTCAAAATCTGCCCTGCTCTTCCTATTCTATATCACGAGGAATGTTTTCTGCTACAGCGATGTTACCAAGCAACTGCCAAGCAACGTGGCCGTGGCCCCGCTGATGAAGGCCGCCTCCCAGATATGACGCCGACCGAATTCGCCATCACTGTAGTTATACCACATTTACGCAGCGTGCCTCACGCCATATATGCATATATGGGATGGTCCACTAATCACGGCTATATCCAATAATCGCGAATCGCACGCGCGTACACTTCTGCCCGCAGCATTGGCTTCTGTGTCATTTGGGTTTGTATTAATTCGAGGACTGAGTTCGAGTTCAATGAATAATCAATAACAAGTTCAGATGCCCGCGCGATGCACGGTTCCGGGGAAACTTTTTTCGGTGTCTGTAAAGCAAATGCGTGTTTTTTAGTGTCTTAGTGCGTGCTCTTGAGGTGCCCGTGGATGATTTCCCCTTGCAGTGCCCGTGGTGTGTGCCCCTAACTGTGCCCGTGGTCCGCTTTTTCTTGGTACTGCACATGCACAAAAGATATGCACTACAGTACTTTAGGTACAAAAAAAAAGGCGGACACCAACGAACGAATGAGCCACGAACGAAATATAGGACTTACTTTTTTGCGACTAAGGTTGCGTTTCACGTCCACGCGTAAATCACGCGTGGAGGCTGTAAATTTCCTTTCCGCGTGATTCACGCGCGATTTACGCGTAACTCACGCGCCAACGTTAATCACTTCGGTATCGTTGAAATTTAATTTCCGCGTGATTTCCGCAGAATTTCTAACCCAGTATTAGTACTAGCAATTATATTGCTAATATCTGAGATCTGAGATCTAAAATTCCACGTTCGCCATCTACGCCCACCAATTCCCAGTTCAGAATGCGTTGGTGGTTATGTGGAAGGAGAGGACCCGGTTCGGAATTTTGAGTAGAACACGCCTAAATCACGCGGGATGCGAATCTTCAGCGATACCGAAGTGATTCGCGTTCGCGTGATTTGATTCGCACTTGAAACTTATACGTATAGCTAATAAATTTCATTGCGATTTCCGCATGCCGGAATTCGGGGATTTAGGATTTAGGGCCCGCCGCGCACGGAAACAGCCACTGCGCAATGCGCTATTCGGAGGAGCTCGTTTTGGAATTACTTCGCCGGGTCTTGGCAATTCGTTTCTCTTCTTCAAACACGGGTCCCGGCGATCTTTAAGCTCACTGCGCATTCCTACTGCTATTGCGGTGTGCATGTTTCTTAGACTTCTGGTTTACTAAATACTGCGCACGTAAGGTTAATCCATACTGCTATTTTTGGTGCTCACTAGCTACAACTCATTCTTCATTGCACTGAAAGGCCCAGAATCGCTGGCTGGAACAGCCACTCCTGGAGCAGTCGGGCCAACGTCAGCCTCAGAAGGCGATGCTTCAGCCGCCGTTGGAGAAGCAGCAGCCGGCGCGGTGGCTACCCACGCAAACTGAAGCGGAACGCCCCCGAGGCTGCGCGCGCGCTTGAACGCCGACTCCGCGGAATAACGCTGCGCAAAATGAACAACCGCCGAGGGCAGAGAAGACGACGAAGTTGAAGAGGAAAAAGAAGGGCTTGTGGATTGGTCCGAGCCAACCGGCGGTGGCACCACTTCCACGCGCACTAAATCTCCGTACGCGCTGAAGTGCCCTTCCAAGTCCTGCTGGTCGAAGCCCGAGGGCACTGCTGCCACCGTAAAGGCCGTAGGCCGGTTGTCAATGTTGGCGCGCTTCGCTGCAGGCGGCGGAGAGGAGTGTTGCTGGTTGGCTGCTGCCGGCGGGGATGCGGCCGCTGCCATTTGCTGGTCGAACGCCGTGGGGTCCGCGAGCTGCGCTTCAAGTTTCGCGATTTTTGCTTCGACGAGCGCTAAGAGCGCCGCTGCTTTGTTGCTGCCTTTGCTGCTGCTACTGGCTACCTCTCCCTCGCCACCACCTCCTCCAATTGGCACTACAACGGGCGCAACTTTGGCTGCTTGCTTCGCCAGAGACGTTCGCATGCTACGCGCGTCGGCGAGTTGCTTCTCCCAGGTCGCTCGCGTTTGTGCGCGAAGGGCTTCCGCGCTGGCTTTCAACTCCGCTGCCCGCTCTTGCTTGAGCCGCAACTGCTCGTCACCGCTCAAGGCCTCAGCTGCTGCTAGCCGTGCCGCGGCTGCTGCTGCTTCTTCGGCAGTAGCGGCTCCGTCTGCCTGCACCGTGTCGGCGTCTCCTCCAGCAGCACCTTTCCCACCTTTGTTGCCCTTGCCACTACCCTTGCCCTTGCCTTTCCCCTTGCCAAAACTGCTTCCACCACCAGTGGGGCCACCACTGCCCGGGGGGGGAGGTGGAAGCGAGGCTGGGTCCGCCACGTTGCCCAAAGCACGCTTCACGAAGATGAACCGGTTGTCGCACACCGCTTTCGGTGACCGCAGGGCGCGCTCGCAAGCCTCTGGAGTGTACAACTGCACCAGCAAAGTGCGCTGCCCCGGCCGAGCTTCCCGTTCGGGCGCGGTAGCTGCCACCGGCCCGGCGACGGATTCGATGTGGCGGCGCACAGCTTCGTCGCCCAAGTCGTCGGGCACATGCTCCACGCGCACCTACCATATTAGAGCATTCGTTCGCATTTAGATGGTATGAGCAAAAATATATTGAAAGATAGGAAGACACACGCAGCACGTTCGGGTGTTGTGCTCTGTAGCAGTTTGATGAATAAAAGTTCGAAAGCTCGGTGTTATATCTCAAGCCAAGTCGGAACAATAGCAGGTGTATGATCGAACTCACCGTAGCTACAACTCCGCCGACACCGCTGTTGCCGTCGCCGGCAGGTGCCGTTAGACCGTGGCCGCGTTGCTGTTCGCCACCACCACTAGCTCCACCCGTGGAGGTTCCCGATGACGAGCCAGTGAGGTCGTGGAAGTACTTGCAAGCGGGCCCGCGAGAACACGCGCCGGTGTTTTGAAAGGCGTAGCACACCCTTTGGCCGTTGGCAGCACCAGCACTGCCACTGCTGCTACTATTGGAATCATGCGAGAAACGGCAAGTGTCGCCGCGAGAACAGACTCCCGTCTTTTGAAACGCAAAGCACACGCCTTTTCGCCCATCGCTTCCGTCAACGCCGCCACCGAGACTACTCCCAGCTGCTGCAGCCGTCCCACCGCCATTGTAGCCCATGCCCGGAGGTGGCCCGTATTGCGAAGAGGTATGCGGCAGCAGAGGCGGCGCGGGAGGTGCTTGCTGCTGCTGCTGCTGCTGCTGCTGTTGCGGCGGAGAAGGGCGAGGTACAGTGCTAGCACGACCCCATGACGAAGACGACGACGTTGTTGACGACGCCAGCCCAGCAGCAGAAGAAGAGGGCAGGGGCGGCGGGCGTGGAGGTGGTGACGGGCCTGGCGGCAAGTGCACGAGGCCCATTCCCGGCGGTGGGGGTGGACCCGCTGGGGGGTAGTTTCCGTGGGGAGGGGGAGGCAGGGATGGAGGTGGGGCAGGGCCGCGGTTCGGGCCATTCGGAGGAGGCAGTGGCGGCTGGCCATGGGACATGTGACGTGAAGGCGGGCTCATGCCTGCCGAAGGAGAAGGATAGCCTTTCCCACCGCCTTTCCCGCCGTCGTAGGAATAGCTGCCCTTGCCACTGCCGCCCTTACCACCACCACCACCACCACCACTCGACCATGGCGGCGGTTGATGATGCGGGGGGTGCATCCCGGAGCCAGGTGGCATGGCACCGTGAGAACGGCTCGGCGGCATCCTTCCTGACCCTCCCCAACTACCACCACCACCACCACTACCGCCGCCGCCGCTACTACCCGACCCGCGGTACTTGGTGCCGTCTCCGCTGTCGCGCCGCCGTCGCGCGCTCCCTCGTGCGCCCCCTTCATCGTCGTCGTCGCGACGCCTGCCACCGCCACCGCCGTCGTCGCTTTCGTCGTCGCTTGAGTCCGTTCGCCGCCGCCGCCTCCGGCCACTCTCACCGCCGCCATTGTCGCTGCCATAGCCACCTCTTTCAGTGCTTTCCTCTTCAACCATAATGTCTTCTAAGCCTTCTATGCCCTCAATTGCACCGCTATCGTCCTCGTGGTCGCTACCTCCTTTGCAGCCCTCTTTAGCGTTATTGTCACGAGCAGAGCTGCTGCCACGCCCAGAGCGATAGGCTCCTTTGTCTATGGCAACGAACAGTCGGCTGACGAAACTGTTCGTTTGTTCGTTTAAAATGTCACTAAGCGATTCCTTGCAGTGTGCTTGAAGCTCCGGCCGTGGCATGTCTGCTTGCACCAGCGCCATAACATACTTCGCCAAAGTCTAGGCAGATGCAACAGGTAGCATTCAAAGGCGAGCAAAACACAAAGTAAGCCGCAAGCACAATCTTTCATTTTTGCACCATTCACCTTTTGTAAGTAACGTATGTCCTAGTAATGCGTGAGGTGCTGACAGAAGCGAGTCCTGGCAAAGGAGCGGAGACAGGCGAGCTAAGAAAACTTACCCCAGGCTCAGCGTCACAAATTGGGGCTGCCGCTTTCTCGATCCATGCATAGAGGTCCCGCTGGTCCCCAGCGTCCAGCAGCATTCTCTATAAGCTCTTAGCCCACGCTTCTAATGACGAGAGTTAGAGTTGAGTCGCGCCGTCTACTGCATCACTGCAGCACTGCAGTAACTTCGGCACCTCGGCCTCCAGCTCTCCAGCTATGCTTGCTGCTGGCTGCTGGCTATGATGTTTTCAGTTTTAAGGTGCCTTTTTTTTAAATTTGGACTTTCAGAAAACTCAAAAAAGTATTCAGGTCGAAGGTCGAAGGTCGAAAGGTCAACGAAATGAAAGAGAGTGTTGTGAACAAAATGTCACGACGACTAGTGGCAGTCGAAAGTAATAAAGCGCAGAATGTAGAATGAAGGCCTGTATTTCTCTCTTTCATCTGCATTGCTTGGCTAGTGTGTGAAAATTATTGCGAAGCAATAGCAATTGAGGAATACAATCTGGCTGACTAGCTAGTCATAATAGCAGAGCTTTTGTAGCTACAGATCTGTAGCAATTTTTAAGGTTGCGCCGTAGCGGACCTTATTCTCAGGATGCAAAAGCACTGGGCAGCAATCCGACCGCGCTCGGACTCTCACAGCGCGTGCGCCGACTCTGTGGATTGTGGCGGTCGCAAGATTCCTCGCTACTTCTGGTACATGTTGTCGGGTGGCATTTGCGACGTGGCTCAGTACGGCATAGACCTTTTAATAGCATCATGGCTCACTGAGCACCTCGAGGGCTACGGCGGTAATGTGTACCGCGACACTATATCTTGGACAATAGCTTACACGCTCACAATAGCCTTACGACATGAGACTCATCGGATCTTCGTCTTTGGATCCTACGAAGGCTCATATTGGGTGAACCTCGGAAAGATGTAAGTTTTTGTATAGGGTACACATATGGATCGGAATCTCCTTACCTCAATAGTCTTGCTATCAGAGGACCCCACTGCAGCTTTTAGAGTATCTTTAATGGCCATATCACGAATTCTACCTCCCTTTTTACTTTTGCTTAGGTACATGACCTATGCCACTACAATAACTGCATCAATTGTCTTACGGTCTGTATTATCGACTGTCGCTGAATATTTACCTGGAGTAATTCTTGAGTATGCCAGTCCTCGTACCTGCGGTTACTTTGGCACCCAGATTGGAACTGGAATATTCAGCTACTTTGCTCTTAAAAAGTCGTGGGGTAGAAAAGCAAGTCCTCTCGTGTCCCCAGGTGAGCGAATCAGCGGGCTGTTGTGAGTGACCATTGGGTAACTACACTTACTACACTTTTGGTGCGGAATGCAGTGCGCGCAAACTTTTTTCTGCTTTTGCTCAGGTTTTAGCCACCGCAGGTTGCTTGATGCTATTGCGTTCAACTACGAAATGCACCTTATTGCGAAGTGAAACTTCCGAGAAATAAATCATTTCCGATAGGGCTTTTTGTGGTAACAATTGAGAGATGGTTTACGTAAGAACCATTTTGTGAATCGCCGTCATGTCAAAAATGACATCAACGAGCCAAAAAGGTTTCACATCCGCCGAGTAGCTTGTCTGATAGAGCTCGTCGTCCCGCGTCGCATGGGACATCGCACGTCTTCCTGCGTTGCGTCGTTCTGGAGCTAGAAGTGCTAAAAGCTTGCTTCAGTGCTAAAATCACTCTATATTTTTTTCAAAAGCTACGATCTCAAGGTTTACATGTGCGGCTTGTTGGTGTATAACCTTGCACACATACTTTGACCGTGCGCAACTGGCTGCGCACGGACGCTCCGAAAAAAAAATCTTGCAAGATGCAGCACTGCATGGACTTTCGGATCCATGCAATTTCGTTGCGGTCGAATGCGCATGGAGAAAGTATGCGCGCAGGAATGGGCACTAGCAAACTGCACATGTAAACCTTGAGATCGTAGCTCTTAAAAAATAATAGTGCTCTACTACTTCTGATAGCTATATTTGAGCGCTTCTAGCTCCAGAACGACGCAACGCAGGAAGACGTGCGATTTACCATGCGACGCGGGACGACGAGCTCTACCAGGCAGGCTACTCGGAAGACTACAAACATTTTTGGCTCGAGAAATGAATTTTTGACCCTACGATTTTCGGCTCCGATTTCGGCCAATCCGAACATGGTTCTTACGTAAACCGTCTCTTAACACTACTGTATGAACGCGTGACCGAGACCCTAGCTAGCTCGCTAAACTAGTTACCTGGATTTCCCATTTCGAGAAAAGAGCCTCGGGAATTCCCGGAATTCCCGGGAATTCCCGGGAATCGAAGGGAATCGAAGGAAATCCCGGGAATCCACGGCTGTGGCGGGAAGCTGGAACTAGTACCTAGTACCCCATATATCGATTATATGGGATAGTCTTCTCTTCGCGAGATGCCCGCGCTAATCCCACTGGAATGGGCACTGCGGCCTCCGTGTCTTTTTTCCATTTGCCGCTTAAATTATGTGCACCCCCTCATCCAAATGACTACAGCGGGCAGTGTCAGCGGCCAATAAAGCGGAAGCGGCATAAATTCTAATGCCGATTGCAGTGAGGCTTCGTGGACTCTTACTTGGTTATTGCGCTCTTCAAATGCCGGGCTCGCTCTGATGGCAGTGACACCAGCAACCACCGCGGCAAATGAGCAACCAAGGGTGCAGCGTGTAAGAAATTTTGGGATGTTTCAGTGCGAAATGCCACTAAAACACCCCCCTCTGTATGCAAGAAAACCCCCTCTGTATGCACAGAACCCCCTCTGTATGGGAATTCCAGGAAATTCCCAAAAAAGGGCCGTTCTCGAGTCGGGAATTCCAATGGGAATTCCAGCGATTCCCGACCTCGGGAATTCCCGCTTTGGGAATTCCAGGTAACTACGCTAAACTCTGCAAACTGTATTTTTAATTATACCATGTTAGAGAAGTAGAGGATCTCAAAATATTCTTTGTTCTTGCTTTGAGATCTGCACGAAAATATCGGGAGGACTCGAGTAGTCCCTACAATAAAACATCTGACGTATTTTCTCCAGAATATAAGGCAAATACGTCGCGACGTATCGACTGTTCTGCTGACGTCATCACAAACAAATCATCAAAAATACGCCTGTATACGGCGCTTGCCATGCATATAGTGAGAATTTGCCCTAATATAACGTAATTTACGGTACTGACGTATTGATTGACGTATTTGGGTCAAATATTTGACGTATTTTTGTAAGGCCTAGACTCGAGAGGCTAGCTTGGGTCTAGAGAAAGGGGCTCTATCATCGCTGGCCACGGAAGAAGATGGAAGGCGATGATGAAGGTGAAAAAACGTTTTTCATATTTGAATGCACCGCCCTCTTTTGCGCTCCTTTTCATTCATTGAGATTCGAATGGTGGAATTGATGATGGCCAGGGCCAGAAGGGGAAGGACCTGTTTCCAATCCCTACTACTAGCTTGAAGGGTATCTAAGAATGCGCTTTTTCTATTCATACTCCACTCTATCGAACAACTAGTGTCATGGAACGATGCAGCGGGCGACTTCGGGCAAAAGTCCGACTTGTGCGTGCGCATTCGTGAAATTTGCCGCAATTACCCCGAAGGCACGTCCATCATCAAAGAGCTGGTGCAGAACGCGGACGACGCGGGCGCCCGTGACTTCAAACTTTGCTTAGACTTGCGGCAGCATGGCACTACCAGTGTTGTTGGACCGGGGATGGCTCAATACCAGGGCCCTTCGATCTTGGCGTACAACAGTGCTCAATTTCAGGAAGCCGACTTCGCTTCGATTCAGCGCATTGGAGACTCTCTCAAGAAAGCTACTTCGAAGGGCAGCAAAACAGGGCGATTTGGCATCGGCTTTAATTCAGTACGCGTTTTAGACTAAATTATTATGAACCTTGTCTTTTCATTACATCTTCATAGCACTTGGATGTAAAGGATGTCTCTACTTTCCAGGCACCCTCTCTCTATATTCTTTCGTTGGGTCTAAGCTCTATATCTGCGAATCTTGACATTGTGGTTGCGCCACTCGTATAGGTGTACCACTTGACCGAAGTGCCCCAGTTTGTGAGCGGTCGCCACGTGGTGTGGTTCGATCCCCATGCCACGTCACTGCCGGGAGTCAACCCCGCCAACCCGGGCAAAATGGTGGACTTCCGAAAGAATTCGGCGCTGGTGCAAAAGTACCCCGACCAGTTTGCGCCTCTCGAGGTGCGCTAGGCTGCGAACAAATCAACACTTCTTGTATTTTCATAGTTTTTGCTGTATATTTTGTTGCACCTAAAAAATTGAAATGCATTTTGTGTTCTCGTCACCCATTATTATCAGGCATTCGGCGTTGACTTCAGGAAAGACTTTCCTGGTACCCTGTTTCGGTTTCCGTTGCGCACGCCCGCGCAAGCGACGGTGAGCCGCATCAGCCACAAGGGCCACGCGCCCGAGGAAGCCGCGCAGCTGCTCAGAGACTTCGCCCAGGAAGCTGCGGCCATGCTGCTGTTCTTGAAGACCGTGGAACGCGTTGAGGTGATTCTTTGACAAGATCTTCGCACTGTCGTTGCCACGTGTATCTATTTCTGTTTCAAATGAAGAGATGATTGCTTACGCTCATACTACATTAATTCCTTTGCCTTTGTAAAAACATGTGTGTGTTTGTTTAGGTCTACGAGTGGGCTCCAGAAGGCGCAGACGCTCCATCGCTGCTTTTCGAGTCGCACGTCACCAATGCCTCAACAGCGCTCCGAAAACAGCGCTCCTTTGTGCTCACTGCGGTGGAGAGTGCCGCTGCTACTGCTGCTGCAGCAGCAGCTTCTGCCGATGCTCCTGTCAAGGGCAGTACCGCAAGTAGCGCACTGAAAAGTGGACGAAAAAGTGTCTCTGCTTCTGCGTCGCGTGCATCAGCGTCCACTGCGGCTGGTGTTGCCACGTCAGACTACGTGCTCGAGATTGAGTCGACGTTCGACCCCGCAGTAGTAGGGGCTGGCGATGACGAAGACGACGAGGACGACGAGGAAGTGACGTCACCTGGCACCGATGATTCCCCAGCCGCGGCAGAGGCCCCAAGCAGCAGCAGTGACGGTGCGAAAGTGGCCAAAAAGAAGAAAGGCCTCTTTTCCAGGTTGATTCGGCGCAGCAGGCCAAAAACACTCAGCGCGTCAGCAAGCAGCGACTATACAACGAGAGCCGACAGCACCCCAGATAGCAGCAGCAGGAGTAGCAGCAGCAGCAGTGGGGGTGGGGCAACCACCACCGTGCAGCGGTGGGTCGTGTGCAATCAGTTGGGCGGCGGTGAAAGCGGAATTTTGGCTGCTGATCCGGAAGTTGCGCACATGCGGCTCGTACCCTGGGCGGGAGTGGCGGCGCTGGTGCCGACTGCAGCGGCAAGCAACAGCAGCAATGGCAGCAGCACGAGTAGCAGCAGCATCAGCGAGCTCGCACTGGAGGGGCGTGGGTATTGCTTTTTGCCACTCCCCGTGAAGACCCAGTTGCCGGTGCATGTGAACGGCTACTTTGAGCTGTCGTCGAATAGGCGCGACGTTTGGCATGGAGATGACATGTCGGGCGATGGTGCGCTGAGAGCCAAGTGGAACAGCACCCTCTTGCGCGATGTAGTAGCTCCATGCTACGTTCGAGTGCTCGCTCAGGCAGCGGCTACTGCAGCTGCTCTCAGTGCCTCTTCCTCCAGTGCTAAGGCTGCGAGCATCAGCAGCAGCGGAAGCGCAGGTAGCGAGCTAGCGCTGCTTCAACAACAACAACACAGGCCGGGCATGCTGCGCTACCACGCGCTGTTTCCCATCAAGCCGTGCCCTGCGCCCTGGGGTGACGTGGCCTCGTCTTTCTTTGCTGCGATAGCCGACTGCCCCGTGCTTTTCACTGAGGCTGGTGGGGGGCGGTGGGTAACTCCTCGGGAAGCTGTTCTTCTCGGCGACAGCAGCAGCAGTAGCACTAGTAACCGTAGCGGTCATGGTCGTGCGTATGGGAACAACAGCAACGAGATCGACAACGTTATAAATAGCAACGGTTCAGGTGCGGCAACCCTTGGGGCATTGAATCAACCACAGCACAAGGCAGCCACTCCAGACGATGGCGATCTTGACAGCTCCAATGAAGATGCTGGGTTAGCTGGGGTGTCACCAGGCGTGCGAGCGCTCTTGCCCACCGGCGCTTCCCTCTCCGCGGCGCTCGAGGCTTTGCTCCTGGCCGATGGGGTGCCTCTGGTGCGGGTGCCGATGCCCTTAGCGAGGGCACTCCTCCGAAGTGGCGCGGTGAGTTCTGACCGCCACGCCAACCCTGCCTTTTTGCGCAACCACTACAAGCAGCGTCCGGGCGGAGCGGCAGCCTACCCCTCCCTGTGCCAACCGTTGCCTGCACTGGTAGGCCTCCGCTCTAGTGTGAACAAAAGTGGTTCTTCAGGGGAAGTCTCGGATGCTTTAATATCTTCTACAGCTTCGTCATCCTCGCCAACTTCAACGACAATGCCTTTCGCGCACGTGGCGGCGCTCTTTGCGATGGAAGTGTGCTTACAGGGGGTGCCGAGGGGCCAAGCCCAAGCTCAGGCCCTTGCCGGCCTTCCTCTGTTGCCACTCGTCGACGAGTCGCTCGGGACTTTGCAGGCACGCCTCGACGTGGACCTTTTTGCCCTCGCTCAGCTTCGTGCGATGGGCTTCTCCGATGCCTTGTCTCGCCGTGCTCTCGTGAAAACCGGGGGCAACCACGAAGCTGCGGTCAATTGGCTGTTTGAGCACCAAGAAAGCGACCAGAAAAGTGCTTCAAACAGTAGCAACAGCAGTGGTAGTGGCGACAGCGAAGCAGCGAGTCAGAACCCTTTCTACATGTGCTCTGCGCAAGAAGCGAAACTGTTGGGAGGCTCCAGCGGCGGCGGCGGTAAGGGCGCTGGCAAATGCTTAGTAAATGCCGAAGCTCTCCCGGAAGGTTCCCTGTGCCGTGCGGCCTTACTCAGCCCTGCGATTTTGCTCCAACCTGAGGACGCTGCTACTGCGAGCAAGATCAGCAGTAGTCGAAGCAGCAGCAGCAGTGGCAGTAGTAGCAGTAGTGGATTGAACGTGGCTCAACTCACGCCGTCTGTGTTACCCGACCTTCTTGGTGCGGTGTTGCCGTCGGATTGGGTGCGCGGGCAGCCCGCGGTGTGGCTTCCGCCGACGCCGTCATCGGAGCATGACAAAGAAACGGCGGTTGCGACTGTTGAGAAGAAAGGAACCAAGGCAGGACCCAATATTGGCCAAAGCAATGGCATTGGTCTGGTGGCAGCAGCTACAAATCAACAATTACCCACTTTGGCCTGGTTTCAGAGGCTCTGGGCATACTTGGCGCAGCAAGATTCGGCCTTTAAAAACAACAACAACGGTAGCAGTGGCAGTGGCAGTAGCGAAGGCAATCGGCAGCAACTCGACTCTTTCCTGTTGCCGCTGCTTGCCGACGGGTGGCCGCTGGTCCCAACCAATGAAGGCGTTGTGTTGCCGCTCAGCCGCAGTTGTGGCGTGGTGTCAACGGGTGCTCTGCCACTGCCCGTGCGGGAGCTACTGGCTGCAGCGAAGGTGCCAACCCTGTTGCATGGGTTATTTTCGCACAGCACTTATAATGACGTCAACGGCTTTGGCTACCAAGACTCCACCACTGCCGTCGCTGCTGCCGAATCGGTATTTTTTTTTGTCTTAAGACAGCATCTACAAGTATTTCTTGAAATATTTGTAAAAGTGTATTTGTTCCCAGGACACAATAATGGTCATTTTTATTTATATTCCTCGTTTTTGTCGACAATATGGTTATTTGATAGACCGTTTGCTTTTTATCTCTTTGTATTGCCTAGGCATCTACTGCTCTGGCAACGTCAACAAATTCCTCAAGCGTGCGGCCCCCGCCTCACTTTTGGAGCTATATCTTTCCTGCCACCCGTGCTGGCGTCTTGGCCTCTTTGGGCATTGCAATGCGACGTGAGAGCTCCAGCGGCAGTGTTTTGCTAACGCTTAACGCATGCGCTCCTGAACTGAAAGATGCGCTTCGCAACTATTTAAGCCGTGAGCCTGCCAAAGAGCTCGACGATACAGGGGTGCAAATCGCAAGGCAACTCCCCATTTTTCGCTCGTTCGTTTTTAACGCACAGTGGGCGAAGCAGCGCCAAATGTACGACCAACAAGAGGAAGACCGTGCCAGCAATGCACTCGCAGCAACCGCCGCTGGAGGCGAAGAAGATGATGACAATGACGAGAACGAGGACGGCAACGGTGACGACGAAGAGGCAAAGGGTGAGGGCAGAAACAGCGCCGTGGTAAAAGTTTGCCCTCGGCTTATGGAAGCAACGCACTTTGCGTCTGCGCAAGGCCGTTCTCAGTACAATAAATCAAGCGGCCTTGTTTCATCATCGTCTTCGTCATCATCGTCGTCTTCATCCGCGCAGCAACATGAGCCAGTGTACTTGCTCGAAGGCATCACGGCCGCTGACGCTGACCTAGCATCCGAAGCCTTTTTGGGCCCCCTGCCGCGGGAAGAAATGGACCTCGCGACTCGCCTTGGCGTTGTCACCATTGCACGGACGACTTTTTACACGCACCACGTGTTTCCGAGGCTGGCAGCTATCCCACCTGCAGCACGAGACCCGGGGCTCTTGGCGATGCTACTGGATGCGTCCCGCTTGGGCGATCAATCGAGTGGCCGTGGTAAACATGGAGGTGGAGACGCGAACTTCCTTGCGATCGTCTCCAAGACCGCCTTTGTACCCACTCGATTGAGTGCTGGTGCAAGCAGCACAGGCCAAGTTGTGAACACTTCGGGCATTAGTGCTAGCGCGTACACCGTAGAGCTTAGTGAGGATGCCAGCAAGGCACAACTCGATAGTGCAGGAAGTAGCACTGGTACCAGTACTTGTTTGCAGGCGCCCTGTGCACTCTTTGACCCGAATGTGTTGGAACTGCAACAGCTCGTTGACCATTCCCTGTTCCCTGCCAGCCCCTTTGACAGTGCCCGAGCTCTAGTAGCGCTACGTAGCTTAGGGCTCCAGAGTGGCCTCGACTGGCAGGGCGTAGTGCGCTGCGCAACAGCCGTGCAGGCAGCTGCTGATGCCGCTGCTGCTTCAATTAGTACTTCCTGCGCCACTGTCGATACCACAAAGAACAGCACTGACGAGACCGACAATGCGTCAACGATGTCTGCAAATAGAGCTGCTGCTGCGGATGCCGCTGAGCGAGGCCGTTTGCTGTTAGCATTCGTTGACGCCCAAGCGCCGCGTTTGTTTGGCCATGAAGCAGAAGCTCGGGCCAACGCCGCACGCAGCAAAAGCAACAGCGGGCTGTGGGGCTCCATCAAATCAGCTGCGGCATCGGCGGTCGGTCTAGGCGTCGCCGAAAGAGAAGCAGCCGAAGCACAGGTAGCACAACGGAAAGCTTGCCTCGCTCAACTCCGCCAATTGCGCTGGCTGCCGGTGCTCACCTCACCTCTACAACCTTACCTGCCGTGGCGTGGTACCAACGACAATGTTACTACCACGACCGCTTATGCTGTTGCTGATGGTGGCGGGGCTATTGTTGGCCAAGGCGTTGATGGTGGTAGGAGAGCGTCGCCGATGGCAGATGGCGCAGGTGTGATTGTGGGCGCTCCCTGCGAGATGCGCCCTTCCAGCGACATGTGGCTCGGCTCCCACGCTTACTTGTGCCTGACGCCAGCCTGTGGGCCCCTGGCCAGCCGGGACCTGCTGGAAGGATTGGGTTGGGATGTCCAATTGCCACCCCAGCTCGCAGCTGCGCAGCTGCGCGGAGTCGCCCAGCGCTATGAAGCCCTCACAAGCTATACCAGGACCACAGGTAGTGCAAGGGGTATTGCCGATGCTGTTGATGAGTCCACGAATGAAGAGGCAGTCGATGTAGTGGAGCTTCAGCAGGTGATGGCGGCGGCAGTGCCCAAGCTGTATGCGTGCTTGGATGGCTTGAGCGCACCAAGTGACGTGGCGGCCATGCGGGATGTGTTGGGCGCTATGAAGTGGCTTTGGGTGGGCTCACACTTCGTAACGGCCGATCAGGTTTGAGTGTTTGCAGCTGTACATGTGTGATATAGTGGAGAGGTAAGTAAAAGTTTACTGACCGGCTTATATATCTTTTATGTTATCGCTAATACGCGATCTTTCGACAAGTATATTGTGTCTTTCTTATTCCGGGACCTTTCGCTTCTCATCTTCTTGTTCTTTGCACCTTCACGGTGCCCTCAGGTGGCTTTTTCCACTCCAGCCAACGCTGCCCCTTACTTGTACGCCGTCCCCAACTCCCTCGCCTGTTTCAGCAATCTGCTCAAGCACTTCAACGTGCGCCCTTCGTTTGGTTCGTCGGACTTTGCGGCGGTCTTGCGTCGCATGGCTGTTGAAACTGGAGCTGCACGGATAACTAGCAGTACTGAAGAAGGGGAAGGAGCAAAATCAACAGTTAGTGGTGGAGCAGCAGGAGGAGGCACGAAAGACGACAAGAAGCTTGATGGCATGCAAGGAAGTGTGCAGGCGCTTACACCATCTCAATTAGACCTCGCACTGAGTTTAGTGCAAGTGCTCTCGGATGACCGCATTCGCGTGAAGGATTTTGAGGTGAGTGTTCATAGAGGATGGACATTCATCAGATATGAACTTTACGAGTGCGAGTAATAGACAACAACAAGAGCGAAAAAGATTAGAGCAACCTTTCATCTATGAACCACAGCATTTTAATTTCTATCAACATCCTGAAATACCGTACATGGTAAAGGTATTTGTACCGGACGAAGACGGTATATTGGCGACGGCGACCTCCCTCCAGTACAACGACGCCCCCTGGCTGCAGCGCGGGCAGCATTCGGTACCCGTGCGGCTGGTGCACCCCAAGATTTCGGCGAGCGTCGGCGATCGGGTGGGCGCAGTGTCGCTTCGCCTGAAAATTGCGGCAGCTCACGCGCACGATGCTCTAGACTTCGATTTCAACCCCGATGACGAAGATGGAACAGGAGCAGGAGGCAGTAGCGGTGTCAAGAGCGAGGCGTTCGGGCAGAGCGAGTCGATCACCCGGCGGCTGCGGCACATCCTGGAGCTTTATCCTGAAGGTATGTAAACTTTAGCCCCCACCTTCCATTTCTCTGCTTCTTATTTCCTCTTCTACGTCATATCTGTAGTATAAAGGAAGCTACGATGAAATTGGATATTCTTAAACCGCGTGCACATAATTTCACCCCTTCTCACTTGTCTCTGCTAGGACCTTCGATTCTGTCGGAGTTGATTCAAAACGCTGACGACGCCCGCGCCTCTACGGTGAAAGTGCTTTACAACACGAGGAGCTACGGGACGTCTTCCCTGCTCGGGAAAAAGATGGCCAAATGGCAGGGGCCCAGCTTGTGCGTCTACAACGATGCTGCTTTCTCCTCGAGGGACTTTCAAAACTTGGTCAAAATCGGACAGGTACTATACGTACCTTTTTTAAATACTTCTTTGGGAAAGTGTTCTGATGTCTCCACTAAAATGCTGTCTGGTATAAGGCGTTCCTTGCAGAATGCTTTGTTCACCTACTGTACCTTTAATTTGTTCATTTTTAAAAACTGAATTACACTTCTCTTTTACCCTCCTACGAGTGAAAAGTAATTGAAGCACTCAATACGTATCCTGCTCACATCTATCTGCACCCTTTCCTAGGCTTCCAAACTCGATCGGCTAGTGACTACAGGGCGCTTTGGCTTAGGCTTTAATGCGGTCTACCATTTCACCGATTGCCCAACCTTAGTGTCGGGCGACTCCGTGGTGACTTTTGACCCACATGTGGCCTATTTGCCGGGCGCCACAGCCAGCCAGCCTGGGGTGCGGCTGCGCACTACAGGCGGACATTTGAAACAATCCTTTCCCGACCAGGCGGCGCCACTGTGCGTGTTTGGGTGCGATCTGGAGACCCCTTTCAATGGGACCTTGTTTCGGTTCCCCCTGCGCACCAAGGCCTTGGCTCAAGAGTCGGAAATATCCAAGGTGTGTGTGTGAATCTGCACATGGTAGAGCAAATGAAGGCTTTTTTTTCATTAAATTATTTTTTTCAAGCTCAATTTAGCGTTTTACCGTATTTTTCCATGCTCTCACCTTGTTGTTTTCTCCATTCTCAAACGAACAGGCGCATTACGACGACCCAACAGCAGTGCCATCGCTGTTAGCGTCTTTTAAGGCAACTGCCGAGCGCTTCTTACTCTTTCTGAGGAACGTGCAGCGTGTAGAGGTACTACAATTCGCGCAATCACGTGCCTTTAGGATGAAATGTGCAATAAAGAAAAGTCAAAGAAACAAAAAAATTCTCGAGTGATTTGGCATGCTTCGAAAGTTTGAAAGAGGAAGAAAAGTACTCGAGTTCAATCATATTTAGTGACTGTTCCCGCTTACTAATCACTCCTTTTCTTCGTTTTATCTTCAGGTGCATGTCCTGGACGACACTTGCAGTGGCGACACCCCCCGTCTCTTGTATGCGGTGCAAGCCCGGCGTCAGTCGGTGCCGCGCACTTTGCCATCGGGAGAGCACGTACTTCCGGCGGCTCGGGCCGCGGCTTCTCTAGCCTCATCGTCGTCGTCGAACCAACTTGATGGCATTGAGAGCAAAGGCAAAAGCAGTGACATTAGCAACAGTAATAACCATGGCAGTGGCTGGTCTGCGATTCAAGACTTCATCACAGGGCCAGACCCCGCTGCGCCGCTATCGAAAGACCAGTTCTACCAGAGGCTCGCCACCTGCCCGGAAGCGCAGCTACCGCAAGTGCAGCAGCTGGTGACCGTGACCTTCACGGAAGAAGCAATTCCCTCTTTTTCGCCGCCATCCTTGGAACCATCCTCATCGTTGTTGCCTGCTTTACAATTACCGGCACCATCAGAGGGACTGGAAGATGAGTTTTCGGACGCACAGAGCGGCATCACCCCGCGAGAAGGGAGTCGAGGACGGAGCCACGACAAAGAGCAGTTGGACGAATTTTATGATGCATCAGACACCGTTGCTGACGTGGCGTCGTCGGGTGCCCAGTCCGATCAGACTGGTCAATCGAGTGGCGAATTACACAAGAGCCACGACAGTAACAGCAGTTCGAGCACTATGAGCAGCAGTGCGTCGCAGCCGCGCGTCCAGGTGGACGAGTTTTTGGTGGTGGCCGCCCTGGGTGGTGGTGCGGTGCGAGAGATGGCCGTGGATCCCGCGCACCGATCCATGAAGTTCATCCCGTGGGGTGGGGTCGCGGCACACCTGCGCCGGGACGGCATCGCAACGACCCTTTCCCTTCCGTTGTCTTCATCGTTGTCGACAGCTGTTGCCGCTGCGGGAAATTCAAGTGCTGATGGTGATCACGGTTCAAAGTCTAGCACCGATCAGCAGCAACGACAACAACATCAAGATCTGAACTCACACAGCCGTGGGTTCTTCCCTGTCAAACAGCGCAGCGGGAAAGCGTTTTGCTTCCTGCCTTTGCCAGTCGACACGCAATTACCGGTGCATGTCAACGGCTACTTTGAGCTGTCGTCAAATAGGCGCGACATTTGGTTCGGGCAGGACATGTCCGGCGATGGGGCCAGACGCTCCGAGTGGAACAAGGTAAAAGCGATAGGTGCCCATTTCTTTTAGGTGTTTTTTTTAAAATACCTAAATTATCATAGATGTGTATTTTTTTCAGTAAAGTTCGTGAATGCTTTTTGTGCCTATCTCCCACCATTCTCAGGTTCTTTTGTCAGACGCTATTGGCCCGGCATATGCGCAGCTTCTCACAGTGGCGGCCAAGCTACTGGCATCCCCTCGCGACTTGCCCTTGTTTTGGTCCCTATGGCCCAATGACGTGACGCCAGTGGAGCCCTGGGCTGCCGCTTACCAAGGCCTCTTCCGCCACGTGGCCAGGATGCCAGTGCTGCGCCATGCCAACCAGTGGATTTGCGCTAAGGACGCGGTGCTTATCGAAGACCACGGCGGTTATGAAAGCAATGACGCCAGCCGCAGTGATGACGATCACGGCAGCGTTCCATTTAAGCACTTGCAGCAGCAGCAGCAAGACAAAGAGCAACCACCAGCAACATTGCAGGTCCTGCGCGACGAACACCGCCTCTCGCTTCGGCAGGTGCTATTGACCGAGGGCCTGCCGGTTGTCGCGGTACCTCCCCTGCTGTGCAAAGCCCTGGTGAGCCAGGGCGCAGTGCGCGCTCAGGCCGGACCAGCTTTCGTGCGGCATCATTTCAGAGTTGCTGAATCTGCTGCGTCGTCGGCCTTGTCCTCCTCCTCCTCATCGCCGTCGTTGTCACCGTGGTTGACGCCCAAAGAAGTGGCAGTTCACCCCTGTATCGACCCAACACGCGCTGGAGTGGAAACTGCTCGTCGCAATGCCTTGTTGCTCCTTGCAGAAGCTTGCCGAGATCTGCACCTCAACCTTCCTGAACGTAATGGCGCATCGGGAGGTTACGCAAACCGCACGAACGGCAACGGCAGCAGCGGCAGCAGCCAATATGGCGATGCACGAGGAGTGGTTACGGCTTATCCTGAGCGATTCCGCGTGTTGCATGGGCTAGGCCTTTTGCCGCTTGCCAATGGAGCTATGGGCCGCTTATGCTTGCGATCTCAGAACAGCTCTCATGTTGGCCTTCTCAATGGCGTTGAGTTTGAGGACCGTGCAGAAAATGAGGAAACCAGTGTAGATGAGGATCATTCGCAGTGGCTGTTGCTGGTCGAAGGCACTTCAGCGCATAAGCTCATGGCCGCTCTGCCAGATGTTGTGGTAAGTAATAATATTTGATGGCTTTGATTTATTGTATGCTTTTTTCTTTCAATTGCCTTTCGTTGTTGTGTCATGTCTACGTCCGTTTGCAATCCTGCTTCACTCAATATCTTCTACTGTCATCGCGCCATAGGTCGCGCATGAAGCTTCGCCATCCTCTGACGGGGATATTACTGATGCTACTGCAAAGCCACTTTCAAGCGGGCAGCCACCACTTCAAGGGAAG
>Ga0307979_1000280_pt1 | contig 34576 bp, 43 predicted proteins | sample OrgLakmetage1058_FD_201833 | JGI IMG/M metagenome (GOLD analysis project Ga0307979, IMG submission 201833) | Saline water microbial communities from Organic Lake, Antarctica - #1058 | ecosystem: Environmental > Aquatic > Non-marine Saline and Alkaline > Saline | place: Antarctica: Organic Lake...
TGCATATGGAAGTACGCAGTGCGAAATCATATCTAGATGCATCTTTGAAAAACAACAAGTGCAGGAAATACCTGAAAGCGCACGAGATGCATGCTTCTCGCGACCGTTTCAGTGACACTGCCGTCAAACCCGCACGCCACCAACAAGCGGCGGAGCACGTGGGCACGGTTGGCAGCGTAGCCTTCCAGGGCTGTAGGGTCCCCTTCGACCCAAAAGGGGGGCGCCGGCGCGAGGTCTTCTCGGGCTTGCCTCTCCGGCAGTGGGGGCAACAAGAGGCCTCGCAACTCTTCCCCCGTGCTCGGGTGCGGGAAAGTCGCGAAAAGGCCGTGCATTTTTGGGTTGAAGTCGGTCGCGCTGTCGCAGGTCTCGAAGGCCCCCAGCAAGAGCACTGACACTCGGGCGCCTCCACGAAAAATCTGAAAAGGAACCAATTCACAACATGAAATTAAAAGGGAAGGGTCTCCTAGATGGAGATCAACACTAAAGAGGAAGGGCGAATTCACTATCGAGTGAATTACACCGGCAAGCACCAATCTTGGGTTCTTATTTCGTTAGTTCCATTACATTCATCACATCACACACCTCGGTTTCCTCTGGCAGAGGAGGCACGCCGCAGTCATCGTTGTCAAACATGTCTAACGGCACTTCCTCGGCTGCTCCCGTCGACGGCGATCGCTTCATGCTCATGTGGCGCGAGGAGCTAGAAGAAGAAGAAGCAGAATCTCCTGAGGAAGCCGCAGCACCACCAGGAGATGGCGGCGGTAGCGAGGGTTGAGGACGCGGCCAGCACCACCCACTGCCGAAACACCCGATTTTGCCGTGGTTCTTTTGCTTGGCCGCATGCTTGCTTATCGCAGCCTGCCGGGCGAGGGCAAACAAGACTGCATGCTCCTGAGCATCTCGCAGTGCTGCTTCTCGGGCATGCTTCACTTCGTGCACCCGCACCTGTTCGACAAGTACGTAAGTACACGATTCATAATTTAAAAAGTTCCGTACGTGCGGCAAGGTGACTATGCAGAAGGCACACCTTAAGCAAAATACTTATCACTTGTGAGCATGAAAAACGAAGCAGGTGATAACAAAATGCACAAGACTCATGAAGAAGAGGCAATGGAAGTGAGAGCATCTTATCTGTAGTACTTACCCTTTTCTGGTGCGCAGTGACCAGGAGGCTATCGGCAGAGATGTTCGCAGCCAGCGGCGTGTGCGGAGGGGCCCCTACGAGATCGGCTTTGGTCATGGGCATGAAGTGGGGATCTTCTGAAGCAGCCCACAGAGACACCTGCGTTGCATTCATAGAAGAATATAAGAGAGGGCAACGGGTGAAACATTTGCGCTAACGAGAACAAGGAGAAATACGGAAAATATATGACGGAAGAGAGAAAGAACAAAGAAAAACTAGTTAGAATCCATGTTCAACTGGTTACGCTGCGTTACCTCTCCCAAGTAATGGCTGAGCAGGGGAGTCGGGAGAGCAACGCCCCCGAGGCCGCGCAGCTCATAGGAAGCGTCAGTCATAACTTCTGGACCTTCTTCGGGATCCTCGCTGGGAAGGTGCATGGGATATGAAAAGAATAGATGAATCAATATTGATTTAAAAAATGAAAGACGTGAATGTTAAACTCAAGCTGCAAGACGTAACAATCAAAACTAATTTCTTCCACGCTTAAGGTGCGTGGCACAACTTTGGACTTCATACGTTAGCCACAAGAAAACAGTAGCCTCTGAAAAAGGGACGTACTCTGAAAACGAGTCTTCGCCTTCGCTGCTTCCATAAGAATCGTCTTCATCGTCGTCGTCGAGTTCTCCGAAGTGGTCGTTGTTGAGTTCATTGAGTTGAGGCAAAGTAGAGGGCCGTTCGAAAGCATTTTGAGGAGATGATGCATCTTGGAGCCTACGTGGACCCGAAGAAGAGTCGCTGCGGTCGAACAAATCTGCCACTTCACTCCGCCAGTCCCCGTCTGAGAGGAAAACGATTGAGACACGGAACCAAAAAGAAATTTAGTTTTTAATAAGGCACACACGCAGAAAAATAAAATGAAGGATAAGCGGAGGATAATGAAGTAACACATGATGAACTAGCAACTCAGAAATCTTAGTTGCCACAATGCAATTGATCTGCTTTTGAGCAAACGCGCATATCACAAGGAAAATCATGCTACTAAGCAAGCCTGCATTTTTAATCACCTGTAGCTCCATTTTCGTTGCTCTGACCGTCTGCACTGGTCTCTGGTTGAAGAATAAGTCCTGTGGTTTTGAAATCTGCGTCGTTTCGCCTGTTCTCTGCGAGCAATGCTTTAGCGCCAACGACGTCGGTGTCTCCCAGTAAATGCCCCTCTTCATCTGCAGTCCAACCCCTCGGCATAGCTCCTCCGTCTGATTGCTGTTGATGTCCGCTTCCAGCAGTCGTGGACGGCCTTCCAAGTGCACCACTGCTGCTCCTGCCCCCGAGTGGTGTAAATGAACTTGCACGACCTCCTATTCCCGGCGTAGATGACTGTGGTGTAGCGGCAAGATTATTGGCGGTGGAGGGCTTCATGCCATAAGATCCAGGCGTAACAGCAACTATGCCGTCTTCACCTCCGTTGCCGCCACCGTCATCACGACTGCTGCCATCTGATTGGTTCAAGAGGGCCCGGTTAGGCTCTACAGCACCTTGCCACTTGCGGTCTCCTGCTTCATAATCAACCAATCGATTTCCACCCTCCCCGTCTTTAACAACGCCCTCGTCGTCTTCTTCTTTGACGTTAATTCCATGTTTGTCTTTCAACGGTTCATCTTCATTGTCTAACTGAAAGGTAACCATAGAGCCGCCCGAAGATTTCAACTTCCGTTCTGGCCCCTTCATTGACGACCTGCTGCTGCTGCTGCTTCCAGGTGTTTTGCCTACGGAGTCAGAGGAGGCTGCATTTACAGGGTTAGCAGCAGAAGTTGACTGCGAGCTCTTGTTCGCGTTGTCGCTCAGCGTCAGCTTGTTACTAGATATAGCTTTGTAGGTGCTAATCATAGGCGCGAAGCAAGCCAACATACGCCACTGGCTAAGGTTGATTCCCGGGGGCTCAAGACTCTCGCTTCTCCTCACAACACTGTGAGTGTCGCGAGATACACCTGCCTCATCGTTGGTCGCTTCTTCGCTCTTCTTCTTTTTCTTGTTGCCAAGCCTCCGCAGACTTTTGCTAGACATGTTCTTTTTGCCATCTTTACCATGAGTCGCCGCAGTGTCCATTTCAGCTTTAGCGCGCACACGATCCATGGGGTGCACTTTCTTCCATCTCACCAGCGTGGGCTGCCTTGGGAAGTACGCTGACCACAAGGCATCGTCGCCATGCTCAGTTTCCAAACCACGAATGTAGTCATAGATAGGGTCCATGTGTACACGCTCATACTCGTCTGCAGATTCCCCAGGCTTCACGGGTGGACCTTTTACCACAAGTGCTTTTTCTGAAGGAACGTGATTTACCGAAATAGGGTCGCAGCAGCGCACAAAAATACAGACAGTATAGGATTAGATCAAGCATAGGAGTTCACAATGAATAGTTTTTTTCTTTCTGAACGCAAATTTTACCTCCAGGCTCAACAGTGTTCGGTGAAGCATTGCCTTCATCATCGTCATCGTCGCTCTCGTCTTCTTCGGGCTTGGCAGTGATCGATTCATCTTCATCGTCCACCCAAGGCGTTGGGTTCAACGGCCACCGCAACACCCGGTCCTTCATTTCTTGCACTCGCCGCACAGCCGCTGCCGAAGCCGCTGCCGCTGCTGCCTCTCGAGCAGCTTGCTCTGCACGTCGCTTTTCTCTCTTCGAGGGGCCTGGCCTGCCACGCGCCGCGTCCTGAGCTCGGGTGGCGTGGGCAGCTAGTTCCCGCTTCAGCTGTGCTGGCGAGTAGCGGGGCACTTCCCAGCGCACATAGAAAGGGCATGCAACGGCAAGCGCAGCGGCGCGAGCTCGAGCGTCTCTCCGCCGCCCACCGCGGTCTGGAGGTGGAGTGTAGGCGAATGCCGGAGGGCGGCCTTGCAAATGGTCAATCACCGCCTGGAAAGCCATGGCACAATGGGCTGGCGTTGCCTTCGCGCCAGGAGCGTCAAAGAGGCATTCCCGACTGTCAGTTTGCAACGGCGCTACGGAGGTAGGTACTCGCGCTTGCTTTTGCAATTGAGCCAATGTAGGAAGGCGATGCAAGCGAAAGAGTGCCATCGCTGCGCTCTCTTCGTCAGCCATTGCAGCTAAAGAAGGCGAACGAACTCCGTTATTACGAGGAAGACCTCGAATTCGAGCTCGACGATGACCCGAAGATTATCCTAACTGTCGTCGGCAATCCTCAGCCACAGCTTTAATCAAAGAAATCACTCCCAAGTCGATTTTTTCTTTAAATCAGCTGGCTACTATAGGGCATGATTCAATATGAGGGAACGTTTACGATGAGCTTTTCATGAAGGTGCCTCGCATGGGTGGGACTATAGAATCTCAACAAAATCATGAACGATTCAGCCTCTCTCCTAGATCTACAACCTTCGCCATTTGCTTATATTATTGCAGTACTCGAAGTAGTCTTGAAGCTCAAATCAGGAGCTCATGAGAGCTGTATAAGAGTCCTTGGCTAGAGAACGATTACTATTAGTAGTACGGCCCTGAAGCCTGAAGTTCATTTTTGAGCTCGGACTAAAAACGAAGATAAGTGTCCGTTAAAATTATTGTTGGAAAAAGAAAAAAGACTTTTTGTGTTCTCCCCTGTACTAGCCTGCCCGGTCTCACGCTTCACGCTTTCGTACTTCGTACAGTACTTTAGAACTCCCGCTAGCTCGACGTCCTGACTCCTCACAACGTAAAACTATACCTCGCCCCCTTCACTGGAGAGCTCCTGCGCGATTTCCTTCGTATACTCCGTGCTCGGCTCGTCTGAGCTGATTACGGGGGAAGCGAAAAAAAGCGCCTTGTGGGGAGTTATGATAGCAAAGGAGTTGTGCATCCTGTCGCCTCCTAAGACAATATTTTCTGAGTCTTAACACTACGTGTAGTGATATCTGAGGAGGACGAGCAGACATGTTCAGTTAGCCAGCCAGGCATTCAGCGGAAACCGTAAGGCTTTGGTGCCAAGCGACTTGTTTCTTTTATCTCTACTATCTCCACGATCTGAAATCACTTGTTAAATATTGAGCTCTTATCTTTTCGAGCCTCCGTATGGCAATTCACCAAAGCTCTTTCCATATGCCTTCAATTCCGAGATACAGCTAACCCGGTATTTCATTCCCCGGAAGCGAAACTCATAAACTGTTAAACTTACTATGAGTCTATAATAATTTATAGTTCAAAATGTGATCAATTATTTTTAATTATAATGGAATTGTTTAATAGAAGCGGATTTGCTGTGTTTCTCAATGCCCCTGACAAAGAACTCCTGGCTTTGTGTTAGCTCGGCACTGCCCTGTATCAATCTTTCTCAATATTCACGGAGCGGCGAAACCAACTGTTGTTCCCCAACCCGCGAATGTTCCAAATGTGGTTCGCGTGTTCTGGCTGCACGTTATAGCACTTGTCGACCGCGCGGGAAATCACTTCCAGGGATTGGCCATCGCTTGCCTGGTGCGGCACGTCAGACGCTTCGAAGAACACCCACGCCCATTCTCGCCCCAACGGCTGCGAGGTGCCCTCTGTAAGCTCGGCAGGGTGCCAGTGGGCGCCGCCGTCTGTGGAAATGTCTACTCTGGCAATGCCCCGCCCACCGCCAGCCCACGCCCAGCCTTTCACATCTACGGTGCCGTCATTAGGAGGAAGCGACGAGGACGACGCATTGGTATCATTGCTGGTAGAGGTGCTGCTGTTACTGCTGCCACTAGCAGCATCAGCGGATACACTGCCAGGAAAAACAAAATCATAAACGCAATCAATTTTGAGCTTTGCAAAATGGCCTGGTGTAACTTTATAATATCATTATCTGTGCAAAGAATTAACTCAGTCTTTCCGTCTTTCACACACCTGGTAATGCCTGAAAATACGGAGGCGTCCTGCATGGCTGGCAGTTTGGACAAATCGACGCCCTGGGCTGACTTCTTGGAGGGCGGCAAGATTTTGTAGTTGAGCCCGCGCTGCCAGTCTCCAACCGCTTCCTGGGGGGACACCGCTACTTCACTCACCCATTTCACGTTGCGCACGCCGACGGTGCCTGGGGCGACGCTTCGCACGGGGTACCTGCGCGCAGCGTTGAATGAGAAGAAAGGGTGCACGGATGCAGAAATCTAAAAGAGAGAGCGATTGAGGCAGATGAAGGCATCGCGTGCAAGATGAAAAAGTGAAAGCAAACCCGACACACTGTAGCTCGAGCGTAGTAAAAAAATGTAACAGCGTCTAGGCACACATTCCAAATTTGAGTCGATGTGCTTCTTCTCGAAGTTTGAAAAATCAATCTAGTATGCGCTTGGTTATTGAAATGATGGCGCCTCTTCCTCACCCGTGGTCTCTGGGCAGCGGCTCTCCGTTCATGGTCAGCGCGAGAATGGTGTCGCCGTACGGGTTCAGGGCCTTGTTCAAAATGATGGACGCGGCCATGCCATCTAACCCTTTGAAACAACAGTGCTTCACTGACTCCGCCGTGGCCTTCGCGGCTGCTGCATCTGCCGAAGACTGGTTGTTCTTGTCAACACCGATGCTGTGAGGGTTGAACCCCGCAAGAGCCAGCAATTCGCGCACGGCCGGTCCACGAAAGCTTGCGGTGGAAATGGCGCCCTGGTACCAGCTGGTCCCACTGGTAGGGGCCACCGAGGACATGTCTTTCCGGCGGTTGCCCGAGCATTGCATGGTGGCGACCACCTCGTGCTGCGGCAGGGAGGCCAAGTCCGCTAAAGTGAGCTCCAGCTTGCGCCCACCCCCCGCCGTCGCGTCCACCACTAGGCGGTAAGCATCAGGGTCCACTTGAGGCACAGGGTGGTGGTGCCGAATGTACCTGTGGTATGCAGGTAACCAAAAGCTATATAACCGAGACGAACTTAAAAGTGGAAAGGCATCGGTAGACGATGAGAAGAACGAGGAAGACTGCTGTTCTAGAATGACACAGATAGGAACGACTATCAATAGCACACTCTTCCGTCACAAGACTTAATGCAAATGCTCGCACTTACCACAGGTCCACTGGCGTCAAATAGTTGTCGGTGAGCAGGTCGGCGGGGACCTCCGCGTTGCACGGTTTCCGGGAATGCATCTGAAGCGCTGGGTGCCGCGGTGGGTCTTGGTTGAACGGGTCACCACTAGCTGAGGCCGCTGCTGCCTCCGCAGCTGCTGCCGCCACGTCAGCGGCATCCAGAGTGCCAATGCGCATGCTTTTCAGGTAGTCGGCGACTTGCGTTTGTTCATTGTGAAACGGAAACAAGTGCCAGAATGGTTCGAGGCTCTTCCCAGCGGCTAACGAAATCTTGCTTGCTCCACCTAAAATCGTTTATGGCACCGCATAAGTACACATGCAATGACCCACAATTGCATAGCAAAAAGGCACGGTAAAAAAAGAAAGGAAGAGCAAGGTGTCAAAAAGCAGACAAGTTCTCACGTATGCAGCACAAACAAACTAAAAGTGCACATGCGCGGAGAGAAATTACTAAGAGGCAAAGACAGTGAAAATTGTCTGCCGCCAAAGATTGAATTCATAGTTCAATGCTCGGCAAAGGCAGTCACCTGGATGCGATTTGATGAAGTCAGTGATATCATACACGCCATCACCGTGAGTGACCCATACTCGATCCGACTTCTTTCCATCATGCTCAGCCACTTCCTTTAAGGTATAGGTTGGGAGAGAAGAATTGTTCGCAGTGCCTTCGGTCTCCGACATATTGGATGCATTCGCAGCTAAGGTTGCTGCAGCTACGCCACATCCCAAAGCAAAGAATCCAAAAGGTGTCTGTGGTTCGAACAACCGGGCAGCGGCAGGGGCTGCGATCGAGCGTGACCGCACTGATTGAGTAACCGCTGATTGAAATCGCTGACGTGTTCGTCTTGAAAGCATACTAAGAGTCCTCATGGAAGCGTCTGTTCTCATTGCGCCTATCCGAGTGGGCCGACTAAGTCTCCGTCAGAAACCCTACTGTTCTATTGTTGCTGATGTGTCGCAAAATGTCGCGGACGATATTTTGAATGCCGGCGGCGTTCGGCGCTGCCGCCGGTGTGTAAAGTTTGGGATACAGGGGGGGGGTCACGAAGGTGTGCAATGTGCAATGTGCAATCCTCAATCCTTCTCCTTCATTCAATCGAAGTGCGAAGTGCGCACTACATAACAAGTCTAAGCATAAATCAGCATAATTGAAAGTTACCAAACTTCTAAGTTAAAGTGCTTTGTGGCACAGGGTACATTGGAACCTAATCGGCTTTCCAGTTCTTGACCCTGATGCAGATAGACGTTTAACTCTTGCGCCTTGCGTCTTACTTCGGCACACGGCACACGGCACGCACTTCAGAATTGCAAATTAAGGTGGCTGTTTGTGGCTGTGTTTGTGCTGGTTTTCTTCTCCACGATCATTCTTCGGAGATCCCTTGATGGAGATGAGATCTAGAAAGTGGCATCCGCAGTAATCAGGGGTTTGTAAATTTCTCTTGGCCCAGATGTGGCTGCTGCGTGACGGACATGCGCTGAAAGCCATGGATAGGGATTGGTACCAGGAACCCGCCGCCGTTGAAACCTGAATTTTCGTGGCTGTTGCCACTCAGAAATCCAGTCGTGGCTCCGTCCGGAAGCTGAGCAGTGTCGCCATGATTTGCGTTGAAATGGTTGCCAATGTTGCTGCCAATGTTAGTGTTGACGCTGCCAAACCCAGGCTGCCCAAATGCGAAGCCCGGGATGGACGCTGACGACGTGGGCGATACTGGTACTGTTGGAACACTGAACGCTGCATACGTCGAGGGCCCTGATATGGGCGATTCACTAGGAGCGCCCCTGTTACTTGAGCTAGTGCCGTAACTGTTGTTCAAAATGTTGCTGCCATTCTTGTTACTGCTATTGAGGAGGCCTGACGGCGATGGAAAGCCTACTCGAGGTGATGACGTTGAAAGTGGTAGTGAACTTGCCAAAGTAGCAACAGAATGGTCGTGGCTCATGGCAGCAGCTGCCGAGGCCCAATTGTGAGAATTTACCACCCGGGGGGAGCGCACGAACGACGACGCAATCGGTCGCACGGCGGCTGGTTTCCCCGGCGTTGGCGAAGGGCCTCTACTGCCACTGAAAGTGTTGCTGTTGATGCTGCTCGCAGGATTCGGCGCAAAGCGCGCTGGCGAATCTGCCTTCCCAAATAAAGGAGGAGGCGCTGCTGCCAATCCAGTAGGAGAGGGGACCTTTCCTTTTGGTACAATCTTCGGCCAAGTTGACATGTCTCCATTTTGCAGACCCGCGCCATTAGCACCCATATGAAACCTCTCAGTTCCATCACCACTACTCGACCACTCCCCAGAGCTATCTGCGGCACCCTCTCGAGGAGTAAGGCCGGAAGAGAGGGTAAGACTAGCAAAAGGGGCTGCTCCTGTCCGTGAGTGTTCGCTTTCAAATGAAGATGAAGACGCCATTGAGTTTGGATCAGGAAAGTGGTTGATTAGCCGCGACGGCCGCGGATCGCTGGAGTCCTGACTTTCGAGTTCTGTCAAGGTAGCTGCCACCTACGATCAGCAAGAAGCAAAGACTAAAATTTTAAGGCATGTGAAAAGAAGATCAAACAGAACGCAGATTTCTTCATCCTAGAAAGGAGTAGAAGGAAACTACTTCGCATTGATTCAAGCAAATACGACACACATGGAGAGTAACAGAAAAGATGTATTATAAGAGACCACATATTCATTTATACCGGGTTCAAAGGTCGCATCAGAGGAGGCAGTTGATCGGAAGATGAGGAGCCTGCAGATCCTGGTGGTGAATGGAAACGGTGAGCAGCTCGGAGACGAGGCCTCCTTGGGAAAGAGCCTTCCTCACGAGGTGACTCCTTTTCAGCTGCGCCCATAAAGCCAGCGCTATTGCTTCTGGTTCCGTTGGTTGACGAAGAAGTTGCCAAATAACTTCCTCGCAGCACACCGCCGACTCCTGTAAAGTGCAGACTGCTATTAGAGCTGCTGCTTCGATACATTCCTTGACCTTCACCGTTAGTGCTACTATTGCCGCTTGTGCTATTGCTGTTATTGTTGTAAGTGTTGTTGTTGCGACCTGCAAGACCAAAAGTGCTGATGGTACAACTGAAGATGGAAGGCGGATGCTCCACGCTATTGTTGCTGTTGCTTCGGCTGCGGCCATCAATGTTCGGGTATATGTTATTCGTCATTGGTATTGAAGAAGAAGCGTGAAACGTGGCCGGAGACGGAGAAGGAGTGGAAGGTGGCCATTTGTGGAGAAAAGGGTCTGTGGACTCGCGGCCGTTGTTTGATCGTAACACCACGCCTCCGCTACGAGGGGTTAACAAAGTCGCTGCCTCAAGAGGTGCGAGACTTCCAGGGTTGTTAAATCCACTGCCACCAGTGCTGCTGCTATTGCAGGAGCTGCTGTTGCTGTTCAACTGCATGCCAATGTGATCACGCGAAGGGCTGTCGGCTGCCAGAGAAGAACCTCTGGAACCAGCATTGTCGTCTGACCATCCACCACCAAATCCACTGCTTAAGCTGCTTCCGATACTGCGCGACTTCGTAGGAATGTCGCCACCGTTCAAGGCCGTACCTCCTGCTGCAGCTGCTTGTGCATTGGCTTCACTCCGCGCAGCCGCAGCTGCTAGGGCAGACTCCAAAAGAGGTGAACCGGACAAAGACGACGCGCGAGAGCTTCCTGTTGTTGCAGCGTTATGGTGGTTGGGTCCACCACCGACCACGGAGGGGTGGTATTGTGGCGAAGGGGCATGAGGCCACACCAGCTGACGACTGCAACCTTCGCTCTCATCACTGGACTGAGAGCTTACGGAACCATTATCATCGTTGCAGTCGTCATCGAAGCTACCATCACTGACACCGGCCAGTGAATCGCTTTCATTTCCTTCTCCATTAGCTGCATGTGAGCTTAGATCCTGCCAGCCTTCTGTCTCTTTCTCCTTCTCCTCGTCGCTATCGCTCCAGCCAAAGGAGTCCTGACCCTCCACACAAACTTGAGGGAGTCCAATTGGAGGAGGCGCCGCTGATCCAGGGCGCGTGCGATCACTTGTGTTATGAGACATTAACTTGCTATGAATAATGTCCTGTTCTTCCCTCAAGGCGGTTGATGTGGGTATCTCGGGAGCGGTGTGTGTAAAAGGGTTGACAGTCCACCCAGCCTCACTACTACTCATTCTTGCACCAACACCGATGGCGCCACACCCGTTCTCACCAGCAGCAGTGTCGCTAGCAACATGCAAGTCTTCTTCAAGAGCACTGGAGCTTGCGAGCGCTGAGCCAAATGACAATCGACCTGGCGGTGGCGGTGACTCTCTTCCGGTGCTTCGCGCTGGCGGCGAGCGAACTTCCACTGGCGGTGGGCGAGGCCTCGATGGCGCACCGGGCTCCTGCGCCGTAGCTTCTGAATGAGCCGTGTGTAACGCCGCCTGGTTATGCGGCCAGGGCGAATTATTTGATGGTAAGCTGAAGTCGTTGCAGCCATTCGGTGGTTTTGCCAGTAATGGAGCGCCCAGAAGTCCCACACTAGTGCGCCCAACACGCGAGTCTGCAAATTCAGGGTGAACTCCAGAAGATAAGCTTCCTGAAGAGAAAATTGGAGGCGGCCCTGGTGTGCGCAAAATTGCGGGTGGTTCTGCCACTGCCGGCACCGCACAATGAGGGTGAAATCGCGGAAGAGTGCCCGCACCAGTGTTCACCGTCATGTCAAATCCACGTTTCATTGGTAGACCTTCCGGGGCAGGTCTGTCAAGCGAGGTCAAATCATACATAGTAAACATCAAACTTGGCTCATGATTGAAGCAACGTGTAAAGTGTTGAATTCAATTCCATTCGCCATCGATATGTCTCAAAATTACTGTCAAGAAGACGTGGATACAAAAGAGCATTACATGCGACACGTTGGGAAAAAAAAATCTTGACCCTTCATGGATATCGGTGAGAATCCTAGGCCTAGATCTCTCCCGCCCCTTAAATGAATTGCTGCCAAACCTTCTGTCGGCGCCATTTGAAGCGCTTGTGCTCGGCGAAGCTGCACGCACCGGCCAGCCGTACGACGCATTGTTCATTGTGTTAGTGTGCTCGAACGCTCGAACTCGAAACGCGACAAAACGCAAAGAAAACGCACGTGTTCCAGACAATTATTTACAAACATATTCCATTAGAGCAGAAGACCAGAACAATCTGTACAACTCTCAACGAAGTGAAGAGTAGTGAAGTGAAGGAATGGTGTTGCCATACTTAGCGTTTCGGCTGAATTAGCAAAGTAATAAGCTAGCTTAGTTGAGCAAAGAGACGGTTTATAAGACGTATACATCTTGTCTAGGTTGATGTCTTGATTAAAATCGAAGCCTGCGTGCGCAAATTTGTGAAGATGTGGTTGTTTTGGTAGCTAAATCGATACAGGATTGCTTTTGCCATTTATTGACAGTGGTAAATTTCTGCAGACCTCATTCACCTGGCGTTTGTGCTTGCAACTTGTCAACAGATCTTTTGTTGCGCGGAAAGAAGTATTCATATTTCTTGAATCGTTCGTTGGCTTTCTAGCTCAGTTAGAAATTCTTCCAGAAGGATTCGGAGCAATGGAGCACGACAAAGCTCGGAAACACTCCAGGAGAGACGCAGGTGAGCACCACCGTCACAAGCGCCACCACCGCCACAGTGATGACCGTGAACGAGGCGACTACGCTCCAAACTATAGTGACAGCAGAACTGACGCTCGCGCATCCTATGCTGCCCAATCGCAAGCGGATGACGTCGATAGCCAGGCGTCACTTGAACTGACACTAGCGATGTGGGAGAGCCCGGGAGTGCGTGCTGCCACCCGTGAGCTCTTCTTTGGAAGCTCGTCCCGGTCGCCCTTGCCTCTTAATTTAGAAGAGAAGTTTGACGACTTTGTTCGCTTATACTTGCGGCGGCGAGCTACTACCAAAACCAGACCTCCTCCAACCAATGCTGACCCGCCAGCTGCACCGCCTGCAATGGCAGGAGGTAGAGCACCTTATTCGGCGGCCATCGATAATAGCGCTAGCAGCATGAGCAGCAGCATGAGCAGCAGTGGAGTCGGCAGCTCTAGCTTCTTCATTGACCGGCAGCCTAGTAGTAAGGAATCATTGCCCAATAGCCGAAGCAGTAAGCTCGCGCTGCCGACGGGTCCCTTCGACCGTCGCTTTACCGTAAATTGCGTGGTGCGAACGGGCACTGAAGGCGAAGCGCCCCGGCATACACAGCCACGCAATGCAGCAGAGGTAAGTTCCGCCAGCAAAGGTGCACGTAGATTCACTGTTCTTTTCAATCCCTCAAAATGTTAACTCTGGACTAGCTACGATGTGGTATCATGCGCTTTGCTGCCATATCTTTCGAGCTTTCCAGTCTTTGTTCTTCGACCAACACTGCATGCATGCACATGACCATTGTTGGTGGCGTATGATCGGTTGTGGGTGCCTTCATTATCAAACAGGCCTCTCACGAGTCTCTGCAAGCGCTGCGGCGCGCGGCTTCTGCTGGCACTCGAGCCATCTCCACCGCGCGCTTACCACCTCGTGACGGTGAGGCTGCTCGTGCCCACTTGCGACACTTCCTGTCGCCACCTGCGAGCAGCGCACCAGCAAATCTTGCTGCTATTCGCGCTGCAAGCTCCTCGTCTTCGTCCTCGTCGTCTTTGGAAGAGGCAGCGAGTAGCATGAAGCACGAGCCAGCGCTCGACTGTGTGAAGCTGCTCGTGCGGCTGTTTTTAGACTTCCGGGCGAAACAATCCTTCAAACAACTGCAAGCCTTACAGGCTACCAAGCAAGCTTTACCGATCACGAGCTGGGAAGAGCGCGTGCTTGTAGCGGTGGCGGAAAATCAAGTGGTGAGTGATGCTCTGGTTTATCTACTTGTAGTTGTGCATGCGCAGAAGACTGAGGGCTGAAGAAGCAAAAAAATGGAAACAATACATGCTCCAAATTTCTTATTTATTTTGAACCGACAGTTATATACTCTTTGAGATTACTTTCTTAAGCGCGCGCGCCTACTTCTCATTCTAATCATGCATGACGATTGGCAATCTAAAAAAAAACAAATAGGTGCTTGTGGTGGGTGACACGGGCTGCGGGAAGTCCACGCAAGTGCCTCAGTTCCTGCTCCGAGCGGGCTACCGTCGGGTGGCTTGCACTCAGCCTCGCCGTGTCGCATGCGTGGCCCTCGCCAAGGTACTTAATATACTTCTGCTGTATTTGGGTGATGACGTACGCAGGGAACCTTAGCTTGAGGAAAGTACACCTGCCCCTTTTGTATCCTTGTGTCCGGGTTCGGTTTTTCGACATTCCTATTTTTCCTAGCCCACTCTTTCTCGTCATCGTCGTACATTTATTGCGTCGCCAGCGCGTGGCGTACGAGTCCCTTGGCTGCTGGGGCACTAACGGCGTGGGGTACCAAATTCGATTCCAATCCAGCGCCGCGCTTGGGCCTCGCAGCAGCAGCGGTGGCTACGGAGACAGAGGTGGCCAGCAACAGCGGAAGCCGAGGCTGGTGTTCATCACGGAAGGGCTCCTGTTGAGACAAGTATGAGTTTGAAACATGCCGCAGATCGAGATGTGCTCGGTTCCGTATTTTGCACCCATCCCCATTGAGATCGCGTTATTCATTGCAATTTTAACGCACTCTGGTTTTCTCTACACGCGTATCTTCCCGTCTGTCCATTGGCTTTTTTGTCATTCCTTCTCAGGTGCGGTCCGACCCTCTCTTGTTGAAATACGACGTGCTTGTGGTCGACGAAGTGCACGAACGGCATTTGCCAGCCGATATTCTGCTGGGGGTGCTTAAAGTAGTGCTGGAAAAACGAAACCTTCACCACCAACAACAGAGTGCTTCTTCTTCACCCCCTTCTTCGCGTGTCTTGAAACCGCTGCGAGTTGTGCTCATGAGCGCCACTTTGAACGCGAGTTTGTTTAGCGATTATTTCAAGGGAGCGCCGGTCTTGAATGTGCCGGGTCGGATGTTTCCGGTGACCCTCGAGCACTGCCGTGTGGCGACTCCCAGGGAACGAGAAGAGCGACACAGACTCGCCGCTGAAGCAGAGGCTGCTGCAACTGCTAAAGCTAGGGATAGCAGCAGCAGCAGCAGCAGTGGTGAGGCATCGCTGGTAAAGAAGGAAACCGAGGCTGCCGCAGCAGCAGCGCAACAAGCGAAGCGACGCATCAGAGAGAACTTTGACCCTTCCCCGTATGTGCACCTCTTGCAGGTACTTGTCTGCTGCATCGATGCTTATTCACTTCCAAGTCCTGATGCATCGTGCATCGTAGGCTCCATCCTATTTATTATCCTTTCACTCACATCCTAGTTTTATTTACGTCTATTGTGATCCATCTGCGATCTGTACTAACTTTAAACCTTGCATCTTCTCTCTTTACCGTCTCCTTTTTTTTCACCTGCTTGCCCAATCCTATTTCATTTCAACCATGATATCAGCGCATCGATGCCACGGTGCCGACGTCCGAACGTGGTGATTTGCTGGTGTTTCTGTCAGGCATGTCCGACTTGACTGCGGTGGCGTCTGCAGCTCGAGACTACGCCACGACCTCCAAGAAATGGATCGTGCTCTTGCTGCACTCTGCTCTGGACTCCAAGGAGCAAGACTTGGTGTTTCACGCAGCTCCGCCAGGCGTGCGCAAGTGTGTGCTAAGCACCAACATTGCAGAGGTGATACAAGTTCTTCCTATTTGAGTACTTATGTTAGTAGTAAATGTCTTCGCGACCTTTAGTTTAGGATACTGTACGGATATAAGTTATAACTGATATTTAATTTGGTGATATTTTCAACTTCGTTCTCACAAGTGCGCATATCTGCTCTTCTCTGCGCGTATTTTTCTCGAATGCCATATATGTATCAATGACTCACACCCCCATCGCCAGTCCTCGGTGACTCTAGACGGCGTGCGCTTTGTGGCGGACTCGGGGCGCGGCAAAGAGCTGTTTTGGGACCCCACCTCCAACACCCGGTCCTTGCAAGAGGTGTGGGTCTCGAAAGCGTCGGCGGAGCAGCGGAAAGGCCGAGCGGGGCGCACAGGCCCTGGGCAGTGCTTTCGGTTCTATTCCGTGGAGACGCTGGAGGACATGGCCCCGTATGCAGACCCTGAAGCCCTCAAATCCCCCTTGGTACGACTGCCTGATATTCCTCCCCCTTATGCAGACGAAAAGTCCTCTTTGTCAACTCATCTTTCTTCCTCTTTATCGTCATACTTTACTGCCGCAGGCCAGCGTGGTGCTCGATCTGAAAGCATTAGGATGTCGAGACCCTCGTGCGTTTCCCTTCCTGACTCCACCACCGCCTAGTCACATGACTGCTGCTTTATTGGACCTCGCTTTACTTGGAGCCACTCGTCCACTGCTGCCGTATGCCATGGCTGCAGAGAGTCAACTTGATGCGTCGATAACCTCTAGCAGTAAAGCAACTTCGAAGTTGGTGCCAGGCTCATTGAAATTGCCTTCCTTCTCAGCGGCTGCGGTCAGTGATGATGGCCATGACGATACCAAGGTGTCTGCTAGCAGTGGCAGTTCTGTCGTGGGAAAAGAGCAGCCAACTCCTTCCTTCGATGTGCTTGTCGCGCTCAGTGCCGACGCGGCAGTGGCTCCTCTCACACCGCTGGGGAAATTAATGGCTGATTTACCTGTAGAACCCCCTGTCAGGTATACAGTACTACCAGGGGTGTATCTTTGTATTTGGGAAGGGTTCACTAGACTAGACTAGAACATTCTACAATGTCCTCCTTCAATTTCTTTAATCGTCCTTTGAAGATTCACTCTTGGTCTCGTTTTGCATCATACCACTCGCTTTTCTCCTCTCCACTTGCAGCCGCATGCTTGCCATCGCAGCGGCACTCTCCCGCTCAACTACACACTACAGTCATCACCGCAGCAGCAGCATGTCCACCGACTCCTCGCAAGACAGTGTGCTAACGAGAACCACTTTAACCCTCGCAGCCTCCCTCTCGTGCGCGTCTCCTTTTGACTTCCGAGCGGCGCGAGACCCATCCTCCGAAGCGAGCCGCACTGGGAAGAGAGCGTTCGAGTCCACCGATGGTGACCCTTTTACTGCTCGGCGCGCCTTTGAGGTTTGGGTTTTGAGTTATTTTTCAATTATATACAGGCAGGAGCGTGGACGCTTGCATGCACATTGGCTTTTATGAGAAGGTTGCGAATGGTTCGAGGCGAGAGAGGTAGCATAGAAGGACGGGAATTAGATTGATGGAATATCCTTGGTGATCTTTCAAATTGATTCCAGCATTTCTTTTACTTTTTGTGCAGGCGTGGGTGCTGGCCAAAGCAGGGAAACCTCCTCCCGGTGAGGGTAGTCACAACAACAACAAGCGAAGCAACGACCGCAGGAGTGGCAATGGCGGCGACTATAGCAGCAGCAGTGGCAGCAGTGACATGCGGGCAGCGTCGCGAAGTTCTCGAGCGTGGTGTGCGCGGCACGGCCTTCAGGTACACTGTACGAATAGAACAGCATCGGAGGGCTCTTTTTCAGGATGAAACGGAAATCTTTTAAATCGTTGGATCGATTCAGCTCGTTGATTCGTCACTAATAGATTGATATTCCTCTTCATAATTGTCTCTCTGTGTCTCTTCGCGGTGGTGCATATTGCGTATGTGTTTTTTTACAGGAGTCCCGGCTGTACGAAATCGCCAAGCTAAGAGCTCAGTTGGACTCCGCGCTCAAACACACCATGCGGTTTAGTACACTACCAGGAGCCGACGCTGCTGCTGCTACCATAGATACGGGTGCGTCGGACGCTCTACGGAGAGACGGTGTTTTAGCTCCTCAAATGACTCATGAAACCCGCTTATCGAAGTATGCTTCTTCAACTTCAAGTTCGGGACCGAGTGCGTCACTGGTTCAAGCCTTGCGGCAAGAAGCGGCGGATGACGCACGTAGCCGCAAAGTGCTGACGTTGCAAGACTGCGAGACCCATCGAATCGAAGCGCCGAACCCCGCAGCGCCTGGCCTTGAGAGGGACGAAGCCAGGCCTGGAGTAGAAGGCTTCGACGCGAGCAGTGGCGGTGATGCGGTGGCCGCAGAAGCAGCAGCGGCGGAAGCGGGAGAGGCCGCCGATGCGGTAATTTTACTTTGTATTGATGTATACACACATGTACCAGTTTGTGAGTGTCTGCGCGGCTGAATAAACGTGTCTATGTTTACTTGTGTACCCTTGTGCCGACTTCAAGTCTTTTGCTGTCCTTAACTAACAATACATAAATAAGGAAGGCTGACGATGCCCTAGTATGGTAACCCCTCACCATTCTTAGGTGCTTGACGATTTGGACTTGCGAGGCCGGGTGGACATCTCTTCATTGGCCAATTACATTGCCCGTGACCAAGAAGAAGAAGAACGGGCACGGGAAGCGCAGCTGCGCCGTGAGTCTACTTCGCAACACCGAGGGCACCGAAAAGGAGGCAGCAGCTGCAGCAGCAGCTGCAGCAGTGGCGGTAGTGGCGGTAGTGGTAGTAATAGCGGGGGAGGCGCAACGATCGCGCTCACCAAACTAGTCATAGGGCTCGGCCTTTACCCTAATATTGCATTGCGATGCCCTCACAACATCGGCCGGCCCCTGGCGGAGCACCAGTTCTTGACCCGGCAGCGAGGCGGCCTTTTCATGCAACCCAATTGCGCGCTCACCGCTGCCAACCTCGACGCTGCTTCAGCGGGTAGTAGTGGTGGAATGGGCAGTAGTGCCAGTGGCGGTGGTGGTGTTTTAGCGCGAGACGGGCGTCAGCAAGCGCAGAATGATGTGTTAGTGTTTTCGCACTTGATGGAGACGCACAAGCCTTTCCTGAGCTCGGTGTTGGCGTGCCCTGCTCCATCATTCCTTCTCCTGGCCTGTCAGACAATCGACACGGACGCTACGGGAACGCGCCTCCTCTTTGACCATTGGCTCATGGTGAGATGGGTGTACTTTTCCTTCTTAGGCACAATCGCTAGTTGTTCGGGTGTGAGTCACCGTTGTGATCACGTGACACTTCTTCTGTATCCATGGGAATCTCAAGATTGCCTTATTTTTTAAACGTTCGCCTTTTCCTTTCTCTCTCTCTCTCTCTCTCTCTCTTTGTGAACAATTCGTCTTGCGTCTGTACGCATTCGAAAAGGTGGAGATGCGAGATGGTGCTGTTGCCGCTGAGTGTGTAGCGAAGGCAATAGTACTGCAAGCAGCGCTAGAGGCTGCTTGCGAAGATCAGTTGGTGCCTCTGAGGCGACAAGAAGCACCACTGGAAACATCATCGTCAGCTTCACAACCTCATCAAAAAGGGGGTGTTGCGGAGGATTCAGCCACCCTGCCGGCATGCCTGCAACCTTTGAGGGATGCCTGGCTCGTGCACTGCCCCTTGTTGCTCGCACACGCGAAAGGGCCTTCTTCTTCTGCCTCTGCTAGTGTGACCACCATCGCTGCTGCAAATGCTGCTGCAAGTGTTACTGACACCACAACCTCTTCTACTATGCCGCCACGGTACCTCCCACCTGCTGCTGCGTCCTTGCTTGCTTCGAGTAAAAACAATAATTACGCCAACGATGACACGCCATCTCTAGCCAACGAGTTGGCCTCCTTCCTTGAAGCAGATTGGGGCTGCTTGAAGCTCCGAGCGTTGCCAAAAGGAGGAGCAGAAGCGGCGCGATTGCTCTTTGATGGCACTCTAGATGGTGAGGATGAGGATGGTAGTGATTGGTTCCCCTCTGCCGCTGGAGTGAATGTGGCTGAAAGTGATTCAACCGGCAACAGCGGTGCAAGAACAAGCGCAGATAGCAGCACACAAAGCAACCATGCAGCTATCAGGTTCGGCTTTTGATTCAATTTTGGCTTCTGCTGTCCTTTATTTCTATTCAATGCGTGCGTTATTTCATGGTTCCTTCGTATTTTTGAAATTATTTCCAGAGCGCTTGAAGCTTGCGTTGAGAACCCATTGGGGCTCTTGGACCATTTGTGGCGCTTCAAGAAAGGCCAGCAGCTTTCGCCTCACTTGCGATGGGGCTCCTTAGCCGACCAAGATGCGATGGTTCCGACTACCGTCTCGGAGCATATGGTAAGCCTCAACAGGAATTAATATGCGGTGGCACAAATGTTTTTGTCACTGGGATATAATCGATGTTTTTGTATACAGTGCACCCTCTTCACACTCACCTTCATTGTCTCAATGCTTTTTGTCTCTTTTCTCTAACTACAATCTTTAACCGCAGTTTTCAAAGTGGACCTGCCCTCGCTGCGGCACTTCTGCTCTTCTCAACGCATCTGGCGTGCGCGACCACCTTCAACGGAGCTGTTTTGTGGCTGGCAGCGCAGGTGATGGTGCTGGGAGCACGGAAACAGCAGCAACAGCACCTGCTCGTGCGGCCACCACTCAAGTGAACGAGGCCATGGACGCATCGTTCGCAAGCGACCGACAACTCGCTGAAGCACGGAGCCAGGCGAGCCAAGCGGATACGAATCGAGGCCCCAAAAAGAGCCGCCGCCGCCTGGGGACATCTGTCAAGGGCGTGCGGAGTTGAATATTCATGATACAGGATACCTGCAGCAGCTCTCAATTAGCAGCGGCACCCATTTATATATATATCTTCACGAACCCGCCTGGTTGAAGCGCTTTTTCTCTTTCTTTGCTCTGAAAGTTTCGGTAAAGCCCGTATGCACAAGTTCATAAAATCTATGCCACTAACAGTGCCACTCAGGATAATTAGTTATTAGTAATAACAAGTTCAGGTGCCTGCGCGATGCACGGCTCAGGGGCAACTTGCTTCGGTATCGGCGCAAAAACTTCGTGTTTTCAGCGCCTTGATGCGCGTCCTTGAGGTGTCCGTGGATGAGTTCCCTTTTTGTGCCCGTGGTGCGTGTCCCTTCTTGTGCCCGTGGTCCACTTTTATTTGTCTACTGCACATGTACGATAGATTTGTACAATAGTACTATTGTAGGTACATAAAAAAACACGACCACGAAGCACGAAGCACGAAATTCCATTTAATATTAGTAATTAGTATTATTAGTGCAGTCGAGAAGCATTTAGTAACAAAATTGATCCAGAAAACGAGATGTCACAAACTCAAATCAAACAAAAGCCTGTTCTTCGGGATATAGTTTACGCGCGTCGTGTGTTGTGCGTTGCGCAAAGCCAGAACCGCAAAAAACGAAAGGGGAAGTTTAGTGTATATAGTTTATAAAGCAGGAAACATAAGAATTGGGCAATGGGGCTAGAGAACCTGCTGTCTGCTGTTTTGGCTGTTACGCAACTTAGATTTGTGGATTCTAGAATGCTAAGGTAAGTAACTGCGCGATGTGATGTCCAGCTTTGCGATTTGATACGTCTGGACGGTTGCTCGGTTTGATAATACTGTACATTACACTAGATTCTTCGTGATTGAATTAGATTAGTTTATACTCCCCAATTGTAAAGAAACAACAACAAACTAACAGCAAAAAGCTGCGTTGTGCTTTCCAATTTAAAACACAAAACGCTAGGTCACTTCTACATGTAGGCGCGTCTGTTCAGCGAATGAAGAAGCAAAATGAAGTCATGTAGTACACCTCCATTTGGCGAGGCTTCGTTTCTTTCTAGGCTGCATGTAAGCTAGGGCAGACTCTAGTCTAGAAGGAATAATTGTTTGGGATCGTTTGGAATCGTTGATTCGTGGAAAGTTCCGCGACTTATTCCTCACCCTTCTGGGCCGACGGCAGAATTATACTGTATGCGTCATCTGGTCGGAGATCTGATGAGCAGACGGACGACGATGAATCTTTGCTCTTGATGTCAAGCGCAGATATCTGATATCTTTTGAAAAGAATTGCACCACAGGAGTAGCCCGGGGTAGCCTTCTCTACCTCTACCTTACCACATTGTATCTTTCTGTTGCTAGCGTAGAAAATTGGACCGTGGTATTGTATTTATAATACTGCAATCTTAGTTTTATTCGCCAGGTACAGTACACTCTCATAGCACTGTAATAGTATCCTGCCAACTTCTATTCCATCGATGCTTCTCAGCGCGTTGCCTTCCGATGCACTCGCGAAGATTTTCTCGTACTTTTTCGTAGATACGCTAGCGCGTTTACAGACCACAAGTAAGCCATTGGCCCTTGCTGTGCAGCACACGGCGACCTCTGTCTGGAGCGAGACACTGCTCTTCACTTCCGCCAGGTTGAGAGACCTCCTCTCACGCAACGGTCAAGCAATGGTTACAAACGTAACGAATCGTCAACCTCATGACTGGTTAGCATCTGAGTATACAAGTGCGGTACGACTGTTAGCTCGTGCCGATGAATTGCCTGCTTGGAGATTACGTGCCCAGGTCAACTCAAGTGGCCTCATTCCGTGGCTAAGCACAATGATACGCCAACGTCGCCTTGCTTTAGCGACAGCCTCACGCGTTTGTCTCCTTGGTGACCGTGTTGAAAAATTGCTAGCATCAACTCATGAGTGCACGCATGTCTCAATTCTTGACAAAACTGCCCGTGGATCGGACCCTGTCGTGAACAACATTAAGAAGTTTCTCTATGCGGGGCAGGAGACCCCGAAGCAATCTTTCAATCAGCGGCTGCGTCTGGCTCGGCGAGCGGTGATCGCAGCCGCAGTGGGCGACTACGAAGACTTGCAACTCGTTCTCAGCCCTCCCCTTGGCGCAGACCCAGATGCTTCCTTGTGCTTTGAAGGACTAAAAACCACTGCATTAGGACATGCTTGCCGGTAAGGAGGAATCTGGGCTCTACTACAAAGCTATGTTCATACTCTTGTGTGCTTGTTAGAAACAATGCAATACTTGATATTTGTGAACAACATTGCTTTGCTTGGCTCAAGTGTTAATTGCGCCTCTGACCTCAAATGTTTGGTCAATTTCTATACTTTTTTGATGCTGTGGCGCTAGATGGGGTCATCTGCATTGCGCTCGGATTTTGGTGCGCTTCGGTGCGGACGCAAATTGTTTGCCGTCTCCCGACATGCCCTCGAGAAGCACAGTGAATAGACGTGTCGTTTCGGGGTGGCAACTTCCGTTGCACGTTGCATCGACGAATGGGCATTTGGACGTGGTGAAGTACTTGGTTCACAAAGCGGGCGCGAATCCTTGCGCGCTCAATAACAACGGGCAAACAGCAGCCAGGTACTGTAGGACATGATCCATTCATTTTGATGTCACAATGCGATGTACCGTTTATAGTGATAACTTATTGATCATGTGTTGCTCGCATTTCTGTGCTCAGGTGCGCACAAGAGGTCGGTGAAATGGAGTGCTACACTCTGCTGGCCCCCTTAGGTGCCGTCGCTGCTACTCAGGCTCAAGCGCTGAAGCAAACATCTCTTTTGAAAGCCGAAGTGGCTGGTTTGGAGGCAGCAAAATCGTTTCTTGGGACCTTTGAAGCACTTTCAGACGAAGAAGCCGATGAATGTAACCAAAAGGAAGCCTAAGCATAGGCCCAACAACCAGGTGATCTAAGCGCCTTCCGTTACTGAATCCAGAACCCTACCTTGGGACTTGCGATGACACGGGTGGGCGCGTGCGCTGGAAGTGAGATGATCCCTGCTGACCCATATGGCCCCTATCACCCGAATTTTTGCGGCAGCGAGCTACCTAAAGAATTTCCAGTACGCAGCACGGGATAAATCCTATATCGCTATGCCAATGTTTTCTCCCTCACAGCCTGGTTGTACTTAAATCATTCCCGATTTACCGGAGACATCAACTTGAATTAGGTATTAGAGTTTCCTGGAACCAAAACTCAACACACCCGGGATCTTAGAGCTACGGCGATGGGGCTGCTATCGATAACGGGAATTTTATGCTTCTTTGGGCAGTTGCTTTTGGCCTCGAGGCCCCGACGGCCCGGAATTGGAAGTGGAAGTTAGAAGACTGACAGGAAAGGTGTAAAATCCAAAGCAACTCGACTTGAGATATGATGGTATTGTTTGTTCTTTGGTCTTTGTCCTTTTCTAGTCCACACGAGCCCACGAGGGGGATTGGGTTGGGATTCACATTTGGCGCTGACTGCACACTAGACACTACGCAGGCAAGATCCCAAATGTTAACTTCGTTTCTCATTTTTTTTCTCATTCCAAAAACACTACTTTTTCCAGCTCTTCCAACGCTCTTTCGTCTCATTATTTTCTCATCAGTCACACTGGTCGTTGGTCGGTCATCATGTCATCACTCTGTCATCTCCTCGTCATCGAATATATTCTCAAGATTCGTTTCTAAAATTGCAACCTCAAGTCATTCGACAGCAGCTGTACAACGATTTACATATATCCTCATCCTACTAAAATGAGCGCAATGGCTGAGTATACCGGTAAAAAGATGCTGGTCGGAGGCAACTGGAAGTCCAATGGAACCGTCGCATCGGTGAAGGAGCTCTGCGCTCTTCTCAATACCCTCGCTGTCCCCAGCAATGTTGAGGTATGTGCTTCAGACACAGAGGATGGCTCTTCTCGCGAATTAATTGCTATTTCAGCGCAAAGCTTGACGTTGTGCGGAATCATTTATTACTTGAATGACAAATGGGGCCTGCTAAGAATAATATGAATTGCTTCGAGCCTTGTCGCCCAAGAAGTCTTCGCTTAGAAGGCGTTGCTCCCCTAGCTGCCACATAGATTTCTTCGCCAACGAATCTTTGATTTACTTCTATAATGATACAGCCTTGATACGTTGGCAGCTTCTGATTGAGACAGTTTGTGTGCCAAATAATATGAGAAGAGCAAGATGCATATCATGATATGAGAGAAATAGCGATAGTATCGCGAGGCCTGCCATAATTTCATGAGTGTTCTTTTGTTCCTTGCCTCGGCCTGTGCTGCTTTCCACGCAGGTGGTGGTGGCGCCAATGTCCTTGCACACGGGTTTGGTGCAAGCGGAACTCACCAACGCTTCAGTGCAAATTTCGGCTCAAAACGTGAGCGCTACTGGCCCGGGAGCATACACCGGCGAAGTGTCTGCTGCGGCGCTCAAGGACTCGAACATTGGGTGGACGATTACCGGCCACTCCGAGCGCCGCGATGCCGGCGAAACCAGCGCTCAAATGGCCGCCAAGACCAAGGCTGCAGTCGCTGGTGGCCTAAAGGTAGATGCGTAATTCTTATCTTGTTTTTTGTTTATGCTGGCTGAGCCATGCTACATGTGCGCAAGCGCTCTTGAAAAGACCCTCGAGCTCCTAGAACAGAATGCGCCTTCTTCTCTTTCTACCTTTATCTGCGCGCCTTCGAATGGCGTTAAGAACCGGGTGCCACGAGGAATCTTCACAAAAAAACTTCACCAAGCATATATTCACAGCAGGTATATTCACAGCAGGGCTCCCGTTGCGTGGGTGTGTGTTCGTATAGGTAATGGCGTGCGTGGGGGAGAAGCTGGAAGCCCGGCAAAACAGCACCACGCTCGAAGTGGTTCTAAACGACCACATGGCAGCGCTCATGGAAGCTCTGGTTAGTGGAGATACCTTGCAATTGGAAGACTAGTAGTAGTACTATAGCAGTTGTACTAGTAGCAGCAGTTTATGTACGGCGCATTCCTTGCGGTTAATGCGATTGTGCGGCGCAGGCCATGTCCAAACGCTGCGACATGGCCGTTTCGCATACAAGCAGCGTTTATCATTTCGTTTTTGTCAATTTCTCATTTCTGACTGGCTGTAATTCTTGTTGTGTACTCGTCTCTGCGCCTCATTCCGTGAACACAGAGCCCTGAGGACTGGGCCAGCGTGGCCGTGGCCTACGAGCCCGTGTGGGCGATTGGCACCGGCCTCTCAGCGACCCCCGCCCAGGCCCAAGAGGTGCACGCTGCAATTCGCGCGTACTTGACCGAGAAGCTGGGCCCCGAGGCCGCCCAAACCGTGCGCATCATGTACGGCGGCTCGGTGAAGGCCGCCACGGCACCGGAGCTGGCGTCGTGCGCAGACGTGGACGGGTTCCTCGTGGGTGGCGCGGCGCTCACGAAAGACTTCCTGACCATTGCCACGTCGTTTGCCGCGCCTTAAAGAAGCGTGAACTGTATACAGGATTTTTGCTGAAGTCTCCATCTCGCTCTCTCATTGATATATGTGATGCGCTAGAGATGCAGAGGCCCCTGCCGCCTTCTAAGCCGCTTTTCATGCCATTGCGTCCACCTGGTTCCTTGATATATGAAGGGGCATAGTGGCCAGTGGACATAACAAATCACCCGGCGCCTAGTTGTTACTTGCCTATAGATCGCAACGATATCGTTCATCCGTAAGCAGCGATTGTAGGAGGCAAGGGACTTCGGGCCTGAGTCTTACTAGAGCCCCGTACTCCTAGAATAGAAATTTTTATTTCGCTTCACTTCTTTATTATGCTTCGTGTTTTATATTTCAATTTCTATGTTATTAGTTTAAGGTTTGGCGTCGGGGTTGGGGTTTGTGGTTCAGTGGCGGCCCTACTTCGAGTTCGAGTTCGGGGTGAGCTCATAGTCACTAGTTACCGGTAGTTGTCAATCCGGATTCCAATACTACGGCACTTAAATGCTGAATTGAGAACCCCATTTCCTATTAACAAGCAGCTAGGTTTCAGGCTGCTTGTTTGGGTTGATTTTCTTGTCCAGGGCCTTGACTTTAGCCAGTTTGCTTGCTGATTTTGACGAAGATTTCTTCGCATTGATCGGCATCCTCACAGATGTCGTGCGCTTAACATTTGTCATATTGTAAGGTGATTTACCATTCGGAGCCGTCTGTGGCACACTTGCGTCTGATGGCAGCATTTCCTTTTGCAGTCTGCGACGCTGAAAAAGTCGTCTGAGAACATTGAGCGCGCGCTTTTCTCTGATGCTGCGGAAGCCGTCAGCAAATATCCACAAATCGAGTGCAAGTAACATGAAGAAGTCAAAGTTGATAACGCGCTTTCCTAATTTTGGATCAATTTTTGAGAGTTTTTGCGCGTCTTTCTTAAATTTTGAAAGATATAATTGGCCACCCATTACGTAATTGAGGATGTATGGCCTTGATGCTTTTTCCACAATGGCTGCAGTCACTTGAGCTGCCCCGTCTTTGCCTTCTCGAAGCGCGTTGTGAATCATCCGCGGGTTTGGAAACAAAAACCGCAACGCAGGAAAAAAGTAGTCTGAAGCCAGGCGGGGATTGTATTCCTGGGTGTCAGGTGGAAGCTGAAGTCCAGCCAGAGTACAAAACAAATCTATTCTTGGGTTCATTGCTTTGAGTTCAGGAGTTGATATGTAATGCTTGCAGGACATGACGAATACCCGAAGATGGCGTCGAGCGGCCCTGTGAGATACAAAATTGAAATGGCTTAGAAAGTGGTTTTGTAGACTTATTCTATCAATGTGTAAATAAGTTATGCTCACGTTACCTTTTGCTTCCAAATTGGAGAGCGAAGTATCGCACTGTAAATTTATCAAAGGGAATGGCGTTTAAGTTGACATTGCTGTTGCCGTCAACGAAAAGATCTGCCACAAGCTTGCCGCGGTAGATGCGGGAAATGGTTTCATTCAAGACGAACACTGAGGTAAACACTGGAGTTTTGGCGTTGCACTCTAAACCAGCCTGCACACGTCTTTTTTTGTCGGAAGAGACCTGCATGATTTCTGATTTTGAACGTCCTGGGAGCTGCATCAAGCATGACGTTCGGATCCTCTCTTCAGCATCATTGTTTTTCTTCCGCCGCAGTGCCAGCCAATGTTTGTATGTGATACCGGCATCATCACGCCATTGCAGCTTCCCATTTTTGTGTACAAAGAGTCCAACGCACAGCCTTCGAACAAACTCGATATACTCATCTTCGTGACAAGTTCGCGTGAACATATCGGTCAGCTCAAAAATCGTGAATTGGACAAAGCAGTCAAAATTGATGCCCGATGCCTCTTGCGGCAGAATTCCACACTCTTTTGCCATGAATCGGTCCCGTTCTGTGAGTTGAGTTCAATATGGGGCATGTATCAAGTGGAGAAGCAGTTGACTAAAATAAAGAAAGAAGAAATTGGCTCTTACCCCAATCGATTGCTGCATCTCGTAGAACCAGCGCTTCCTTTTTTTCGTGGTCGAGAATTAAGCGCGAGATCTTTTTGAACATTTTGAAATAAGACTCCTTTTGAACCACAGGCACCTGTTTGATGGTTCAGCCAACCCAAAGAATACGTGGAGTGAGTAAAATATAGTAGTCCACACTCACCGAGTCTACACTTCCAAAAAGAAAAAGAGTAACAATCTGCCTACAATTGCACTACCTTTTCGGCTTCCAACACATTTGTCCAGAGCTTGAATACAATCTCGCGGAAATCGGTCGATCGTTTGATTGTGGACCGCAGGAGTAACTGGTCGTGTTCATAGACTCCGAGGTTTCCCTGTACTTCGACGATCGGACGAGATTTCTTCTGGTGCTCTACCACGACAGCTCCACTATCAACCAATTGTTGTACTTTCTCTTGTTTTTCGGCATAGTTCTTAATGCTGCGCTGCATGCTCGATGAACGACGTTCGAGTACGAAACGTTCGTTTGCACTGTCGTTTTCCTCAATGGAGCATTCCTCGTCCAAATCACTATCTTCTTCCTCTGGATCACAGCAGTCACCAGCGGCCGCAAATGATTCCAATGCAGACGCCTTTGCTTTGAAAAGCAAGCGCATCATCACGACCGAGGATTTGACTTTTGCTCTTAGGCTTCCAGAATTTTCGAAAGCATGAGCCGGGGATGTCGAAAACGAGACAGCCTTGCGAAAACGACCTAAATTACACCTTTTTGCGAACGAATGATGAAGCCCAAGGAATGCCGACGAGCCTTTCAGTATGGCTTTACGCCTTCCTTTCGTCGACACAAAATCGTTATCTTCGTCGTCTTCAAAGCAGGTCGCTGCGCCGGAGTAGTAACAAGATGCCTCGCCTTCATACTCGCGACGAACGCTCAGAAGGCCATCATCATTGTCGTCAAAGGGAGCGTCGTGCACGAAGTCGAAGCTTTCTGAGCTTTCGATGTGATTATCGTCATGCTCATGTTTAGGTTCAGCTCTCACAGCTGCCATTACGCCCTGAACTTTTGCTGGAACAAAGTACGCGAATGTATCTATTTGTTTGTTCTGCCAATCTGCCGACGAGAAATTCAACATCAGTTGAGCGGTCACTTCTTGAAATATTCAACGAACTTCGCTGAAATTTCGCGGAAAAATATTCCAGCCTTCGTCGTCATCGTGATTCTTGCGTTCGGTTCTTGCGTTCCTTTTCTTCTCGAGGGGATGATGTTTTCTCTTTGGGCTGAGCACCGGCAGGTTGTGGAAAGTCCTTCTTTCGACCCGACCTGACCAATACTTGCGAACTGCGATATCCTTAAATCACTAGTTCCTAAACTATGTGCTTGAACTCTCTACCTTTCTTGCCAGGCGATCTTGACCTCGAGATTGCTTGAGCGCCGAAGCCCACGCCCGCGTAGCCCGCGTTGATTGCGCCCCGCCATAGAGTATGAATGATAAAGAAAAGGGCCTCAACGCCAGCAGCTTTGAAGAAAGCAAATAGTACGGTTCCGTAGTTCCACCGCAAATCCAATTTTTGCGTCTTTGCCCTCAGCGCCTTCCTTAGGTACCATCAACAATAAAGTTTAAGGGTGAGTTCAGGTGCTATACATCCAATTCAAGAAATTCCTTCAGTTTGTGAAAGTGCTTACATGCTTTTGAAATATTCATCGTATTTAGGCGAGTAAGTTAACCCTGGCGACCGACCATGCAAGTGCTGTTCCTCAACTCATAGAGCTAGTACTACAGCACCACATTCATCGAAGTACTCTTCTTGCTTCCATGCGATCAAATAGGTCTTTCGCTTTCATACTTTCAATTTGAATACAATGGAGAAAAAAACAAGATTAAAATCAAGAAAATCAGTGAAACTACAGAAGCTATCTAGCCTCGCCCTCATATTCAACGAGATTACGCAAATCGTGAAGGAATGACTCGGCGGCGAATTGGCTTTGACAACGATTCTGCCGTCATAGCTGCACTACTTCCAGAAGAGGTGGGAATTCAAAACGGCTTGAGCGTAGAGTGCCGCATATTACTTCTACTTCGCTTGTTTTTTTTGTGGGAATAAGCGAATAAGGAGACCACCAAATCGAATAGATACTTTATACGTTATACCCAATCTCAATAACCAGTAATACCAGTTGCCTTTGCCCAGCCGGCCCAGCCGTAGCCTTCCAATTCAGAAACTTTAAATCGCCAATGCACCAATGCTTCCAACCAGCTTTGTTAAAAATAAATTGTGTTTATGAGCACACGGCAATACAGCGCCAATTAGGTGCAGACCCTCGTTTCGGTTTCATAGCGGCATTCACGTTCGCCTTCAAATCCCTTCGTCCCTTCTCTCAGGTCTGGACTCATGCACCTCATTCGCGGCCGAAATCTGAAATCAGGTCTTATCTCGATCCCAGCTTATTTATTCTCTCTCGATCTCTAGTAGCGCATTTCTTTGATCTATGTGAGCACCCAAGGAGTCACACTGCGTGGCGCTCGCGTGGCGCTAATTGCTTTATTTTCGCCCCTCGTGTGCTTCTCTTTAGCCATGCTGCCGTTCCTGGTACTGCACTGACGCATGCTCCCGAGGGTAGGTGTTTGTCTTAGGCCACGGTGTAGCCAGCTTCCACCGGCGCAGTGCAAGGACCTAGCCCCTCAATCACCATCGAGTTAGCACCTTTGAAGGTGCACACGCCGCCGGCAATCGTAGTGAGCTGCTTGCCAAAGATCACCTGGTTTATACACAAAAGGGCAGAGCCCATACAACACATAAAGAGGAGAGATAAAAAGATGGCGGGATACGAAAGAAAAGGAGGAGGAAGGTTCTGAGTGCTTCTACCTCTGCATTATATGCAGTACATAAAGATACAGAAGACACATATACTTGTAGAACCAATGGGTGTCCATGTACTCTTTCAACCAGACGGGCATATACTCGGCGCACACCTGCTCAGCAATCTTTTTCTTTTCCACTTGTTTGGCGGTGGCGGGGGGTTCTACAGGGAGGCCCTCGAAGGACACCCGGTCACCCGGCTTGGCACCGGCCGGCACTTCCACGAACTTCACCTGAGGAGCCCCCCAATTCCATCCACGCGCACATGCGCAGAAGCAAGGAACATTAAAACAAAATCTTTTGCAGCGGGGGTTAGTGAACGAACAACGAGAAAGACAGAAAGAGAGAGAGGAAGTGAAGGCACATGCACGCGCGCTTGGGTTACGCCGTCGCTTACAATGGTGTGCTCATCGTTGGAGGCGCAGAACACCATGCCGTTGGACTCCACTCCCGCCATTTTGCGGGGTTTCAAATTCGCGGCCACCAGCACCTGGCCGCACCAAATTAAAGAGGCAGTGCCGTGCGCACGCACGCACGCGTGAGACAGCAGGCTAGGCAACGAAGAGTTAGAAAACAAACGGGAGAAGTCGTGCATTTCAGAGGTGTGAAGTACAGAAAGGTTTCAAAGCTGGAAAAAAAAAAAAAGAGAGTAGGTTGAGAGAAGACAATAAAGCCAAAAAGGAACCATGATGGTGCAGTCAACGCGATGTTATGACAGCGTATCAATACATACCATTCGGCCGGCAACGTCGTCAGCGGTGGCGTAGAATGCCCGCAGGCCCGAGCAAATAGTGCGCGGCCCGCTCGCTTCCCCGCAATCGATCGACTCACACCACAGCTTATCCGACTCTGGGTGCTCCCAGGCCTGATGGAAACAAAATGTGAGAGAGAAAGGGGGAAAAGGGAAGAAATGGATGTTGAAAGAAGCGTAAGAAGAAAGGACGAAGAGATGAACAGAGACCTCGGAGGAACACGCATACGAGCATATTAGTGGTGTAAAAGATGAAGGCGCACGGAGCGCTGACTCACATATGTTGCTAATGTATGCAGTATTCATACCTTGACAATTTTGCCGACGCAAATGTGAAGCTTGCAGCAGTCGTTGCCTTCATTTTCACCGGCAGCTGCTGCGGCAGGCTCCTTCTCTTTCTTGGCAGCTTTCTTCGCCTGGTTATGTGCAAACACGGGCACGTACCAAATTATATGGGCCCCAAAGAAATCGTCATGTTACTTTTCACGTATATTGTCGACATATATCAAACTTGTAGCACGTGTACGGTATAATCCATGTAGAATACTAAATCCAGATAATACATTAGAGCATCATGTTGGACCTCCTTGGCCGCTTTCGCTGCGGCTTGCTTGGCTGCTCGCGCTTCGTCGCTCATTCCTTCTGGGGCCGGAGGTGGGGCAGCGGCTCCTCCTGCTGAGTCAGCACCACCGCTGGAGGGCGGCGCGGGTGGCGCTACCTCCCCGTTCATCCTAGCGAGGCGTTTGGCTGGTTGCGATACCGGCCCCACGTTGGCTACTCCGCTGTTTTCCTTCTCACCGCCTGCCGCGGAAGGAGCCGCCGCAGCTGCAGTGCGAATAGGACAAGGAGGGTTCTTGGCCCAGGCGGCAATGGCAATTTTCCACGCTTGAGCGCCCGCAGTGAAGTTGTCGAATGCGCCGGGAGACTGTAAGGATGACGAGAGGGGAAAACAATATAAGAAACAAGCGCGTGCAAGAGTAAACTAAACAACAAGAGGAGGCTTGACGTTCAGAGTAGAAACTCGTGAGGAGATCTGTCTTGAGGTACGCTCCACCAAAACGTGGCTATATTCCCAGCGCAGAAGCCCCATTGTCATAGCATCTTTACCTTAACGCCGGCGTAGTAGATGGCGATATCGGCGAGCGTGACTGCGTCGCCAACCAGCCACTGGGTATGCGAAAGGTGTGAATGCAATTAAGAGGAAGTCAGCGATTATTTAATATGAGTGCGCAGCAAGACACGGTCAGGCTACAAGGCTAACTAGCACATTGTGTGAACGAGCAAGTTTCTATCTCTGCATCTCCTGGTTCATCTTTAACCACTCAGAGCAAATCAATCACACGAACCTTCGGACAGTTGGGGCCATCGGCAAAGACGCCGTTGAGCTGCATGTTCACGGCTGGGCCGAAACTGTCGGAATAGTCAGGATCGTCCACCTGATGCAAGAAATGGCCGCACAGGCACACGTGCAAAGGCTGAGGTGGAGGAAAATTGGGTTGAGGCATATTAGAACTCTGACTGATGTTTTCTTTTCCGCCAACGGGTGCATTGCTGCTGCTCCTGCTGCTGCTGCCCCTGCCGCAAGTATCCTGTCGTGGGAGAGTGTAGATATATACTGCATTTTTTTCTCTACCGTCCCTGCTTCATCGAGAAACCATGTCAACAAATGCTTTATACGAGCGCGTGTGTGTGGCTTTTCACCTTCATGGCCATGGCCATCCAGCCCACCACGTCAGCTTTTTCTTGCTCTGCAGACCCCAGCAGAGCCCCCACCGAAGGGTCGGCAGCGGCGGCGGGGGAGTTCTTGCCACACAGCGCTTTCGCAATGGTGGTGGCGCCAAACAGAGGCATGCCGTGCTTCGCCAAGTTCAACCGCCGGCACAAGCATCCCACCTAAAGAGAAGAGGTGCGATATCACCGCGCCCGACCACAGGGGTATACAGCAACCGAAAAATAGGAAGAAGTAAGTTGTGCAGCATTCGAACATAATTTATCTTCCCGCAGGCACGAGGCTCGGGATTTTCTAAAATACGACTCATAAAGAAGGTTGAAGCGGCAGTGAACAGTCCACCATAAGAGAGCATCTGATAACTGAAAGGTGCCACCTGCTCTTAAACACCCACCAGCAGGTCCCCGTAGCTCATGCCCTCGAGGTCTTCCACTGGCGTCACCACGTCCGCCGGTGCCACGCCCGCTTTACCCGGAGTGACTGGAGCGCCGCCTTCCTTGTAGGCAGCGCGCTTCACGTCCTTGGCAGCAGCTTTAGCCGCCTTTTTCTGCTCGTTTTTGGACGGGCCCTCTTGTTTGGTAGAGTCTTGGGGCGATGCCGGCATTTTAGGCTTCCCCTCTGGGCTAGCCAACCCGTTGTCAAATGCTTCACCAGTCACCTCCTTCAGATGAGTGAAACACAGAGAAATAGCGTCAGTGCTTTCACAATTGATAATTATCAGAATCGAATCTAAACGCATAGCTCTTCGTTTCTCTTCTCGTCGAGACTATTTCTTTACCTGGTAACGTGCTTTGAGAGCCTTCAATTCGTTAACCAAGACACCGACGGTGCTTTTTGCACCTGACGCCTTCATCTCGCGAATTTGATCGCCAACAACTTTTATGTCGTCTGCAATCTTTTCTGCTGAGACTGCTTCTTTGATGGGTGTCGGCATCGCAGGGGAAGGGTTTGTGTAAGTAGCTTGCTTGCTTACGAACGAAACGGTTTGTCTTCGACAAAGGTCGAACAAACGAACGAACAATGAATGGAAAATGTGCACTTTTTCCTTACCAACCCTGTAGTATGCATCGGCCATATAACCAAGGGTATCTACATTAGGGCCAGAGTTGAAACAGGAAAATCGTGGAGAAACGAAACACCAACTTTTTGGGGGCTGTTTCGCATGACACTCAAAGTAGAAACGAAACAGGAAACTAACTCCGAATTTACGTTTCGTTTCACG
>Ga0307979_1000281_pt1 | contig 34501 bp, 29 predicted proteins | sample OrgLakmetage1058_FD_201833 | JGI IMG/M metagenome (GOLD analysis project Ga0307979, IMG submission 201833) | Saline water microbial communities from Organic Lake, Antarctica - #1058 | ecosystem: Environmental > Aquatic > Non-marine Saline and Alkaline > Saline | place: Antarctica: Organic Lake...
GGTAACAAGGGCAGCGCATCATCATCATCGGCTGCTGCTACCGCTGGACCAACCACCTTCAACGACGCGTTAAACGCCGAAAGCGACCACAAGAAGCCTTCTGGAACAGCTGCGGTGGCTGCTGCGTCATCGTCATTGAATGCTCCTCAGTTGCGCTCGTCATCCGGGCGAGGCAGGAGTGCATCGCGGACGCGCCCTGCGCCACCCTCATCATCTTCTGCCTCTGCCTCTTCTGCGGTGCAGCACCAGCCGCCGTTCACCTCCCCTGGCTTTGCGGCGACAGCAGTAGTAGCGGAGCCTACCAACCACCACCACCACGACCAACGGCAACAGCATCAGTACCCAGGCGCGACGCCAGCTGCTGCGCTAGCTTCGTCTGCGAACTTGGACGGCACGCCGACCTTGGAGAAGCAGTTTGCGGGGCTCGCAGTGACCAGCAGTGCTGCCTCTGCCAAGGGGGGGCACAATGGCACTGCAATGATGGAGCCGGGGTCGCTGGAAAGCATTCACGCTCAACTGGCCGCCACCATGGTGAGTAGTGTCAGACACTTGTTGTTGGGAATACCTGCCGGTATGAGCTTGCCCTATCAAGAGTTCATCCAGCTTGCGTTTGAGCATCATTGGACTTGTGTCTTTCGATATATGCATCTTGCACGTGCTGCTTTCGTATCCATTCAACTCATCTGTGTCTTCCTATTCCTCCGCCTTGGTGACGACACTTTTTTACAGGCGGCGCTCGAGGCCAAACAAGGGCAACCGTCGTCAGGAAGTGCCTCAACAGTAGGAGGCAAGGCGTCATCGGCCGTGAATGCCCCCGCGCTCTGGGTCACGCAATACGTTGACTACACCTCCAAGTGAGTTGACACACAAGCAAAAAAAAAAGAGCGAGAGAGAGAAATCGTGTTTCATCCAATTAATACGTAGCTTTGTAAATTCGATGCCCATACCTAGAAAGTTAAAGAGCGTCTTTGTCAAAAATGTTTCTAGTCACCATACCTCATTACACGCATCTATTTGCTGCTCCATCCTGCTGCTGCTCTAATATAGGTATGGCTTAGGCTACCTCCTCTCGGACGGCAGCACCGGGGTTTACTTCAACGACTCCACCAAAATCGTGCTGGCTTCCAGTGGGGATGTGTTTCAGTACATGGAGCGGGTTCGCTCCTCTGAGGCAGCAACAGCAGCCGATGGCAAAGCAGGCGCCACCAGCGAACGGTTCGAAGAGCACACGCTGGAGAACTACCCGCCGGGCTTGCACAAGAAAGTGACCCTCCTGCAGCACTTTCGGGATTATTTGCTGCAGCAGCAGAAAGAAAAGACCGAAAAAGATGCCGCTACTGCTGCTGCTGCAGCGGCGGCTTCCTCTTCGTCCAATCAGGGAGGAGGAGATTCGACCAGCCGCGGCCCCCCAAAAGAGCCTCGAGCCGCGTGGGGCGAGCAGCAGCAACTCGGGGCCTCGTCCTCCTCTGCGGGGGGCAGTGGTTTGGCGTTCGTCAAGAAGTGGGTGCGGACCCGGCACGCGATTTTGTTCCGGTTGAGCAATGGGACCGTGCAAGTGATGTTTTTGGACAACACTGAGGTGCTCTTGGCCGCTGGCAACAACAGCGACCTGACTGCTACTGGTACCAGCAGTGGAGGCTACGGTGGTGGCTGCGTGACTTTTGCCGACAAGCAAGGGAGCCGGCGGAGCATGAGCTTGAGCGACGTGGTGGCGAACCCTCGGAGTGACGTCACCAAAAGGCTCAAGTACACCAAGGACATTTTACGGCAGCTGATTTCGAGTGGCAAGAAGTAAACTGAGTCCAAAAGAGGAATAGCATTGAAGGTGCTGTGCTGTCGCGATGATGAGAACATCCAACAACAAGAAGGAATTGCACTTGGGCGAGGTCTTCTCCGCTGGGTGAAGTCTTCTTGACGTGCCGCTATGAAGGTTACCGCATTGGACGCGGCCCTTCAGTTGGTACAGACATGGAATTGCACACTAAAAGAAGTCCAGGTCACTGGATGTTGAAAGAAGAGAGCCAACCGGAGAAAGAGAGCGAGGGAGAGAAAAAGATAACGAAAAAGTGAGGAATGGACCTAATCAGATTCAGAAATTACAAAGCGCGAAGTGTATTGTGATTGAGGCTTGTTGCGTGTAATCGAAGTTCGCATAATACAATGCGCGCATTCACCACGGCCACTGTAGTATATCAGTATCATATATCTGATATCTGGGCCTAGGTTCGGTTTCCCGCGGGAAATGCCGCGGAAAACGCGGAAAGCGGAAAGGGAATTTTTGCCAATCAGGCGTGATATCCGCGACGAAATTTAGCAGTGCCTTTATGCTTTATGACTACGGCACGGAATTCCCGCGGAAATACCACGTTAAGTGAAATTTTTAGCCATCGCGCGGGAATTCCGCGGAAACGGTAATCTCAACCCTGATCTGGGCTGTTAGGTTACTAGTTGTTAGAGGTTAAGAACGGGAACTAGGATAGGATTCCCGCGGGGGAGAACGGCCAGGGAGTGGTTCTTATCTAGCTAGCCTGTGTTGCAGTGTAGTGTATAGTGCATAGTACGTATACGTATACATCTCCATCGCCATCTCGCCATCTCGTCCCACTCCCAATAACGAAACGATTTTCAAGTATTTTACTAGCTTGCTTATGAATCCGTTTTTGTTTTGCCTAGTGCCATCGATCCAGAATAGGCTTGGCTTAGGCCCGAGGATTCTCCCCAGGTCCCAAAGCCTCACCACAGTCGCGTTCGCAGGAGATTCTCTCACTGGCTCCCGCCTCCCGCGACTGGCGAGGATTCAGCAGAAGAAGAATTTTCTCTAGAAAGCCGCTATCCGTGCGTTGCCGAGTGAATTACAATAAGGGAATGAAACACCCCATATGTGAGCACTGGTAAGGGTCGCCTCAAAGTTCCGCTCTGAAGCTCAACCCAAACTAATGCGCAAGATCTCTAATCTCTTTCAAATTTGAAGACCCTGCTCTACGCGCTTAAACAACCAAATCGATCTCGTCAAGAAAACTCCGAGATGACCTAGAAGCTGAAGTCCGCGTAGTCCATGTGCACCGTGCCCAACAGGATGAGAAGTAAGAAGACGGTCACGGTGAAAACGGCCGTTGGAGAAAACGTAAATATACGGCTGGCGTCCGTAAAGGCAATTTTTTTAACTGGGTAGCACACACATGCTCCTCTCTCTCTTCTCATCTGAAACCCTGAACCCTGATCCCTGATGGTTTTGAAGTTTTGAAGTAGTTGAGTTCTCTCGAAGCTTGTGTGCTCGTGTGCGCCTAGCGGCCCGCGCGCGGTTGCTCAGAAGCGCCCTTTCACTGCCTTTCAGATCACATAGTTGTAAAGTTTAAACGTTGCTTTGCTCTATGTCGTCCGAGAAGAATGCTTTAGGGGTGAGGTTTTGAGGCAGCTGAATTTGAACCTTCCAGACTTTTAAATTTCATTCCCCTTGTATGCCCCTCTCTTCTGTCCGTAGCCTCACAGTGCTGCTATCACTGAATTGTATTTCAGAAGAAGATGAGCCAGAAGAAGACGACTCCCGACGGTAACGCTTGTGCCAATTGTTTTGTGCGTGAAGATGGTGCTAGGATTCCGATTCTTTCTGCATGCTCCCGGTGTGGTCTAGTCATGTACTGCAGCAAGGATTGCCAACGAGCTCACTGGAAATCCAACCACAAACAACACTGTATTGCCAAAGCTGATCGAATGGCGCAGCATCATAAATTTGAGGATGGTTTGAAGAATACTGCTACGAAGTCAGCAGCTGCCTCAGAAAAGGAGTGCGTCATATGTCTCGATACACTCAGTGACGAATCGGCCACTACCCTACAGTGTGCCCACGTGTTTCATGAAGCCTGCGTTGCAGAGTTGCGAAAGTTTGGAATAAATCAGACTTGCCCATTGTGTCGTGTTCCTTTTTCTTCGGGACTTGAGCAAGTCTTCGAAGAGGCCACTCGGAGTTATGTGTTAGTTCAATTTCTGGTCGAGCGAGGCTACGCAACTTGGTGCACACTTCCACAATTGGCGCAACAGAAATTAGATGCAGCAATCGATGGCTGGCGGGCCGCGGCTATAGAAGGGCACGCAAAAGCGCAGCTTAATCTTGGATATTTGTATGAAGAAGGTCGCGGCGTGGCGCAGAGTGATGAAGAAGCGATACGTTGGTGTCAAAAGGCAGCTGATCTAGGAGATGCAAACGCGCAATGCAAAATGGGCTTCCTGTACGAAAAGGGCCGCGGCGTGGTACAAAGTTACGTGAAGGCAGCGTGGTGGATAAAAAAGGCCGCAGATCAAGGCCATGCAGGTGCTCAGTGCAACTTGGGGAGATTGTTTGCAGAAGGCTGCGGCGTTGAGCAGAGCTACGTGGAAGCAGCAAAATGGATTAAGAAAGCAGCTGAACAGGGTGACCAGGGGTCGCAGGCTTTGCTCGGCGAACTGTTTCACGAAGGTCTTGGCGTGGCACAAAGCGATGTAGAGGCAGTAAAGTGGCACAGAAAAGCCGCAGATCAAGGATTTGCACACGCTCAGTGTGTGCTCGGAACGCGGTATGAGGCCGGCTGTGGCGTTGAACAAAGCGATGCAGAGGCAGCGCGGTGGTGGAAGAAGGCAGCTGACCAAGGAAATGCGGCGGCACAATTTCTCTTGGCAAGCGCATTTGAGAGTGGCCAGGGCGTGGAACAGAGCGATGTGGAGGCTGCGAAGTGGTTCAAAAAGGCTGCTGAACAAGGGGATCCACATGCGCAGGTACAATTGGGATACCTATTTCAAATCGGCTGCGGTGTTTCCCAGAATTACGCGGCGGCAGCGCGCTGGTATAAAGAGGCTGCTGAGCAAGGGATTGAGGTCGCGTATAGGGACCTCGGTTTTATGCACAAAGAAGGCCTCGGTGTGGTGCAGAGCGACGTGGAGGCAGCGCGATGTTTCAAAATGGCAGCGAATGGAGGGAACACCGAGTCACAGTGCATTATAGGAGCGATGTTTGAAGAAGGTCGCGGCGTGGCGCAAAGCGACGAGGAGGCTGCAAATTGGTACAAAAAAGCAGCTGATCAAGGAAATGCGGACGCGCAGTATAAACTGGGATCTTTTTATATGACTAGCCGTGGTGTTTCACGTAATTACGCGGAGGCGGTGCGGTATCTGAAAATGTCAGCAGACCAAGGGGATGGAGATGCACAGAGCCTCATAGGAGCGATGTATGAACAGGGCCGTGGTGTGACGCAGAGCGATAAGGAGGCTGTGAAATGGTACAAAAAAGCGGCAAACCAAGGATTTGCACGCGCGCAGTGTAGACTGGGAATTTTACATATGACTAATCGTGGTATCTCACAGAATTGCACGGAAGCGACGTATTGGTTCAAGAAGGCAGCTGAACAAGGGGATAAGACTGCTCAGCATTACATGGACGTATTGTATACGAACGGTTCTCTTGTGGCAAAAAGAGACTAGGAAGCAGCGCGATGGTATGAAAGTGCAGCTGTCGAAGGTGACGCACGTGCACAGTGCAGCTTGGGGAGGGTCGTTTTCGAAAGGCTGTAGTGTGGCTCAAAGTGATGTAGAAGTTGCGAAGTGGTACCATCTAGCAGCTGAGCAAGAGTATGCGACTGCATAGCAAAGTCGTAAGAAATTCAAGAGGGCGCAACAAAAATCCAAAAACAGAAACAGAGATCTTTTCCTGTCTTCGTCCCAGACACCGGTGCGCGGAAGACAAATCAAAAGGAGGCGGAGACAACCCGACTCCAGGGTGCCGTACTAACGCGCAGAATTCGGGGCTTTCTCGATACTAACTGTTTCTTTTCTTCCTCTTCCCGTTTGTCTTAATGCCTCTTGTGGAAATAAGCCAGCCGTTTTATGTGTTATGTGCACTCCACGCCTTCTCGCTCAATTTCTAATGCCGATTCGCATGATTCAACTGGATCTGGATTAAGAATTAAGAGTTAAGACTAATGATTGGAGATAACTGTTTCGAGTTCTTGTCCAGATGCCCCCATACATCTAATCCGGAAGTACATAGCCCCGACGGATTCTGGGTACAGGGGGGATATGTATCGATGAAAGTTAGTCTCATGAAATTCTGTTCTCATTTATGTTCGAAAAACTAAACCAACCGTAATAAGTAGCTGTCGCGGGGCAGTGCCTTCAAGGCAATAATCCGGTGCGAAATATGCTTTGAGTTATCTATAATCATCATCATCCTTGGAGATAAGTCTTCCCGGTTATGGTGGTCCTCCTGTCCATGTCATATGTTTTCATGGGCTCACACATGAAGGTTGTGTTGTTAACTGATTTTCAATGTTCACTTAGATGCCGACAAAGCGCGCGCTAGAGCCCCAAGATTCCGGAAACCAGGACCGACAGGCTCCGAAATGTCTTGGTAATCATTTATTCTTTGCATTTGTCTACTCAGAAGTGGCTCTAGTGTTCGTTTTTGTTTCGGATTATGTGCATTTGTCATTTTTCTGCTTATGGCCCTCTTCTATCCTTTTCACCCCTTAGGCTCTGATTTGAAACTTGTCGCGTGGAGGCTCATGAATACAAGTGGTCAAGCTCACCTTACTCGCTTGATCAATCGCTTGCCATTGTGTGACTTGATCTTGGAGCCATTCATCGCCACTGAAGCCGACAAGCCGACCCCTTCTGCTACTACGCTACCCTCGGGCGTAAGAAAGGAGCAAGCGCTTTGAGGTCCGTGGCGATGCCCATTCGACGACGAGCATCGTAGCTTCATGTGTCGAATCATGACTTTATGATATTATTACTGCATATCATTGGAAGAACAATAGGGCTGCACGGACTTACTGGCCTCGAGGCACACTAGCTGTCGCTGCCCAGGGGGCGAAGGCTCAAACTCGTTGGCAGTCTAGTTACCAAAGTCATGCTGCCCGGAGCTAGATTTTCTTATTTCGTGCATTAATTACCAAGAAGAAAACTCGATATTGGAGCGCCACCATATGTTGCAGAGCGGCCTCGTACTGTCCAAGGTAGCAGCTGATGTCACTGGCGCCGCGGCAATACACAGTCGCAGCCGCGGCATCTCCCACAGCTGGTGCTATCGCGGCGGCGACTTCAGCGCTTTGCACAGACAAAAGATGCCAAAGGACCTTGCTGAACATGATGAGTTACGTGCTGTAGCGATTGCGTGTCAGTGCGCTCTTGGAAAGTGGGGATCACGGTGTTGCAGGAATAATGCTGTCGCTCACTTTTTGCGGTAGAATTCTCACAGTGAGGTGACTAAGGTCAGCCCCGGTGCTCTGCAGGTGCTATATGCCTAATTCGCTATGTCCGTCCACTTTCTTCTGCTAAGACCTCTATCTAGCCCCCCCTGTTGCTTTTGTTTTTAGCCACTTGGTTCCTGAAAATGAGATATAACAATATAAACAAAATAATTTTTAAAACCTAGACAATGCAAAACCCAAACCCAGCGGAGTCCACATTCCCAAGTCGCAGATGCAAATCACCAGCGGTCTTACCAATTTCATTTCGCGGTGAGTTTAAAAGAAAACACACCCCGCGATTTAACGTATCCAAAGAACACCCACGTGCTTTTTTACTTGTTATTTTGTTAATGTTAGTGTTAGTCGCCGCGTGCATCGGCATTTGCCTGAAGCACCAACGAGAATTACTTCTTAAAAAAGAGGCGCGAAGATTGTATTCATGAAATTAGTCGAATTGTAATATAAGATAGCCGTGGCTGTGGCACTGCGCCGAGTGCGCAGCGGACTCTCGTAACTCACTGAGCCGTAAACTACAACAACCACACCCCGCAGGCGCAAATCAAGAGCGTTACGCCACGCACGCCAACCATGCTTAAGCGTGCTGCTAACTTATGGCTTGAATATAGAGCACGACTGTCTTCTTGGCGATGAGAGCTCCGAGTTCGTCTCTTACCTCGTAGATTCATTAGGAGCTGTGGCGTGCATTTGCATCAACACCCAGCAGTGCGCATACTAGTCACAGCAGCGTTTGCAGCAATACAAATTGAAGATAGCAGTCCATGCTGCTTGAAGAACTTTAGCTCAACTTTAGTTGCCACTAGCTTCAAGCTAGGTATTCGTGAACTTTAACACGATGAATATTTTCTCGCATCTGCACTTGTGTTGGTACCGCTGCGTTGATTTGCAATCGTAGTGCGCGTTGGCGTCTGCCATACCACTGAGCCCAACGAGATAGCAACTAGCCTCGCAATTGCAAACTGTACATGCAGCAAGAAATTGACACCTACTTTGAGCTGCTGTGAAGGAAGTAAGTGCGTTTGGCAAGTCGTCCATCGTTAATCGCTATTGCGCTCGTGCACGGTGTGACAGCCGTGCCATCCATTAGCTCTTCGTGCTCCTGCTAGCCACCGCATTGAAAGCGCGAATTAACAGAAGCAGAAAAGCTAAGAATATAAAGCGATATGTTCAGGAAATCTTGAACTCAAATCTGACGGCGTTCCGTTTCAAGTTCACCATATTTATGGTACTAATGCTGTGGGCTTCCCAAGTGCAAAAATTCAGCAACAGCACCAGGCTCCCAAACCTCACATGGACGGTATGGTATTCAATGTGCCAAAAAAAACGCTAGAACAGCTTCTTGCATTATATAGTTTGCAACTGTGGCTTCGAACATGGAAATATCCCTACCGTGTGCTGGTACGAAGACGTCGATGCTCATGCTGGTGCGATTGTGTGGGCTTCGACGTGGACTAAAACCTTCTTAGCTCTCCCTAGCTAGACGTTTCGGCAGCGATGCACCTTCTCGATATCAAGTCGGTCTTTATGGTAATTTCTGACGTGCTTAGTTCTTTTGCCAGGGGCTCATTCGGGAGCTATGGCGCGTTCCTCGTGAAGCGAAGGCGTAGCTTGCCTTGAATCTGAGCATGATATTTTCGTTTTGCAGTGTACGTTTATTATATTAGAGCTATTATTTTTAAATCCGCAGCTCTAGGAAATTTTCATCTTTGATGGCCCCTATAGGGTGCTTATCCTGGCCGTTTCTGATGAAATTGGGCTTGTTTTCCTCTTTCCGTGGTCCACAGAAACCATCGCGTAAATAAAAATTGAAATCGGAGACCATTGAAAAATCAACATTTTGGGTCCGTCGGGGCTAAAGTACACAGAAATCCTTCGTCCTCAGTCCACCAGCCACTGTGATCACTGCCCCCGAAACTCAGTAGCCCCCCCTTTGGTCTTTTTTACTTTTTCCTTGAACGAGGTATACGGTACACAGATCTCGGGGAATAGCGCAGGATAAGCCTCAGCATTTCCGCATGCTTCATAATAGAACATCTAGATGGCATGCGAATGGGCCTCCACCTCCCTACTGTAAGTGCCATTTCCTATTTCGCCAATTCCCTTATTCTTCCGTTGACTTTTTCTTCTGCATCCTCTTTGCAGCAGGCTGGTCATCTGCTACTTGAACCTTCCCCGTTGCTGTTGCTGCTGTTGCTGCTGCTGCGTCCTCAGACGCCTTCCGTTTTTTCTCTTTCTTCATCTTCTTCCGTAAAGCTTTTGCATTTTCTTCTTCAGTGTTCTGGCTTCCTAAGTGCATGCTGCTGCTGGCCTTGTCCTTTCCTGACACCTTTGCTGTCTCAGCAGCAGCAGCAGTAGGGGCTGTCGGCAGAGCTTTTTCGGTAGATGAGCTCACACTACCAGTAGTTGCTGTGTCTCCGAATTGCGACGACGACGATGAAGACGACGAAGACGAAGGGGAAAGATTCGGAGCTGGTGACACATGCCACGAAGACCCATTCCTACTTCCAGCAAAGTCCTCTTTGTTGCCAGCACCTTTGCCTTTACCTTTTCCATTGCCACTGCTAACACCATTCTTGCTTCCTTTGCCTTCACCTTTGCCTTTCCCCTTGCCTTTGCCTTTTCCTTGTGAACTTGGTGGCTGCGCTTGTTGCTGTGTCGGCGGCTGCCACTGCTGCTGCTGCTGCTGCTGCTGGAGCAGAGTCTTTTGTTTGGAAGCATGTTGGGAGCCGCCGCCCCAAGTGCACAGGGTAGGGGCAACTTTACCGAGGTGATGCGGCCTGCCTTCGTCCCCTTCTTGGTGATGACTAGCGGCAAATGAGGCGGGCACCACCACCTGCATGAATTATGAAACAACACAACAAAGAAATACGGATGTGAACTTTCTAATGAGTTGTGAGCATGAATTATAGGTCTTCAATACTACAGAGACAGCAAAAGAGGGTGGTAGTGCGCGTGGAGAGCAGCGAGAGCAGCGAGAGAGAGAGAAGGAAGAAAGAGAGAGATCAAACCTTTTGGGCGATACAGAGAGGGCAGCGCGTGGCGAGGGGGTCTGCAAGTTTGGCTTTCTGCTCACAGCACTTGGCACACACCAGCACTGGGACCTGCTCGTTTACATGCACAAACACACGGAGATGTAGAAGGAGAAGGAGAAGGTGTCATAAATGTCATGAAGACTACGACAAGCAAGAGAAATGCCAACATTTTAAAAGCTTCTTATGATACTGCAATTTCCCTCTCTTCACTCTTGTATCTACTTCTGAACCTAATATGATACCATAACAACAACCAACCATGTTTCAATCACCTGGCAGGTGCCGCATTTCTTTTTGCCAATGTACCGGTCCCACGCCACATTACACACACAGCAATGGCCCAAGATGCCTCCTCCTTCGTCAGCCCCCTCCTCAGAAGGGTACTCTTGCTGTTTGGCCTTTTTCTTCTTCTTCTTTTTGCTAGCACTGCCATCTGCTGTCGATGTTGTGCTCACCACTCCGCCTACTCCTTGAGGTGCCCCTACTCCAAATGCCTGAGATGTGTGATGTGGCAAGGATCAAAAGTAAGGAAGAGGAAGTAAGACAAAAAAGGAACGAGGCAAAACAGACAGAATTGGATAGATGAAGACGCATATAATGTTAGAGGTGCACAATCACCGTAGCGATAACACAAACACGAGCACGCACAACATACAAGCACACCAGAATTGAATCAAACGAACATATACAGGCACAATCGCATGCTCCTACACAAGCAAGCACAGTTGCGCCCATCCGCTTTATCGCTTTATGTTCCCGTCCTTCTTCAGTTGACTCACTTCGCGTTTGTCGAATACGAAGTTCTTGCCCCGCCAAAAGCCGCCGTCGGGAAACTCCTGCAAGTATTTCTCGACTCCGCCCTGTAACTGGAAGCAGCCGTTGATCTCGTTCCCGATTTCGCTCTGCAGCAGTGCCGATGCTCGCTCGCAGCGCACGCCCCCGGTGCAGTACATGAGTACTTCTTTCCCCTTGAGCTGAGAGCGCACCTGCGCGAGGATGTGTGATGAGACGACAAGGAGGGATGTGAGTGTGATGTGACGTGTAATACAACCCCAGAGATTTTCAAAATTAGAAAAGAGAAAGTAAAGTAAAAAGGAAATAAGATGAAAAAGTGCCTATATGAGCCTTCCTCTACTACGGAAGATAGACACAATTCTCGTTTCTTTTATTCTATCGTGTTTCGCACCTCAGGTTGGCTGAGCCAAGTAGGAAAGTCCGTGCTTTTGCGCATCTGCGTATGACAAAATTATGAAAAGGAAATAAAAGGGTGCAACAAAACGACTTATGCAAAACCCTTAAGAAAAGCCCTCAACTGAATGCTTCATGCATTTAAGCACACAAAAAACACCAACATAATTTTGCATCAACTGTCAACCTTTGGGTCAACACCCTAACCATCATCACCCCCTTCCTCACCTGTGGATCAAGCAGCGTGGCTCCATTCGCTGTTTTCTGCCCGTCGAAGCGACCAATGTCCGACTCGTACGCATTTCGCACGTCAATTACCTGTTTTGGTGTAAATTGATATTATATTAAGAAAACTTAAATCAGAACAGACGCAGAGAAGCTTGTTTATACACAATATATTTACAACAAGGAAATATGGATACCTGACGGCAATAACGAAACAACTGATATCAGACATGTTGAGCATTATCAGTAGTTGAGTCTCCTCCACTAACAATGCATGCAACACTCATCACTGTAGCCCCAAACAACTCCTTTACCACGGTGTTCTCGCCGCTCGACGCCAGTTTTTGGTGGTAGTCTTGCGGGCTCAAGTGAGTCCCACCTAAGCCCAAAGTGTGCTGGGATTGGTCGATGCCGTAATACACCAATTCCTTCACTGGCAGCACCTGGAGTGTAGTGTATGTGAGAAGAAGGAAAGAAGAATTACGGTAAGAACGATAAAAGGAATTAGAGGGTAACAATTAGAGAAAAGGAAGAAGAAGATGCAAAGAGAGAGAAAAAGGACTGCAACCGCTCTGCAATCAGAAGAACAAAGCTCTTATGCTTTGCTCCTATAGTAGTGTGAACATGATAACAGTATGAGAAGCCATCACGCACCCTCAGCTCTATTCCATATGGCGCAATTACCTTCAAATCTTTGAACGCCCGGTCCAGCGGCATCGCATCGATGTACTTGAAATCAATGCCACCGTCTGCGGCCAGCCGAGGGTCAAAGCTCAAGAGCTCCGAGGAAAAGGTACGCACCTACACGCAGTAGTGGAGAAAGAGATAAAGGTACAGGGTGACGAAAGTATTATTGTCATATTACTAGTAGTAAAATTAACGATACTTTCGAGATGTCTTTAATACAAATCTGACAGATATCATTTCTTTCGTACTGTCTCTTTATCTAGGCATGTGCAAATTTTAATGTATTTACCGCTTCCGTTGGTCCTGTGACCGTAGCGTTGAGGCCTTCAGCCGCCACTCGCAACTGTTGCAGTATATATATTAGAACAAGACACCCAAAAAAAAAGGGAGAGGAGGAGGTTGGTGGTGATACTCTTTTAAAAAATGGGTTGTTGAGCAGAAGCATGTGAGCAGGTAAAAGTGTAACAACAGTCAATTCGTTACTAGTGCTTTTTGTTATTTCCTCTTCCTGCTCTCTTTTTCCTTTTCAAATATCATAGTTTCACCCACATGGCCTCTTCACTTACCCGCCCCCCGAGGTTCAAGCGCGCTCCCGCTTGCTCCAGCCACGCTTTCACTTCCAGCGTCCGTGATTCAGACCACTGCGGGCTGACGTACTTGTAAAACAACAAAATGCTGATCTCCTTCACCTAGTCATGAAGAAAAAGATACAATGCAACATGAGTGAACACGTGGCTGATTATCTTCGATAGTTCGGCTGCAGGCTAGGGTAAACGCGAGGAAGCTTGCTTGTCTTTAAAGCAAAAGTAGAAGAAGGAAATAGAAACAACGACGCTTCTTCAATCGCTAGGATGGCATGATGAAGAGTACTCTAGACATTCCACCGGCGAGAAGAGACATATTTCGAAAGGCATAAATGGCGAGTGCACGGCTAGCCATATGGAATGGTAGCGCATAAAAATGTTATGCCCAAGGATAAAAAGGCTTCTAAAGAGGGGCAGATGCATTTGTAGTAGACACTACGCAGTGCCTGCATTCATGAGGCCAGTGAGTGAGTTGTTGATCACACGTTGAATACTACTACATGTTAGTAGCATGCGAATTCACCCACCTCAGCTGGGTCATAGACGGCGCCCTTGATCACGGAAGCTTTAGGAAACCATGCGCCCAGCTTTTTCTTTTCGCGGCTAGGCATTTGGCAAAGCACAACTTGTTGCTTGGTTGGTCGCTTGCGGAAAGGCTAGCACTCACGCGGAGCACACAGCACACAGCGAAGAAGTCGGATGACATCGATTTCGCTGAATTCTTGCTTCACATGAAGTGTGCCAACGTATCATATTAGGGTAGCGCGAGCCATCAACATGATCAAATACCTCCGGCAAACATCAAACAAAATTCAAAAATGGCTCGACGGTTTGTATTTCGCTTTCAAGTTAGACGCGCTTGCGTGAGGCACTCTCTAGATGTTATGTTTTGTTCACTTTCTTTGTGCCATGTGATGCCGATCCGCGCTTTGTCGCGCAGTTTCATAGCTCAGTGTGCTTCCTGTTGGTGTGCTCTTGATGCCATAGGTCAACCTCCAACGCCTTCGGCGGTGCTTCGTCATCGATTCTATTCGAAGAAGCTATGGCGGTGCGTAATTCAACTTCCTCCTGAAAATTGAAATCTCATCTCTCTAGCTAGCTGGTGCCCATTTTGTCCCAACCAATTTCTTGGTGCACATATTTCTGACTAATTCTTCTTTTCTCCCCCGCTCCCTCTTCATCTCTTCCGACTTTTCCCGATGACCGTTAGGTGCTTTCCATGGATTCGCCTATTCACTTTCAGCCGCCGCCATCACCGCCGCCTTCTACTCGAGCCCCTGGCCACGGTGCGTTCGATGAAGAGAGTGGCGTTCAGCAGTGGGATAATCATGAAAACGAATACTTTGAGCCTAGCAATTGTAGCGACGAAGACGCAAGCGAAGCATTTGATTTACAAAGAGGCGATCGTGCAAACAACCAAGGTTTGGTGAGGGGTGCCTTCCGCCCCAGCTCTCCTGGGCTCTCTAGCATTGGCGACGGCGACGTGTCGATTGTGGACGCATCAGGCGGAGATGATTTTGAAGGAGGCCCAGGAGAGGAAGATGAGGAAGGAGGAATGGAGTTGGGTGAGGCAAATGCTGAGGCTGACTGCGCGCCCAGGCCAGAAGCAGTGCCAGTAGCAGCAGCGAGGGTTGAAATGGGTTCAGAAAGAGGAGGACTAGTAGATGATGCAGCAAGACCAGGAGGAGTCCAAGTTGAGCACCCACTGGAGCTGAAAGCTTTCCTGAAGGAAGATGATGAGGCTGCCTGCCTAGAGGCGTTTCCCTCTTTCCCCATGCTCACCACCACGGCCGTCCTCGACCCTTCGCCTTCACCCTCATCGCATTCTTGTTTGAAACTGGCTGCATCAGACACCTGTGGGCTGGATGTCAACAACGGGCTGAAGGAGAAAGGACTCTTAGTTGCAAGTACTGCAGATGCAGCAGCAGCAGCAGCAGTGGAGACAGGCGCAGCTGTGACAAAGCCAGCAGCAACCGCAGCAGCCGCCGCAGCAGCAGTACTTGTAGCGAGCGAAGAGGCAGAGGCATCGCCGCCCAGAAACAGGAAGCCGTTGCCTCGGCCGCACGGGTCTCTGCGCGGCGGCCCGCGGCGAGTAGTGGCAACAGCGACAGCAACAACGGCAACGACTAGTACTACAGTAGCAGCCGCAGCAACAAGAGCAGCAGGAGTAAGAAGCAACGCAACGAATAGAGATAGCTCTGCGGACTACCTGCAGCAGCAGCATCATCAATTTTCTACACCTCAAAAGGACGTCTCCGGTGCTTCTGGCCGTTCTCCTCCTTGCCCTCCTTCATCGTCTTCACCATCGCCATCTTCTTCTGAGCGGCGCCACGGCCAGCGCCTTCGCTTCGCGGAGAACGAAAGCACTGCATCACAAGGATTGAGCGACAAGAGTAGGGGTGAAGAAGCTGCGGCTGTTTGCACCGGAGCTCCTTCTCCTGTGGCTAGTGCTTCTCGCTCGCATTTGGCTCAATCTGATATGCTTCCTCGTCCTCCGCTCCCTCCCCCTTCGCCCCTACATGCGCCCAAGCGCGTCACACCCAAGCACCCTTCTTCCTCAACTCCTCTGCTAGCCAACCATGGCAAGAAGAATAGCAAAGCTTACTCACCTCGCATTTCCACAGCAGCAGCGGCGAATGCTTCTGGTAAGGCGAGCATCGGCTCCAGCGCTGCTGTAGCGATTGACTTAGATTCGATCACGCTATCGTCTGAGGCCCTGAAGGATTTTGCCAACAAGACATACGCTGCCACTTCTACCAATGCCATCTCATCGCCACAGAAAAAACAGTTGCAGCAGCACCAGCGGCACCAGCACGTTTCTCCTCGTGCTCCAACTCCTTCTCGTTCCCATGCCAAATCCCCTCGGTGCGACCCCGTTGCTCTCTTTCATGCTCTCCAGCAGCAGCGGCAGAAAGACCAGAAGGCCGCCGTAAAACACGCAAAAGACGTAATGGCAGCGCGGGAGGAAGTTCTTGCTAGTGCTAGCAGTAGCACTACCGGTGCAAGTGCTACTGGCGCTAGCGGTCCTAATGCTGCAACAGCAGCAGCAGCGATAGTAGCAGTGCCGCAAATGTCCGCGTGGGCTCGGGGGAGTGCAGTGAGCGTGCCGATCGGGCCCGATGGCTTTGCGTGCAGCGAAGGGCAGTGGGAGAGCAGGCTCCGCCGAGTAGGGAGCGGTAAAAGCAAAGAAGCACGGCAACAACGCCTACCTCAGCAACAGCATCAACAATCAGGTCATCCTCACAAATCCCCTATTCCTTCAGCTGGGGGATTTTCAGCTGCTCCAATTGCTGCTCCTGTGTTTGCGTCGCCTACTGTAGCCCCGAGGGAGCTCTTCTCCAGTCCTTATTCTTCAGCAGGTCAGGCAACAGCAGAAGAGAAGGTGGCGTCGAATGAAGGCAGGTCGCTGGTGAAAGGAAGTGTTCATCACAAGGCAAGGAACGCAGCAGGTGTTGGAGGAGAAGGAACCCCTATTAGGCTTCGGCAGGCATGGCATTGAGTATATGCCTCATGCTTATTTGCTTTCCTGCCATCTCTTCCTTTTTAGCTCTAAGGCCCTGTAGAGGCAGATCTAGATCCGGAGTTCCACGACTTCTCTATTTTTTACTATCAAATAGCGCGCTGATAAATAAACTGGTAAACTCTAGTCATTATACCCTCTAGTCTAGTCTATAGTAGACCCAGTTTTATGACTAACTAAATTTTTAATTCCTGTTGCTCCTTCTGTAACATTCCTTCCATATAACATAATACATAAACACCCACTTGATGGAGTTGGAAGTTGGGATACGCACAAAAAAAAAACAGACAAAGACGTAGACAACACCAAAAAGACTCCTCTTCTTAGCCGACCTCATAGCACCAAAAAGGAAGAAAAGGGAAGTCTAGTCTAGTCTAGTCTAGTCTAGTCTAGTCTAGTCTAGTCTAGTCTAGTCTAGTCCAGTCTAGTAAACGACTAACGATATCTCAATAGTCGCTCTCTTTCTTTTTCGTCTCCTCATTTTTCTCCATTCAATAGGCCCATAGTCATTTCAATTTGCTCGTGCCCGATTTTCAGGAGAAACGCGCTGCCTCGACCATAGGACTGCAAAAAAGGCGCAAAACAAAAACAAAAACAAAAACAAATCAACGAATTTAGGGAAGTGAAAAAGCATACAAGGCGTGCGAACGTGTGAACTACGAAAGAGCGCTTTTAATCCTGTGTGTGTGTGTGTAAAATAAATTGTTGGTGTATTTACCTTCATGCCCAACACATAGAAATTGGGCTCAGGAGATACGAGGGTGGCGGGGCCGGGGGCAACCTTGTAGGGTAGTACATGTAGATGAAAAGAGGAAAGGAGAGCGAAAAGTTATGAAGAAAGCATCGAAGTGGAGAATAAATTGGAAAGCAAAATGAGGAAGAGGACTCACAAACGAAGCACCTCCTCTCTCTTTATCTCTTTCTTACTTTCTTTATCTCTTTCTTTCGCGCTCTCTCTCTCTCTCTTCACCTCAATCAAAGACACATGTACACACGCATACACCCACACACATCCCCACACCTGCGCCAAGCAATCGCCGCCGCCTCCATTCGCGGCCATCATTGCCGCTGCCAGCTTCATCGGGCCTTCCGTAGCGTAGCAATAGTGCACCTACCGTAGTGGGGCACATGTGCAAAAAGGATTAAAATTATAAAAGTCAGCAACGAAAGGAAACTTGGAAGTCATGTTTAAACACGAAAGCAAAGATTGTTTTTATCTTCATTGTATACTATCAATTGATCTGGTACGATTTTTTTCATCATCTCATCAATCACCTGAAGTTCCTGGCAGATGCTTGTGTCGGGCCGGTACCCGGCCGCGGACACGACTTGGTCGAAAACGGAAACTTGAGCAGCGCCCTCCGTGCCTTTCTTTTCTTCGCTTTTTTCTTCTTTCTCTTTGCGCGTCATCTCAGTGCCGTCTGTGTCGTTTTGATTTGAAGATTTTGCTGCCAACAATGTCACCGCCAATTGCGTTCCAGAATGAATTTTGGGGCGTTTTTTGCCATTGCCGTCTTGATCTCCATCGCAGGACGTTTTCTTAAAATGGTAAGGCTGGATGCCTACCACTTGAGCTCCAGGCATATGCTCCACTACGAATGCGTGGCGGCCTATCTCCTTTTGACTTGCCGTGCTATCTGCAGTCGCACTTGCAATCGTGCCTGACGACGCACTTTCGTGTGCTGGTTGTGACGAAGATGATAATGAGGCCAGCTCGTTCCCTAATATAGCGAGGCGGTCCCTCCCTGGCAAGATGTCGTTGGGCACCCGGGTGAATACCTGTGGAGATTAAAATTTGTGTAGATTATAACAAATATTTTTCTTTATAAAATAGAAATAGATCATAGATGGTTGAACAATTCTATTTTCTGTTTTTGTGTAGGCAGGAAACGATCAAAATTAGATAGGAACGAGCCATTATTGCCCTCCTCGTTATCCCCCCTGAAACTCCTTCAAATCTCTATTTTTCATCTTTTCGCAACGCACCTCGCCACTTTGGTTGAGAGGGCGCGTCACCCACACCACTGTTGTCGTCGTCGTTGTTGGTGGTGTCACGGCTGCTGCAGGAAGGGCGCAGGACGAGGAAAACAGTAAGAGGTGCAGGAGAGAAGAGAAGAAAGAGAACGAGGAGGAAGTAAACCAACACCCTCATTTTACATGTAGTCGCAGCAACAGCTGAATTAGGTTTGGATTCCACACTTCACCTGCGCCTCCTTCTGCTTTGGCTTCTTGTCCTTCTTCTTTGTCGTTTTGGGCTTCCACCAGTGCTCGCAAATGGGCAATCGTGGTGATGGCGCTGTACCCACCCCCGACAATCAGCACACGCTTGCCGAGGAACTTCTCGGGGTGCGCGTTCACCTTTGCATGTGACAACCAGAGTTACACGGAAGGAATGTTCAAGAGATGTAAAACAAGACAACTAAGCAAGGAAATTAAAGATCCATGCATGCGTACGTTCCCATAAAACTAACACGACACATGAAGTAGAAATAAACACACAGATATAGCTACTCACGTCGGGCACCGAAGAGTGAATCCGAACATTCGCGGAACGTTCGCCAATCGCTGGCCGCCCCCCAGGCCCCAACCACTTACGCTGCCCGAAATTGCCGGTGCAGTCAACGAGGACATCTCCTTCCAACACCTCTTCTTGTTCTTCCTGCTCTTCGTCGTCATTTTGATCTTCATTATCATCTTCGCCTTCTTCTGCAACGTCTGCGGCACCTTCTTTCAGGTCGTCCAATCCCATCTTCTTTCTCTTTGCCGCCGCTGCTGCTGCCACCACCGCTGCTGCGTTAGAGGAGGAGGAGGACGACGAGGAGGCCACCAGCACCTCAAACACCTGCGCTTGGCGCTTGCTCTGCCCCATGGTGCCCTTGGTGATCCCTCCGGAACGGCTCGCCGCCATGGCGCGCGTGTTAGGACGTAAATCGACGTGTTCTTGGGCTTCCAGCCACTGCCAGAGGTGGCCCAAGTAATGGTCGACCAGCTGTGTAATTGTGATGATGATAGTGATGAATTGTGATTGGCGTGATTGGTGCTTTATGAGAAAGCCTAGGAGGTTAGCAAAAAGAAAGCAATCGAGTAGATGTATATAGTCCCTTTGATGGATCTAAATAAGCGCACACCTCGTGTCCTGTTGGGAAAGTCTCTGGATTTGGTCTCGCTACGCCCATCGCATCCAGAATCGCCAAGCCATGTGACGTGGTGTTGAGCTCTGATGAAGCCATCAGATCGAAATGTGCACACGTACATGAATACGCATTTACACACAAGCACGTAGAAATGTAAACAAAATCCAAATGACACACCGTGGGAACAGGCAACCTACTAGCAATTGCTCTGCGTTCTCCAGACTAAACTAGCCAATAAAACTGTGTACCGCCCGCCGCATCTATTCTCCTACTAGCAGGTTGAAAAGGTGCCACCCTTTTTTTTTTTTTTAACGAGACGAAGCAATGAAAAGTGAAATAAGTGGCAGAAGAGTGATATTACCCCATGGGCTGAAGAGAGTGACGTGTCCCCACGCGCGCACGTGTGCTAGGGGGCAGCCTTGTTCAACAAGAGTTACGCTCCAGCCGTCAGCTGCTGCTCGACAGGCTAGCTCTACCCCGATAGGCCCTCCGCCGAGCACGAGAACGCGCTTTTCCTTCGTCTTCGCCCCTTGTTGTAATGATGCCAGTTGCTCTGACATGCTTTGGTTCGAGTGATTTCGCTGACAACGCTTCTTTTGACTGTGAGGATGGTGCTCTAGCTAGCCTAGGATTACTTGTGCGTGCCCTGTGCCCTGTGCCCTTGCCTGCCTGCCTCACTGAATCCCTGCGACATACACAACCAACTAAGATAAAAAGATCCGAAGATTCGAATCAAGTTCGAATTCTGATCGCGAGATTTCCCGATTCCTGCAAGGGAGGAATTTGTCAGAAGTGTGTCAAATGATCACAAATCCCGATAGAAAGATAGGACAACATTAGTCTTAGTCGAACACCTTCTTGAAGCCGGGCTTCATCTCGAGCGTCTTTCCCTAGTAATGCAACGTTATTATTTCTACTTTACCGCTGCCCTCTATCCTTGCTAAGATCACAACACGAGCTACCGAAGGACTGGCTCTGAAATAATCTGTAGGGCTCTGTAGCTGCGTATCACTATGGATGCTGTTAGCCCTGATGCCGGTCATTCAGCATCCAAGGCTGCCGCCGAGGAAACTGAATCCATAGAAATTAGTAGTCTAAGCATAGAAGAAGGCAGAACCCCCGATGGTACAAGCGTTGATGTTGCAAATTCCTCGAGTTCATCGTCGAGTTCAAACAACGCCCAAATTCCAGCTAGTCCTCCTCCTCCTCCTTCATCAGCGAATGCTGGAGCCATTGGCAGTGGAGCGGCTGCCAACGATGTGGTAGTGAAATGTGCTATGGTAGGCGATCTTCGAGTGGGAAAAACGACTCTTATGGTCAAGTAAGTATGCGTGCTTTCTTTGAAATTCATACGCAAGTTGTAATGAAGATGGGAGGATGTTCTCGCCGGGGGCGTTAGCGCGTGTACGAGAAGGATATTTTCAACTTCCTTTTGCCTTCTTCTTCTTCTTCTTCGCTTACTTCTTCTTCTTCTTCTTGTCGTCGTCTTCGTGTTCTCCTCCTCCTCCTTCTATGCCTTCCTTTTCTTCCTCATTAATACCGTTGCAGGTACGTGGAAGGCCGTTTAGACGAAGACTACATTCAAACGCTGGGGGTGGTGCCCATGTCCAAAACGATTCGATTGCGCAACACCGACGTGACCTTCAGCATATGGGACCTCGGCGGGCAGCGAGAATTTCTCAGCATGCTTCCTCTGGTAAGTGAAAGGCGAGCACCTTTTCTTTTGATGCGCGAGAGCGTGGGTTTACGGCAGGCAGCTGACCTCTGATCCCTGACCTTCGATCTTCGAGCTTTGACCACAAATCCCCTCTCGAACGTCTAATCTCTAACCACTGACTCTCGAATCCTTCTGTACTTCTCCTCCTCCGATGCGAATTGATTGCCAAGGTTGTCAACGATGCCGCCGCGCTTTTCTTTTGCTTTGACTTAACCCGCCCTTCCACCTTGAGTTCAGTGAAAGAATGGCACCGCAACGCGAGAGAACTGAACCCGAGAGCCGCTGCCTTTCTTGTGGGCACGAAATTTGACGAATTCTTGAATCAGGTAGAATCTTTATTCGAAAAATCAAAACAAGTATCAGCTTGAACATTTTTAGCCTACTATCAGCTTGATCATACTCCCCCTTATTCTCTGCTGTTCCTTCGTGTCGCTTCTGCCTTTATCTCCACTCTTTAACCAACTCTGAATTACCCTTTACTGCTTTCCTCGCCTACACTTCCTTCCACCTCCACCTATTCCTCCTAATATAACTTGATAAAAAATATATGTGCCAGTCGGCCGCTCAGCGGGAGCAAGTCGAATCGAAAGCGCGCAGTTACGCCAAAAAAATGAAAGCCAAAGCACTGGTATTTACCAGCTCCACGCACTCCGTCAACGTCAACTCCCTCTTCAAGGTGCGTGTAGTTGACGTAGGTAGGTATTGTATGGATATTCATCATTATCAGATTCAATGATTCAAGTGGTGATCTTTCGTGATGTGGCTGTCTCTATCTTGGTCGCTACGTACGTCTTATTTCTGCATTCCCAGCTGACTTTCACTGTGATCCATGACCTTACCATCTCAAATGCTTGCTTCTTCTGCTGCTTCTTCCTCTCTGTCACTTTGTTCGGGGCCTCTTTTACTCAGGTTGTTCTCGCCACAGTGTTTAACTTGAAGTGCACTTTGCCTTCCATTGACACACCTGGGGAACCATTGCTCATTTACCACAGCTAACCCTGGTGCTCTCAGCTGCGGAACACTTTTATAAATAGTGCCCACGTATAGTGCGCATAATACCAACAACCATTTTACAATCTTTTTTCATGCGCGAGCTATGTAGCCACTGAGCTATCTGGAGGCAATTGGATGTCCCCCATTTAACTCCCTAGTCTCTAGTTATATGCCGAAACAGAAATGGCCCGATTAGCCACACCTTAGCCCTTAGCCCGCGCCCTTTACCCGTATACCCATGTATATATCATAATAACCTCACATCTCACATCACACCCACCTCGAATTGCATTGGAGTCAACAAAGCTTAAAGCAAAGGACAACTACACCAGAGATGTCTACTTACATGGGGAGCTGGCATAATGATAATGCCTAAAAACCTCGGCACTATACAATAAAAGTCCTGCTCTTAGCTTAGCTGAGGAGAGTGCCCGGGCCCGTGCAGGCGTAAAACCGTTTCTCAGCGAAGGCGTTTTTCACCGTAGGCCACCAAGCTTCACAGGCTACATAGGGAGATGAAGATGAAGGTGCTGCTGCTGCTGCGGTAGTGGTGGTGGTAGTGGTGGCAGCGGTGGTGGAAGTGTGTGATCTTAACAGAGGAGGGGCTAGCCCTGGAGTGTAGAAGTCCGGAGCCATTTTGCGTAAAGCGGGCAGTTTCAAGAGGGGCACCTGAAGGAAGATAAAGATGATGAAGGTAGAGATGAAAATTGAAGAATAATGATGATGGCTGCTAGCTAGGGGAGGTAAAAGCGGAAGGAATTACTCAAATATATTGATATCAGAAAACAAGAAATCAAAGGTGAAGATATTGACGTCCATTGTATTCATCTCCCAATCTCACCTCGGGAAAATCGTGGTGTTCAACATGGTAATTCGCGCACACTGTTGCCACGTCATACCATTTGCCCAAATACACCGAAGTGGACGGCTGGCAGGGACACAAAGATGACGAGGTACCAGTAGACGACGAAGACGAAGAAGAAGAAGAAGAAGGCGGAATGCCGTCGTGCCTTGTCTCATGGTTCGAGACGAACATGGCGCAGGCCGGATGAGTGGGAAGCTGCCACGCCACTGTGTTGTGATGATAGGGGAAAAAGGAGACAGGCAGAGAGGCAAGTAGAGAGATAAGTATTAAGTAAGTGGCCATCGTTCTATTTCAGCAAGAAAATACCATGAAAATTTTTAGTCCTAATAAGATAAACCCAAAGATGAGGATTAGAGAAAACATATCGCACACTCGTCTAGAAAGTGCTCTAACTAAATATCGATTAAAACATTGCTATGTACTAGTGTACCTTCCGCGAGCCATAAATATATTAGAGCAGGCCAGCCGCCGACGCAGTAGCAGGCCAACTGTAACATATCATATCAGTAAAGAGAGAGGAAGAGACGGGTGAGGCAGATGCCCATGAAACAATGACATGCGCAATCGCACAGCAAAAGCCTCATAACTTCCTTTTTTTATTCAACTGTCCGCACATGTATGGAACTACTACTACTACTACTACTACTACTACTACGACAGTACTAACCTGCACGATTGCTGACAAGCGAGCATGAGTAGCACCGGCGGAGTGAAAGCTGGCGGGTTTATTGGGGAAGAAAGCGGTATTTTTACCGGTGATCGCCACCACCTTTTAGGGAGGAGGAATTGTTGGGAGCGGTAAGGTATGCGCACAGGTCAAAGCATAGTGAAGCACGAAGAACACGGGAAGGAAGTAGAAAGATAGAAACAAGCAATGCCAAGGGTGCAATTTTTCCAAATTATTCACCTACTGTCAACTACAAAGAATGTATATCTCACGCAACACAACTACTGTACAACAACTTGCAGCTACGATAGGATATGGACTACCCTAGCACCACCTTGTCATTGATCGCCAAAAGCGCGCGCTCCAGCAGCATCGAAACGCAGTACAACGCCATGTTTCGCCTCCATGCGCCGCTCTGCCACTGGCCGAAGAACTTGCTGCTGATGCTCATTGGGAAGCCTTCCCCCTGTAGTTGTTGCCTGTTCGTGGGAGTTGGGTGTGATGTAAACTTTTGAGGAGAAAATAAATCAAGGGCAACGAGATCAGCTGTGCACAAGTCTACGTATCATAGACTGAAGAGAGAGAGGAGAAAACTGAGCAGGTTTGAATTTGAATAATTGAGCTCTCTCGCACTTAGACCTAATTTCTATCTGCTTCCTCGTCCGCCTAGCCATCTTTAACCCTTTTTCATCAAGCACACTCCATGACTTCCTCCCACTCCACTACTAGCTTTATTCCCACTCCACTACTAGCTTTATTCGCCTAATTACCCCATCGCCACCATCCTCACATCTCACCTGTGCGCTACGAACAGCACGTCGCCGTCTTCGAACTCGTTCCGGCTGGAGCTGAACAGCTGACCTAAACCTGCCTCGGCGCCCTGGCCTACATGTGCGTGGTGCGACAAGTGGCCCGACCTGCGAGAGAGAGAAAGAGAGGGTAAAGGTGGGGGTTCAAATTATTACAAGCGACACATAGGTGATGAAGCATGAGGCGGACAGGTAGATTTTGAGTTGGTTGGTGGGTGAAGAGAAACTCGAGATGTGTTAGTACATCTGTAGGGCTCTCTTTTAGACCTTCGTTAAAAACGGAAATGCACCATATTCTAGTGTGTGGCTCGTCTCTTGCTGCGCCCAAAGACCTGTCATTCTCTCATCATTTTTTATTCCAGGATCAGCTCACCTTAGATACAGGAAGTACCCAAAGACCGCAGGGAGGGACCCCGCCCAAAGGAGGATTTTCTTCCATTTCGGGTGCTTCACCACTCCCCCATGCAACACGTCGTGCAACACCTGTGTGGGAGTGAAAAAGGGTGCGAGTGGAAGTGAGGGTGTAAGTGCAAGTGAATGTGACTGTTGGCGGATTATAATGTTGGGGAGGTAGGAGGAAGGCAAGGCATAGATGCATTATCATTTATAGACGCGTAATATGCGTATGCACGTGTTCGAGTGTGTATTCGAACATGCCTGCATGAACACGTACGTGCCTTAAGAGACTCCCAGTGTTGTGTGTGCCGATATATAAACACGTGTGTGTATTGTTTGTGCATATTGTTTCATTCTATATGAAGATTGTTTCATTCTAAATAAACGCACCGAAAACTGCACGAGGCTCAGAGTGCCCCCTAGGGTCAAGGCAAGGGCTACGGTGGCCCAGGGGCCCCCTAATATACTACTGGAGTGCCAGAGCTTAGGGGCCACGCTGCAGGTGAGCCAGAGCTGTTTCACGGGGTTGAGAACGGAAAGAAAGTGGCGGAAAGGAACGAGAGAATGAGAGAAAGGGTGGAAGGATAGAAAGGTAAGAATAAGGTGAAAGACAATCGACTATGGAGACAGGAAAAGCATGAGAAAAAGAATAAAGTGTCTAACAGGGGAGACACGTGAGAGACTCAACTGCAACTGGCATTCCTTCAATCGCTCACTCTATATGGTAGAAGAGCAAATCATACGGTGCTCTTTCGTGCTTTGCAGCAACAAAAACAATCTCCAACCTGCATCGAGTTCGCCGCCACCAAGAGAGGCACTCCTCGAGAGTCTGGCTCCATGAGGCTCCGCACCTGCATGCGAGAGCACATGTAGGCAGAATGCATCAGGAATTAACATGAGCAGATGTCAAAGAATAGAGCTGAAATTGAGAGGAAACAGACGAGAAGGAAAAAAATGTGGAAATTCAAGGGGCACAGCAATTTATGAGAAGAAAGGATGTGCAATGATTAGCGACAGCATCAGGCCCTCCAGTTTGGTCAGCCCAAGTTTTCTCGAGAATTTCAAATGTGACTTATTTCTGTGTTATCTTCCGTAAAAAACTAGCAGCAGCAAGAAGCCAGGTAAAGACTTTGTACTGCTTTATTACGCCAAACGGTCAAACAACTCAGCACTATGTTGTGTACCTCTGGATACTTCGTCAAAATGGCACGTCGTCTCTCCACGTGCCACTGCGCTGCTGCAGACGGTGGAAGGGCTGCTGGTAGTGGCGAGTGCGTCGCTGGCACTGTTGCATCAAGTTTTGCTGGAGCTGCCGTTGCAACGAATGGCTCTGCAATACCAGTAACATCAGGAACCGCGAGCTCAGACGACGTCAACGCAACATTAGAGGAAGCTGCCATTTGCACCTGCTGCGAAGAAGCTCCAGTATGGTCATTGCCTTGCTGCAAAGCATTCTCGCCGCCTAAGGCACGCATCTCGTGCTCATCAAGCCGAATTCTTCTCTCGAGGCGAATTTTCCGAGGTTGAGTCATTGAGCTGCTAGAAAAAGAGTACGCTGGGCCTAGCAACGCGAGAAAAGCTACCAATAATATCATAACTGGTCGAGTTCCTAGCACCACCATCTTGCACTCGAGAAAACGTGGTCGCGTGGCCACTGCTGTCCGCAGGATATGAGCTAATGAAGTGAGGGCTAAAAAGATCCTGAGAAAAGCTTGGAACTCGCAGCTTGCAGAAGCCTTTCTCTCTAATAAACCTGACTCACATTTGTATAATTCGTGATTTTTGGTACGTTTACGGGCACAGGAGATAATCTCGTCGATAAAAAAAATGTGCGGCACCGCAGCGCTCTCGCTCTAAGCCTCCTTCGCCATCTCATCACTAACTTTTCGATGTCGTATTTACTATTAAACAGGTCTTTCGCTGCTCGCTCATTCCTTCGGCCAGCGGCGCGCGTAGTGGCGGCGCCCCGCGTGGCAGTCCGGGCGGCGCCTCGGGCACAGCCAATGTCCACGCAAACAGCTTTGTGAGTGAGCTGCATTCCCGAATGGCTTATTTTTTACAAGTGCAGGCTCCAGCCTTTTCTCGTATTTGGCATTTTCATCGACAGGCTTAGCTGTAGCACATGTGGCGGCAACGCACCTCTTTATAGGAGCCTGCCAAGGATCTTGTCTTTCATCAGCGTAGCGCTCCTAATAGAAACCACTACGCAGCGTGACCGCACTCTTCCTTAGATTGAACCTTTCATTGTGCCCTTGTTATTTCACTTGTTCCTCTTAACTTTTGCTCGTTACATAGGTACCAAAACGTGATGAGCTCAAACATGAAGTACATTACCTTCATCCTTGCCGGTATGGCTCTTCATTTGTTATGGTGTTATATCCGCTTGCATTATGGTTGCTATCCTTCTAGGAAAGATATGTACATCCTAAGCTGATTTTGAATAAATTCTTCCAAGTTTCCCTTTTGCCTGTGCTTCTCTTTCGTCCCATTTTTTCTGCGCGTCCTTTGAGCAACCTCTTAATCTTCTCGTGGAAGCAGCGCCTTGCTTTAGTGCTTCGACTACTGCCATCTTACAACCCAAACCCTTGTTGTATACATTGTTGCTTTTCATCAGGCGCGGTTGCTGTTGAGTTTGTGTACGGCAACACTGTAGACATGCTGTGGAACGCCGCCAACGCCGGCAAACTCGCAAAAGACGTTGATTGGTCCAAGTGGGCTGACGACGAGGAAGAAGAAGAATAAAGTGCTAGTTTAGGAGATGGAGAAGCAAACGCCACATATGGCTGTTTCTTTAGAGTGATTATGCGCTTCCCATGCACCTGAAAGCCGCCTTTGTTGCTAGACCCCTTTACGTAGTTATCCTCGGCTGTCGGGCCTGTCGGGCGGCGCTTCTAGAATCCTATAGTACAGAACGGAATAGGAAATAGGAGTCGGCGCCTCGAACTCGAACTAATACAAACTCAAATGAATGACACAGAAGCCAATGCTGCGGGCAGAAGCGTACGCGCGTGCGTTGCGCGCAAGTCAGAATCGTAAGGAGGATAGTGTGTAGAGGGCAGGAGGCATAATACTTCCACCTTCCACCCCCTTCGAAAGTGGAAACTGCTTATGAAATAATTTTGAAACCGGACTTAAGTCGTTTCTGCGTCTGTTTCTGCATTGAAGAGAGCGCGCCGTTGTTTAGTCTCTTGGGCACGCCGCGCCAGGAACCTCCGCTTCTCCTCTGGTGTCACTCCAGTGTCGCACCGAGGTGGCCGCAGCTGCGGTTCGCCTAAAGCATAACGTTCATTTAATAAGATATTTAGCAGCTTCGCACGAAGAACTACACTTGACACGTACGTCTACGCATTCCGCTTTCAATCGCCTGTTTTTTCTAACTGTTAGCCCCGTCAGAAGCTTTCTGTAAAGCCCCTTAGACCATTACAACTGCAGATTTCAGCAAGGCTGCGATTCACATTCACGTCCACGCGTGATTCACGCGCCAGGGCTGTAAATTCACTTCACGCGTGATTTGCGCGTGATTCGTGCGCAACTTACGTGCCGTAAATGCATAGCATGAATACGGGAATACTTTATTGAGTGTTATTTGATGGTTTGATGACGTTTGTCGTGCTAATGTGGCGCGGAATTTCTTCGTCCCTCGTAATCCTTCCCTAGCTAGATTTTGCCGGCAGCTACAAGCATTGTCAGCACGATCGTGCCGATCACGAGCGCGGAACCTGAACTCTTCGGGGTATACGCAGACGACTTGCTCTCAAGGTGGAGGGCCTTGCGAGGGTTTCGAAAAACGCTGGAGGACGACCACGACTAGCGACCGTGGCGTTTGATGGAAAATTTATGGGTTTAGCTCTATGATAGGGAGGGACCGCTAGGCCACAAGTTGCATGTTGCTGTTTGTATTATTGAGGGGGGGCTTTCTATTCACTGCCACTCCGCGGACGAGGAAGGAGTTTCTGTCCCGTCAAAGCCACTTGTGGCTCAGGGGCAGAACAATAGGCGCCTTGCGCGCTGAAAGGCACACTTTGACCTCTGCCGAGTGGACCTCGTGTTCCGCATGTCACGAGCTTCGTTGCTCGCGCGCCTTCCTCTTCATTGTTCTGCGGAGTGCGCAACACCCACAAATACCTCGCTTTTTGCAAATTTTCCGAGGAATTTGGCCAATGCCCCTCTCCCTCCTGAATAACTCCGCACTTGCTTTGTTTGCGCAACGCACGCGCATTCCCACTTCTGCCCGAAGCATTTGCTTCTGTGTCATTTGGGTTTGTAATAGTTCGAGTTCGAGTTCTAGCTAGATGCCCGCGGGCATCTGTTCCGCAGCGGTGCTCACGGCCATTGGCCATGGGTGTGCATGTCTTTCTTTGTGTACCTATGCGCATATTTCGCTACTGGAGTCGCAAAATTTACTGGTGGGGGTCTTCTTTCTTACGTCGACCTCCGACAGACATTTAGCGGCCTTGTTGATGAAGGGCGCTTAGGGCCGTTGGCCATTGGGGTTGGGGCTTGGGGCACGTGTAGTAAGACGAAACAAGAAACGTGCTCCAAACCCCGAAAGCCAAGGCTATTTGCCTTGCCAATGCCCAGGAGTCCCTGATGAGGCCCTGATAAGTTCATTAAACAGCTCTATGTCGCTACTGATATACAAGTACGATTTAACAAGCAAGGAATTTAGGAGCGCCGTGCGCCGTGAACCTGAACCAAAAATGTGAAGCCTGCTGCTTACTGCCTGCTGCCGTGTGGCCGCTACTATTATTTGCACTGGCATTCAGGAACCGCGTCAGGAATTCAAAAATTAAGCTAATCCCTTCGAAAATTCATCTTCCCAACCAAGTAGCCCCAGTTGAGTAGCAGCAATTTTCGGATTTGCGCTCCGTGACCCAAAACTTGGGCGGTTTATTTTTATTTCAAGGACATAGCTATCACCGAGTTGAACTCAGAGCTCGCTTATTGAGCAGGGCAGGCTTGGTGAACGAGTTAAAGCGGGTACTGCCGTGGCCGCACGAGCTGGACGAACAGAAGGAGGAAGCCGGGGGGGGGGGCTTGATTGGCAGTGCCGAGTGCGACGGCCACGGCGCCACAGCCCGTTGTGAGTCACCTCTTAGCTGGGCCTCCCCTCGTTCGCGGGCCTTTCCGAGGGCTATTCGCGCGTCTTTTTCTAAATGCAAAGGTAACAAGCAATTCTGGCTCGACAAGCCTCAGGTAAAAGTACCGGGATCACAGCCCGACGGGAAGGAAAGAATTGGACCTTTTTTCTTATTTCTGGTGCAATTTTTCGGATTTCCATGGAGATGATGTCATAATTATTTTGCGACCCCACGCTGCGCTGACGCACGCAGGTCATTTCTATCAGCTTCTTCACAAGATGGCGCAGGCGAATAGCAACAAAAGCGTCGCCGCTCTGATGCACCCATTCTGTCAACCAGGCTCTGGCATGGGCATCGAGTAAGTCTTTACACATGCGTTTTCAGTGACAATGCTAGCTCGTTGACTATTATGTATTATTGCGAGTGAGATTTACTTCGGATGGATGACGCGATTATCACGATGAATGAGGCTGCAGTTCATTCCACTTTGCCTACGAAAGCCCAAAACCCGCATGCTAATTGAGCAAGATGCATGCACTTTGTCCACTTTGCGTAGAGTACATGTGTAGGACAGAAGTTTACACATTGCATTGTATGTGAGTGTTCAAATTTTCACGGCTGGACGATGACGCTGCTGTAATCATTTCATAAGGTGCGTAGCGGGCGGCGTGGCTGTTGGCCTAGCCGTAGGTGCCGCCCTGATGCACTACACTTCCAAGACAGGTGGGAGTGGCGGTGGTGGTGCACCAGCAGCCGCTGCCCCCTCGGTGCCTCTGCACTGCGACTTCAGGGAACCGGTCCCGTCGGACATCGCGGTGTCGCAGAGCGTGAAACCTCTGCACATCAGCGAAGTGGGCAAGGCGGCCGGCATTCAAACCGATGAGCTGTTCCCATACGGCACCGACAAAGCCAAGGTGGGGTTGCTTGTTGATAACGCAGAAGAAATAGTGCGAGAGTGAAAGCGAGAGAGAGAAAGAGCGGGTGCTATTTTTTCACTTCGTGAAGTGAAGATGAAGGTCATGTTTTCATTCATACCTGAGACCGTCTGAGTATGCTCCTTGTTCTGTCTCCTTTTGATTACTATACTATGGCTTCTTAATTTCTCTTAATTTCTTTCTATGTGTTTCTATTTTAATACTTAGGTGTCTCTGGACGTGCGAAGCCGGCTGAGTCACCAGAAGGACGGGCACTATGTGGTGGTGGCGGGCATTAACCCGACGCCCGCTGGCGAAGGTGAGAAGAAAAGCAGGCAATGTCAGGAGTAGCAGAAGGAGTAAAATCAGAGGCGCAGTTCTACTCCAGATCTGTATAGGAGTGTTATTGTATTGTTAGTATTGGTAGTCGTCGGTGCGGAGCGACTGCTCTCTCAAGTCACCTTTGCCGCTTCTACCTTCCTGCACTTCCCTGCATTCCCTGCGCGTGTGTGCTTCGACGCAAACGATGTGCTTGTTTTTACATGTGTGCTGCAACTGACAACACGAAAACAACTGACACCCCCCCACGCCAAAATACCATATTAGGCAAGTCTACGACTACCATCGGGGTGTGCCAGGCTCTGGGAGCGGTTCTCAAGAAGAAAGTGGTGACTTGCATTCGCCAACCCTCGCAGGTGAGTGAGTGAGGATGGGAGGAGGGGTTGGGTGGTAGTATCACATCTCGAGCTAGCTTTACTACTCTGCAATTCTTAGCTCTGTGCTCTAAATATCTGTCAAACACTTCGCATAGTCCTGTAATGATTGCACAATAGTCTCTTATTATCGTGCTTCATGAGAAGCCTCATGATAAATCTGATTTGGCTGCTGTTGTTCGAATGATCACAACCTCATCCACACAACCACTGTACAGGGTCCCACTTTTGGGGTGAAAGGCGGCGCAGCGGGGGGCGGCTACAGCCAGGTGGTGCCGATGGAAACCTTCAACCTGCACTTGACCGGTACATGTATATTCGCGATGAGGCGGGGGTAGCACCGGAGTGGTCAATGTTGTGGGAAGAGAGGAGAGAACGAAATAAAGCCAGAGAAAGACATAAAAACCGGAAAAAAAAAAAGAAAAAAAAAAACGTTGTAGCACACATGCGTCCGCGTCTCGATTGCGTCGTTCGTGTGTTGTGTTTGTCCTTTCTCGCTTTGTGTTCATTTATTTTCCCTCTCACTCTCCCACCACTCTTTCTCCACTCAACCTTCTCTTTCAAATTCGCTTTGTGATAACAACTATACAGGGGACATTCACGCGATTACCGCGGCCAACAACTTACTGGCAGCGGCGATTGACACGCGCATGTACCACGAAGCCACGCAGGTGCGGTGATGTAGTGTTGAGGGAAATTATGGCATTATGAGGTCGCTTGTCTTGGGAAGAAGGTGCTGTTTCTCAATCTCTTCATTTTCGATCCCATGATGTTCGCGTCTCTGTTTGTTTCCCATCTGTTTTCTCTCTTCTCTTGGTTCGAATACACTACTATCTTAGTCGGACGATGCGCTGTGGCGCCGCCTAGTGCTCGACAAGGGCGCCTTTTGCGCAGTGATGCGGCGCCGGCTCGCGAAGCTGGGCATGAACCCAAAGATGCACCACGACGACCTCACGCCCGAGCAGCGGTAAGGGTGTAATGTATGGGTTTATGTACATGGGTATATGAATCTGCACGTGATTGCGTACCAGTCCTAGTGCTGTAGCATTTACATACAGTAAGGGCATGTATGTGTGTAAGTTTCCTCCTTGCTCTCCTCAATCTGTTCTTCTCTTTCTTGTTGTTTTCTGCTGCTGGTGTGTTCAATTGTCACATTCTGCGCTTTGTGCTTTCTTCACCTTTTCGCCCTCTCTTGGCTCTAATTTATTCTATTCTATCCCTCCTCTTCACGCCAGCTCCAAGTTCGTGCGGCTGGACATTGACCCGTCGACCATCACTTGGAACCGCGTGCTCGACACGTGCGACCGTTTCTTGCGCAGCGTGAAGATTGGGGAAGGCAAAGAAGAGGTGATAGATGAATGTTCGTTTGCCCGTCATTGAGTTGCCCGGTAGAGTAAGGAGAATCAAAACGCAAAAAGTGCTCTCTTTTCTGCCCTTCAATTCTGACCTATTCTTCTTTTCTTCGCTGCAACCGCCGTTCCACGCTATTGTCATTCCTACCACTACATTAGGTCAAGTCCCCCAAGGGGGGGGGCTATATTAACCCCCCTCTTTTCCATTCTATTTCTCCGACCTAACTCCGAACTCCTACTACATTAGGTCACGTCCCCCAAGGGGGAACCCCGCCGCACGCCCGCCTCCCGCGATGCAGGCTTCGACATCACGGTGGCCTCTGAAATCATGGCGGTGCTTGCCCTGACCACCGACCTGGCTGACATGCGGGAGCGGCTCGGGCGCATGGTAGTGGCCCGCTCCAAGGTGTGCTTTACATGTAGTACATAAAAAAGAGGGATTGAACGAATGTGGGGTGCGCTTCTGATCTCAGAGTGCGTCCTCTTTCTCTGAAGCCCTTTCATTATTCTTTCGTCTTTTATTAACTTCACTCTCATCACTATCCTTTCTTGCTGTGTTCTCTTCTCTCTACTTTGCTCCAACTCACACAACAATTTCATTCGCAACTCATACCAACCAAACCTCCAACTCCCCTTCAATCTTTACAGGGCGGCGACACGGTGACGGCTGACGATTTGGGCATGGGCGGAGCTCTTGTGGTGCTGATGAAGGACGCGATTATGCCCACGCTGATGCAAACCGTGGAGCAAACGCCGGTGAGACAGGAAGAGGGAGAGAGAAGGTGGGTAGGTGCGTATTCAGGGTAGGAGGAGGTGTTTGAGATAGTGGTGATGGCGATGGCGATGACAAAAGCGAATGGAAGGAAGTTGAACAGAGGGATGAGAGAAACGGGACAGTTGCTTTACGAATACTGGTGTGTATACGAATGAAATCAAGTACGTGCTTGTGCTGACTGCTCTTTAAATTGAATAATCATCGTCGACACATCATTCACCACATCAAACCCACTTACCACACAACCATATCAACATACACAGGTCCTGGTGCATGCGGGGCCTTTTGCCAACATTGCCCACGGCAACAGCAGCATCGTGGCAGACCAAATCGCGCTGAAAATGGTACATAGAAGATTGCACGAATGTAGTGTATAGAAGAATAAGTAGTGTGCACGAAAGAGGTGTATGTTGCCGGAGCCATGCTTAGTGTGCTTCTGATAGATGTTAGAACTTTTTTCTCCTTCTTTTCTTTCTCTCTCGTTGTCCCTCTCTTGTCTATGTCTATAATTCTCTTCTATGACCTCTTGTGCGTAATCTTTTTCCACATGCAATACCCATGATCCCTACTGATAACCCCCCCCCCCCCAAGGTGGGCGAAGACGGGTATTGCGT
>Ga0307979_1000282_pt1 | contig 34482 bp, 21 predicted proteins | sample OrgLakmetage1058_FD_201833 | JGI IMG/M metagenome (GOLD analysis project Ga0307979, IMG submission 201833) | Saline water microbial communities from Organic Lake, Antarctica - #1058 | ecosystem: Environmental > Aquatic > Non-marine Saline and Alkaline > Saline | place: Antarctica: Organic Lake...
TGACGCGGTGCATGAACACGTTCCGCGGGTCGTCGTTGATGGTCGGCACTTCGCAAGTGCCACTCACCAAAAGCTGCGACTCTCGCCCGGGTAAGCCCAACACTTCGAAGCCCAAAGAGCCGTTGAACTTGCACACTTGCTTGCTCAGGAACCGCACGGAAAACTCGACGGAGCCGTGCGGGGGCACCACCCACCGGTGCATGGTCTCGCCCAAGGCGTTTGGATCGATCACTGCTGCTGCTCCCTCGGTATCCGCACCTCCTTCAGCTGCATCAACAGCAGCTGCAGCTGCATCGGCGTTGGCACTGTCTTCGTTGCTGTTGCCACTGCCATCCCCGTCATTCTCGTCAGCCTGCTCGAGGGCGAGCGGCAGTTCAGTGTCAGGTTTAGGTGGGTTCAGCCGGCCGCCCAAGATTTCAAACAAGCGCTGGGGCTCCCTCGGGGCGCGCAGCTGGGGCCGCCGGATCAGCTGTTGGGTGCGCGGCTCGGGCACGTCGTCTTCGGAGGGCAAGGGCAGCTGCGAGGCAGGCAACTTGCGGAGTGCAGCTTCGAGCGATTCGGGCGCCTCGCTGTACGCGTCGACCACTAATCCCACTTGCCGAGGCTTGGGCTCTGAAACAGCAGCTTCGTCACTAGCAGCAGCAGCGCCGTCAACGCCAGCAGCAGCGCCCGCAGTTGAAGCCTCGGGCTCCGCTGGGGTCTTGCCAGACTGATGCTCCACACTGATGGGGTCAGGAGCACACACGTCGCCAAAAGTGGTCTTGGCCTGCGCCAAAAGGTCCACGAAAGCCCAGTACGGCGTCTTGGCTTCGCGAACCTCACCCTCTTTCAGCTCTGGCTCTGGCGGGTCTTCCGCTTCTTCGTCAAACGAGTCCTCATCGTCCACTTCCTCTGTCGCTTCTCCAGTAGCAGCAGCGGCGCCATCAGCGCCTTCAGCAGCATTGGCCTCGCCTTCATCTTCGTCACCAAGCAGAGCCGACGGCACTTCACCGGAGCGCGGCAACAGGCCCGCCACAGGGCTCCACACTTTCGCCACTTTCTGCTGTGCCAAACGCGCTGCTTCCACGACGTTGCGGTAGTGCTGCCGCCGGGCCGCGTAGTAGCGCACTTGGCCCTCTTCCGTGAGCATGTTCACTTCGAAGTTGCTGAGCTCCACAAACGGCCCGCTAAATTCGTCGCTACTCCCGCGACCGCCGCTGCTGCCGCCTGCTGCAACTGCGCCGCCGCCGCCTCGCGTGGCAGTGAGTGTCGAGCTGGGGCGCGAGCCACCTCCTGTCTTGCGCGCTTTGCGTTCAGCAATGAAGGCGAGGCGCTCGGCTTCTGCAGCGGCCGCGGCCTCGGCTGCCTGCGCCGCTTCTTCCTCTTCCTGGGCCATGCGCGCAGCCCAATCCTTGGCCGACAAGAACACTTCCGTGGGCACCGTCGTGTCATCACGAAGGCGGTCGAGCACGTCTTGCGCATCCTCAAATAGAGACGCCAAACGGCGAGAATACGCCGCGCGGTTGCGAAACCCAACCAAAGCCAAGGTGGCAGACGGCAGCGCGCGTGCCAAGGCAGAAGCGACGATCAAAGGATCGGGCAAGTAAGCCGACGCAAAGGAGTCGATCACGAGGCCCCGGCCCATGTCGGTGCGCGCCAGTCGCCACTTCACTGCCGCTTCCAGCAGCTCGCCGCTGATGCAGACTCGTGGCTCGCTAGGCTCTGAGGGAGGTGCTCCACTCGTTCCAGCCTCGCTGGCTTCGCCACTGCCGTCACCGCCAGCAGCAGCAGCGCCGCCATCGCCATCGTCACCTTTATTCTCAGCATCGGCAGCAGCATCTACTTCTTCAGGGAGAGCGTCTGACAGCGCCATCTTGGGCTGAGCCAGGGCTTTCAATTTCGCTAGTTCCTTGGCAGCCACACTTGGCTCTTCGCCTTCCTGCGCTTCGCCGCCTTCGCCTTCCACTGCTGCTTCAAGGGCCTGAATCTTGTCGCGCAGCAGTGATGCATCCGAAGGCTTGAGGCGCGCCAAGGCCACTCTCAGCTCGAAGCCCACGTCGCAGTGAGACGACGCCACTTCGTCCACCAGAGCGTCCACCGTGCGCAGCGCGTACCCGTAGGTTTTCGCCAGCCCGCTCGCCATCGACGACGTGCCCCCTTGTGGGGGCCCAATCACAATGGTGTCCAAGGCTTGCCCTTTCATGCGCGCGCTTTCCACTCGGTTCCACCTCGGCGTTGGTAAGGCCAGGCCGTCCGCCGCGGGGTCTGCGGCAATAAGGGAGTTGCTACCGCCGCCTAGCAAACTGTTGCTGTTGTTGTTGTCGAAGTTTGCGAGTGCTACCGTGCCGCCGCTGCCCCTGGTCAAATCGGCACCTTCTGCTGCGATGCCAGCCGCCGCTGCAGCTTCAAGCTGCTCTTGCTGCTTGGCCAGGCGCTGCACCTCTTGTGCTTCTACGGCCAAACCCTTGGCGTGCTCTTCGAGCACGTACGGCGCCAACGGATCGCCCGGTTGGCGCACGGGCAGCCGCAAAAGGTCATCGCTACCGTAGCCCGGCATGTACCGCAAGCAGCCTTCTTCTTCGGCGTACGTGGTGTCGAAGTCGAGGGAGTACACTTCCACCGCGCGGTCTGAGTGGTTCACCAGGGTAACGTAGCCCGTGGCTCCCTCCGGCGCATACGGCAAAATCGGGCCCAGCTCAAGCAGTGGCGGACTGAAGCTGAGCCGCGTCGCGACGCCGCGCCCACTCAAGCTCAAGTACCGGGTCTTGCGGGATTGGGCTACTTTCAGCGGCAGGCGCACCGCGGAGGTTTGCCCGTCCAACGGAATGAACTCAACGGCCACGCGGCATCGGTCACCCGGCGCTAGTGAGCCCATGCGTGGAGTCAGGGTGAATCGCGCTTCATCCTTGGAAGCGGGCACCGCGCCCTTGACGTCCCATTCTGCGCGCACTGGGCTAGTGTTGTGGACCATGAAGTAGGCCGTGCGCGCGCAGCCGACCCAGACGTCGCCAAACGAGAGTTTATCCACTGTGAGCCGCACTTCGGGCACTGTGACTTTGGCCTTGAACGCAATCACTAGGGAAGGCCCACCCTTGAGGTCGAGGGACAGGAGCACTTCGGTAGGGCCCAAAGGCAAGTCCTTGTGCGCGAAAAAGATGACTTCGAACTGCAGCGATTCCCCCTCAGCCAACCGCACCACCTTGAGCGGGTCCAGGGAAAACCCGCTCCCGTCGAGCACGTGGGAATCGAATTGCCATGAGAGGGCGCCTTGCGCGGAGGTGTTGGTGATCTTGAAGACGCGTTTGCGAGTCACGCCGCGCACCACGTTCCCAAAGTCGCACTCGTGCCACGCCACCACCCATTCCTTGGGCTTGCCGCGCTCTGACGACTTCTTCTTGTTCGTCGCCGCTTTGCTGCCCGTGGTCGCAGTGGCAGCTGGCGCAGGAGGCGGCTTCGTAGCAGCTCCAGTGGCGTCCCCACCAGGAGCAGCGGTGCCGTTCCCGGGTACCATAGCGGAACGCATCGGGCCGTCACCGTCGCGCGCCGTGAGTTGAAGCTTGGGCACTTTGGGGGTCACGTCAAGCGCTTGCTCCGCTGCAAATGCACCGTCATGGCCATCCAGACCCAGTCCTCCTTCCGGGTCATACGACAAATTGTCGTCTTCGTCCTCGGCTGGCGCGGGCTCCTTCGGCGGCGGCGGCATTTCCCGGCCGGCGTACTTGCCGAGCAAGTAGTCGCACAACACCAGGCGGTTGGCTTCGTGCTCCACCATCGAGTCTTGGTCAGCCACCGGTGCCGCAGCAGCAGCGCCCGCGCCCATGCCCGGCTTGCCTTTCATGCTAGACCGGCTGGTGGACTGCGACCGAGCCGACGGCCCGCTTCCGCCGCCCCGAACCGACGGCCGTCGGCCCGAGTCCATCCGGCTTCTGGCCGAGCCGCGCACCGTAGACTGACGGCCGGTGCGCTGGGTATCGAGGTTACCGTTGGCATTAGCCCCATAAGTAGCGCTCAGAGCAGACGGCGCGGGCGGGTACAGCTCAATAGCACCAGGTGGAGTGCGGCTCAGGTCCGGCTGGGCCAACGTGAGCTTGGCTTGCTCCAGGGTTTCGGGCCAGGTGGTCGGCCTCCCAAACGGCTGCTGCTGCCGCAACCGCTTCAGCGCCGCCCGCTTGGAGAGGGGCCTGCCACCGTGGCTGGTGGTGCCGCGCAGGCCGCCGCCGCTGCCACTGCCGTCGCCTGGGCCACCACCACCGTAGGTGCGGTAGCCCGGAGACCCTAAGTCGCCCAAGGAGTCGTCGTCGTTGCTGTCGTAGCCTTCCGCCACCAGCTGCAGCGTGTTGGGGTTGTTTGCAGCACTTGAAGCAGGCACCGTTGCCGTCGCCATGGTCATCGAGGCTAGCGCAGCGCCCTCGCTGCTCGTGACATCACCTGAAGTCTTGGTTTCTTCATCTTCCTCTTCTTCTTCGCTGTTGGGTTCCAGCTCTTCGTGCGGCGCAGTCCACGACAACTGCCGCGACGCGTCTCTTGGCAGCGAAATGGCAATGCCTGGAAAGACGCCTTCCCCGTAAACCGGCAACACCACAGGCTCGAAGTGAGCGCAAGTCACCTGCAGGCGCACCAAGAGGCGCTCGGGCAGTCCCGGGCGGAAACGCACCACCACTTTTTGCTTGTCGTTGGCAGCTACGACGCCGTGCGCTGGGGCTACCGTGACCACGTTCGGGCGCCCCGACGGCCCTTCTTCGCTGAGCGCCACTACGCCATAACTGAACGCCACCTTGGTGGTGTTGTGAATGTAAAACTCTTTGGTGGCCTGATGCGCGTAGAGCACTTTCCCGAAGTCCAAGAGCCCGACGTCCAGCTTGAAGCCCACCGTGCTCGCTTCGCCCAGCAGAGCGAGCTCGTAGCCCGGCCCACCGACCACTTCGCAGAGGGCGGAACCTTTGAACTTGCGGTGCGCGTGGCCATAGTACACGAACTCGATGTCTTCTTCATCGCCCGGCAGGAGCTGGCCCCGAATCGGCAATATGTCAAAGACCTGGTTCACTGCTACGTACGGGCGCTTGGTGGTGGCGCCCGCTTTCGCCGCTTCCGAATCTTCCACGAAGGACCAGGCAAAGTCGCAGGGCACGGTGGACACGTTTTTCACCCGCACGGCAAGGGTTTTGGTGGTGTCGTTGAGCACGCTGCCGAAGTTCACCACCCGGGTTTCGAAGTTCAAGTTGGGGTAATGGATGTTGGCCCGCACGCCCACCGTGTCGCGCTGCGGGTGATCCGAGTACACTACGGTCAGTTTGGACTCCACCGCTTCCGACTCGCGGGTGCCACGGAAAGTCGGGTCGAAATTCACTGCCACCGTGCAAGTTTCCCCGGGCTCCAAGAGCCAATCCGCTCGGTCCAGGTAGAACGGCGCGCTCGCCTTCAGCAAGAACGCCAGCGGCAGCGTCGTGCGGTTGGTTAAGCCTAGCATTTGCGTCTGCTGGAGGTGAGCGTTGTCGTTATTGTTGCCACTGCCGTCGTTCTCGACCTCGTCGTCTTCTTGGCGCCATACGTATGTGAAGTCCAGTCCCCCCTCAGGGGTAGCGAAATCGAGCAGCGGGTTGGTGAAGTTGGCGGAAACCACCGTCTTGTACACCACTTTCGCTGCTTTCTCTTTCCCCACGCGGGATTCACAGACCAGGGTTTCTTCCACCGTGCCGTTGCGCGTGGTGTAGCCGCGGAACGTGAAGGTGCATGCCGTGCGCGGCCGCAGCTCCACTTCCGTTGGAAAGACCGAAAAGACCGGCACTAGTTTGGCCTTGGCGTCAGCATAGGCTTCGGCTTCGACGGCCTTGGCTGCTTTGCTGCCTCCACCGGCGGCCTTCTTGGCGCCCCCTTCGGCGCCCTTCTTTTTGGCCTGCGCTTCATCGATCGCTTTCTTTTTTTCAGCCGCCGCAAACGCCTGCTGGTAGTCTTGGGCGGTTTGGTTGAGCCACTTGATGGACTGCGCGCGGCGGCCCTTGTTTTCGAGGGTGATCTTGCGCTCGAACTGGTGCGCGGTGAACCGCGGCCCAAACGAGATGGCCGCCAAGTCCTCGTGGCAAAACAAAGTGGTGCCGACGCCTTTAGCCATGAGAGGCAGCTCGAAGCTGTCGCCTTCTTCCACAATCAAGTGCAAGCTGTCGCGGTGCACGATGGTGTCGTCGAGGTTGGCGGTCACCGTGAGGGTCGCGGTTTCGCGGGGCGCCAGCACCCCTTCCCGCACGTCCAGCCGGTACTTGGACCGCGCGTTCTTGATGAACGCCTTGAAAGGGGCTGGGATGCTGCTTTGGTTGGTAAGTACCAGTGGGCGCGGCGCGTCAAACAAGCAATCGGTGTTGCCCCAGTGAATCACATCAGCCGGGTCCACCGCCACTTTCGGCCCGCGCACGAACGCCGTCAGGGTATAGGCCAGGGGCGGGAGCACCGAGCCGGCCACCGTGACGAACACCGGCAGCCGAAACTGCCCCAGCTTCATGCACACCAGGCGAATGCGCACTTTGGTGACGCCGCCCGCCGGGATCTCGCCGCTCGGCGGCTCGGCCACGAATTCCGCCACCACCTTGGTGCCGTCTTCCTGAGCCACCACCTCGAACTTGCCCCTCAAATCTGGCGACGAGTTCACCAAGGTAAGCTCTTGGTCGTAGGGGTACCGCACGAAGCACTCCCCGAAGTCAATTTCTTTGGTGCCCACTTCAACCGTTGGAACTTGGCACTCGGCGAGCACCGGCACCGACAACAAGCCTTCCCCGACGTTCGCTACGTCCACCGTAAGGAAGTAGTCGTAGGGCTTCACCGAGAGGGACACCAGGGTGATGGTGATGGGCATGGTGGCGCCCGGCTCCAGCGCGCCGCGGTTCGGCTCCACCGTAAACTCGGGCTTGCCCGTGAACGCGCCGTCTTGTGGAATGGCCAGTGCAAACTCCATAGATATGTCCGAAGTGTTGGTGATCACCATGGTTTTGGTGTGGGCGAAGCCATAGGACACCAGCCCAAAGTCCATCACGTCCACGTCGAACTTGAAGGTGGGCCCAATCACGTGGCCTTTCATTTGGCACGCCAGCTGCTCGTTGCTGCCCTTGAGCTGCACCTTGAAGGTCTCGTTGAACTCTCCCAAAATCCCGCTCTTGAACGTGACGTCCAGCGGTTGCGACCCCCCAACTGGCAACACCCCTTTAGTGGGGGTCCAGGTGAAGCACGAGCTCCCGAACGGGGTCTGGGACGGCGGCATGCGCCAAGTGCACGGAATGTCGCCCCGGTTGATCACGCTCAGCGCATAGGCATAAGTAGAGTTCACGAACACGTCCCCCACGTCGAGCACGTCGTAGCTGAGGACCGCTTTGGGCCCGATCCCCACCCCGTTCAGCAACAGCGACAACCGCTCGTCGCGGCCTACCACGTCCAGGTAGCCGCAGCACGCGTAGTCGGCGGCGGTGTCCGGGCGGAAGGTGATGGTGACCTCCACTTCGCTGTTGGCCCAAATCTCCCCACTCGCCGGCTTCACTTCAAAACTCGCGTCGTTGAAGCCCATGTGGTCCTCTTCCAAGGCTCTTCGCAAGTGGCGGTACTTGCGGCTTAGCGCCGCTCTCGCTTCGCGCAAAGGGCGCGGCACCGCTGCCTCGTCCCCCGAAAGCTCTTCGTCGTCATCGTCGCCGCCGTTGCTTCCCTGGTTGCCTGCGGCCAGTCCGCTACTGCTGTCGATGTTCTGTTCGCCAACTGCTGAAGAGTCGCCGAACTCACGCTGTTGGTCGAACTCGTTTTCCAGCGCGTTTTCTTCGAGCTCTTCCATCGCTGCCAAGTCCGCGAACAGCCGCTGGCGCTCGAATTCTTCTTCTACTTCGTTTGCGAACTGCTTCCAGCTGAACTTGACGGGAATTTCGCTGCGGTTCTGTACCTTGATGGACTTCTGCGACGACAGCGAGATGTAGGCCGCGTCTAGCTGCACTGCGGAGGTGGACAGAAAGACCCCGACGTTTTCGGACACCCCGCGCAAGCTCACAAAGACTTGGTCGCCGTCTTCGTAGGCTACTACGAGCTCACCCTCGCACGCGGTGGCGTGCTGAGGAATGAAGTGCACCTCCACCATGACCGTTTGGCCTGGCTCCACTAGCCCTTCCGCTGGAAACGCTTCAAACGCGGGGGGCGTGCAGCGCAGCGTAAATTTCGCGAGCGCGGTGCCTACGTTTTGCGTTAAAATGGTCTTCACGTTTTTGGACTTGACCGGGCAAACCCCGAAGTCGACGTCATCGGGCAAGTTGAGCACTGCTTGCAGACCGAGGGCGTGCACCTTAACAGGGGGGAGTAGGAAAATAATGGTGGGGAGGAAGAGGGGAATGAAAAGCAACAGTGCACGAATACCGGTAGGTATCGAGTGAATGGAATGATATATGAAAAGGGCACGCATAAGCTAGTGAAACAATTATGCACACAGCAACAAACAGTAGGTCTAGAAAGAGAGGAAGACCAAGGCGGGTTGTTTGGGTGCACAGGATAGTGAGGCCACAACAACATCGGGCAGGTGCAGGACTCAACAGTAAGGTGGAGCATGAGTATGGTAGCGAGAGGTGACTTACCGGCACGAGGAACTTCTCACGCTCAGTGACGCACACGAGCTCAACTTTGTAGTCTTTGACCTCCTGCGGGCGAAATTTGACGATGAAAACCACTTCCATGCCCGGGCCAATTTTACCGTGCTCCAGCTCCTTCAGACCAACGGGCGACCGAGGCCCTATTACCTCGAAGAACGGAGACTCAGGTGGCATTACTCGTATTCTCCGCGAAACGCTGTCGTTGTTGCGAAAAAAGAGTGTTTGCTCGTACACCCCAAAAGGCTCGTACTGAGGGAACTTGAGCACGTGTGGATAAGGCTGAAAGATGGGCCGGTCCAACTCCACTGAAGAATTGGTCTGGGTAGTGGTACTGCTAAGGTCCAAAAATTCTACAATTTGCGGCCCATCCGACGGTACTTCAGGGTGAGCGCTTGGCGCACTCGCTTGTGTTAACGTGGCTACCATCTCCGAGGGCCGCAGTTTGGTGTCTTGCATCATGCCGCTGTTAACAGTCCTGGTGCGGTACTTCAAATGGGCCGGTACGGCCGGCGGCCGCTTAGCTACGCCCTCCATATCAGTTGCCACTTGAAGCGATTAGAGGTAAGGGCGCCCCCAGGCAATAACTGCCTGGAGATTAAGAGGTGGCGCTGTTAGGACGATAAACTGTGGGCCGCACAACGCTACAACGCTCTTGCACGCAAAGTTAAGGCATTTTACTAATATAATATAGAAAGAGAAACAGTAAAGAAACCGTCAGAAACAGAAACCCCCTCCCCCTCCCGTGGTCTCCTGGTCTCCTGATGAGCACACGCGCGAAGAGGCCGCATACGCGCATGCGGGGATCACATGAACTAAGATACGGGGTGCTATGGAGAAATTAATTCGGTAGAATCGCATTAGCTATACATACTGCGAATTGCCTCCTCGAGGCTGGCTCCGTAAATAAACTCCTTAACGCAAAACAGAAATAGTTTACAAGCAGAAGCTCGAATGAAAATGGGGCATGCAATAGCTCTGGGAAGGGAAGCTCTTCTTCTAGAACGCTTAAAAACATCGCCATAGCTAAACATTGCCATTCGTCTTTTTGAGAACAATGGCAAAATCAGATCAACCTACGCTGACCTGATGAGCACCTCACCCCGAAATGAATAGATGCCACAAGCCACAAGCACGAACTATTTACTAAAGACCTAGAACTACATAGAATTGGAATTGCTATCACCAAAATCAAGTCACCAAATCCCTCGTTGGGTGCTATAAGTCCATAGAAATGTCAAGAACTGCCGCTGGTATATGTCTTTATGATTCAAATTTGCACCTCTGAATTCGAAATGTGTTCATCTCTACGGACCCTTCTTTCTTTCTTTCTTTCTTTCTTTCTTTCTTTCTTTCTTTCTTTCTTTCTTTCTTTCTTTCTTTCTTTCTTTCTTTCTTTCTTTCTTTCTTTCTTTCTTTCTTTCTTTTTTTCTTTCTTTCTTTCCTTCTTTCCTTCTTTCTTTCCTTCTTTTAACTGGAAATATCTACTGTGTGCCTCTGCCTCCTGCACTGCCCAAGGTCTCGATTCACGTCAACGCGCGATCCACGCGCCAGGGCTAAGGGCTAAAAACTGGGTTAATTCCATTCGGCGTAAATTTGGCGCATGAATTGCGCGTGAATTGCGCTTAAATCACGCGGAAAGAAGGTATACAGCCTCAACGCGTGACGTAAAAACGCAACTTTGGCTGAAAATTCACTTCGCGCATGGTTTACATACTTGATTTATGCTTCACGCGCAATTCACGTGCCGTATACATAAATTTACTTCTAACAGAACTGCACAACTGCATCAGAAATTTAAGAGACGCGGTTTCTTTGGAGGCACTTTTTCTCCGCGCTCAAACAGCGACCCCGCCTCCACCAGCCCAATTTCCGCTTCTTCGAGCGCGGCCAAGTCGCCCTTGGGGGGTACTGGCCTCGGCTGCCCGCCGCCCAAGAGCTGGCTGAGCAACAGCTCCGGGCCGCTGCTGTCTTCCTCTAGGAAACTGAACGCTGCACGGAAATCCGCAGGCGTAGTTTTGATGGGCGACTCCAAATGGCAGGGCACGATGGTGGTGAACGGCCATGCCGCAACGCGGTCCGCCCATGCTAGCACTTTCTCGGGGTTACGGTTGAGGATTAAGGTCTGCAAAATGGGCGCGACCAGAAGCCCGCTCCCAGCCTGAAGCTTTGCGAACGACTCGTCCACTTTTTGGTTGTTCCATTCAAACGGAAACAAACCGTTCCAGCCGAGGCTCTTCATGTCAGGTGGTGTGCTCTTGGCGTCTTCGAAGCATTGTTTCGTTTCCACCACGGTGAGCGCTTCCGGCATGAAGTACAACCCAAAGAGGGCAATGCGCTTCCAGCCCTTGCGGCGAGTGGCAAGGTTGTCTTCCACGCTTTGGCTGAAGTCGTCGCGGGCGTGGTAAATGAGCGCGCGGGGGTCGTCGTTTAAGATGGCCGGCGGCTCCGTAGGCACCTTCACAATGGCGTCCACAATGAGCACAGTTTTGGTCGGTTGGTGGAAGAATGCCGTCTCTCCGAAGCCCCCCACCCCTTTCGCCTTGAAGGGTCCTAAAGTAGCAAAGTCCAGCTCGCCAGGGAACTCCTTGGCCCATGGCGCGTCGGCAGGGTCCGCGGGCAGCGCATTGGTCCGGCCCACGGGGTAACCCAAGAAGGGCAACGGCAAATTCAACGGGTACGAGTACTGCCCTCCTGTGTGCCACACCGAAGCCTGCGGGAAATTGAGCGCGAACACGCCTGCGTACGCCTTGTGCTCCACGGCATCAGTGGGTAAAATCACGTACGCGACAGCACCGTGTTCCGCTTCGAGCGCCCGCACGGCCTTGAGGACCTCTTGAGTAGGCGCCACCGGCGCAAACACGAAGAGGCGGCTGGAGCCAGGCGGGCCCGAAGCTCCAAGCTTCACCACCGTCATGCGCACTGGCACATGCACGTACAGAGTGCCCTGTATCTGGTCGAACGTCCACATGCGGCCCGGAATCACCTCAGCTATGTCGGTTTTGTGCCGCGCATACGGTGCTAAAGGCAGGACCGGCCAGCGGCTAAGTGCACGCAAATGTGCAACAAAAGGAAGCGCCGTCGAAATTCCGTTAACATGAAAACATGAAGGTGAAATGACATGCAAATACCGAAGAGAAAAAAACGCGTGAAGATTGATAGTTACTATGGAGGCGAAACTTGTAGTAGAAGCCAGTGACGAGATGGAATAGCGCCAACATTGATCTCACAGGTCTAAATAGTACAGTACCTCCATCGCGTGTCTGCGTCAACCTTTGGCGCCTCAAAATGTCCCTCAGGGGTCCTTGAAGCAGGAGCTACTGTTTGAGGTACTTTTCGACTTGAGGTCACGCTAGAAGAGGACAGCAAGGCGGCCCCGGGTGCGAGAAGGGACACTGCTGCAAGAACTAATGAAAGTTCTGATCGCATACCTTATATTATAGAGCTCACTCAATCCAACGACTGACTGCTAGACCTTAAGAATGATTCTTTAAATGGAAGTCTTCCAAGTGAAATTATGTTGGTAAATTCCTAGGACTACTCTCAGGCGTAGATGAGCCTAAATGTCGCCTAAGTTCACCTCCAAGAATAATATGAAAGACACGTCATGCATTTTGAGCACGGCAGACGAACGATCTGACGCATCAAAAATCAAAAACAGAGCAGAGAGGGCTGCCGCTACGTATATTTCAACCCAGATTAAAAAACGGTGTCGTAAAATATTGTTGCATTCGATTTGGAATTTGGAAAGAAAAGACATTCGGGAATTTTTGCCTGATTAGCCCCTACTCTAGTACCAGCATAAGTCGCCCTCCTTTTATCCGCTGCTGTGCTTTTATTTCTTCATGTCGATCCTTTAATGACGCCCCAAAGGGCCTGTAATTTAAAAAAAAGTGTTTTAAACAATCCACATCCACGCCTTCGCCGCTAAGGAATAATTTACGACACTTGCATACCACTACACTTCGCACTACTTTCCCGCTATCTATAGGCATTATAGGTCGAAGCGAAGGCCTGTGTCCTGTGTCCTGTGTCCTGTGTCTTGTGCACAGTGCAAAAGCGCACAAGCACAAGCTCAAGCCAATTCTGATAACTGATATTGATGCTAGCGGGTTGCAGGTTACAGAAGTAGCTGGTTTCGTAATCCTTTGATGAATTTGAATATTGAGTATGAATAACCTTTTTAGTGGAATCATGTCCGTTTCTCTAGTTCCCCAGCAACCGAGTTATTAATATCAGTCCTAGCTTTCTTTAAAAAATCAAAACTTGAAGTCCTTTTGTGTGCGGCTTGTACTTGAAGTCATTTTTGTGTGCGCCTTGTTATCAAGCAAACGTTCATATTCTCCGATGAGCCCCACAGCTTTCGGTCGTTGCTCTCTACTCGAGTACACCGCCTACGGGCATCAGCAATTAATTTTGAAGCGGCTGCTATGCCAGTGAACATTCAGTGGAGTTTTGCTTTGACTTCGTGGCTGCGCACCAACGTTTGTATTTGGCAGAGAAGCCTCGTCCGCAGATTCAGCCGTTAAGGTAGAGCTCTTTCCTCCGAGTACTTCGTCCACGGTTTTGATAAAGTCCGCAGCGCTCGAAGCGGCAACCCGTTCTACGAGAAAACTGGGAATTCCGTTGGTAACCACATGGCTTACCGTAGTGACTTCAGTTAGCTTGGGCCCCACGGGACGCAATAAATTTGCACCCAGCAGCACTTCTGACCGGGCAAACGCAGCAGAAGGCGCCACGGCGGCGTGGGTCGTAGCTGTGGAGAGCAGGAGCAGCGTGCCGTCCTTCGCTTGAGGAACTCCATGCAGAATGGTGCAGAAGTCTTGCGGTTTGGCGCCTGGCGGGCGGGTGCGGTTCCAGACGACTTTGGTCTTCGGCCCCAGGGTCGCCACGTCAGTGCGCCCACCGGTGTACTTGTTGTATTCGAAGACGCGGCTGGAGTCCCAGACGAGGTCGAACACTTCTTGCGGCGTAGCTCGCACTAGTCCACGCGCCTTCACCACGGAAGACCCGCTTCCCGGTTCTCCTTTCGGCAGTTTTTGAGTCCACGCAACAATTTGGCCCGCGGGAGATTTCGTAGTCGCTGCAGGCTGCCCCCATTGTGGACTTTCGGCCAAGAAGCCCCACGAACGCGATTCCAAGGCTGCTAGCAAATTTCGAGAGGTGCCCACCGGTTCGTCGCTTGATTTTGAGCGTCGGATAATTCGCTTTGCAAAACGATCTCGAGCTTGGCTCAACGTGTCCGAAAAGTGGGCCACGCGTGCTCCAGGGTCAAGATTGTTGAAGAGAGATGCACTCAGTGGCCCGACGCATGAAATCAGTATTATCAACTTCATCATCCTCGCTCACACTAGGTCAATTAAATTCGAGTAGAAGTAGGGGTCTTCATGGAGTGAAAGCTTTCGAAACGGTCAGAGAAGAACTCTTGATGAAAAAAGAAGTAGAAGCTAAGTGCAACTATAGCTTGCTCGAGCTGAGTACAGAAGCAGCTGGCAGCGGACAGAGAGAGTCTAATATCAATATCCTACGACGCGCGAAACATATTAGCACCAAGTGTAAAATGGCTGTGAGTCGTGGGTAGAGTCTGGCTAGGAGTAGTCTAGCTAGCCAGGCAGAGGGCAGAGCGGCAGAGCTGAGATGGATGCGAGATGCGAGGGCAGAGGGCAAACAGTGCGGAGAGGGCAACAGGCAACAGGCAACAGGCACGCAAGACAGGGCGGCGGGCAACTCCACAGTTTTACTGCCCTATTATAGTATTATAGTATACCTAGAATATTTCGTTGTTTTAGTTGTGTGCAATGATTTTTTTTTTTGTGGAGGCAGCACCGTGGCATCGTGGCATCCCGGCTCGCAATGGGCATTTCGTCGAATTGAGGACGATACGTCTTAAGATATTATTGAGTGCGGTGACAGCGTGCTTGCCTGCATTACACCCACGACGAGCTTCGTCACCGGCCTGACTAAAACCTAGGTCCCAGCGGCACTTTGAGTTGAAAAAGGCTGTTTGTAAAATTATGTACGGTTGTGCCAACGAGTTTGCTCGCAAAATGATGGTTTTCGTTGCCTTAGCATGGAGCACAGGCTTCGTGTTTGGTGGAACTCCAACGTACCTGATGCCTCTAGGCGAAGGTGCGCTATCTTACGTGCAGAAAAAAACAATTTGCCTGCCTTGCACTATTTGTAGCTCGGTCTCTCCTGTGACTCTAGTCTAGAATAATATACTACTCGTTTCACTTGTCGTCGTGTTACACATCAACAGACTGCTCTCAAACCTACACATGGTTTCCCGACATGGTGTGCAACGATGATCACGCTTTGTTTCGTTACACTCAAGCGAGCGTGGCTTTGAACGATATGACAAGCTGGTAAGTCCTTTTCAGCTACCAACCGGTATACACCCTTGTCTCCTTCTTCTCCAGCTTCGGTCCTTTCAGTCCTAAACATGTTGGAAAGCCGTGTGAAAGATCTGCCCCTCTATAGGTTTCCATATTCATCGAGCAATTTTCATTCGCTGTATTGAAAATTTAACAAACTAACTGACTATCTGGGCGTCCTCTTCTGCACCACTTAGTCTTCTTCTTCTTCTTCTTCTGCACCTGTTCATCGTCACGCCTCTGTAGCGCCACGTGCACCTGCAAAGGCTACAAGGGAACAGACCCTACAGCGTCGTCCGACAACGAATACTTGAACTTGGGCCCGGAGTGTTGCGACGGTTGGGCCGGGACCCTGTGCGATTTGTGCCTGTCCGACAGCGTGTGCCCGCCTCTCAACGTAAGTGGCATATTGCACGAGGCTACTGAGTGCACCAACACGCAAATGGCGCCCGCCACGTCCGAAGAAGCCGTGCTGGGGAAGAAGTTTTCGTGCTCCTGCGGTGGGGGCGAAGACGCGCAGTCCAAGTACGTGTGCCCGCTGCAGGGCACGTACAAGAACCTAGACGGCTCGGACGGGGCCACCACGACGCGGTTCGACTGGACCTTCACGGGCTACGGCACCGCCGCGTCGCCTGGGTCCATCAGCCTCGAAATGAATGCCGGCATTCACAGCAACTCGTGGGCCGAAGACCAGCCCGGCCGCTTCGACTACTTTTACCCGATCGTGTGGTCGGGCGACCTGGACCAGTGCGTGATCACCGAAGGGCCCTGCATGCACGTCAAGGGCACCGACGTGTCTTCCCAGACTTGCTACAATTACGACTGCGGGTCCACGGACATCAGCTGCCCCCCAAAGGGCTTACCAGTTTGCCCGGGTGGAGTCAACAATTGCGATGACGTGCCAGGCGTGGGCAAGGAATATGACATGCACAAGGTGTGTAGCCCTTTTTTTTTTCAAGTCTTCCCTTCTTTTTTATTTGTTGCTCGCGTAAACTACACGGGCTTGATTACGGCGCATGTTAAACAATGATACGTCAACGAAGTGCACATCTGAATTGTATATTCTTAGTTGTCTTGTCTTCCTTTTGATGTCGTGTTTTCCCAATTTATGCAGTGCAACGTGTACCCGGCCAACGGCTACGAGTTCTCCATTTCGTGCCTCAAAGACCCCAACCCCGACGGCACCTTCGTGTGCTACTACGCGCAAAGCGGCGGCGCGGGCAGCAACCCCATGAGCATGACCTGCAACGTGGGGACCTGCTTGTACAACCTCACCAACACCACGGGGGGCGGCAAGATTTCGTATGCCGACACCCACCGCTACGTGCCCCGCGGCTTGGCCTGGCAAGAAGCCACCCTGTTGGGGGCCACCTGCGGCGTGCTGGGCACGGCGGTGCTGCTGGAGTTTCTGCGCCGCCGCAGCGAGCAGGCGAAACAAGCGGGGTTCAAGCTCCGAGAAGGGCTCGCCGCGCGGGCGGCAGCCGCCTCGGGCGGCAGCGGTGCTGCTGGTCGCGCTATTGGTGCTCACAGTGACGTCATCGAGTCGCAGACCAACCCATTGGTGCAGCCTCTAGGCTCGGCAAGGACCACGCAAGTGTCTTCGTCGGGCAACCAATCGCTGTCGACTTCCAGCGGGTCCTCGAACGATTCCTCCAACGCCTCCTCGCTCGAAGATTCGGCCTTTTCCCGCCCGGCGTCCCCGTCGGGTTCAGCCGCGCTGCGCCAGCTCGAGGGCCAGCAGCGCCGCCGCAACAAGGACGACTACGACGAAGACGAGGTCATGAAGCACATGATGGACCAAATGATGGGGGTGGCTAGCGGTGATGCTGCTGTTTCTGCGCCGGTGGGGGAGCGCGCGCGCGTGGGGTCGTGCGAGTCTTCGGACAGCGGCTACGACCCGACGGGCCAATCGGCATCGAAGTTCGGCGCCGGCGCGTCCCTGAGCTGGCACGGGATCCACTTGTGGGTGCCGGCCCGGTCGTCGGACCAACTGTCGGCTTTACACGCGGCCGGAGCAGCGCAGTACGCGGCGTTTCAAGAACAACGAAGCCCGTTGAGTAGCAATGGCAACCAGAACAACACCGGTGGCAGTAGGAGCGCCGGCGGCGGCCACAGCAGTGGTGACGTTTCCACACGAGATGAAGAGCTAGGAAAAGGACAAGGGCAGGAAGTAATGCTGCCCGATCCTTCCGATGTCGTCAGTGGCGGAGACGGCCCTGACCCCTGCGATGTCAGCTTTGGCGATGAAGAGCCGAACACCAACGACACCGCGGGAGTGTTTGAAAAGCAAATCTTAACCAACGTGGGCGCGACTGCGCGCCGAGGCGGCCTCACGGCTCTGATGGGGCCCTCGGGTGCAGGCAAAACGTCACTGCTCGACTGCTTGGTATGTTGAGCAGAAACACAAAATTACTATCAACCATTGTGCATGCGTGCTCTCCGTTTTTAAAAAGTTCAGTTTCACCCCACTTCCGAACGCTCTTCCACACTGTTTCCCACTTGTGCACCTTTATGTCACACCTTTTTTGACCCAATGTGTGTGTGCATACACTTGAAGGCTGGGCGCAAACCTTTGCACCGCATGAGTGGCATCATCAAAGTCAACGGCCGCGCCATTTCCTCGCAGCAAATGCTTGACGTGAGCGGGTACGTGCCCCAACACGACGTCTTGCCAGGCACCTTGACCGTGAAGGAACACCTGCTGTTTCATGCCAAGCTGAGGTGCCCGCCGGGGCAAGGCCCGCACGCGTCCGCTCATGCCGATGACGTGGCGCGCCGCGGCCGGGTCGATGACGTCATCGAAGCGTTGGGCCTAGGCAAGTGCGCGGAGACCCGCATTGGCGGGGAGTTCACGCGGGGTTTGTCGGGCGGCGAGAAGCGACGGGTCTCGGTGGCCGAAGAGCTGGTAGTGGAGCCGGGGATTCTGTTCTTGGACGAGCCCACTACAGGGCTGGACTCGTCCACGGTGCGTGCGGTTGTCCATTTTGCCGAAGATGGATGAAAGGGAAATGTGTGTAGTGTGCATGGAATACATCGGCCCGTATTTTCTCTTCGCCTTTTTTTTTTTTTCTGCCTCTCACCTTCGACGCGCGCACTCCAGAAGCTCATCATTTGCCTTACTTTTTTTAACTCTTGTATTGATTCGTCCACACCAGGCGCTGAGTCTCGTGAGGACGCTGGGCGGGATAGCGCGGCGTGGCACCACGGTGCTGCTGTCGATCCACCAGCCGCGGGAAGACATCTTTCGGCTCTTCGACCGCGTGGTCGTGCTCTGCGAAGGAGGCCGCGTGGTGTTTGAAGGGCGGCCTGATTTCGTGCCGGCGTACTTGCAGCGCGCGGTCAAACTGGGCTTTTGCGAGCTCCCTCGCGTGCACGCTTACCTGGACGCTCTGGAAGCACCTCCTTCTTCTCATCTCCAACTTCTTCAAGAGCATGAGAACGAGGAGGATGGTGTGGACGGTAGTGGCAAGGCTCCAGCAGAAGCCAAGCTTTGTCCACCCCCCGATGACGAAGGCTCTGAACATGACCACCATCATTCGACCGCATCCTTTGAGGCTGCTGTAGATGTCATCGGCGATGCGGCGAAGGCGGCGGCCGCTAGAGCAGCAGCAGCGGCAGCAGCCGGAGCAGCGTTGGATTCGAAGACAGCGCGCGCGAGGCGTGCGAACCCTGCTGACCTCTTGCTGGACGTGGCGTCGGAGAAACGCTGCTTGTTGCTCGCCGACGCGTACGCTAAAGGGTTGTTTCGCAACGCTGTGCACTTGGTTACGGCTGCAGTGACGCAAGAAGACGACACCGGCGGCGGCCATGATGTTGATCTCGAAGACAAAATCGAGCTGGACGCAGTGCCAGAAGAAGAAGAAGGAACCGACGAAGATGAAGAGGATGAGCAGGAAGTTGACGCCGCGCCTTGCTGGTGGTGGAGCAGCGGCAGCCACTCGAGGCACGCGCTGGACGAAAAGAAGTTCGCTGCGTTTCCCAAGCGCTACTACGCCAGCTTCTGGACGCAAACGCTAGTGCTTTCGGAGCGGCTCGTTTTAACGGCGACCCGGCACCCCATGCTCCTCGCGCTGCAGTACACGGGCTGCCTCTTTCTCGCCATTTGCCTGGGTCTGATTTTCTATGCCTTGGACGACACCCTGTACGGGATTCAAGACCGTTTCGGGGTGCTCTTTTTCACGCCTTTTTGCCTTGTCCTGCTGGGAATGTCGAGCTTACCGGTGTGGCGGGACGAGCACATTTTGTTCACCCACGAGCAGGGCAACAAGCGCATTTACGGGTTTCCGGCGTACTTTGCGTCGGTGCTGCTCTTTGATCTGGTGCTGGTCCGAACCATCCCGCCCACTTTTTTCGCCGTGGTCTCCTACCAAATGATTGGCTTGAACAACGGCTGCGACTACTGCCTCTTGGTCTTTGCCCTCGTTCTCGTGCTCACCAACGTGATTTCGTCGCTGATTGCCATGACCGTGGGAGCCTTCCGGTTTTCCACGTCGTTTTCCAACCTGGTGGGCTCGCTGCTTGCTTTGCTCTTTGCGCTCTTCGCGGGCTTTTTGGTGAACAAAAAGTCGATGCAAAACAGCGGCTTCCCGGCGTACTTGCTCGACCCCATGGCCTATTCCTACGAAGCCCTCATGATCAACCAATTCGGCGGCGAAATGGACGCCAACGGGGACACCGTCTATTACACGGTCAACGGATCTCTGTGCGCTCCCGGGCTCGCAACCACCTACCCGACGGGCGACCTTTTGCTGTCGACCTTTGGATTCGCGAACTCTCAGGCGGCGCTGCACGACGACGTGAGAGCGCTCTGGGTCGGGGCGCTGCTCTGCTGCGCAGCTGCGTTTGGGGTGCTCGTGGCCTCCGCTCAGGCCCCCTTTTATGCCGCGGCCTGGCAGCGCGTGTGCGCAGTGAACCCCTTCTCGTTGCTGGTCGCGTGCGCGGCGGCGGCGTGGCGAGCAATGTTTGGCGGCGGTGACCGCAGCGGCCGTCCTCGCGGGAGCAGCAGTGGGTTGGCTCAGGGTGACTCGCTCTCCTCGTCGTCGTCGTCCTTTGGGAGGGGAACAGGGCGTGGTAGTAGCGCTTCGTCTGGTGCGGGCAGCAGCAGCAGCAGCATCGGTAGCGGTAGGAGCAGCAGCGGTGGCGGGCGGTCTAGGAGTGGGTCGTCGTCTCGTCGCCGTGCGGGGTTCAAGAAGTTGCCGTTGGAAGGTGATCCCGGCGGACGGAAGGATTCGGCGGACACGTCCTCCGATGAGGATGGTGACGCCGATGATGTCCAGAACACCAACACCAACAACGGCGGCAACGATGCCACCCCCAGTGGCTCTGCGTCGTTGGCACCGGGAGCTGCTGCGGCTGCTGCAACAGAGGTTTTTGGGTGGGAACAAGACAAAAACGCAGCTGCGCTCGTCGGTCTTCTCGCGCACCAGCTTGCTCACCCTCTTGGTGCTGCTGCTGCATCTGCTGGTGGTGCTCCTGCCAGTGCTGGTGCAGGAAACAGCGGCGCGGTGGCGCGGCCACCTCCAATGGTCTTGAGCTTTCACGACGTGTGCCTCTCCGTGCCTCAGGACGCCACACCCATGGCCAAGCTCTTGAACCTGGGCGGCGGCAACAACGGCGGCAACAGCGCTAGCGGCGGTCAGGACAGTGCCCCAGTCGTGCTGGTACCACTAAGCTGCGTGCTGGAAGGCCGAGAGGCTCTGGGGTTGAACCTGGAAGAGTCCCCCGACTCCGGCTTGCCGGTGGTGCGCGCGGTGCTGCCCAAGTCCTGGGCCCACACCCATGGCGTGAAGCCGGGGGATGCCCTGGTGGGCGTGGGGGGGCGCAAGTTTGCGGCCTACCGTCAAGTTATCGCCGCGCTCGCAGAAGCTCCACGCCCGGTGAAGCTGGACTTCCTGCGGCGAAGGCGGCGGCGCTCAAACAACCATAACAAGGATGAGCTCGACAATGGCAGAGGCAGCGAAGCGAGCGCGTACCAGCAGCACCAACGCACGAGCGAAGGGCGGCCAAGCTACCAAAGCAGCAGCAACCACCCTGCCAGCGACCGCGCAAGCTTGCAAGTGCCCTCAGTGCACGAGCTCCTGGCCCGCGGAGACGCCGCTGTCCCTTCAGTGCACCACGGCGCCAAACTGGTCTTGCGCAACGTGAGTGGAGCCACGCTGGCCTCGGTGAGCGCTGGCGCTCGCGCTGCCCGCCAAGCTCAAGAGCGTCCTGCTAGTGGTAATAGAAACGGCGGTGAGAGTAGGGAAGGAATGGCTTCTTCTGCTCGGCTCCCACCGATGGTGTGTGGCATCATGGGGCCTTCGGGCGCGGGCAAAACATCGCTGCTTGACTGCTTGGTATGATAACATGACTAGACACAAGACAAACGCACATATTACACTCGCCTGTTGAACTCATAAATCTTCGCATCTTTTTTTTCTACCGTCCTCGAGCATTTCAAGGATACCTTTTCCTTTCTCTTCCCTTTCTTTAACCGCACAACCGTAGCCCAGTGGGTGCATGTTTGGGGCCTGACCTATTCGTGCTCTTGTACTTCTTCATCGCCCACTTTTTCTTCTTTTCTTTGTGCACAGGCGGGCCGCAAGACGGTCGGCACTGTGACTGGCCAAGTGCGCTTGAACGGCAAAGCCATGTCGCCCGCGCAGCTCCGGCTCTTGAGCGGGTACGTGGTCCAGGAGGACATTTTGCCGGGCCTGCTGAGCGTGCGGGAGTGCATCGAGTTCCAAGCGCAACTGCGAGTGCCTGGATCCATGGCGCAGCGGGCCCAACGAGTCGACGCGGTGCTGCAGCGCTTGAAGCTGGTCAGGCAACAAGACACCCCCATTGGCAGCCCTTTGGTGCGCGGCATTTCGGGCGGTGAGAAACGGCGGGTCTCGGTGGCCATTGAACTGTTGTCGGAGCCCGCAGTTCTGTTTTTGGACGAGCCCACTACAGGGCAAGACAGCACCACGGCGGTCAGTGAATTTACGCGCACGCATCTAGCAATGATAGACGCGTTTTCGTTTGTTCTCGGCGGCAAATGGCTGTGCGCAAGCTTAGTATCAAAATATTATGCACGTGCCACTCTAAACTCCGCCTTTTCCCGGAAATCTTGCCGTTTCTTTTTTTGTGTCAGGTGACGCTGTGCCGTGCTCTCAAGCGCATTGCGAAAGACGGCACTACGGTCGTGATGTCCATTCACCAGCCGCGCATTGACATCTTTGAAATGATGACCCAGGTCATGTTTTTGACGCGAGAAGGGCGCGTGGCGTACTGCGGCCCGACTAGCGAGCTTGCTGCTTACACCAAAAACGTGCTCGGAGGAGGCGGCCGCAACCGCCGTTCGTCTTCTATCGCGCGGGGATTGGGTCAGTTATGGCCGGCCCAGGAGCTCCTCGTATGGCCAGGGAAAAGGCGGGACGGAAGCAACCACAACAGCATCACCAATAATAGCAGTTATGGCCGGCCCAGGAGCTCCTCGTATGGCCAGGGAAAAGGCGGCAGTGCGGCAAGCAACCCGGCCGACGAGCTCCTTGACGTGATGGCGGTGGTGGAGCCCGGCGTGCTCGCCCACGAATGGGAAAAGAGCGACGCCAACGTGGCAGTGCAGCAGTGCGTGCAATGGGCACTTGCGTATGGCGGCGCCGACACTCAAGCTGCGGCTCTGGCTGTTGCTTCGCCTGCCTCTCGAAACAGTGCTGCAACCGCCACTGCAGCTGCTGCTGCTAGCAGTAGCAGTAAAGCGTCTCGGCAAGGGGAGCGCCGCCTGATGCGGCGCTTAATTGCCGAGCGGGGCAAGCACCGCGCTCATTGGCCGGCGCAGTTCTTGCACCTCAGCGCGCGGGCCATGCGGAACACCTTGCGGAACCCTTTCCCGTTCTTCTTGCACGGGGTCACTGCGGTGGTGGCGGCGTCCGCGCTTGGCCTGGTGTTCAAAGACATTCACCATTTGGACCAAGAAACCGCGGGCACCCAAGACCGGTTTGGGATCATGTTTTTTCTCGTGCTGTACCTGAGCCTCTTGAGCTTGACCTCTCTGCCCATCTGGCGCGAAGACCAGCAACTCTTTGTGGCGGAGCGCGGCAGTGGGATTTACTCCACGGGCCCTTATGTTGTGGCGACCATTCTCTTTGACGTGCTGCCGTACCGCCTCCTGCCCCCGGTGGCGTTTACCTGGATTGCCTACCCGTTGATTGGCTTGAACGACCAAGAAGGCCACAAGTGGACGTTTTTCTTGATCATGGTCGCGGCCAACCTGGCGCTGAGTGGGGTCTGCATGCTGGTGGGAGTGCTCACCAAGACCAACGCGTCCGCCAACGCTGCGGGATCCCTGGCCATGCTGACGTCACTGCTTTTCTGCGGGTTTCTGCTGTCCAAGTCGGCCACCCCCAACAGCTTCAAGTGGCTCCAGTACTGGTCGCCCGGCAGTTATGCGTACGAGGCACTGGTCTTCAACGAAATGCACAACTTGACGGGTCTGTACATCACTTCCACGATTTCGGAGGAAACTATTCGCGCAGGGCCGTTTACGGGCGACGAGCTCGCGCATTGCTTTGGCTTTTTGGACGAAGTGGGCTTCGACACGGTGGTACTTCTGGCGATGGCGGGGGCGTACTTTGTGGCCGTGTTGGTAGTGATGCAGGTCTTCGTGAAGGAAAAACGCTAAAAAAAACAAGGAGCGAAGGCTGAAGTTTGCGAATGCACATGCAATTTGAACACATATATGTTATATGTTATGCCAGTGTAAACTATGCGCAAAGTAAGAAGTCGCTGCCTGTTACTCCAACTGCTGTATGCAGCATGGCACATGGCCAGCGGCCAATGGTATACGGAGAAGTACGGTTTACGGGAAATCGAAAATCGACAGGGAATCAGGCACCTATTAGACCTATCCCTATAACCTATGAAATATCTCTTGAATTGTGAATAGCTCTTACCTAAAATCGCTATTTGCGTTTATTTGCGCTTTTTTTGCGTAATCTCCTCTGGGCGTAGTGCTTATGGGCCTTTTTTGAAGTTTTTGTTTTTTACGAGATAAAGTTTACGTCAATTTGCGTAAATTTACGTAATATCGAGTTGACTCCTGCGCCATTCCCAGCCGTGAGCTCGGAAGTCATTGTAAACTTTCAACTCCTGCTTCCCATACTACTGCCAAGTGTTAGGCATTTAAATCAATATGACTGCGGTCTGCGGGTGGTATAAACCAGCGAGCACCGGGCACACCAGTAAGTAGGGAATCGAAAAAAAATCGGGAGGTGGACTTAAATAGAAATCGTGAATCCGACTTGTGCTGGGCTCTGCCACTTAATCCCCTGACTCCGGCGTTGGTTTTGCCCAGAAGGCATAGCCATAACGGCAACCAATTTCCATTGCTGCTTCGTTGTCAAAAGTGACAGTTTCTCCTGCAAACGAATAGAGAAAGAACGCATGAACATATTCGTAAAAGGGTGACAACGGGGAGCACTGTGTTCTCACCCATAGCAAGGACGGGAAATGTTGGACGAAGCGATGTCGTTATCTTTCCTTCGCTTGCGCCCACTTCTTGAACTGCTTCTAGCCGCCATTGCAAGACTGCCACGTTGCGCACCCTCGAAGCTTCCTCGTAAGCCTCCTCAATGGGTGGGCACACCAAACTTCCGTCGTCGTCGGACCGTTCAATCACGAGGTCGTTTGCAAACTGCCCTACTTCTCGAATCCATGCCACTTCTGGGGAGCCGGCTTCGTCGTTGTTGCCTTGCGGTTGAGGCAAAGGCCGCGGCACATACGCCACTGGTGGCGGTGATGACGGTGGTGGTGATGAGATCGGCTTTGAGGGACTACTGCTCTCCATATCTTCCCCAGATGTAGGCACCTCAGCTGCTGGAGTACCTGACCCTGCTGCTGCTGCAGCTGTTGGTAGTGTCACAACGGCAGAGGGCTCACCTGGAATGAGAGTGGCTGCCATGAGCTGTCCGTCGCTGGCACGAGCGGACCTCAGCAACGTGTGGCCAGCCACCGACACTGCCCCCACTGCAGCTTGGGCCACTAACACATGCCGCGCGCTCCGGACTTCCTGAGTGGACGCAGGCTCACTTGACGGCGATGCTGAAGGAGAGGCCTCAGGGCTGGTGTTTTCCTTATCAGGGTCACTCTCGGGTGCAGCAGCATTTACAGCCTTGGTAGCAGCAGCATTTGCGGATGCATTTGCGTCTGGAGCTGGCTCACCGCCGTCATCAGCATTCGCTACAGCGTCTGGAATCACTCCTGCGTGGGCTACGAGACCGTAAAACGGCGCTTTCTGGCGCAGCAAGTCGAGCACCCGGACGAGTTGGCCGTTGAAGAGCACCGTGGTGTCCGCAGCATCGCCCTTGAGTTCAAAGCGAACCACGCGGCCCGACTGCGGGTCCTGGCAATATGCATAACAAACGAACGGTAGGCGTAATGCTCTAGACCTTAGGTGGGATAGGGCACATGCTCAAATTCTACTGTGAAAGCGCTATATTGGCCATGCAGTCATGCAGAATGATTGGCATATCGCACGAAGAGTTTCAAGTTCATACGTATAAACATTGGCAAGATTCCGTAGAGATTATCAGTACCTCCTGTGGCGGCGGTGCATTGCGCAGGTCACCCGTGGCAAAGCCGCCGAGCACCAGCCCACTCGGTAGAGTAGCTTCCGCGACATTTGGAGCGAGACGAAGAAATAGCCCGAGCTCGCCTGGCACCACTACTGACTCGCCCACTTCTAGAATCACACCATAAGCTTCAACTTCTACCGCTGCCAGCACGTTCGCCACATCACCAGAAGGTGGGCTGGGGCCTCTGTAGGCACTGGCAGCTTTGGCGACTGCAACTGCACGAACGTCGCCTGGCGTCACTACAACATCTTTATTCTGATCAAAGGGACTTGGACTACTAGGATTTTTACCGCTATCCTTGTTTCTACTAGGAGGAGATGGGCGCCCAAATCCTTTGCCAAAAGCAGGAGCTAGCCTTTGACGAACCAGATTTCGAAGATGCAACTTATGCGAACTGAATCCGAAAGAAAATTGAAGAGCGATGGCCCACAACGTAGCCGAAAGAATGCGCACCATGCCTAGGTCAAAGTATTGTTCGGTTCTAAACCTGTGCAAACAAGTCCTACACCAGCGTTCCTCAGCAATCTGCTATACCCAGCTCGCAAGACGATACTACAAATCCGAAACTAGCCTACAGCGTAATGACTTAATGAGCACTAGCTCGCTCTTCAATAGCAAGCCTGAGAACCTGGTGAAAGGCGAAGAACGAGACCTCTCGATGAGTTGATGCTACGGTACGTAGCTAGAGGTTGGTGCCGGCCAACGAGGTCAACACCAACGAATGAGAAGGAGTTGTGTAGTATTCGAGTAATTACTGCATTTTTGAACTTCTTGACGACTCATGTATGTGAGAACTGAGAACTGAGCAGCCGAGATTAGCCGAAAAGCCGTTCTCCTGACCTCCTGACACTTCTTCAAGATAGCAACCCATCTTTAAGGCTATAAGAATGGCACCGACCAGCATGAGCCTAGGCGCACTTATCCTCGGAGCTCTGCTGTTCTCTCTGACAATTGGAGGCACTGCGTACGACACCTCCGGAGGAAGCGAGGTATTGAAGAAAAGGAATGTGCTAACACCGGATGACGTGAGAAAGGCGATTCCAGTTGGGAATAGCCGGTCGAAGCGAACGACTCCTAAACATGATCCTAGAGGCGAAAGCGATCCAGCAGTGAGCACGGCTGAAGCTGTCACTAAAATGCCGCCTGACTGGTGGCCTTTCACTGCGACTTGCGTGAACACCGCAACTGTGCGAGACAACCAAAGCGGCAAAGAAACAGCTTGCCCCACGGGCACGGCGTGCCAATGCCCGCGCTTCGTAGCCACGGATCGAAGTTGGAATTGTATTGAAGACGACGTGCCATGCCGCAATATTCCGCACTCGACGCCGCGGTACCCGAGTGACACCTTTCAGGCGACGATTGCGGGAGGACTCTACGACGGCAGCTCGGTAAGTTTCGAGACTAAAACTAGAGCACAATAATAGGCTAGGGTGCCACCAATCATAATGTCATTGTGAACATCTAATATTGATCTTCTTGGGAAGTGGGTGGGTTATAGCTTATTTGTGTGTGCAGTTCCTTACGCTATGCTCACTTCCTCACTCGCTGCCAGGTCACTAATTTAACGGGCCAATGGGTACACGACGGCACCCACCAGCGCGAACGGCTCGACACTGTCGTGTGGGAACGGAGCGCGCCACCGAACCACTTCTTCTCGCTTCACAGCGCTCGGCAGGTGACTGCACAAGGCATGACCTACGAGACAGTGAGCGAATCTGCCAACATGCGAGAAGCTCGCTGTGACGGAGCCCCTTCGGAAGTTCCCTTCAGCGGCAGTGCAGCCGTGGGCAGCCTGAACCGGTGAATAGTTAGGAGTTCTTGAATGGTGATGCGTGTTATGAGCTATTGGCGTCCAATTTCGTATCTTTTTTGACCTTGCTTCATCATCTTGTGCTGCTTTCTGTGCGTGGTGCCATGTTCTTTCCCTCTAGTTTTTTGCCTCGCGACGCGCGGCTGTTTCCGGGCGGGCGCGATGACAAGTTTTTGGGCTACGAGGACGTGGATGTGCCGGGTGGGAGGCGGCGAGCGTCCGTGTGGGGGTGGTTTGAGCACGAAAACCGTGGGGCTAGCAGCAGCAGCAGCAGCAGCAGCCACGCGGAAGTGGGGTACCACAAGGTGTACGTGAGCGTGCGGACCGGCTGGCCAGTGCGCGAAGAGCAGGCGCTGTACGGGGAAGGAGGCGAAAGCAGCGGGGTGTTCGTGACCGCCTTTGTGGAGTTTACTTTTGACCATGCTCGATTGAGCTCTGAAAGTCGCGGCGCCGCGGCTTCGGCCGTCACGGAAAGTCGATTTCTGGGAGTACCTGAAGTGGAAGGGTCGGTCTTTGCGCTCCCCGAGAGCTGCTCGGTGGTGCGGGCTACAATGCGCTCACCTGCGGGTGGCGGTGGGGAACTGTGAAGCATCGATGTGGCTTCACTTAGATTTCGGCTTCATTGGAGGTCGCCCGGTTTTGCAACGCCCCTTTGGTTTGATTGTTCTGGTTTTATTGCTCTAAGCCGGTGCATTTAGGACGCTATTTCCATTTCCCATATTCAGTTCTTCAGGAATACTGTTTAAGTTTGTAGGTCTGGAGATAACGATTCAATAGAGATTTTACCCCCAGTATTTTACTTCGAAACGGCTTCAATTTTGGTTTTAATTGACCTAGCTGCTACCTGAGCTCGCTAGGTTATTCGTGGCTACATGCGAAACTCTGATTCCAAGTGACCTGCGTGTGACTAATTTCGGCGCTAAGCCCGCATAGTTCCGTTCTACTAAAAACGGCTAGCGATTACGTGCGCCAAGCCTCTATTAGCATACCTCGGTCAGGCATGTACGACGGAATTTCGTAGCCCACTTACAACTCCTTTCTCTCTGCGTTCGCATCTCAACTGCGGCTCAATTCATCGATGCGCCGCCGGATCGCGTCTCGCTTCTGCTGCATTTGCAACGCACTAAACATAGCCTTGCCGAAGCCCTCGATGCACCCGCTCTCCAACTGAGCGTCGTCAACGGCTGGCCACCGCAACAGCAACTCTTCCACATACTGCACGCAAAACACGCCGCAGTCGCAGCAGTTGGTTTGCCTGGGCACGGGCGGCCGGAGCAGCGGCAGCGGCGCAACCCGCGCATCTCCTATGGTGGAGCCGGAGGGACCGCCAAAGAGTGTATCTACATAAGCCTCGAATGCCGCTTCGTCGTCAACGTCGCTCTCATTATTGTCACTGCTACTGCTGCTGCTGCTGCTGCTGCTGCTGGTATCACTGCCCGTAGACTCCACCACCTTCTCACCACCTGCTGGTTCATTGTTGCCTTTGCTGTTACCACCAGAACCAGCCGCAGCAGTCGCAGCCGTCGTACTTTTAGCGAGAGCTGCTGTTGCAGCTGCCTGACGACTCGCTCGCTTGGCGCGCCACTCGTGCTTGAGGTAGGCTCGGAGGTGGAGCGCGACTTTTTTAGCGGCGTGCATGTTGAGGCTGTCCATGAAGACGAGGCAAGGCGCGCGCTCGGAGTCGTCCACAGCCTCAGTGCCAGCGCCACTGACATCATCCGGTGTAGCAGCAGCAGCCTTTGGGGCGGCGCCATCTTCAAGGTTGATAGAGATCGCTGTAGTTGCTTGTGCACGAGTGCCAAGCACATTAGTAGCTTGATCTGCCGTAGCTTTGTCTTGGTTTTCGACCTCTTTGTCTCCTGGTTGCGATTGCGCTGCCGCAACTGCTGCTTTACTGCTTTCACTCTTCTCAGCAACTTCTACGTTGTCAAAGAGCTGGGCGGCATTCGAAGGTTGCTTTCCGGACTTTTTTCGTAACCGATTCGTCAGTAAGGCTGGCACCGGAGAATCCGGCACATCTTCAAGTTGTTGTTCTGCATTCTCTCCCAACGCACCTTCGTTTGCTCCGCTCTCGCCATGGTTGTTCTCTCCCCTTTTGCCTTCACCTTCGGCGGATGTAGATACTTCCATGGCATCTCCTCCTAATTTTGCTTCGCCTGGTTCCTCAACAGATTCGATCTCCTCCTCTACACCCATAGCAGCATCAGCGCCTTCTTCAATTTCCTTATGTCCTTCATCAGCGGGTGGCTCAGCTGCGTCAGGTGTGGCATCAGAAGGTGAATCTGCATCGCCTACTTCGACAAGTTCTACCTCTGCCTCTGCTGCCGCTGCTGCTTCTTTTTCTGCTGCAGCCACAGCGGCAGCCGCAGCACGGCGGCGAGTAGCTTTCCAGTGGTTCTCCAAGTTGTCCAGGTTCGCAACTACCGCTAACGACCAGTGCAAATGCTCGACAATGGGCACGAACACGAACTGCATTTCAAACAAGTTCATCTCTTTGGTCCACCGCGCAACGTTGGCGTGGGCCGCGGCTTCTTTGGCTTCTCTGACGGCAGCGGCCTTGGCAGCGGTAGCAGCCGAAGACGAAGAGCGCTTTTGTGCTTTGCCAGGACGGCGCTCTTGGCGCCACTCTTCGTCGTCGTCGTCGTCGCTGCCAGCACTGCGGGAGGCAGTTGAAGCAGCACTCGCTGTCAATGCGCTTGCTGCTGCTGCTTCAATGAGCGATTGGTCGACTTTGCCGGTGAGCTTCTTGTAGAAGTGCGCAGTAAAGACGTGGAAAGCCTTCGCGTGGGCTGCCGCCGGCAGTGGGGTCCCCGCCGGGCGCTTGCCCGCTTGCCCCACAGTAAACCGCTCGCGGGTCAAGTGCTTGAGGTAGAAGTCCACCAAGTTGTCGTTCAAGAACTCCGAGGGCTCGAGCCGCCCGTAGTCGCCCCGCGTGAGTATCACCTATGTGTACATTTAAAAAAAATGCAGCGTTGTATTCGCGCATGAATATGAGAGGAAGTCAAAACAATTGCAGCACTACCACGGTGCGTGCAATGCTCTAGATAGTACTCTGGGTCAATTTTAATAGTCCGATTGGGGGAAGCATTCTACTGGATTTCAAGTTGAATGACATCGTTTGAAATAGATTAAAAAATTACACGAACCGGGTCGCTGGCGTCTTTGTCTTTGGGGTACTGCACCACCACAGTGTTGTCGAGCCGCCTCGACGACGACGACGCTGCTGATGCAGCTCGGGTGCTCGACCGGCGCGACCGTCGGTGTGGGCTCGGCACAGGGGCATGAAGGGCGTTGGCCACGGTGCCCTGGTCGGCAGCTTCCAGCCGATCGACCGCGAGGGTCTTCGGGTCGAAGTTGGCCGCTTCTTCGCCATCGTCGTCGTCGTCGCCAACGACGACGTCACCGCTGCTGTCTTGAAAATCTGCACTTGTTGTTTCCCGCCAATACGAAGCAAGCCGATGTCGAACTTCACTTTCAATAGTCCAAGTACTAGCACTGCTGCTGCTGTTGTCTGAATCATCCGCTTTCAACAGGAGCAGCACTTGGTCGTCGCTGGTTGGGTCGTACACGCCGTCACCCTCCTTGAAGCGCTGGTGGAGAGGTTGGCCCGCGGCCGTGCGCAGCGTTATGGGGAGCGGCACGCGGTGGCTCTTGGGGCGATCCACAAACCAGCTCACCATTTCTGAGGCCTCGATGCTGACGGTGCCTTGGGACTCCAGATGAATCTCAATGGTACCGGCCTTGCTAGCCTCTCCTCCTCCAAGGTCAGCGCGTCCATCACCGCTGCTGCTGCTGCTGCCTTCTCCTTTTTTTGGAGCCGCCGCTGGCCACTGTATTGTGCACGCCCCTAGAGAATGGCTCCCAATAAAACAAAACGCGGCTGCCGTTGAAAAGGGCTTCTTGGGGTCCGGTGGCCCGCTCTCTTCGTCGCTGGACGAATCGAGCGTGAGGGCGTGCTCTGATGAGGTGCCCGCAGTCGACTTTTTGCGCTCAGCTGCAGCAACGCGCTCGGTGCGCTTAGCAACTGCCTGCATAGCCGCACGCTTGTGTTTGTTAAAGGTATCTGAATTGCTAAGACTGCCGCCATTGTTGTTGCTCTTTCTCCAATTGCCGCTATTGCTGCTGCTGCTGCTGCTCGCCACGGTAGTTTTCACGAGCACCGAACCATGAGAAGAGGACTGATTCGCAGGCGTGTGCGACTGTGCAGTTCGCTTTTGGCGAGCCACTCTAGGGTTATTAAGTGAGCCTGCTTGCACCCCCTCGGCCAACCCATATTGGAGTTCTGGGCTGATAGGTTTTCGAGACACCCGGTGGGCAGCGGGATATTTCACTCCGCTAGGAGCACTTCGTTGCTGTGTCTGTGTCATTGGAAGTTTATCATAGCCATGAGGTTTACTGAACTTCTTCGTGTCGATTGGGCGCTCCACTGGCTCTGAAGTTTGGCGCTTCATAAGCACAGGGGCCTGTTGCCCCATTGCTGCGCCAAGCATGCTGTTCGTTCCCTTCTTCTGTATTGCAGAAAGGTCCGTACTATTCTTTTGTCTTGCAGACGACACTGCTGGCACTGAGGCCATCTTTGCTGGGCCCAGCATGAAGTGATAACTGGTCGTTTGAGAAGTGCCGCTACCGTTGAGAAGTTTTGTATCCTTCGTTAGACCAACGTTCTTTCCCCTTTTCGTGCCAGTCGCAGAATTTCCTCGTCCTGGACCCGAAAAGCCTGAATATCCAGAGGAAGGCCGTTTTGCACAGGCAAGCGTGGTTTCCATGGCACTGGCAAACGTGTTATCCATGTCACTGTCGAGGTCAAAACGAGTGTTGCCTACTGCGTCTTCTTCTCCAATCCAGCCGGCGCCAGTTGAGGCACCAGCTCCACAGCCTCCAATGCGTCGCTTGGGAGGCATAGCGTGCTCGCGATGACCTCTAGGTTGTGAGTAGTACCAAACACGCCGAAATTTTAGAAAGTAATGGTGTTGCTTTACTTCGTCTAAGTGCTCTTCATTATTGATGTAGGCTTCACTTCAGTGAGTAAACCTGTCGACCTGTTCCTAGCTCTAAGTCGCGGAGCGTGGAGTTTCAAAATAAGAGCGGGAACAACAACGAAAGTGTTTCACCCAGATTAAAATATGACTACTGTATTCGAATTTCTGGTTTTTGAGGTTCTATTGGAAGGACTTGTTCGCCGATCTCATTCGTGAATTCGTAAAATTGGATCTCGTCATTGCCTGCTCTTCAACCAAACGAGGGTGAGTCTTGCGGTGAACCTCGTGGCTTCTGCCACACACCCCCTTGTCATATCTCGTGAACGAAAGCCGCATAGTTTCAAGTTAATTAGAGCTCTGCAGTGAATTGACCGTGGGAAAAGTTTCGTGATTGTGGAGACCATTCCGGAAATGCCACTGATCATTGGGGAATCTTGTGGTCAAGTTATCAAAATACTGAAGCACTGACGGAGAAAAGTCATATCCGCGCACACAATATTTTTTTTAATTCCCAAGAAGTGGCGATGTGCATAATACTGAAGTTGTACGGGTTTCTCTGTCCAATGCTAACTGTGAATATTATGTGAAGGCTTCGGGATGGGAATGGACAAAATATCCTCACTGCGTTGTTGTTGCTTTGTGCCTGACGCTACAGGCTAGAACCATGAACCAACTCTTCGCTGCCGTGCTTGCACTTGCTCTCGGCTCTGCCGTGGCTTTCCAGCCTCTGCGCGCGCCTTTGACTTCCACCGTAGCTGTGGAGGCCGTGAGCGCCAAGCAGGGCGCTGCGGCGGCGGCGGCTGCCATGGTGGCGACCACCCTTGCTGGCCCTGCCTTCGCTATCACGGCCGACGAGCGCGCGCAGCTCTCGTACCTTCAAGTGAAGGGCACGGGTCTCGCGAACCGTTGCTCCGAAGTGAAGGGCACTGACTCTATCAACGTGAAGTCGGGCGCTCAAATGACTGAGCTATGCATGGAGCCTAAGGCTTTCTTCGTGGAAGAAACCACCACCAACAAAAAGGGTGACTCAAAGACTGACTTCGTGGCGACCAAGCTGATGACTCGCCAAACGTACTCCCTTGACGGCATTTCCGGCTCGTTCAAGACCACTGACGGCAAGCTGGTCTTCACGGAGGAGGACGGCATCGACTACGCCCCCACCACCGTGCAGGTGCCTGGTGGCGACCGCGTGCCGTTCCTCTTCACCATCAAGCAGCTGGTGGCCACCGGTGCCGAGGCAGGCAGCACTTTGAAGCCTGGCTACGAATTCGGCGGCTCCTTCACCGTGCCTTCGTACCGCACTGGTCTTTTCCTCGACCCTAAGGGCCGCGGCATGTCCACCGGTTACGACATGGCCCAAGCGCTCCCCGGCTTGCAGTCCGGCGTGGAGGGCGACGCGGAAATGTTCAACGAAAACAACAAGGTGTTCGACGTGCTGTCCGGCTCCGTGGAATTCGAAGTGCAGAACGTGAACGCTGCGGAGAGCGAAATTGGCGGCGTGTTCGTGTCTGCTCAGCCTTCGGACACGGATCTGGGAGGCAAGGAGCCCAAGAAGATCCTCCTCAAGGGCGCCTTCTACGGCCACATCGACCAGTAAGCGCGCGCTCCTTGCTCGCCGTCCCTTGACTGTGGAGTTTTTTTCGTAGCCAGCTCGCCTTGATGTGATTTGAATGAATCGCATTTGCGCCGAGCGCCGCAGTCTATCTATTGAATCTAATTCGTGCGGTTTATGTCTAGAGGCTTTTAAATCGCGCTCTCGAAATAACAAGATGGTAATATAGGATTGGTTTCACCCCGGCGTTGTCGCTGCCTGATCGTAATTTTCAGAAGGAGGCAATTGAACTATAGATAAACCTATATTATTAGTATAATTTTGTGTAATACAATCTTGGCTGGGAATTACGATATATCATATCGCCAAAACTAGGTTAAGATTCACGCACGTAATTACGCGGGAATCACGCGGAAAGTGAAATTTGCGCCAATCAGACGTGATTTCCGTCACGGGAATCGGCTCAGAATAGAGTGACGTCATCATGGAATCTACTCGAATTTTCAGTAACATTTCGCACTTGTCTATATGCGCACAACCATGGTCCATGGCGATGAACACTGCAGCTGAAGGCGCACGCACAAGGCGGGAGG